>JRHI01000066.1_pt1 | contig 102623 bp, 105 predicted proteins | sample 215371 | NCBI WGS metagenome assembly JRHI01 (sample SAMN02929681, study PRJNA255918) | sediment metagenome | biome: cave system; feature: Ice Cave; material: Sediment; isolation source: sediment from deep within a dark volcanic ice cave with no known source of... ...
CGGACGACCACAAGGGTCCACGGTTCCCACGCCCATCCTGCCACGCCACCTCCGTCCCTACTGAGAGCTCAACCGTTATTAACTTGACGCTTGTGCGTCTTTGCGAACTGTCCTCGTGCCCCGCGCTCGCGTGGTACACGACCTGGGGGTTGGGTGGGTCGCGGCCCAGCCTTCATAGGCGGAATGGGTCGGGTGATTGCTTCGTCTACAGACAGGGTTATCTCATTGCCATGATGCCACACTTGTAGCGGTGAGCCTTCGAGAAGGCGGTATGTTGCTTCTGTTGCTGTTGCCTCGACGCGCAGACGGCGACTACGGAACGTGATGTGGAAGGCGAGTCGTGCAATTCCACTTGGTAACTGCGGCGCAAAGAAAAGCGAACTGTCGTGTGAGCGCAAGCCACCGAATCCCGCAACCAGTGCAGTCCAGGCTCCTGCTAATGAGGCGATGTGGACTCCGTCTTGCACGTTATGTTCCAGGTCATGGAGGTCCATGAGTGCGACCTCACCGAGGTAGTCGTACGCGAGTTGGAGCTGGCCTACCTCGGCGGCGAGGACCGCCTGTGTACTTGCGGACAGCGAGGAGTCGCGCACGGTGAGCGGTTCGTAGTACGCGAAGTTACGTGCCTTCTGTTCTAGCGTGAATGCGTCGCTACGAAGCTGCATCGCGAGGACCAAGTCGGCCTGCTTGATGACCTGCTTGCGATAGAGGTCGAAGTATGGGAAGTGTAGAAGCAGGGGATACTGGTCCGGCTTGGTGTGAGCGAAGTCCCACACCTCGTGCTCAATAAAGGCTTCGTCTTGTGGAGTCACTCCTAGGTTCTCGTCATATGGGATGAGCATCCTCTCGGCTGCCTCGTGCCAGCTAGCCGCCTCGTCGATGTGTACGCCGAGTGCGCGTGCTTTCTTGGGATAGCGCTTCACTGCCGCCGCCGCTGAGCGTAGGTTGTGCTGTGCCATAAGGTTCGTATAGACGTTGTTGTCAGCGATAGCGCTATATTCGTCTGGTCCGGTAATGCCGTCAATGCGGAAGCGATCAGTGGCATCAAGGTACCCTAGCGAGTTCCATAGCCTCGCAGTCTCGACGAGCAGTTCGAGGCCAATCTCCTCCTCGAACGCTGTGTCTCCAGTGGCCTCGATATATTGGGTCACAGCATATGCGATATCTGCATTGATGTGGAATGCGGCAGTGCTTGCAGGCCAATACCCCGAACATTCTTCACCGTGGATGGTACGCCATGGGAAGGTAGCGCCATGGAGTCCGAGTAGGTATGCACGTGCTTTTGCTAGGTCGAGGGTCGAGTGACGCCAACTTAGTACGTCGGCGACGGCGTAAGGCGAGGTCAGTGTCAGCACTGGCAGGACGAAGGTTTCGGTGTCCCAGAAGACATGACCATCATAACCGGGACCTGTCAGCCCTTTCGCCGGAATGGGGCGCCGCTCCGCACGAGCGCCTGCTTGTAGGATGTGGAAGAGTGCGAAGCGCACCGCCTGCTGAATCTCCGGGTCGCCTTCAAGCTCGACGTTTGAACGCGCCCAAAAGTCGTCCAGATAGGCACGCTGCTCAGCAAGCAAGCCCTCCCAACCGGTAGATCGTGCGGCGGATAGCGCCGCGATAACTTGGTCGTGGAGTGCTGGCTGCGAGCGCACACCTGACCAACCATAGGTGATGAGTTTGACGATACGGAGCCGTTCACCTAGCTTCAGCCGTGAGGTGATGGATACACGGGCGACATCGGAGTAGCTTTCAGACTCAACGATAGTTTCTGGTGGTCCCTCGACGAGGTTGTCCATGGCCGCTCCGATACGCAGGCCACTAGCTTGGGTGTGATGGACCATGATACCGATGGTACCTTGAGCATGATGTTCCTCACACACGAGTGGAGATGTGAGAACGGCACCAACGCGAGGGTCCTTGCTTTGGCTTGGGAGTGCCTCGTTGGTGACTAGTTCCGATTGCACGACGACCCGCACTGGGGCATCAAGTGGCTCTACTTCGTAGCTGATCGCCACAACAGCTCGCTGGGTGAAAGACACCATCCGCGTTGAGGATACTCTGACCGTGCGTCCTGTAGGTGAGGCCCAGCGCACACTGCGGCGCAGCACTCCAGCGCGGAAGTCAAGCTCGCGCTCATGTTCCTGGACATCGCCATACCTAAGGTCAAAGGGTTCGTCGTCAACGAGGAGACGGATGAGTTTGCCGTTGGTAACATTGATGACGATCTGCCCAGACTCAGGATAGCCATAGCCCGCCTCTGCATAGGGTAGAGGGCGCAGTTCGTAGACAGAGTTCAGGTAGGTGCCGGGGAAGCCATGTGGCTCTCCCTCATCAAGATTACCGCGCAGCCCGATGTGCCCATTGGAAAGAGCGAAAATGGACTCAGTTTGTGCTAGGAGGTCAAGGTGGAACCCTTTCTCGCGGATGCTCCACTCCTCAACGGTGAATGCGGGATGCTCGATCATCGTCAACTCACCTCTTCAGTTATGTCAAACATGATAGTTCCTTCTCTAGATTACTAGAGAGGCATATTTTGCCCTCTAACGTTGATACGTCAGGAAGCAGCCGAATCACGTCATATGACCTCATCGCTTCTGTTTTTCGTGTTCAACTTGAGGTATATCATCCATCATAAAGAGGGGAAAACCTCTCTTCCCAAAACGCTTGACAATTCCTCTCTGATATATTAGTATTTCAGTAAATACTGAAATATTGGAATGTGTTGAAATCATTCAGCTTATCCTGTCTGAGGGATATATGAATGCTATTGCGACACAATCCTTCCAACGTGAAACCATTTTGACATAATGGAAATAATTGTTTGCATGATTGTTTACTTTGAAAGGAGGTATACAATGCCTGCAATGGTCTCCGTACATTCGAGTTGGCTGATTACTGCTGCTTGTGTTGGGTTGTTTGAGATTGTATATCCACTTGTGCTTGCGGCAGTGGCTCATCAGCGTTTGCGCGTCGCTTGGCGCTACTTTGGATATGGTGCCTTCATCTTCTTTCTGTTCCAGATCATTAGTCGTGTCCCGATTGTAGCTGTGCTGGGAAATGTGCTTGCTCCACAGCTCAAGGCATCTGCCATCTTTCGTTTCACTTGGCTAGCTATTCTTGCGCTCACGGCTGGCCTTTTTGAAGAGATAGGGCGCTATGTCGGGTATCGCTGGCTAATGCGACGTGAAGAGAAAACGTGGAATAAGGCCATCATGTATGGTCTTGGTCATGGTGGCCTGGAATCAATGCTACTTGTAGGTGGCGTAACGTTATACACCGTCATCAACCTTGCCGCGGTCTCTTCATTAAATCTGAACACGTTGCCAGCCTCTCAGCATGCGCGGGTCGTACAACAAGTGGCAGCGATTAATGCTCAACCAATCTGGTTGGCGTTATTGGGTGGTTGGGAGCGCCTCTGGACGGTGCCCTTCCATGTTGGGATGTCTGTGGTAGTATTGCAAGTGTTCCGTCGTAACAACATCAGTTGGCTATGGTTAGCAGTACTACTGCATGCCATTGTGGACTTTGTCTCTGTAATCTTGCTGCAACTATTAGGATCAAGTGTCAGCACCTCCCTGCTTGTGGAGGGTTTTGTGATGGTGGCTGGTCTGTTCGGCCTCTGGCTCATCTGGAGATTGCGCGACCGCCCCACACATGATGACGCTACAACTGATTCGTCTGCACCAATTGTGTCAGATATGCCAATGTCGTGAACTAGCGTGACCGTGGTAGGGGCCCCATTCATGGCGCCCGTCGTGGCGATTGGATTCGTCGACGACGTGGACTATGTCGGCAACGGGCGCCATGAATGGGGCCCCTACCACGGTTGAAATGAGAGGATTATCGAGTTATAGTATGCAAGAAGCCTATAAAGCTATTGCCGACCCTACTAGGCGACGTATCCTAAAATATCTGCGGGGAGGCGAGCGCACAGCGGGCGATTTAGCTGAACACGCAAAGGTTGGAAGAACCGCACTGTCACATCACCTGACCGTGTTGAAGCTGGCCGACCTCGTGCGTGTTGAGCGGCGTGGACAATTCCAAATCTATTCGCTCAATACGACAGTCTTTCAGGACTTAATGACGGAGATTCTGGGCTGGCTCGGTGATACGGATGAACCTCCTGAAGCTGATCTACGGCCCGACAACTCATCTCATGATGATACTATTGCTGACGCTTGATAGTTTGTATACAGGAGGATGACATGAATCCCTCAGATAATACTATAGATACGACCCCTCGGTCGCCACGCTCGCTCACCTGGATTGCTGTCAGCATCATTGGACTGCAAATCCTGGTTGCACTCATCTCGTATCCCTTTTTGCCGCCACTGGTGCCATCACACTGGAATGCTGCTGGTCAGATTGATGGATATATGCCCAAAAGTGTGAATGCTCTTCTCCTGCCTACTATGAGCATTGTCATCTACTTGTTCATTCGTTTTATCGTGGGGCTTAGACCAAGGCTTGGTCGGCAGAACCAACGTGCCAATATGCACGTTGTCAATCTGGTGCTCGTTGGAGAACTGTTGCTCTTTCTTGTGATACAACTGATAACAATTGCGGCAGCTTTGCATCTCGCAATTGATATCCTCTTTGTACTCAATATCGCGCTATCGGTCTTCTTCATCTTTATTGGGAACTATCTGGGCAAGCTACGTCGTAACTTCTGGGCGGGCATTAGAACGCCTTGGACTCTCGCCAGCGACACGGTATGGGAGCGGACACATCGTCTGGGAGGCTGGCTCTTCGTCGCAACTGGTTTGGTTGGTCTGATTATGACATTTCTACCACCTCTGCACGTGTGGGGAATGATAGGGGTGCTCTTGATAGTAACAGTGGTACTGTTTGTCTATTCTTATGTCATCTTTCATAACCTTGAGAAGAGCGGAGCTGATCCGTTATCGCGCCCATTTGATGACCAAGGGTAAAGTCAATAAGAATCCATATCAGCGAGAACCGCAGTGCGGTTCTCGCTGATATGGATTCTTATTGACTTTGAATATTTTCCTCAGTCTCAGCCAAGCGGCGTAGGCGTTCCTGTGCACGGCGCTCTTGTTGTTGACGCCGTTTCTCCTCGGCTTTTTGGAGAGCCTCTGGATCGGTATTGACGATGTTCATACTGATGGCGACGCCTTGCCGCAAAATTTGTGGAATGAAATCGGCAGTTTTCTCTTCGGCAGTATCTAAAATGATACGCTCATCTCCTGCTGGCACACTCAGGACATAGCTGATTGTTTGCATGTGTGTATTGCTGGGGCGTCCGATGCCTACACGCAGGCGTGGAAAGTGGTTCGTATGCAGGTGGCGGATAATGTTATCCAGACCGTTATGGCCGCCCGCGCTACCTTCACTTTTCAAGCGTAGTTTACCCACAGGAAGATCAAGCTCGTCGTAGACCACGAGAATATCTTCCATTTGGAGCTTATGCCAGCGAACTAACTCGCTAACCGATTCGCCGCTGTTGTTCATATAGGTGATAGGTTTCGCCAGGAGGACTTTTTCTGGGCCGAGCATGCCGCTGGCGAGAATGGCCCGACTGCGTCTCTCTGTCCACTTCCAACCCAGCTTGTCGGCAACTCTATCGACGACGCGAAAACCGACATTATGGCGTGTCTGTTCATATTCCGCGCCTGGATTCCCCAGGCCAATGACTAGTTTCATGAATACATGTTAGCGACCATAGGATAGACGTGCCGCGAGATATTGCGGCAAACCTGCCTGGATGATCTTCTCCTGTGTCTTCTCAATATCGTAGTGGACACGATAAAATGTAAACCCCTGCTCAGTATCATAGATCATAAACGCAGCGCGAGGGTCGCCATCGCGTGGCTGCCCCACTCCACCAGGATTCACAATTGCACGATAACCCTCTGGTGTATGCCACTCTCCTTCGGGTGGGACAAGCATTTCATTTGTGACTTGCACCATGCTCTGGCTCAGCCCTAACAAAGTGAGCAGTTCCTCAATCTCGCTATTGAAATGCTCTTCTGTGACCCCTTCTGCCACCCCTTCTGTGCCATCCGTTTCCTCTGGTGCTATGACCTGGAGAACTTCTTCTGTATCTACGACGGTCTGCTCATCGTGCTCTATATCATGAGTTGTAGTAGTTTCTGCATCATTTTCTGCTTGGTTCTCTTCTCCGTGTGCTTCCGCACTCGTTGTTACTTCCTCCGATACTAGCACCACATCTGCTACGCTCTCATTTTGTTCTTCCCCATCTTCGGTGAGTTGCTCTGCCGTGTCGATCTCTGGAACCGTCTCTGTTCCATCATCTATAGTATCTTCATCATGCTCTTCACTGTCAATAGTCGGCGTTTCGTTCTCCTCATCGACCGTGTCACTATCATATGTGTTTGCAGTGCTTCGTGTGTGGTCATGTGTAGTATGATCTGTACTGTCTGTCTCTGGTGTGGTCTCTGTCACAGCACTATCTGAAGCAATCTGAGCAGTATTCATATGTGCTTGTGGACGTACGGCGACCATTTTCTTCGTCTCAATCTCGTCTTCCGCATCCACCGTGCCATTCACGAAAGGTAGTGTATTCGTGCTATCTAATGGAATGGTTGGCGCGTTCGCAAAGGCGTCAGGTTGTTGATAGATCACAGGGACGTGTGTGTGTCCGACAAAACAATAGCGCGTGTTATAGTACTGAAAACTGCGTTCAGCCAGCACTTCAGAGGTGAGGTATTCCCACAAAGGACCATAGGGACTGCCATGCACCAGCGTACATTCGCCGATTTGAATGCGTTCAGGAAGATGAATGAGAAAATTACGATGCTCTTCCGTCAACTGCTCCGTAGTCCATTCTGCTGAAATGCGTGCAGCGGGACTAAAATCCTCCAGATCAATTTTGCCCACGGCGGCCCAATCATGATTGCCCGCAATAATCACATCTGTGCGTTTGAGCAGGATATCAATACACTCGTTTGGATTGGGACCATAGCCAACTAGATCACCGAGAAACCACAGTTGATCAATCGGCTGCTGTTGTGCTAACTCATCGATTTTGGCTAGCACCGCTTCTAAAGCCTCTAGGTTAGCATGTATATCGGTAAAAATGGCGTAACGCATAGCACTATACTCAATTTCAACTACTAGGTACTGATAATTGTGGCTATTCTATCATAGTTGCGGCCACCTTGCTAGTACTTTCCGCGCCTTGTACAGATTTTATAAAAATGTACAGAGGTTTCGCGTTCATTTCCATACAAAAACTTTCTATATATCCTTGTCGTAGGGCCCCCATTTATGGCGCCCGTTTTGGCGATAGTCAATGTCGGCGAAGAGTCCACTGCCCACGACGGGCGCCATGAATGTGGCCCCTATGACAATCCTAAATCAGCTATAAAAAATTGTAATGGAGAACTTTGTATGAATGTGAGACAATGGTTTACACGTCCTCGCTCACGGAGGGCAGTATTGCAACAACTAGGCGTGCTTGCTGGTGCTGGCTTAACATTGGGCGTAGGTATCACCGCCGCTAGCCGTGCGCTGGCTGCGCTGGCTGATGAGAACCCTATCGATCATATCCTGCTTGCATGCCAGGAAAATCGTACCTTCGATGCCTATTTTGGCACATATCCAAACGCGGGCAATTTCGGTTTTTCGTCTGACTATAGTCTTCCCGATGGCAAAGGTGGCACTGTCAAACCCTATCACTTTAATTTTCCTGTGTCGCTCAAGGTCGCTCATTCCTGGCAGGATATTCATAATGAATGGAACAATGGCGCAATGGATGGTTTTTATACCATCGATGGAAGCGAGGCGCTTGGGTACTACGGCGCTTCAGACCTTCCTTATTACTATGCATTAGCGGATGCTTTTACAGTATGCGGCAATTATTTCTGTTCTCAGCTTGGCCCTTCGACACCCAATCGTCTCGCGCTCTGGTCCGCTACATCAGGTGGCAAGACCGTCAATACGATTGGACGTGGTAGCCTGGATTGGCCCACTATCGCTGATGTGCTCGACGACTACGGTATCACTTGGAAATGCTACAATCTTGGTATCGGCACTGGGAGCTATCTAGAGGACTTTAACGCGCTCACCTATTTCAAACGCTGGCAACATGACAAACGGCTTTATTATAGCCAGCACGATTATTATACCGATCTCAAAACCGGAAGATTGCCCCAAGTCTCATTTTTAATTACCGAAGCCATCATCAGTGAGCATCCCTTGGCAGATATCCAGATGGGTCAACGGGCCATGAAAGATGTCATCAACGCCCTGATCCAGTCACGTATGTGGCAGAGTTCAGCCCTCTTCTTCACCTATGACGAAGGCGGTGGCTACTTTGACCACGTGGCGCCACCGCAGGTTGATGCTTATGGACTAGGCTTCCGCGTGCCGACGCTCGTCATATCACCATGGGCCAAGCGCGGCTACATCTCCGCTCAACTCTACGAACATAGCTCCATCCTCAAATTCATCGAACGCAGATTTGGCCTGCCCACCCTTGCCAGCATCAACCATCAATTCGACAACTCCACACCCGCCGAGAACAACGACGCTGCCAACGGCGATAGCTATGGACCAGCCGCTCCACCACGTGACAGCCTGCCCCAACTTGGCGACTTCTACGAAGCCTTCGATTTCACGCAGGACCCAAATTATCGTCCAACCTTGCCACGTTGGTGGTGGAACTGGGGCTAAAGGAACCTATATCATCTTTCCTTGCAGCTTCCACGTCAACCGAATAAGGCTAGTAAGCAATCCACTAATGCCAGAAGGACCATACGATGGATAAGATTGCAAACGGATGATAAGGCCATTATGGGTTTCGACAACAAAGACTTGAGAGAAGTTCAATTTCATCCCGCCCTTAAAGATATGGTGCGTATCCACCTCCGCGACTCCGCTACCATCATCACTCCAGAGGTGGCGCAGAGAGAAGCCGGACTTCTCCATATTGTTGAATGCCCACGTGAAACCCTGCGTGATAGCGGCCTTCCCTTTCATTGTTGGTTGAGGATAATGTGGGTCAATCACTATCGCGTCATTAGCAAATGAAGTGAGTGCCGCCGTCAAGTCTCTGGATTCGAAAGCAACAACGAGTTGCTGAAAAAGTTCTGGAATCGTAGCCATGTTTTCCCCTATCATGCTATTAAGGTCGGTCAGGGCACCCGTAAAGGGATGCCCGTTCCCAACGAGACCACGTATCATTGTAAGGGCGTCCCTTTACGGGTGCCCTGACCTACTGACTGACTTTTACAAATAGTTCGTGGTGCCAATGTATCAGATGTGTCAAATGTGTCTGCAAACTAAGATACCTAACTACCCACCATCAACTCTATATGCTATAATCAAACCACAATCGTACAGATTACTACGTGCATTGAGGATGGTGGCAGAATGCAACAAAATCAGCAGATGCAAAGCCAAGGTGGTCAAAGCGTACCACAACCAAGAAAGAAAAAACCTGACACCTCATTAATTCTACGGGCAATTGTCTTTGGTATTGTCTTCCTTGCACTCCTGATTTTTGGCATTGTGTTGATTGCCAATAGTGCTAGCTCCCTCGCTATTATGCTTACAGCTTTCTTCGCAGTCATCACTGCTATCTTAACCCTCATGCAAGTTGCTCCAATCATCTTTCCCAGGACCGACTCACAAACCGTCGTTAATAATTTTTATCAATCTTCTGTCCCTACTAGTGCAAGCACATCACATACACTGCATAGCTCTACCACAGTCTTTCACTACAACACTCCTTTACCCGACAAAGATGAATTCTATGGGCGCGAACTACAGCGCGAGACATTGATTGACCGCACGCGTAAAGGTGCCTCGACTGCGATTGACGGAGACCGGCGTATCGGCAAGACATGGTTAATGCGCTATTTACAACTGATTGCACCTGAACACGCCCAACTGGGTGCGAAATATCGCGTAGGTTATGTGAGCGCGACTAGTGCGGAATGCAAAACCGTCACTGGTTTTGTACTCAGAGCCATAGAGGTGTTAAAGGCGCCCAACACTGAGACCGACCCTCAACACGTCAAACTAGAAACCTTGTCAAAAGCCATCCACACACTACAAAAATTGGATATGATACCTGTGCTTTGCATCGATGAATTTGAGCGTTTCAATGAGAATCGGCAAGAGTTCAACCTCGAATTTCTGGAAGGTCTACGCGCTATGACCCAAGAAGTCGCTAACTTTGTGCTCATAACCGCCAGTAAAAAACCTCTCGACGAAATTGTTGCCGACATGAGCGGAGGCACCAGCCCCCCATTCAACATGATGCAACGACTCCATCTAGAACCATTCAACGAGCCAGAAGCAAAGCAATTCGTACAAGATAAAGGCGCACAAGCAGGTTTTAGCGAGCAGGACCAAGCATTTCACCTCAAATATGCCACCCTGCACAAGTCCAATGGAGAACAATACTGGCCGCCGCTATGCCTACAACTCGTCGGCGAAATGATGCAAACGGACAAAAAAGTCGCTCAGCATGACCCTAACCACTACAATCCATCAGATCAGCTCTATTGCATACGTTTTGAACAACGTCTCAACGATGAATATGGGAGGGTAGTAAAGCAGTCATGACACCCATCAAACAACTCTGGTACTATTTGCTCATCGAGCCGCTCATCTGGATACGCTGTGCATTCTTTCAGCCTATCAGTTTTAGCAAAGACTTTGAGAAGCAGCCATTCGCAGAGCGCATTATTCCTATGCTTAGGTTAACGGTTTCTATATTTCTGGTGACCTACCCTCTAGCTCTACTCTTGAGGGCTACATTTATACCCTTTGATCTTGTACAGCGTCAGAGCCTAACAAGTTTTTTTGTGGAGCCTTTATTTGGTATTGGAGTCGGCATCGTAATCGGCATCGGAGTCGGAGTCGGAGTTGGCATCGCATTCGGTATTGCTTTTAGTATCGTTGGAGGTATAGCATCAAGCGTGGCAGATGGTATCACCTTTGGTATTGCACTTAGCATTGGAGTTGGCATCATAATTAGCATCGCGGTCGGCATTAGAATTGGCATTGGTCTTGGTACAACAATTAGCATTGTGAGCGGCGTCATACTTGTCATTGCATTTAATATCGTAGAGAGGAGCGTATTCAATGTTGTATTATTAATAGGAGGTGTTTTGGGTATTTATCGTATGATTCCTTTCTATATCATCAGTAGTTTTTCTGTTCTCATTGCCTACTTCCGTGGCAAGAGTAATCCACAAAAAGCATTAATGTATGTGCGGCATTCTGCGTTGTATTGGGATGAACTAATCTACTTACCTCTACCTTACCTAAAACGCCTATTACTGATGGCATATGATGAGCACCCGCAAGAAACTTTAGAGACAATTATTTTTATTGCGATGGAACGATCTTTGCAATTAAGGGCAGCACGGGCTGCGATGTTAGAGATTGTGGTGCGCGATTTAGAGGAACGCAGTAGTTTAAAACAGATTGCGGATGCAATGGAACGCATTGAAACGCTGTTACCAAAGCAAGCAAAACTGGTTGATCCACGATGGGAGACATCATTAGCTCGCTTGAGAGATGCCAGTAAAGAAGCAATGCGTGGTACAACTCCTATTGGTATTCAGAGGAGGACGCAAGCGTTGGAGGAGATGCAAACTAGCCTCCTTAAAGTCTATCCTCTTATGTCTTTCAGAGACCAGCGTATGAATATGCGCCTAAAGCATGTGATAGAGATGTGGCAAGATATAGCACAACAAGAGCAAGCACAATTACGGCATACAGCGCAAGATATTGGCAAGATTGACAATCCCTATAAACCAGGGCAGGTACTTAGCACAAGCGATAAGCTGTTTATTGGACGTCGTGATCTCGCCCCGCAGTTGGAAGCAGCACTAGGCGAAAGTAGTAACTGTCCAACTTTCTTGCTAAACGGGGAGCGACGTATGGGTAAGACAAGTGCTTTGTACCAGTTGCCATATCTGCTTGGTTCGCGCTATTTTTCCATTTATTATACTCTACAAAATCCTGCTATTTATGCGAACACAACCTCTTTTCTTGAAATTTTAGCTGATGGTATACAAGATGAGATGCAAGCGGGAGGTTTTCCTGTGCCAAGGCTTACTTATCAAGATAAACAAGGGCTTGGTCAGACGAACAACGCTTATGCATATAGCTTATTCTCACGCTGGCTAGAAGGCGTGGAAAGTACACTTGAGCAGGAAAAGCGTATCTTGTTACTCATGTTTGATGAATTTGAGAAATTAGAAGAAGCAGGAGAGAAAAACTTTCTTGATTTGACAATGCTGCTTGATTGGTGCCGCGACATCATCCAGTTTCATCCGCGCATCGCTCTGCTCTTTAGCGGCGTCAAAACCATAGATGATATGGGTGTAAACACATCTATCAACTGGTCGAGCTACCTGATTAATGTGCAGATGCTTAGAGTCTCATTCTTGACTCGTGACGAGGGCTATCAGCTTGTCTGTACACCTACTCCAAACCATTCTTACCAGGAACTCTTCGGCTCAGATGTGGTTGAGAAGATTATTAGCGAGACAGGGTGTCACCCATTCCTGATTCAGGCTGTCTGCTCCGCGTTGATTGATAACCTGAATGTAGAAAAACGGGATCACGCCGACCTTGCTGATGCCGAGAGGGCAGTAAATCAAGCTATCGAGTCCTGGAAAGCCTATTTCAAAGATATGTGGATACGCACTAATGAACAGCAACGCACCTGCTTGAAGGCTCTCATACCTTTAGAGCGTGCGAATCTGCAACAGTTGCAACAACACACTACGCTCGAAGAGAAGGTGGTGCGTCGCACGCTGCAAGCGCTTGTGAAACGTGATCTCGTGCGATTGGAGCAGGATGGGAGTTATGGAATGGCTGTGCCGATGTTTACGAGGTGGGTAGAGGAATATGGGGATTAGCTGGATGTGAATATTTCACGAGTGCCACCATTTCCCCTACGCAGGAGCCAGCAACGGTAGTGCAAACCCCCAATCGAGCAGTTTCCGGGCGTCGGTGATGCGCGTCTGTTCGTTGCTGCTATGCAGGACGACGCCGATTAGGTGATGGTTGTTGTGTGTGGCGGAGAAGACGAGACAGAAACCTGCTTCGGGTGTGGTGCCGGTTTTGATGCCGCTTGCTCCCGTGTAAGTGCCGAGCAGTGTGTTGGTGTTAGTCCAGTCGTATCGTGCGTGAACTCCACTGGCGGGGAGTGTGTTGTGTTGTGTTTGTACGATTTGCGCGAAAAGCGGTACCGTCATGGCATATTGTGCTAAGTGCGCGAGGTCATGCGCGGTTGTATAGTGATTGTCTGCGGGTAGTCCGTCGGGGTTGGCGTAGTGGGTCTGGAAGAGGTGCAGGTGATAGGCGAAGAGGTTCATGCGCTGCGTAAACTTCTCTGGTGAACCTGCGACGGCATCGGCGATGGCAACGGCGGCATCATCGCCAGATGGCAACATCAGGGCGTAGAGAAGGTCACTGAGCTTGATGTGGTCTCCTACGACAAGAAATGCGCTACTTCCATTGTTTTGTATGACTTCATCGCGGGCATCCTGGTGTATAGTGACGACCTGATTGAGGTCTGCCGTCTGAATAGCGATCAACGCAGTCATGATCTTGGTAGTGCTTGCCATTGGCRGCGGCTTCTCGCCSTTGATGTCAACCAGTGCGTGGTTTGTATCTGTATCTAGTAAATAAGCGGCAGTTGCGGTGGTTGCAGGTGGCGTGCCTTGGACCGTCAAAATAGGTGTCGGTGATGGTATTGGCGTAGGGGTAAATGGTTTTGGTGTGGGAGTTGGTGTATCTGGTGGCGTGAATGTTGTAACAAGCTGCCCGCCAAGAGGGGTGAAGGCGAGTAATGGCGTGATGATGACGATGCCGATTGCTATTACTAATAGGATGATGCCAAGTCTACGGCGCATGAGATCTATACCCATTCATTCAGCGTTAACGGTTTTGGAGTAGGAGCCTGATTGATCGCGCCCGTCTCGGCGATGGTCAATTCCTCCGACATTGTGCATGCCACCAGCGGGCGCGATCAATCAGGCCCCTACGACACCCATCGTATGAACATTGGCAATGTCGTGGGTATGGTCAACGTTGCTGATATCTGTACACCCTACGACGGGCGCGATCAATCGGGCCCCTACGACTTTGCATTATCCACCAGCGGGCGCGATCAATCAGGCCCCTACATTACAAATCTTTCGGCCAACGGGTATGATAATCGGTGACATGCTCGAAGGCATCGGCGACGTGCAGAAGCACGTCTTCTCCAAAAGCGGGGCCGAGCAGTTGCATACCGACGGGTAAATTATCGCTGAAGCCACTGGGAATGGACACACCACAGATGCCTGCTAGATTGGCTGGAATGGTGAACACATCGTTCAAGTACATTTGATAGGGGTCGGAAATCTCACCCAGCTTAAAGGCGACGGCTGGTGTTGTTGGACTTACCAGCACATCAAATTTCTCAAAGGCCCTGTCAAAGTCTTGCGTGATTAGTGAGCGCACCTTCTCTGCTTGTTTGTAGTAGGCGTCGTAGTAGCCAGAGGAGAGGGCGTAGGTACCAAGCATAATACGGCGCTTGACCTCTTGCCCAAAACCATATTGGCGTGTCTTCTCCATGGCTTCCCACATATCGTCAGTGTCTTGATACGAGAAACCGTACTTTACGCCGTCATAGCGTGCTAGGTTTGCACTGGCCTCTGCCGGAGCAATGATGTAGTAGGCTGCTATACCATATTTGGTGTTGGGCAAAGAAACGTCGCTCACCTCGGCCCCCAGTTCTTTTAGCTTCTCAATACCCTCACGTACTGCTTTGACCACGCCGGGTTGCGTGCCTGACACCCAGTATTCTTCTGGTACACCGACGCGTAGACCTTTGATACTGCCTGTCAGAGCTGCAGTGTAATTCGGGACGGGTGTTGGGGAACTGGTTGAGTCGCATGGGTCCTCTCCTGCAATAGGTTGTAGTAAGAGGGCAGTATCGCGGGCATTGCGTGCAAACGGCCCGATTTGGTCGAGTGAGGAGGCAAACGCGACGAGGCCAAAGCGCGAGACACGCCCATAGGTTGGCTTGAAACCGACAACATTGCACAATGAACCGGGTTGACGGATAGAACCACCTGTATCGCTGCCATACGCTCCCATCGCCATACCGGCTGCTACGGCTGCTGCTGAGCCACCACTACTGCCGCCAGGTGTACGCTCCAAGTCCCAAGGATTATGTGTATTAAAGAAGGCTGAATGTTCGGTGGATGAACCCATAGCAAATTCGTCCATGTTGGTCTTGCCCACCATCACAAAGCCAGTCGCGTTTAAGCGTTTCATGACCGTGGCGTCATAGGGTGGCTTAAAGTTTTGTAACATGCGTGAGCCACAGGTGGTTGGAATATCCTTGGTGCAGATAACATCTTTGATCGCAAGAGGAATACCAGTCAGGGGTGAGAGATTTTCGCCGCTGGCAAGGCGGCGGTCTGCGTCTTGTGCTTGCTTGAGCGCGAGATCATCAGTCACCAACGTGAATGCTTTCACTTTGTCTTCGACGGCACGAATGCGCTCTAGGTGCGCTTTTGTCAACTCAACCGAAGATATCTTCTTTTGGCGTAGTAGCTCCCCAGCTTCAGTAATCGTGAGTGTATACAGTTCTGTCATCGTGAATTATTCTCCTTCCAACACGGCGTTGACTTTTAAGCTGTTGTCTTCCTGGTCTGGTGCATTTGCCAGAAGTACCTGTGGTGGATAGGAGGGCTGGGGAATATCTTGCCGCATGATACTGGTCAAGCGCGAGGCGTGCGCTGTCGGTGAGACGCCACTCACATCGGCCTCTTGCACAATCTTAATATTTTCCAGGATTATAGAAAGCTGGCTGCCAAAGGTCTCAATATCTTCTTCGCTCATGCCCAGGCGGGCCAGCTTTGCTACATTCTTTACTGTCTCGCGATCAATCATCTGTCAACCCCTTTTGTCTTTATTACCAACGGACGTGAAATCCGCTGAAGTGCTCTGTTGGTTCTCGCCATGCCGTTTGTACCTCGCGTACATCAGCAGACGGAGGGCCTTGCCACAGAAGTGTGAGCAAGCGTTCGAGTGCCGGACGTGCTCCCTGTGCCAGCACTTCTACATCGCCGTTGCTGTCATTACGTGCATAGCCGCGTAGCCCCAGCCTGCTAGCTCTTTCCACCGCAAAATAGCGGAAGCCTACACCTTGCACGATGCCGCGCACTACCGCGTAGAGTTCTTCAATTGTACTCTCATTGTTCTGGCTCATGTCGCATATAATAGCATAAAAGCTGCTATGAGCATAGACCCTTTAGGTTTGTTGTAATGTCGTAGGGACCAGCTTCAGCGCGTCCGTGCGATTTATCGCAGCATGTCTTCTTTTATAATGCATCGTGCGATAAATCGCACGGACGCGCTGAAGCTGGTCCCTACGACGGCTTTGCATCTTTTGTTTTGCTCGTGGACCATAAGGCCCACCAGATAAAGACGCCCTGAAAGGGGAGCCGTATCCAGTGATAGAGGCGCGTATTTAGGAAGCCTCCGACTTGCACGTTCTCGATTGCGTGATAGATGTTGGCGGGAAAGATGGCAATTAACAGGGCGACCAGACCCCAGGCAGCAGCACGTTGAAAGCGTGGTATGAACAGTCCGATGCCACCCACTATTTCAAAGACGCCAGTAATGTAGAGTGCTGCCTGTCGCCATGGCAAAAAGGGTGGAATAATCTTTAGCTCCGCATCAGAGGTAAAGTGCAGGGTGGAAGCCACCAGAAATGCAGTCCCCAAGGCAATTCGTGCTATATCCTTCCATAATTGTACTGATTTGACATTGATACGCATAATGTGTCCTTTCTCATGTCATAGATTTTCAGGGAAAAATCAGCTTTTGTTCAGTCTGTAGTTACGTGAGCATGGTATACTGACAGAACAAAAGACGGCTTTGATGCAACAAAGCTGAAATTAATGACGTACTAATTAGTAGAAATACTATACCATCATTGTATCTTGCGCGTGCTTATGCTAGTCTTTCGGATTTGTGGTAAGATGGTGTACGCTATCATGTATTCTACCAAAACGTCGAGATGTTTACCTCTGATGAACCTTGTTGGGGAGATTTGATGTATGCAGTCAATACAGGACCTTGCGATAGCCGTTCAGCGTGTGGTTGCCAATGTAGAGCGCGTAATCGTCGGTAAAGTTGAGCCAGTCGCATTTAGTTTAATCGCTGTGATTTGTCGCGGACATGTGCTTATTGAGGATGTGCCCGGTGTCGGAAAAACTGTCCTCACCAAAGCTATTGCTCGCTCTATTGGATGTAGTTTCAAGCGTATTCAGTTTACGCCAGACCTTCTGCCAAGTGATGTCACTGGTGTTTCCATCTATAATCAGAAAACGGGCAATTTTGAATATAGACCAGGACCGATCATGGCTCAAATCGTGCTCGCGGATGAGATCAACAGAGCCACGCCTAAGACGCAATCTGCGCTGCTAGAGGCGATGGAAGAAGCACAGTTGACCGTAGATGGCATAACCTATCGTTTACCAGATCCATTTATGGTGATGGCAACACAAAACCCAATTGAATATGAAGGAACCTTTCCTCTGCCAGAGGCGCAGCTTGACCGTTTTATGATGAATATCAGCCTGGGGTATCCCAAGCCAGCCGACGAAATGAATATCCTGGATACTCATCAGTATCACCACCCTCTGGATGACATTGCTCAGATTATGACAGCAGAGGAGTTGGTGTATATTCAACAGCAGGTACGTACTGTTCATGTTGAGCCTTCGATTCGCAAGTACATTGTGGACATTGCGAATGCTACACGCAATCACCCTAGCATCTATTTAGGGGCCAGCCCGCGTGGTTCGCTCGCGTTATTTAGAGCTATACAAGCGTGGGCTGCAATGCGTGGACGTGGCTTTGTACAACCTGATGACGTGAAATTTCTGGCGAAGCCGACCCTTGCACACCGCATGATTGTGACACCTGCGGCCCGTGTACGCTCTATTACTTCAACTGCTGTGTTAGATGAAATTTTGCAGAGCGTACCCGTGTCGGATGCATGGGTCGGTGGCGGAAAGGTGCGCTAAGCCTATGCGACCCTGGCAAGCTATTCTCCTCATTCTTGGGTTAGGCTTTTTCTCAGTGAGCAGTGGCTGGAGAGTCCTCTACTGGCTGACGTATGTTTTGCTAACGCTTTTTGTGCTCTCCTGGCTATGGGCGCGTTACAGCTTACGACAGCTTGTGTTTCGTCGCTCTACTACAAGTGGGCGTGTGCAGGTTGGCGAGGTGTTTGACGAACGGTTGATGTTGGATAATGTGAGCATAATGCCAAAATTGTGGGTGCAGGTAGCCGATAGTTCTACGTTGCCAGGACATCGTGCGGGGTATGTCGCCACTCTGGGTGGGCGCAAACGTGCTATGTGGCGTGCTCGTAGCACCTGTAAGCAACGAGGACATTTCCAACTTGGCCCTGTAACAGCGACCAGTGGCGATCCATTTGGCCTCTTTCGTCGGCGTATCTCTTTGACGCCAGCCAGTGACATCCTGGTATTGCCACGTGTGTTACCAATAACGACCTTTGCGCTCTTTACGGGTGGTTTGCCTGGTAGGGGAAGAAGTTCGCGTCGTGCCTTGCAAACAACTACTAATGCCACAACGATCCGTGATTATATTGCTGGTGATGCCCTCAGTCGCATTCACTGGCGTTCTAGTGCTCATTATAATAAGTTGATGGTCAAGGAATTTGATCTGGACCCAGCAGTTGACGCGTGGATATTTCTGGACTTGAATGAAAAGGTGCAAGAAGGGTATGGCGAACAATCTACAGAAGAGTATGGCGTCACTATCGCTGCAACCGTCGCGAATTATCTCTTGCGTCAAGACCTTTCAGTTGGTATGATTATTAATGGCGCACGTCGCGAAGTGCTCTCGTTGGATCGTGGTGATAGACAAATTGAACGTGTCCTGGAAACGCTGTCGGTGGTAACGGCTGGATCAGGGCCAGACCTCAAAGAGGCGCTTGCGCTGGATGCTTTTCACTTTGGGCGCAACACCGTTGCTATAGTGATTACACCTTCTAGCTCGCGTGATTGGCATGATGGATTGCGTCTCTTGCAACGACGTGGCGTGCAGGTAGCGGTTGTTGGAATGAAGGCTACTTCTTTTGCGAATAAGCCCTCTGATGAGGATACCCTAGCTCTGCTAGAGGGATCAGGTATACCCGTATTGCGTATTACATGTGGTGAGCTACTCGCTCAGGCCTTGGAAAGTGGTCCTAATGTACGATATGCACAGCGGAGGTCGTAATTATGCGCGATGCCACGATTGATCGGTTATCAAAACTTATCTCTGATGCACCTCGCAGAAGTGATAGTTCTGACAAGGGAGATGATAATTCACGACCTCGTAAAATACCCTTTGAACTACATATCAGTCTTGCAGAAGGATGGTTTTCACTCGTTCTTCTTGCTATTGTGGTGTACAGCACCATCTGGTGTGTACAAGCTGTGGGCTGGGTTGACCACCTGAATATCCTCACGCTCACGACGGCTCTTGGTTTGATTGTGGGAGTAGTAGCGGCGAAACAGCGCCGTTTTCCTCTTCTGCTGACGCATGTTGTGGCGCTCGGCCTGGGTTTACTACTCGCCTTCTGGCAGACGTCGGGGGCCTTCTACGGTGGGAATACAGGAGCTTTTATCCAAGGCATTCATCACTGGGTAACCATTCTCTTCTCCAACGGGTCAAGTGATGATGATTCTATCTTCCTCTTCTTCATCGTGTCGCTCAGCTTTGTATTGGCTTACACGAGTGCATGGTTGGTTTATCGTCTACGAAACCCTTGGCTCATGATTGTTGCCAATGCGATTGTGATGTTGATTAACCTCAGCAATGTAGACGCTGGCTATATCATCTTCTTGACGGTCTTCCTGGTAGCAGGGCTTCTGCTTGTCTTGCGCTTCAATCTCTATGAATCGGTGAAACGCTGGAAACGACAAGGCTTACGTTATGCTGACGATATCGGGTGGGACGTAATGCAGGCGGGTGCGCTTATCTCGATAGGTATCCTCGTCTTTTCCTGGTTTTTGCCATGGGGCTATAAAAACCCTACCGCATCACAAATATGGGATGCAAGCTCTAATCCCTGGGTGCAGCTACAAAATACGTGGGACCGCGTCGTCTCGATTAATGGTGGGGCGAATGTCTCAAATCATGGTAACTTTAGAGATAACTTGGTTCTGGCGGGTAATCCGAATCTGAACCATGATGTCGTCTTGACGGTGCAAACTGATGATGATGGCGCACAGTATCTCATGTCTTTGAACTATGATACCTACTTTGGAACAGGTGGATGGACCAATGGCCCGACAGATACGACGCCAGTCAAGACAAATCAGCCTTATTCTTATGGGTCAGTATTAACACATACCATGACACAGCGTATAAACATTGTCAATCCTCCTGGAGAGCAAAAATCGTATGTGTTGGGAGCATCAGCTATTGCGACTCTGGATGCCTCTTCAGTTGTGCAGGCGGGTTCCAACAGTGGCGATGTTATATCGTGGCAGGGCCAAGGATGGAATCTGACGCCCGGTAGCCATTATACGGTCACCTCGTATGTGTCTTCGGCTGATGAACAATCGCTCCGCAGTATACCCATGCCCGCCGACTCGCCACACTATCCGCCAGATTATGATGGTCCATTGCCGCCCACTGTCTATTCTTCTCAAGCGCTTGTCGATGCCTATGTGCAATTGCCTGCTAATCTCGATCCTGCGATTCATAACCTCGCTGTCAAGATTGTGACAGACGCCAAGGCTACCACCGTCTATGATAAAGTGGTGGCGCTTGAGTCTTACCTGCGTATGCACTATACCTATAGTGTTGATGTGAATAAGCCAATCAATGAAGAGGGCGTTTCGTGGTTCCTCTTCCGTAGCGGCAATAAGGGATTCTGTAACTACTTCTCATCAGCGATGACGCTGATGGCGCGTTCTTTGGGCATACCGGCTCGTGAGGCGGTTGGCTATACTAATGGCACTAATGATGCGAAAAATCATCGTCATGTCATCTATGGGACAGATGCACATAGTTGGACGCAAGTCTACTTTGCGGGCTATGGCTGGATTAACTTTGAACCTTCTGCCAGCTTTGCAACCTTCACGCGCCCCTTGCCCAATCAGTTTGGGACAGGCAATGGTAATAGTAGTACGGGTAACCTTAGCGGGTCGGTCGTTCCTCCTAATGTAAAAAAACACTTGAGCAAAGATGATTCATCCGATAGTAGCGGTGCTAGTGCAACCAATGTTGCGCAATCACAACTGCAGTTGCGCCAACAGATAGGGTTCGCCTTTGGTGGGTTGGTCTTGCTTGCCCTCCTTGCCTTGTTGCTCTTTAGTGTCTGGTGGAGTCGGCTGTTCCGTCGCTATACGCTAGCGCCAAGGCTGTATGGACGATTATGTGTGCTTGCTAATTGGGCAGGGATTGGGCTACGTCCATCCCAAACGCCTTATGAATATATGAATACGTTGGCTCTTGCTACGCCGGAGAGCGCACCCGTCCTGGAACGGTTTAGCAATATCTATGTTCGCGAACGCTGGGCCGACCCTGAAAGCGAGGAGCATCCCCGTCGTTCGGGCGAAATGGAGGAGTTGCCACAACTCTGGAAGCGTCTCCAACCGCGCCTCTTCCTCTATGTACTGCGCCATCCCTACTTCCTGCGCTGGTTGCCACTTCGTCTGTGGGACTTCGTTATGACACAGTGGAAGCGCCAAAGGGCACGCAGACGGTTGCGCGACGAGTTGTAGGGGTGGGCATCACGTTTTGGTAGTAGGGACGGGGGCGGCGTGGCAGGATGGGTGGGGACCCTTGTGGTCGTCCGTCGTGACTAATGTGATGACGGGGCGACTCTGTTGTGTGGCTGCGACGGACGACCACAAAGGTCCCCGCCCATTCAGCCACTCACTTTGGCGGAGGACGGCGGACGACCACAAGGGTCCCCACCCTGCCGCTCATCCGCCCCCGTCCCTACTTGACCAAAGCGGAAAAGTTGCGTACACTATAGCTTGCCGCCTGTTGTGCTTTACAACAATAAGAGGCAAGCTATTTGTTTGTACTATAAGGAGAACGTATGCCTAATAATGATATAGTGGATGGAAGTCAATCGTCAACAGCAATCGATCAGTATCAGTCGCATCGCTTGGATATTCCGAATGCTCCCCCGATCCGTCTACAGACGTTGGACCTGTCGCGTAATGTTGCCATCGACCCCAAAGGCAAACGCTTTGTGGTTGCTACCTTTGATGATCGACACATCGGGCGTGGTTTTGTCACCGCCGTCTACCCGCAGCAAAATGGCTATCTCACTCTGGTTCGGCTCACTATTTGCGAGCTGAGAAGTGAGACTCCCGAAGATGCTTTACAGAAACATGTACAAGTGATACGAACGATTCAACAGGGGAAACTCAACGATTTTGTAAAGTCTCTACAGTAAGCGTCGTATCCCTTTGTATGCCTCCTGAGAGTAGTGACGAAGAGAAACATCATAGTACATATAGGATTTAACATGTACTTAATAGAAGGATAATATCGCCGTGCTACAGTCCTTAGCGGGGGAACTGTAGTATTTCCTCTTATTTCTTATATCAATACCCATCAGGAGGTTTTATGCGTCGAGTTTTGCATGCCGTTATGTCGATGACGGCCCTGCTCTCTCTCATGCTCATTGTGGGGGTGTCTCCTGCAAGTGCAGCGTCACAACATCAGAACAGCAGTAAGTATGATCACATTTTCTACATCATGATGGAAAACCATTCTACGGATGAGATTTTCGGTAACACAGCGGATGCACCCTATATTAACCTACTCGCTCAGAAATATGGTATCGCTACCCAATATTTCGGGGTGACGCATCCTAGCCTACCCAATTACCTTGCTGCCATCTCCGGTGATTACCAGGGCATCTGGGATGACTGTAAAGCGGGAGCGACCAGCACGTGTGCGCCTCAAGAGTTTGGCCCGACTTCTGGTTACACGAATGGCAAAGAACTGCTCACCCCCGCAGAGATTGCCAGCGCTACGCAGCAAGCGCATTTGTTCAGCGGTCAGACTATCGTCGATCAATTGGAGCAATATGGACTAACCTGGAAAGCGTATATGCAGTCTGCGCCATCGGCAGGCTTTACGGGAGAATACTACCCGATGACTACTGTGAATGGGCAGAGCGTCCCGGTCAAGCTCTATGCCCAGAAGCATAACCCGTTCATGTATTTCTCCTCCATCACCAGTAGCCCTGCTCGTTTGCAGAAAATCGTTCCTTTCACACAGTTTGGACTGGACTTGGCTAACAACACTGTACCAAACTTCGTCTGGATTAGCCCCAATCAGTGTAACGACATGCATGGTGTGAGTCCGGCTAATGCAGCGGTTCTAGGTATTCCAGCGTGTGGCTTCCCGGCGAGTGGCTTGGATCATGGAGCCATTCAATTGGGTGATGATTTCTTGCAAGCGACTGTGTCTGAGATTAAGGCATCCAAAGCCTGGACCGAGAAATCAGCTATCGTGATCGCTTGGGACGAAAATGACTATACGGGTTTTACTGGTTGCTGCCACAGCACCACCGGTGTCGGTGGTGCCACATTGGGAGGTGCCAACGCTCCTGTCGTGGTGATCACATCGAGAGAGGCAAACCACATCGTAGATACCACCACCCCGTACAACCATTATTCATTGCTGGCTACCATCGAAAAATTATGGAACTTGGGATACTTGGCGAATGCCAAGGGCTTCAGCAATGATCAACTGATGACCAAGTTCTTTGTCTAAAATACTCTTCAAAGTTATGCAAAAGCTGTGTCGTACCGCGCATTGCGCGGTACGACACAGCTTTTGCATAACTTTGAAGAGGACTTTTTTCCCCTTGACAGACAAAGAACTTTTCCCGTATACTTGGAACAGTGAGGACTGCATACGCAGTTCCGCTTACGCGTCTTCTAAAGAGTCATATTAAAAGGCTCTTCATCGCTTAGTAGAACACATCTTACGGAAGGAGATGGCTAGCATGATAAACAGAATGCTACACCTTGGCATCAGCTGTCGCTATGGTCGCGTGACCTCTGACGGCCATGCTATGCCTTCCAGCGTGAATATCTTTCGTAAGACTGATGGCCCCGCTCTCCTTGATCCTCGCAAGAGATATCTTGCAGGCATCACTTTCGTGGCTCAGGGGATCAGTGTGCCCATTTTTGGAGGAGGACCACCACTCATAGACGAGTAGGTGAAGTCAAAAAGACTCCCTCAACCGTGGGCACTGGCGAAAGCAAAAATCCAGTCCCACGGTTTTTTGTCGCTCTTTTCTGACCGTTGTTTGTAATCACATTATTCTTTTCATTCTTACGTGGACATCCGCGAAGGGAAAGCACTACATGTTGCTTATCATGCAAGGTTGATGGTGGGTAAATCAGGGATAGAGCCTCGCATCGCTTCTAGTAAATAGATGCCGAAAAAGAACTCATTGTAGTAGGGCGAATACACTCAGGAGGGTGTCATAGAGAGGCTACGAATATTGTCCTGTCGTACAGGTGTAAGCCTGTTCTCATGTCCGATATAGCCGCCAGAGAAGCAGTGTACACTCAAGTATGAGTAATACTGCAATGCTGGCTAGACTGAAGGAGAAAACTGTGGCTGTTCATGATCTTACTGTAGACTCACAATTACCAGAACGTATTGCTATTGATCCTACTAAAGACGCGGTAGTGATTGATGGTGTCTCAAAAGTATTCAGAAAATCTCGTTCTCTCGTGCGTTTGCTCTGGAAGAAGGCCGAGGAGGACCCCAAGCGCGAGGTGCGGGCTGTCGATAATGTGTCTTTGATCGTCAAGCGGCGTGAGATTGTTGGTATTCTAGGTGCCAATGGCTCTGGCAAATCGACGCTCATCCGCATCCTTTCAACGTTGCTCATTCCTGATAGTGGACGTGTGACCATCTTTGGCTATGATGTCGAAAAAGATGAGCGTATGGTACAACGCATCATCAATCGCGTGAGCGTAGAAGCCTCGTTCTTCAAGAAGCTCTCACCGATGGAGAACCTGTTGTACGCGGCGCGACTTTACAATATGTCAGGAGCAGAGGCACGTACCAAGATCAAAGCGATACTGGCACGTCTTGGCATCAAACCTGATCGCATCGGGGCCCCACTAGAGAATATGTCACGTGGTATGCAGCAAAAGGTTGCCATTGCACGCGCCTTCTTGACTGCTCCCATTGTGTTACTTCTCGATGAGCCAACCACTGGACTGGACCCGCGCTCGAAGATTGACGTGCAGAATTTCGTCAAAGAGCTACGCGAAGTGCATGATGCCACTATCCTGATTACCACCCATGATATGGATGAAGCCGAGGCATTGTGTGATCGCGTTGCCATCATCGATCAGGGAAAAGTGGTGGCATTAGGCACTGTTGACGAGTTGAAACAGGCGGTACAGGAGCGTATGGAGCGCATTACCCCTGTCACTATGAACGAAGTCTTTATGCATTATACTGTTGCTCATCTCATCACTGATACTGACATCGAACGCTACGGAAGCTGGGAAAAGGCATTTGAGGCGTACGAGGCAGAGAAGGAAGACGAGTAATATAAGGACATATGAACATATGTCTCGTATCGGCTCAACATGTTGAGCCGATGCCGAAGGAGTTTTCAGCAATGTCTAGTCTTATGCACCAAGGAAGAGCAACCTATGCCTTCTTTGAGCGCAACTGGAACCTGACCAAACGCTACTGGGCGTGGGAGGTTGTATGGCTTGTGTACAATGTCGTAAATGCTATGAGCGTGACCTACATTGGGGCGAGTGCCACGTTGATTACAGGGGTCAGTAACATCAATACCAGTGCGTTGATCTTGTACTTATTGATCGGAACCTCGGTCTGGTCCTACCTTAGTGTCACCTTTGAAGGTGTCACCGATATGATTACGATTGAGCGTTGGGAAGGCACCATTGAGCATACCTTCATGGCCCCCATTTCGCGTTTCACGCACCTGATTGGCAGTTGTTGGTACGCTATAGCGCATGGCCTGCTCTTCACCTTCTTACAGTTGATTATCGTGGGAGCATTCTTCCATCTTGATCTGAGTCATGCAAACTACCTGACTACGGTCTTCATGTTGCTCGTAGGAAGCGTTTCATTCATTGGATTTGGTATTGGAGCTTCCGTCTTACCCTTGCTCTATACCGAGCGTGGTTCACAGATGTCCTACATTGTACGCGCAATATTGCTGCTGGTGTCGGGTGTCTACTATCCAATTAGTGTCCTACCGGATTGGATGCAACCGCTAGCACGCATTTCGCCTGCAACGTATGTTTTACAGGGTTTACGTGCCGGCCTCCTGCACAATCAGGTCATCTGGTCGGCTGAGATATGGAATAACACTTGGCCCTTGATTATCACAGGTCTGGTGAGTGTGCCGTTAGGCATTTACATCTTCGGTATCGCCGAACGATACGCCAAGCGCACTGGCAAGCTCAAAAGGAACGGCTAGTTTCTTTCAATCCCCTCAAGTGGGTAAGAAAAGAGTTGGCAGGAACCAGCTTCAGCGCGTCCGTCGTGACCAAATGGATCGTGTCCGCTCTCTGAAATCTGAAAAGGTCAAGTAGGTATGCGCTAAGCTAATAGTTGTCGGTACTGATGGGAAGAAAAAGAATAGATTCCTAGCAGCACTGATAGAAAGTAATAGAAAATATGATGACACAAACACTTCCAAAGGGCTTTGTAGTACGCCATCCAACGATGGATGATGTGGCAGCAGCCCTGAATGTTACCCAATCATGTGAAGTAGCCCTCGATGGTGTGGCAGAGACAACCCTTGATGATATGCGCCAGTGGTGGCAGTATCCAAAGTTAGAGCTAGCGAAGGATGTCTGGCTGGTAGTTGCACCTGAAGGTCAAGTCGTAGCAGTAGCGGACATTCATCAGGATGAGCATGCTCGCATTTACATAGGTGCCGATGTGTTGCCTGCATATCGTGGGCGAGGAATTGGCACATACCTACTACGCCTGTTAGAAGAGCGTGCGCATGAGCATATGCTTCTCGCAGAGCCTGATGTGAGAGTATATATGCTGTCATGGATACATGCAAAAGATACTATGACCCCAATCCTGCTAGAGAAGCAGGGCTTCAAGCGCATTCGTGCCTCGTGGCGTATGGGCATTGAGTTGCGTGAGGCGCCACCTGCGCCGGTGTGGGCTGAGGGTATTCGATTGGTCACATTGGCTGCAAATAGAGAACTCTTGCACGCTGTGTATGAGGCTGATGAAGAGTCCTTTCGAGACCACTGGGGCCACATGCCTCACACGTTTGAAGAGTTTGAGCATTGGGAAGTCAAGCGTGAGCACTTTGATCCTTCATTGTGGTTCATCGCAATGGATGGAAACGAGGTTGCAGGCATTTGCTTGTGTGCAGATGAGAAAGAAGCTGGCGGCTGGGTGCATTCACTTGGTATTCGTCGGCAGTGGAGGCGTAAGGGCGTTGGTTTGGCGTTCCTCTACCATGCCTTTGGCGAGTTCTACCATCGTGGTATACACAATGTCTACCTCGGCGTAGATGCGCAAAACCTGACTGGAGCCACACGGCTCTATGAGCGTGCTGGAATGCGCGTCGTGCGACAACACAACATTTACGAGAAGGAGTTGCGAGCAGGGAGGGAACTGAGTACACAGTCTGTTGCAGTGTAAAACAGCACTTCCCTGTTTGTCTCTTTCTCTCCTATAAAGAACTAGGAAGGACTCATAGTGGTGTCGGTGTGTCCTGCTACGAGTCCTTGTAGAGAATGGAGACGATCCCCATGATCGTACGTTTACAAAACCTATCAGCCCGTGCTCCTGGTATGACGGATGTGCAATCTGTGACGCATTTGTTACGTCTCCGTGACGCTACTGATGTTTATCAGTCTGCTGTCACGGAGGAGAATATAGTGAGTGTGTGGCAAACTCAGAACTTTATACTGCGTAAAGATGCCTGGGTAATTGTCACGAACAAAGGTCAGATTGTCGCGTATGCTGATGTGCGGCAGGATGAGAATGAGAGGTTTTCCTCGTTTCTGCATGTCCATCCCGACTATCGTAGGCGTGGTATCGGCACGCTCTTGATCTGGTTAGTTGAGGAGCGAGCACGCCAACTCGTACTAGAAATATGCTCAAATGCACGAGTCGGTCTGCGGCTCACAGCGACTAGTGTAAACGTCGGCGCACAGCATTTGCTGGAGCGCGAGGGATACACCAGAGTGCAGAGTTTCTGGGTCACACGTCAGTACGATGTGTACGAAAAAGAACTGCTGTCACGGTCTCCTAGCATTGAAGAAGTGTGTGAAGACGTGTGCTGTACTGCATAATTGGTGTGGGCTACATAGTGTGTCATATATATAGCATACTATGTAGCTCTACACTGATTATTTCAGAGTGAGATATGAAAAACCGTACAGCAGGCGATCGCCTGCTGTACGGTTTTTCATATCTCACTCGCTTCTACTTATCCCCACCATTTGTGCCAAAGGGCATTGTCGGTGCCGCGTACAAAAATGTCGATGCGGTTAGGACCCCACGACACAACGCCGATGCGGGAGGTGAGAATGCCACCAAGAGATTCCCAGCCACCCCATTGGGAGCCATTCCACCACTTATGCCAGAGGGCATTGTCGGTTCCCTGTATAAAGACATCAAGGCGATTGGCTTGCCAGGAGACGACAGCGGGTCGGAAGTTGAATTTTCCGCCTAGGGACTCCCAGCCACCCCACTGAGCACCGTCCCACCAGCGATGCCAGAGTGCAGCATCAGTACCGCGCACAAAAACATCAAGGCGATTGGGACCCCAGGACACAGCTGCTGGAACTGAGGTGAGAATGCCACCGAGGGACTCCCAGCCACCCCAATGAGCGCCATCCCACCATTTATGCCAAAGTGCTCTGTCGGTTCCTTCTACAAAGATGTCAATACGGTTAGCACTCCAGGACACAGCAGAGAGGGCGGAATTTAAAACACCACCGAGGGATTCCCAGCCACCCCACTGGAAGCCATCCCACCAGCGATGCCACATCGCCCTGTCCGTTCCTTGCACAAAAACATCGATGCGATTAGCGCTCCAGGAGACGACTGCTGGTGCATCGTCTGTACGGAGGACACCACCGAGGGACTCCCAGCCACCCCAGTGAGAACCGTCCCACCAGCGATGCCAAAGGGCATTATCGGTGCCACGAGCAAAGACATCGATGCGGTTGGAACCCCAGGACACAGCAGATGGAGCTGAGGTCAACACGCCGCCAAGGGATTCCCAACCACCCCACTGGAAGCCATCCCACCAGCGATGCCACAAAGCCCTATCAGTGCCACGCACAAAAACATCGATACGGTTAGCACTCCAAGATACAACTGCTGGTGCCTCAGGTTGTGGCAAGACACCGCCGAGAGATTCCCAGCCGCCCCATGTTGCTGCTACAACATCTTGCTTTGAGACCGCTTTTTGCTGCTCAGTATGAGTAGCTGCGAAACTGACTGTTGGTAAAGCAAATATACTTGCCAACATAAGGAACGTGACCAGCCCTACGCAGAATCTCCTTATCATCCAGGTATCCTTTCTTCCTGATGACTATTCAGAATATGCCTATCTTGCTTAAAAAAACTACATAAACCAGAATAGAATCTCGTCCATAGGACTGAACTCTGCTTTAGCAATATTTCGCTTATATTTCAGCACGATAAGTAGGTAAGGACTATTGGTACAAGCATTGGTCTGATTGTCTGTGCTCATGTTACTGCTGGTGCGCGCGGAGTGTCATGATAGAATAGGAATAATATTTTCAATAGTATGGGGGATGTTTCTTAGATGGTCTTCTTGCTGATGCTTACAATGGTCACTGGCAGCATGCGTATTGTGCTTCTGCTCTTAATGCTGCTGGCTGTTGTATTGATTGTGACTGGTGGCACGGTTGCTTTGGTGACGTTGTATAATCAACGTAAGGCAATTCGTTCGGCATTAACAGAACTGGAGAGTGAGAGCACATAATATGTTTCGGCGGTCTGTGGCACCCTTACTTGTAGGCACATTCATTCAACGCTCAAATTCGGGTGCAAATACCGTCATACTTGGATTATTTCTCGCGCAACTCGCAACAGCCAATGGACACAAGATTACCAGCTTACAGGTTGGTTTACTTCCTATTGCTTTTTACATTACCGAGCTCTCACTAGCACCGTTTATGGGTGGTTTAAGTGATCGTTGGGGACGACGCACCTTTTTAATTATTGGACCACTCTTTGGGGTGGCCCAAGTCCTGCTCCTACTCTTCACTCCCATACGTAATCCACTTCCATATTTATTGGCTTTACAAGTGCTAGCGGGCGTATCGGGCGCGATGACTACCCCAGCAGTGCTTGGTTATCTCGCCGATTTTACCGCTATTCGTCTTACACAACGTATGCGTATCATGAGCTTCTATGAATTAGTGACGAGTGGCGGAATCGCAGTTGGTATCGTATGGGGTGGGCTAGTGTGGGATCACTTCAACCGTTTCGCTTTTGTCTTCTTAGGTGCTCTGTACCTAGTAGTATCACTCTTTATGGCCCTTGCGCCAGCTATCAATCAGATTGTAGAACATGGGCGGCTACGTGCAATCGCTGCCCGTTATTGGCGGCTCATCCGCACACCACGCCTGTTTCTCTTTATTCCAGCTTGGATTTGTATAAATGCCTTGGTTGGCATCTGGTTCAGTTCTCAACTAACATTTGTGCTCTCGATGCACGTTCATAATGTGCAGCAACAACTGATGGGTTTTGCTAGTGGTCCAGGTGGTGGACGCCTACTCAGCATTGTGCTTGGGGGCTATGTACTCTTTTTCGGCCTCTGTCTCCTCTTTTGGGCCTTTTTCTTGATCTCCATACCACGTTTACGCTTAATGCTCACCTCTATACTCGGCGTCTATATCGCATGTGTAGCGCTGTTTGGCATGAATCATCGCGGCGAAGGCAACGATTTTTTACTGTGGTTGTGGACGCCCATCCTGCTGATCGGCATTTTTGCTGAGACCAGCTTCGCACCATCGGCCTTGGCATACCTTGCGGATATCTCTGAGGAGGCAGCCAAAGACCGTGGCTTGCTCATGGGCCTTTATTCTATTTTCTTAGGGCTGGGGCAAATCCTCGGTAATGGTCTTGGTGGTGTCTTTGCACGCAGTTTTGGTTTTGATGGTCTTATCTATCTCACTGTGTTGCTGGCAACTATCGCTTTGGCTTCGCTGTTGTGGTTGTTTAGGAGTGAGGCCAGACAAAAGAGACTGCCTCTTATTTAGAAGGAGTCGCCGCCGCGGTGCAAGATGGGCCTCGTATCAGAGCCCTGGCGGTGTACCTGCTGATGCAATACCATCTCCCGTGGGCTAGAACCTGCGAGGTCATGACCGATGTGTTGGGGATACATCTCAGTGAAGGGACGTTGGCCGGCTTCCTTCAGCGCTCTGCTGAGACGCTTGTGCCGGTCGAGGCCCAAATCAAAAAGGCTCTGGTGGCTGCCGCAGTGCTGCATCAAGATGAAAGTGGGCTGTCCGTCGTGGGCAAACGCTGGTGGGTCCATGTGGCTTGTACGCTGGTGCTGACCCATTATGCGCCGCACCCCAAACGGGGGCAAGAAGCTCTCAAAGCCATTGGGATCGCGCCGCAGTTTCAGGGGACCAGCGTACATGACGGTTGGCAGCCGTATTTTGCCTTTGGCTGTAGCCATGCGCTTTGTTTGGTGCATATTCTCCGCAAACTCACCTTTCTGGCAGAGCACCACGCCTGTGTCTGGGCTGCTGACCTCATCGCGCTGTTGCTGGCCATGAAAGCCGTCACCCAGCAGAAGCGGAGCGTGGGGCAAACGAGTCTGACTCCCCAAGAAATGAGCCAATGGACCACAAAATACCAGCACCTTCTGGCTCACGCTGATGCTCTTCATCCTCGCGCTCAAGCTCCCCCTGGCAAGCGCGGACGAGTCAAACAAAGCGCGGCACGCAATCTGCTGGATCGGTTGCAAACCCATCAGGACGCCGTCTTGGCTTTCCTCTCGGATCTGCGGGTCCCTTTTGACAATAACCTCCTTGCGTAAACAGGGTCTGCCTTTGCTCTCCGCTTTGGAGGCGACTTTGCGTGGCCAACCGACTCTTCCCTCCTTCTCGGCAACCTGAGTAGTTACCTTAGAGATAAGCATTTCCGCCCATTGAAGAATAGTATATATGAGGCTGCCTAGACAACTTCATCATGGTGAATATCTACCTCTACGATATGCAAGTACTACGTCTCTGTATTAGTGGTACTTTTCGCAACGGATTGATTCCATTGCGACCACTAGAGAAGATAGAGAATGAAAATGAGTGCTAACCCGCAGTGTATCGACAAATATGAGCTACGTGAACGTTTAGGACAAGGCGGCATGGCCGAGGTCTGGAAAGCGTTTGATGTCCAATTACAACGCTATGTTGCTATCAAACTCCTCCACCCGACTCTACAGAACACGCCTGATTTTGTCACGAGGTTCGTTCGTGAAGCGCAGCTCATTGCTTCCTTGCACCATCCCAACATTGTACAGATACATGACTTCCATGTCCCTCGGACGTCTGAATCGGAAAGTACCATGGGCTATATGGTGATGGCCTATGTCGAAGGTCAGACACTCGCTAGTTACATTCGCAGCACCACCCGCGTGGGAAAGTTCCCTCCTCTTGCCGATATTGTTCACCTCTTTACTTCTATTGGAATCGCCGACGTATTGTGATCGTTGCTCTCTTGAGCGTGACTACTTTTTTCCTCTTTCCCAGAGGCTCTTCCCCAGTTGCAAGGGGTGGGAGTAACCAAATGGTAGGACATGCCTTCTTTATCAGTAGCGGACAGGTCAATGAAACGAGCAGTCAGGGTATCACGGATGAATTACAGATCGATCTCTCATGTATCAGATCCCGCTGCTGGCAACCCCGGTATAACGCCTACGCAACGTACGTTTGCCATTCAGGTTGATCAGGCGATCAAGAACGTAGAGGGCTGGTTGCTCAATGTCCATAAGGACGCCCAACAGTTAGTGCCTCTTTTCAATCGACCTGCGTTGATACAACCCTCTACATTGGACATCTTGGACGATTTGGCGAATCAAGCACTCTACACATTCGCGGGTAAAATCGATCCCATCAACGGAAATGTACAGGAAGGTGTGGTATAGATTCACTACAATATTCAGCGTCTGGCAAGTTTTGATGTGACAGCATATACACCCACAAAATAATCAGGAACGCACCTCTAAGAGGTACATGCGTGAATCGCACACTACATTCAAGGGCACTTCAGAGCTTATTAAGAACACGTTGTACAAGGTTATTCGTTCCTACCAGGCTTTTGCGCTCGGTACAAAGACAAGGTGCCAAAAAGAGTACGGTAGGAAATCGTTTGTCGTACATCTTGAAATCCAGCGCGACGACAGAGTTCTGGTAAGAGGCCACTCACATGCTCTGCAGTCGTTTCAAATCCATCAAGCCGTTGGATGGCTAGAAAGGCAACGCGCATGAGGAGATATTGCGCCCTTCCCCAATCGGCTATGTGTAACTCCCCGCCAGGTCGAAGCACCCGCAGAATTTCCTGGAATGTCAGGTTTTTCTTTTCTCTTGTAAGATGATGAAAGAAGAGACTGGAAAGTACGCCGTGAAAGGACGTATCAGGATAGGGAAGCGCATATGACATCCCTTGAGTCAAGGTTACGCCAACGTGAGCATGAGCCAATTTCGTGCGTGCAATCTCAAGGACCTTTGGGTCGCCGTCGAGTCCAAAAACGTCCGCTCCAGGGTACGTTTCCTTCATGAGGAGTGTCAGCGTTGCGGTGCCACAACCCAGATCAAGAACCCGTTGGGAGTTTTCAATGTCTGCCTGCTGTATCAATGTCCGTTTGAACGTCGCTTCCCGCAGTGTGAAGTGCAGGACAGAATCGTACACAGGAGTCAACCATTCATATTTCAAAGCAGGGATATAGTCGTTTGCTCTCTTTTCAGGCATCACAGGTTTCCTCATCAGTTGGACTAGTGAACCGCTCCCATCATCAGGAGTGAAGATGCATGGGTCACAAAAGCAACCCAAACTTGGGGAAAGACACCACTCACTACTGTCCCGACCCCTAACAGAAGCAGAGCAACACGCAAGGGAGACGCTACTGGTGGCAATGGTTTCGTGTCTGGCGAGCGGCGCAGGTATAACGGCTCAAGCACGCGCACATAGTAAAAGAGCGAGAGCGCGATATTTGCGAACATCACGATCGCTAACCAGACCCAGCCTGCTTGAAATATGGCATTGAACAGCATCACCTTACCCACAAAACTGCCAAAGGGAGGAAAACCTGCCAGTGCCAGAAGGCTGATCGCTAATACCCCAGATGGTAAGGGCATGCGGCGTCCTAGCCCCGCAAATTTGGTAAAATCGTCTGTTTTGAGTTGTCGTTCAATCGCATCAACTGCCAGAAAGCCACCCATGTTCATAAAGAGATACACTGCCAGGTACACCAGCATCCCTGGAAGAGCAAATGAACTCCGCTCTGCCGTCGCGACACCCGCGAGGAGGTAGCCCACCTGCCCAATCGAGGAATAGGCCAGAATGCGCTTCGCACTGGTTTGACGCAGGGCAAAGACATTGCCAACCGTCATGGTGATCGCGGCCAGCACTGCGAAGAGTTCGGGCCAGTTGCCAAGACCATGGGGAAACGCAACCACCAAGGTACGTAATAGGACAGCAAGCCCTGCCGCCTTTGGACCAACCGAGATAAAACCGGCAATCGGTGTCGGCGCTCCTTGATAGGCGTCGGGTGCCCAGGTATGAAAAGGGACAAGCGTGACCTCGAAACCGTAGCCAACCAGCACCAGCAAAAAGGCAGCCAGCGTGGTCACAACCGGCATCGCGGGTAGTTTCGTCGCCAGTTCTGGCAAGCGTAAGGTTCCGGTGAGTCCAAAGAGCAGCACCATGCCATAGATCATCACCGCTCCCACGGTCGCTGAGTAGAGAAAGAGCTTGAAAGCCGCTTCTATGGCAAAACGACTTTCTTTGGCAATGCCAATCAGAATATAAGAGCCAACCGTCACCAGTTGGATGAAGAGCGCGATCAATGCCAAGTCTTGACTGGCTGCTAAGCCAACCATCCCAAGACACGTAATCAGCAGCAAAGCAGGTACTTCCCCTTCATGAGGCCGTCCGTGAAAGTAGCTCTGCGTCGCCAGCAACACGAATGCAGTCGTGAGCACTGCGAAGAGCTTGAAAAAGACGGCGAACTGATCAACGGCATACGTCCCCAGAAAGACCGCTTGTGTCTTAAAGGTCAGCATCCACGCACTCTCTACAGCAACAATGATCAGCCCCCCTAATGCTATCCAGGTGGTGATACTTTTGTATGCTCGTGGAAGAAAAGGACCTAACGGCAAGAGAAGTAATACCAGACCTGCCAGTGTCAGTTCTGGCACGATGGCCCACAACTCCATGCCCATCCCGCCTTGCATGCCCATTGTGTTACCTCCCTCCAAAAAGTCCACTGAGTGGACCAAGCGGACTACCTTGTAATGCCGCATTCATGATGCTTACCAGAGGGCCAGGGAGAACACCCAGCAGCACGATCAGCACAATCAATGGGAGTAAGGTTACAAGCTCGCGTCTGGAGAGGCCCGGCAACTTTGCCCATTCCGGTGTGAGCTTGCCCATCAGCACGCGTTGCAGCGTCCAGAGAAACATTGCCGTTGTCACCAGAATACCCAACAGCATCCCAAAGGCTGCCCACCGATAAACACCTAGCGTTCCTAGCACGATTTGTACCTCTGCCGCGAAATGAGCCAGAGCAGGCAGGCCAAGCGAAGCAAACATGGCAAAAGCAAAGATGGAGCCATACAGTGGCAACGCGGCCCAGATACCAGAGAGCCGAGCAATTTCCCGTGTGCCTGTGCGGTCCGAGAGCATGCCCACCAGGAAGAAGAGAGCACCTGTCACCAATCCATGCGCGATCAGTTGATACGCTGCCCCACTCGCGGCAGCCATGCGGTCAGCCGAAGCGGCAGGTAATGCAGCCGCAACCGCGATTCCTAATAAGACATACCCCATATGATTGATACTGGTGAACGCGATTAACCGCTTGAGGTCTGTCTGTGCCATTGCCACAACCGCTCCATAGATGGCTGATATAACGGCCAGAGCGGCAATGGGAATGGCCCAAGCACTAAACGCGCCAGGAACAGTCGGCAAGGCCACTCGCAACAAGCCATATCCACCGAGTTTGAGGAGCAGACCTGCCAGGATCACGCTCCCCTCAGTTGGCGCCTCCGTATGCGCATCCGGCAGCCATGAATGCAAAGGAATGACGGGTAACTTGATACCGAACCCGATGAGAAAGCCAAAGAGAATCAAGGTCGCAGTCACACCTGTGCCCACAAAGGGATGAGCCGCAATAATGGTCGGCAAGTCGAACGTATGTGGATTGGTACCAAGGTAGAGTCCCAGGATAGACAGCAGAACGGCAAGGCTACCCACACGCGTATAGAGGAAAAACTTGAGCGCGGCTTCCACGCGCTTGCCTTCATGTCCCCACAGACCAATAATAAAGTACATCGGCACCAGAGCGATTTCAAAAAAGACGTAGAACAGGAGGATATCCATCGTGCTAAAAAAACCGATCAGTCCCGTTTCCATCACCAGATACAGAGCAAAGTATTCACGCGCAGATTTTTCTTGTCTCCAGGCATAGAGCAACGCGAGAAACGTGAGCAGCGCAGTCAGCAGAATGAGTGGGAGTGATAGCCCATCGACCGCCAGGTGATAGCTGGCCCCAAGCGTAGGAATCCACGGTACATGCTCTTCAAATTGCATCGTTCCACGCTGCCAGTTGAAAAGAGCAGCAAGCACAATTCCTAGCACAAGTACCACAGCAGAGGTACTCACCGCAATCCAGCGCTGTATCTGCGGAGATGGGAACAGATAAAGAAGTGCAACTCCCACTAAAGGAAGAAATGTGAGTAGCGTTAACATCGCTTTTTCCTATCGTACAACAAGCGCAACAACGGCCAGAGCAACCACTCCAATGCCCCAGACGAAGACAATCAGTAGATAATTTTCGATACGCCCTGTTTGCAGCACCCGTACGCGTTGCCCAAAAGCGAGTACCTCTCGCCCAAAAGCTTGCACGGCTCCATCAATCTGGCGCAGATCAAAACGTCCACTTGCACGCACAATCACCAGTGTCAACGTTGCAAGCGCACCCGCAAAGGCATCGAACACACGACGATCAAAGGCACCTAGTACATATGTTATTGCGAAACCTGCCTGTGTGATGACACCGTAGAGTGGCTTCAAGCCAAATTCTGCTGTAAAAAGAGGGGCAATACCCTGTAATACAGACCAAGTGAACGTTCGCGGCCACACGAAACGTGCCCATACTCCCACTGCCACTCCTAGAATGGCAACGCTCAAGGTCAATGCGGTTGCGACTGGTACATCAGGGACCGTTACACCTAGCAAGAGATCAAGTGGACGCCCAAGCAGAGCTGCATTGACAAGCAAACCAAAAGGAATGAGCGCGGCGAGAACGAGTAATGGCAGTAATAATCCTTTGCGTGCCTCACGCGCCTTTGCCGCAGTTTCTGATGGCACTCCAAGGAAGGTAACACCGAAGGCACGTGCACTATAGAGAGCAGTCAGCAAACTGGCGAGAAGGGCTAGAAGGAAGACGGCTATATTACTTTGCCATGCTGCTGCCAGCACTGGATCTTTCGGGGGCAATGCCAATGTCACGGGCAATCCCGCAAGGGCGGCAGCACCCAGTGTGAACGCGATGGCAGTGAAGGGCATGCGCCGTAACAGTCCGCCCATACGCTCAAACGCCGTTCCTTCAACAGAGTGATCTATGGCTCCTGCTGCAAGGAAGAGTGTTGCTTTATAGAGTGCCTGTGCCACCAAGAGTAGTACCCCTGCCGCGAGACTGCCACTACCCAGGCCAACAAACATCAACCCGATCTGGCTCATGGTGGAGTATGCCAACGTACGTTTTAGGTCTGCTTCCACCAGCGCCGCCGCACCGCCGAGCACGGCTGTCAGCACGCCTATCCATGCGATAGTGTGTAGTACGAGCGGGACAGCGAGAAAGAGCGGATAGAGTCGGGCCACGAGAAAGACGCCCGCCACTACCATAGTCGCGGAGTGTAGCAGAGCCGAAACGGGGGTCGGACCCGCCATCGCATCGGGCAACCATCCTTGAAAGGGGACCTGTGCCGACTTACCTGCCGCACCGATGAAGAGCAGGAATGCAATCGTCACAAGCAGACTAGTTTCTATCTTGCCTTGGGTCGTAGCCGTCAGGATTGTATCAATGCGCCCATTCCCAATCGTACCTATGAGTAATAAGACACCAGCCAGTAAACAAAGATCCGCCAGGCGTGTAATGAGAAATGCCTTACTCGCAGCTGGCGGAGCATTAGGTCGCTCAAACCAGAACCCGATCAGGAGAGAGGAGCACAAGCCTACCAACTCCCAGGCAATAAAAAGGGTGATGAGATCTGCTGCGAGCACCAGGGTGAGCATGGAGCCAGTAAAGAGGCTAAAAATGGCAAAGAAGCGTCCCTCGTGCGCGTCACCAGCCATATAACTGACTGCATAGATGAAAATGAGCAATCCAACGAGAGAAACCAGTGTCGCAACCAATGCCCCCAATGGATCGAGCCAGAGTGAGAGCGTCAACGGACGTCCACCGACTGTCATCCAGGGAAGAGAGGCCAGAGCACGTGTTCCCTGTGCAACAGCTATCAGGCTAAAGGCCGAGATGATGAACGCCCCAGCCATCGCTATTACCGCTAGCCCCGCTGCAAAACGCCCAAAGCGGGTCAGGCCAGCAGAGAGCACGACAAAGACACCGAGTGGCAAAAGCGGTACAAGCCAGAAGAAGGGTGCGACACTCACTGCTTCAACTCCTTTACCTCATCCACATTGGTGTTGCCGCGCTGTCGAAACACGAGCAGCATCAACCCTAAACCAGACGCCATTTCAACGGCAGCGATGGTCACAATAATAATCACAAATACCTGCGCATCAAAATTATCCGGTTTGACAAAACGCCAGAAGGCCACCAGCGAGAGAATCGCTGCATTCAACATAATCTCAACACTCATTAAGACCATAAGGCCACTGCGCTGAGAAAGAATGCCCGCAACGCCGATGCCGAAAAGGATCGCACCAACAATCAGATAGGGAACCAGTCCGGGACCGCTCATGATCGTTCTCCTTTCTGCTGACCGCTGCTTGCTGGTATTTCTTCACCAGGCATCAAGTTCATGCCACATGTAGGACATTTGTTGGGTCCATTTTGTCGTACTTCAGGATGCATCGGACAGCTATAGACCCGTGTATCCTTTGTATCCGCCGTACTTGTTATACCCGTCATATCCGTCATATCCGTCTCAGTCGCTCCTGCCTCTGGTGATTGCTCCTGCTTGGTAGTAGCCGATGGGCGTTCACGTTTCCCAAGGAGGACTGCGCCCGCAATACCAGCCAGAATCAGAAATGCCGCGCCTTCAAAGCCAATCATGTAGCGTGACAGGAGGAGTTGTCCAACCGCGTTGGTGGCATCTTGTGTTGGCTGTATAGTAGCGAGAGGCCAAGGTGTAAAGATCACCAAAACGATCAGCAAGAGGGCTGAGATAACGCCAAAGATAATCGCCCAGGGTAACTGAGCCGTGGACATTGCCATATCGACCATCATATCATAGTTTTGGCGCGGACTCATGTTCATTCCACCCATATTCATGTCATGGTTTGACATGCCCATACCATGATTATCTTGCTTCTTATTGTTGCTCTCATGACTCTCATGGCTTATAGACATTCCAGACATCATCTGTTCTAGCATAGTCTGAGATTCATGATCGGTAGACAGAGTGGACATGTCATGATCCATCGTGGGAGTCCCATGCTCCATCGCCATTATCTGTCCATCTGCCTGATCAGTACGTGTTTGCTCGACCAGCGTCATGCCACATTTCGGACACTTCCCTGGCTGGTCTTGTTGTATCTCTGGATGCATTGGACATGTGTAGGTCTTTGATGTACCTGTCATGTCCATATCGTGTGTGCTCTGTTCACCCAGTGCTTCGGCACGTGGAATAAGTGTCATGCCACATTTCGGACAACTACCCGCCGTCGGTTCGTTCACTTCCGGGTGCATGGGACAGGTCCAGTCCTTCGCTTGTGTTTGTTGCTCAGATTGGTCGTCCTCTGGTGACTTCCCCCACGGCATATGCATCGAAAAGGCACCGGGACCAGGCATATCCATATCCCGTTTCATGCCCCACATCATCTCACCACCTGGGTCCATCATCATCATCACCATGAAAAGAATCATCACGAGCATGCCACCAACATTCATCATCACCTGAATGGCGGCGAGCAGGTCGGCGTTGAGCAAGATAAAAAGACCTGCCAGCGCGACAAAACTTGCTATGAGCGCCAGTCCCGCTCGATACATGCTCATCGTCAGAATCATCCCTGCTGCTGTAACGATGGCAACCGCGGAAAGAGCGAGAAAGATGATCCACTCAATCAGTCCATTCATTCTTTTATTTCCCTCCTGGTATGATGAGTGTCAGAATGCCCACCAGTGTAATATTGAGCAATGAGGCAGGCAACAAGATTTTCCAGGAAAGGGTTAATATCTGGTCAATGCGCAATCTGGGAATAAAGCTTGTCCCCCATATGACCAAAGCCGAGAGTGCAAAGGTCTTGAGCACAAACCAGAGTGGCGCGGGTAGCAATGGTCCTTGCCAACCGCCAAAGAACAGCACGACGCCCATCGCCATGAGAATCAGAAAGAGGGCATTCAGCGCCATCTTGAACATGAGCAGACGGGCACCGGAGTATTCGGCAAATACCCCGCCTTCAATTTCACTCCCTCCTATCGCACTTTCAAAGGGATGACGAAAGGTTACGAAAAGAGCCGCGAAGAGATAAATGACGAGGCCGAGTGGCTGCCAAACCACGTACCAGAGATGTGCCTGTGCTTCCACAATACGCTGTGTCGAAAGTGATTGTGCCGCCATCACAGGGCCAATGGCCGCAAAGCCAATCGGAACCTCATAACTCACCAAATAGGCTGCCGCACGGAACGTCGCAAAAAGACCCTCTTTTCCGTTCTGACTCCAACCTGCATTCATGATACCAACGACAAAAGGACTCAGCAACACGATAAAGTAGAAAAGTCCAATCGAGGGATCGAACGCAACCACATGTGGCCCAAGCGGAAGCATCAACGCGGTGAGTGCGATGACCACCCACGTGATATAGGGTGCAGAACGGAAGAGAAAGCTATCTGCGTTCCTCGGCTCCAGATTCTCCTGTCGCAACAGCATCATCCCTTGCGCGAGTGGAAGCAAAAAAGCTGTGCCTACGCGCATAGGTCCAAGTTGCATGACGTTTTGCAGAGCTGCGATACCATATGCACCAACAAATAGGCAAAAGAGTACGAGAAGAGATGTCAATACCATGTTCATCCATCTGCCTCCGCCATAGCAAGATCAAGACTTGCCACTATCACTTCCGCGTCAGCTAGCTTCTGCCCTTTCAGAATGTCTGGAAGCAGAGGAAGCAACGCAGTTGATGGACGCTGCCATATCACATGTGTTGGTCGCTCTCCACCATCACTGACGATATGCAATCCGATCGTGCCACGTGGTCCAGCCACCGTGACCTCTGCTTCGCCAGCCGGAACATCCCATTGCACCACATGAGGAGAAACCGCTTCAGTATGGCTCAGTATCTCAAGAGCTTCACGTAGATCAAGAGCCGCTCCTTGCAGACGGGCGAGAAAACGGCTCTGTACATCACCTGCGCCCTCCTCACTGGCTCTGAGGATCGACCCACTTACTCCTGCCATCTTGAGGAATTCTGCTGCAAGGACACCAACGTTACGCGTACGTAGTGCGAGGAAACGATTGCGCCCAAGAGACTCCCTTAATGCTTCAATGTCCTTAGCTACCTGCCCCAATCGTGAAATTGCTGCTATATTTCCCCTGAGAGAAGAGAACGACACCTGATATTGTGGCAGAAGCCATGCCGCAGGGGATTGACGCCAGAGGGAGGAAGACTGCTCGGTAAAGGTCTGCGCGAGTTGATACAGGCGCTGGGTGAGCGGATTCTCATCAAGCATATGAGCGAAGCGCACACTCCACCACAGGACATTTTGAACACGTTCAAGAGCTAAGGCAGCTTCGCGCGATTCAGCTACAGGTCGCGGAGCTTGCCACCGTTGCACTTGTTCGACAGCATGCACATAGGCAAGTTGGCCCGCGAGTGGCGCCAGTGGGTCGAGTTGTCGCGCCAGTGCAAGGCCATGTGACCAATCGGCTTGCAGCATGCTCTGCTCAATGCCCCGATGTGCATAGCCTGCATCGACCTGTGCTGAAAAGACTTGCTCTCCATCGCAGATGAGAAAGAGACGCAACGGACCTGCAGTGAAGGGCTGCACAGGCCCAACGCTGAGTACGGCTAGCTCCGTCGCCAGTTCCAATTCCTGCCTCTGTGGCAACTCAATAGTGGTCGCCTCTGTTTGAGGTTGCTCGAATGTTCCTGATTCAGATGTTGGTACGTGTTGTGTCGCTAGCGCAAGAATCGTTTCTGGTGAAGCCTGCATGACACGACGCGCATTCGGAAAGAGCTCCTCTAATCGTACGGTGATGCCTTCTCTCTTTGTCGATACCTCATCTGCTTCCCCTATAATCACCACCTGAAAAGGGCGTGCGAGTGTTGCAGCAACCTCTTTCACAGCAGGCAAAAGTTTACGCGCAATTGGCTCGATGAGAAGTAACACATTCGCATGTCGTGGAGAGGCCGCCTGTTGGAATGACGGGTCGTATTCTGCTAATGCGGCAAGCAAATGAGCACCGCTTCCACCATCAACGGCGACATAGGAGCGGAAGCCTTGTGTGAGAGAGGGAAACCATCCCTTACGTGCGTGCATCATGGCTTTAGCGTTCCCAGTCAAATGCTCCCTCCTTCCACGCGAAAAAGATAGCAGCGATCAAAATAGCAATGAAGACAAACATATCCAGAAAGGCCACGAGACCAACCTGCTTAAAGACCACTGCCCAGGGAAACATGAACACCATTTCCATATCAAAGGCAACAAAGAGCAGCGCGAGCACTGCGTAGCGCAAGCGAAATTGTACCCAGGTTTTATGACCCGTTCGCCCTCCATGCTCGGTTGGTGGATTGTTTTCCGCAGGTCTTCGCTTCGGTCCTAGCCAGCGATTGAGACCAAGAGCGACTGCACCTAGCAGCAGTGCAACCAGAAGCATGACTCCGGCAATCGCGTATTGTGTACTGATAGGAGCGGTCATGGTACTCACCTCCTTCATAGCTTTACTCTCTACACGCTTGAATGGTCAAAAAAGGTGTCACGGGAGTCGTCGATACAGAAAAGGGCTATCATGTACAGGATAGTAGCGAAACATGTAGCCCGTAAAGAACGGTGTCAGGGATACGTTCCTGCTCTTATGTACTGACCGTAACGGGTAATTTCATCCCTGCCTCGTAATGACCGGGTAAATGACAGGCAAGCTCAATACTCTTTCCTGTCGCTGATGAGGGGAACGTGTAATCGACGGATTTGGTTTCACGTGGGTTAATCGTGTCAATGTAGGTGTAAGCCATCTTATGCATCTGATCCATTGACATATTTCCCATTGCCATCGGCTGCGTCACCATGAATTCATGGGCAGTGTTCCCATTGTTCGTCACGACGAAATGGTACGCTGAGCCGACAGTGAAATTCGTCATCGAAGATGACACTTTATATTCCGTCAACGTCACCTGTACCTCATGCGGTCCTGTCGATGAGCCAGAACCTGGGGTATCTCCGCTTCTACTACAGGCTGCAAGTACTAGCAAAAGCACGACAACAAACAATCCAAAGACAAACCGTTGTTTCACCATAGACCTCTTCTCTATCTGCAAAAGGAACATGCCCTTCCTTCCATCTTAGAAAACCATACTCTCAGGGGCTATCCCTACCATAATAGTACCTACATTGATAGTAGGCATCCATACCATATTGTAACGCGCCAAGCGATGACTTTCAACGTCTGCGGAATGTGACGGGAGACAGGTCACACACGATATGGTGTTGTCTTACTCATACAACATCGTTCACATGGACATGAGAAAAACACATAAGGTAGTTTTTCTCATGTCCATGTGAGCAAAGAACCCAATGATCTTCCTACTCGTGCTAGGTTGGTTTCTACAGCAGATTCAGGGGTTTCCTGCTAGTACGCGGTGTTGGCAGTGACTCGTGAGAGACGGTGTAGCCCACATCATCAAGGGTTGCTTCGATCTGCTCCATAGAAAGCTTGCTAGCGTCATAGCTCAGGCGTACACTCTTCGTCGGAATATCAGTCGAGATAGCCTCCACTCCTGGTAACGCTCCTAATGCGCCATCAATGGTCTTGACACAGTGCTCGCAACTCACATCAGGTACGGACAGTGTCACTTCTTGTACATTTGCCATGATCGTATCCTTTTGTCTTTTGATCTTAACGGTTTCCCGCCAAATTATACAGCTGCACGAGTTCCTCAATGACAGCTTCTTCTCGTCCATTCGTAATACCCTCGGGTACACATGTATGCAAATGATTCTCCAGAATAAGTGCTTCAAGCTTTTCGATGGCCTTACGCACCGCGTAGGTTTGGCGTAACACATCCACGCAATACTTATCCTCTTCAATCATTTTGCGAATACCGCTCAGGTGCCCGTCGATGTAGTTTAATCGCTTCAACACATCTTGTTTATCAGCACGCATCTGCATTCTCTCTTTCTTCCCTTACCCTGTGGGTAGGGGTATAAATGAAGTATATCATAAGGCTACTAAAAATTACAAGAGGCTCATGATTCCAACATCAAGCTATTTGACAATTCTTCTAAAAGCGGGTATACTTATTTTTATACCCCCCAGGGGTGGGTATGGGTAAACTTTAAAAGCAATAGAGAAGTATGAGGGAATGAGTATGGCGACAGAAGCCAAAAATCCTATAGAACAAACGAGTACAACGCAGGAACAAACCGACACCACTTGTCGCACTGTCCTTGACCTTGAAGGTATGACCTGCGCCTCTTGCGCCATGCGCATTGAAAAGGGACTCAAGAAAGTTCCAGGTGTCACTGATGCCCAGGTCAACCTTGCCACCGAGCAAGCAACGGTTTTCTACAATCCGGCACGTACTGGGCTGGAGCAGATGGTACAAAAGGTGGAAGCTGTCGGCTACAAGGCTACGCCCTTGATCGTTCCAGCACCAAAACCAGTGCCAGTGCAGGAGCCGCAACATAGAGAGGCCCATACGACACTCGCCCTCGAAGGCATGACGTGTGCCTCCTGTGCGATGAGGATCGAAAAGGGACTCAAGAAAGTCCCAGGTGTCACCGATGCTCAAGTCAACCTAGCTACCGAGCAAGCAATAGTCATCTATAATCCTACTCAAACAGGGGTAGAGCAGATGGTACAAAAAGTGGAGGCGGTTGGATACAAGGCTATTCCTCTGGATCAACCTGTTCCACAAGGAGAGCAAGTAGTACCGGTGAGCGAAGGGAATCCTCTTCCTACCGCTGGCGCAGTGCAAGAGGATGATCGCAGTAGGCGAAAAGCTGCGGAGATTATCCACAAACGCAACCTCTTGATTCTGGGGATTGCCTTGAGCGTGCCTGTTGTGCTGTTGAGCATGTTCTTCATGAACAGTTTCCCCGGCGAGAATTACCTCCTGCTTGCATTGACGACCCCTGTTTGGGCCATTGTCGGATGGGAGTTCCATCGTGGAGCACTCAAGACCCTTCGTCACGCTAGTGCCAATATGGATACTCTGGTTTCACTTGGCTCAACCGCAGCCTATGTGATGAGTGTCGTCGCTACCTTCTTTCCTGCTGTGATTGGTTCGACAACGTTCTATGACACCACCGCATTGATTGTCACCTTGATCTTTCTCGGAAAATACCTGGAAGCGCGTGCCAAGGGTCAAACCAATGATGCCATCAAGAAATTGATTGGTTTACAAGCTCGTACCGCTCATGTCCTACGTGCTGGTAAAGAACTTGAATTGCCCATTGAGCAGGTACAGGTGAGCGACGAATTGGTGGTACGTCCTGGCGAAAAGATTCCCGTTGATGGCGTGGTCGTCTCTGGCCGCTCATCTGTTGACGAGTCCATGATTACAGGGGAAAGCATTCCAGTCGAAAAAGGGGCAGACGATGCATTGATTGGCGCAACCATCAATCAGCGTGGACTGTTGCATATGCGTGCCACCAAGGTTGGCTCTGACACCGTTTTAGCGAACATCATTCGACTGGTCGAGCAGGCGCAAGGCTCCAAAGCTCCGATTCAACGCCTCGCAGATACCATTTCCAGCATCTTTGTCCCGGTTGTGCTCGTCATTGCTAGCCTGACCTTTCTCGGCTGGTCCATTCTTGGCACTCTCATTGGCTTCCATACCATGAGTACAATGGGAGCCAGTAGTAATTCGTGGATTACGGCTATTGTTGCGGCCGTCGCGGTGCTGGTGGTTGCCTGTCCATGTGCGCTCGGCCTAGCAACGCCAACAGCGATCATGGTGGGAACTGGCAAAGGAGCCGAACAGGGTATCCTGATCAAAGGTGGGGAAAGCTTAGAGCGTATCCAGGCAGTACGAGCAGTGCTCCTCGACAAGACCGGAACCATCACCAAAGGTAAACCAGAACTGACGGACGTCGTCGCACTCGATGAGACGCAATCCGATACGATGTTACGGTTGGCCGCTCAAGCCGAGCAAGGGTCTGAACATCCTCTGGCCACGGCGATTGTGGAAGGCGCCAAAGTACGAGGGCTGCAACTAGGGTCCTATCCAGAAGACTTCACAGCCTTGGCAGGACGTGGTTTGGAAGCAACAGTGGAAGGGCAGTCCATCTTTGTCGGAACAAGGGTGTTGCTCAAGGAGCGTTCTATCGATTACACCGCCCTACAAGAGCGCATGGAAGCATTAGAACAGCAGGGGAAAACCGTAATGCTGGTGGCTCTTGGCGATACAGCTGTGGGCATGATCGCGGTAGCAGACACAGTGAAAACTGGTTCTATCGAGGCGATCAAGCAACTGCACGCGCAAGGACTTGCGGTATGGATGATTACCGGAGATAACCAGCGTACGGCACAAGCGATAGCGGCACAAGTCGGTATTCTCGCGGAGCATGTCCTGGCGGAGGTATTGCCAGAAGAGAAGGCCAATCAGGTGAAGCGTCTTCAGGAGCAGGGATTGGTGGTCGCCTTTGCGGGAGATGGCATGAACGATGCACCTGCATTGGTGCAGGCGGATGCAGGTATTGCCATGGGTACAGGGACAGATATAGCAATGGAGGCGTCGGATATCACGCTCGTTAAGGGCAACTTGAAGAGCATTGCAACCGCACTCGCTCTTTCGAGAGCCACCATGCGAACCATCAAACAAAACCTCTTCTGGGCTTTCGCCTACAATGTCATCTTGATCCCAACGGCCATTCTCTCACCCTTGATTCCTTTCCTGAAGGACCAGGCCCCCATCTTTGCGGCGGCGGCAATGGCCCTCTCTTCTGTCACCGTCGTCGGGAATTCACTCCGACTGCGCAAGTTTGGACGCTAAAAAGGCATACTGTTAGGCAAGCAAGACTGTCAGATGTGGTTGACATGGATAATATCAACCACATCTGACAGTCTTGCTTTTCTCTTATCTCGTTATAGCATCTGTACCCTGAATCTGCTGCCGCAAACGCTGAATACGCTGTCTATAAGCGTCTTCCGGTTGGCGAAATCCTAGCTTCGGCTTGTCTCCCATGCTCACATGCCACTTCCGAAATGCCAGCCAAATCTCTGTTTGATAGAACGCCTTCACGAGTAGCCAACGTTTGATGCCACTACGCCAGAGCACTTGTCGTTCTTTACGTGTACGTTCAAATGAATTTTGCAGTAGCGAATATTCATCGACACGCACAATGCCGCTACTTACCTCTGGAGCCAGGAACTCGCGCATCACCGCCGCTTCATGTGCTAATGCTTTCATCAGGAAATACAATATTACCAATTGCGCGATAAACGGCGGGATATAATCGCCGATAATAGCGATCAGTGAGAACGTTTGCACGGTTGGATTGTTCGGCGAGGCAAGCACCGTCGCACTCGCGTAGAAATCAACAACATTGAAGACACTATGCAAACCTACAGCAGCAAGATATCCTATCAAAGGGACAATAATCTGTCGCCAACGGACCCGCGTATGGCGAACGTATCCCAGTGCGATACCAAAACAGGCAGTAAATGTGGAATGGCTCAGCCAGCCGAGTATAATCCTGCCCACGATCAGCACTACCAGAAACTGCTTCGAATTCTGCGCGAAGTACACAAAGTTTTCAACCATTGCAAAACCCGCGCCAATCAACGCACCGTAGACAATTCCATCCGTCACATTGTCAAACTCGTCACGCAACACCAGAAAAAGTAGGAGTAACCCAGTCCCTTCACCGTTTCCTCGGTAATCCCTGGATTGAACCCCTGGAAAACAGAGCGCACCAGGACACTTACATCCGGCCCCAGCACATTTTGCATCACAGCATCAATAGTTTGCTCGATGAACAACGTTGGCGGAATAGCGATGACTGCTCCCCATAAAAACGCAGCCAGACGCAAAAACTAGGGTTCACGCTCAAACCGATCAATAAAATTAACCAGCAAGGTAATATTCAGCGCTGGAATGAGGGGAATCGTCAATGCTGCCACAATGCTAGCAGAGCCATTTTGAGTAAACGCGGAGATACCCACCAGACTATTGAGCACAAGAGTGATGATCGCACTCACCATCAAGATCGTCATGCCTATACCGGCAATGAGCCAGCGGGTACGCGCTCCTATGCGCTGTGGTAAGGCAAATTGCATCGTCACTCCTGCCCCCCAGCACATACTCTTCTTCCTCTTCATTCCAGGGTTGCGCGACAAATTCTGGTTCAGGCTGCACAGGCAGAGGAGTGCTCACACGCGGTATGTTCTGCCATGCTGGCGGCATACGTTGTCCAGTAGAAGTGGGTACAAATTGTGTACCGTATCCTATACGGTCATTCCGCGTAGGCGATCGTCCCCACTCTCTCCATAGGACTTTGAGGCGGCGTTCGTTGCTCTCTCGACTCCTGCTTGCCATCACTCAAAGGCGTATGATGATCAAGGTGTGTCGATCTCTCCAACGAGAGTGATATCTCGCTCGTCTGCTAGGAAGCTTTTCAGAAAGCCAAGCTCGGTATGGTGCCATTCGAGCGTTTTCTTGCTGTGATTGCCACCTTCATGATCTGAGAGGTAATCTTCGATGGCTCGTTCGATGGTCGTGTTGGCACGGCGATTGGCAAGCAGTTGTTTCTGATCTTTCTTGCTCTTCGCCTTCGTCGGTTGGGTAGCCTCCCGCTCTTGCTCTGCGGTGAGCTTGGCTTCGGCCTGAGCATCGAGCGTGGCGCGTTGGGCAACGGCGCGGGCCTCTGTAACATTTTTCGACGGTTTACCGGGTTGCTTCGATACCATGATTTGGTGTCTCCTTCTTGCAATCAGGAGGCAACCAGAGGGTGATTGAGAAGAGGCAGGCTTTCGTTGTACGCCTTTTCACCAAAAACAAAACCGTCCTCTGCTCTCGTCTTCACCGCTCGCTTGTCGCGAAGCGGCCTGGAATGGGCCTGCAAAGAGACGGTTCATAGAAAAGAGCGGGAGACGAGATTCGAACTCGCGACAGCCTGCTTGGAAGGCAGGAACTCTACCACTGAGTTACTCCCGCACGGGTCGGGGTGCGCGGACTCGAACCGCGGACCTCCTGGTCCCAAACCAGGCGCGCTACCAACTGCGCCACACCCCGTCTAATGTGTCTGCACTATAACATGCTTTTAGCGACTTGTCAACTACTTTTAGCGCAAATCGTTTCTACGTCGATAGCGCAGCTTGAGCATGAAGAGGTTCCAGCGCGTTTTGATTGCATCCATAGGACTGCGACGTAATGGCGTTACTTTCGTAGAACGGGTTGCTGTTGGCGTGTTCCACTGGCGGAAGACAAATGGCGATAACGCAACCAAGATCAGGGCTAGTATTCCTATAAGGGCGACTACTCCTGAAAAGATATCCTTCTGATAATAGCCATATCCACCCGCGAGAAGGGCTGCTACAATAGTGATAATGAGTAACCACTCTGTCACGGTAAAGTGGAAAGAAAAGGTCATACGTGGACGTGGACGCACGGGAACACTTGCTCTTCGACGCATCCGTTCACCTGCTTTCTGCACCGAACTGGGCTTGGAGTCTGTATGCTCCAGGTTGCGCAGGATTTCTTCAATCTCTCGTTCATATCTATTTGGCATGCCGCTTTGCTTCCTTCAACTCACCAGGACGCTCTTGATTGTAATCATACCAACTTTTGCGTGTAGACACAAGTGCTTTTTTGCACTTTCTCGCACAAATTTCAAGATGTGCCAAAGAATAAGTTCTTCCCTTTCCTTTTCCTTTATACCCTAGTAACTTCTTAACTTGCTCGACCAGTTCCAAAGGATGAAATGGCTTCGTGACATGGAGTGCGGCCCCCAGGTCTACGCTAATCCGTTCATAGATAGCTTCAGCATGTGCCGTCATAATCATGATGGGAATATGCTCTGTACGCGGGTCATTCCGTACGTTTCTATAGAGCTGATAGCCATCTTCCCCTAGCATCATAACATCTAACATGAGCAAATCGAGTAAGGGAGACATACTGCTCAGCGCCTGTTGCAATTGTTGACCGTTCCAGAGAGCGATAATCTCGAATCCGTTACAAACTAACGCGAATGTCACTATCTCGCGTACCTCTTTATCATCATCGACTACAATTATTCGCTTCGGCATTTCCCACTCCCAGCATATCTAGCGTATATACATCTGACGCTTTATCTCTGCTATAAAGATTCCCAACCATAAGGCTACCTCCTCTATCATACAAACTTTAGACGGCATTGTCCACTAGCCATCATGCACAAAAATATGATAGCATAACATCGTTGACGTAGAAAAACACTACTGCTATTATAACGGAGAAATACAGAAAATTGTACTGTGAAGAAGGTGGAAAGACATGAGCCTCTCCTCTCAAAGCTGGCCGCGCGTCTTGCAAGGTATTATCAAATCGCCAATCGAACGACAACGGCTCTCTACCGCTCTTGGCGTTACTACTATGACCCTTTCACGTTGGGCCAGCGGTGAATCGAATCCACAACGGCCACACTTAATTCATCTTGTACATGTCTTACACCCACAGTATCGTCAAGAACTACTTGATGCGCTAGAAATACAATATCCCGATATTCACTCCTGGCTACGAGAAGACGCATCAGATCTTATTCCACCCAACTTCTTTGCTGAGGTTTTATATGTACGTACAACAACGACTGAGCCGCTTTTATTCTGGCGCATGAGTGACTTAGTCTTAAAGCAAGCGCTGACTCAGTTAGACCCCAATCAGTTGGGTATGGCTGTCAAATTGATACAGTGCATGCCACCAAGCCCCGATGGGAAAATCCACAGTTTACGTGAACGGACAGGAAAAGGTACCTATCCATGGATTACCGACCTTGAACACGATACCTACTTCCTCGGCCTCGAATCTATGTCGGGCTACGCAACAGAGATACGCCGTATCGTCAAAAGCGATGACCTGAGTAAGAGCACCACCTTTCCTGCCGTCGTGAGCGAGTTTGAGGTAAGCGCCGCGGCACACCCTATCCGCCTCGAAGGAAATATCGCAGGTTGCCTACTGGCATCAAGCACACAAACAGCCTATTTTTCTCAGCAACGGCAGACACTGCTAGCTACTTTCAGCGATATTATTTCGTTAGCCTTCGATACACGTGATTTTTATCCCGCACACTTGATCGAGTTAAGAGTCATGCCTAAACCTGAACGACAACGCCCCATTCTAGCAACCTTTCGACAGCGTGTCACAGAAAAATTCCAGGAGTCTATGTTCAGACATGAGCCAATCAACAACTACGATGCAGAACGGCAGGTGTGGCAAGAAATAGAGCAAGAATTGCTTTCCCTGACAGATTAATCGATGCCATATTTGCGCATCAAATAGCGTATCTGATCGACTTTGGCGCAACCGCGTAGCTCAGCGGCACGTGTGCGGTTATGCTTTGTCGTTTCTAGTGCCCAACGCACTAGGTATTTTTCAACACGGCTGATGATATCTTCCAAGGCATTTATCCTTGGTGGACGTATATTGAACCATTGTTCCCAAGGATCAACAAGATGTGTTGTCTGCATCTCCAGCGGCATCTCACCGATTTCATCCAGGAAGAGCGTGCCCCCTTCCGCTAGTTCTAGCAGGCCACGCTTTTGCTTCTTGGCGTCTGTGAAGGCATATTGCTCATAGCCAAAGAGTTCGCTCTCCAGGAGATTGCTTGCGATTGCAGCACAATTTAAGGGATGAAATGGGCCAGAGGCTCGTGTACTTTGCTCGTGAATCGCATGCGCAACTACCTCTTTACCAGTTCCACTTTCGCCTGTAATTAAGACTGACGCTGTTTCACTACGAGCCACACGGGTAACCAAGTCAAATACTTCACGCATACGTTCACTATGACCCACAATATGCGTAAAGTGGTAATTGTCGCTTCGTTCACGGCAGAGGTAAGTGTACGATAAAAGTCGTTCCCACACCAGACTGACTCTCGACATGAATTGTTCCGCTATGGTCTTCTACCAAGCGCTTCGTAATAGGCAGACCCAACCCCATACCATGTGCTTTCGTCGTAAAAAATGGTTGGAAAACACACTTGAGTTGCTCAGATGTCATACCGACACCAGTCTCACTGACCGATAGCTCACACCATTGTTGTGTATGAGAGGCTCCCCCAACTCTATGAGACGCAACGACGCGAGCAGTAACAGTGAGCACACCGCCATCACACATAGCTTGCACTGCATTCATAAAGAGATTTAAAAATATTTGTTCCATCTGGCCCATATCTACTCGGCAACTCGCCTTCTATTAATTCACCATCGGTAGTAGTTGGCAAGCTATCCCGTAATGTACGATAATCTGTCACGGCGCTAAATTCGCTCAGCAGAGCTTGAATCACTTCTGGAACTTGCACAAGATCACTACGCTGATCCACTTCCATCGCGTCTCTATCTCCCTCATGTATCGTGAGCATATATTCTCTATCTTTTGCTATCTCCTACAACTATAGCAGATGAGTTTACAATTTGCATCAAAATGAGTAGTATGTGAAGAAACTGTAAGATTTTTTGCTTACCTTCATAGTATACGCCTACCACAGACACGTAAAAAGTGATATAGTGCAAATGGCTTTGTGGCCTATCTTTTCAGAAAGAGCATACTGAGTAATGAAAGAGATTGACGAGAGCAAGCAGACAGCGCAAGATGCATCAGTTCAGGCATCATTAAAAAAGACAACAGTACAAATACACCACCCTAAGGCACCAATAGCACCGCGTTGGGCAGCATTGATAGGCATTGTCATTATTGCTATCCTCTATATCGCGCTCCCAGACCAACTCACACTAGGACCCACCTGGCTTCTTCCTGCTATAGAGGGAGTGCTCGTAGCCCTCTTGCTCTTGACCATGGTGAACGACACCTATGTTACACAAAAGATGAGGCGATATCTAGCGTTGATGCTGCTCGGAGTAGTTACTATTGGCTTGATTGGTAGTATTGCACTGCTCATTACCACTTTGCCTCACAATACAAAGGCTATCAACCTTTTACGGTCAGCGGCCCTACTGTGGTCCTCGAACATTTTCGTCTTTGCCTTATGGTATTGGGAGATTGACGGAGGCGGTCCACGCAAGCGACACGCGGCCAATCATGAAGCAATCGATTTTATGTTCCCCCAGCAGGTGAATGGCAACAATGGAAGATGGGCGCCGCACTTCCTTGATTATGTGTTTCTGGCCTTTAATACCACCACCGCTTTCAGCCCAACCGATACCTATCCCTTGACACGACCAGCCAAAGCATTAATGATGATACAATCTCTCATCTCTCTTATTGTCATCGCACTCCTAGCTGCTCGCGCTATCAACATTTTGAGTTAGAGCACACAATCCATCCACGACGAGTGGGCGCTATGAATACTTCCTTTCCGACCGACTGAGCGAAGCTAGCGCGTAGCGCGTTGTCGGTCGGAATACGGAATTGCGCCCTACATTTCTTTGAGGCGAAATGTGACCTCTTGCCCAATAGTATCACCCTCTCTTTTCAGAAAACTTCTGGCCGGTGCAGTTGTTGCTACCTCACGTCCATCCTTAAACACAAAACGACGCGCAGGGAGCAGACGCAAAGCTTCAAATGCTGAAGGTGCATCTAGCATGAGAAAACTGGCTGGTTTCCCTTCTTCGATACCATAACGGTCTTGAATGCACAGTGCTTTTGCTGCATTTGCTGTAATCAGGTCCAGCACCGTCACAATTTCTTCATAGCCACTCATATGGCAGAGAAACAGCGCTAGTTGTGCGGCTGCCAACATATCGCCGCGCCCCAGAGGAAACCAGGGATCCATAATCGAATCATGACCAAGGGCCACATTGACTCCCGCCGCCAGCAGTTCTTTTACCCGTGTAATACCACGCCGCTTAGGATACGTATCGAAACGCCCTTGTAACACCACATTGTCAAATGGATTCGCAATAACACTCACCTGAGCATGTTGTAGCAAGCGTATCAACTTGAAAGCATAAGCGTTGTCATATGAATGCATAGCGGTACAATGACTGGCTGTGACCCGCCCTTGCCATCCCTGTTCAAGCGTGTCAGCCGCCATCACCTCGGTGAAACGCGAAAGAGGATCATCGGTCTCGTCACAATGGCAATCAATATCACGGTTAAACTCTTTTGCCAAGGCAAAGGCGTAATGGACATCCTCCACACCCATATCGCGCGTCCATTCATAGTGCGGGATGCCACCCACGATATCACACCCAAGCTCCATGGCTCGCCGCATCAACTCGCGTCCATTGGGAAAAGAGAGAATGCCATCCTGTGGAAAAGCGACCAGTTGGAGATCGCAAATATCACGCACTTCTTCGCGCACCTCTAGCAGTGCTCGCAGTGCTGTCAGGTCTGGATCACACACATCCACGTGACTGCGAATATGCAGCGTTCCTTGCGCCACTTCCCAGTATATCTCCTCTAAGACACGCTGCTTCACATCCTCACGAGTCAGGCTCGGTTTACGTTCACTCCATATCTGAATACCTTCGAGTAGTGTGCCCGTGTTATTGTAACGTGGCTGCCCTACGGTAAGCACAGCGTCCAAGTGGACATGAGCATCGATAAACGGTGGCACCACTAAGCGCCCAGCAGCAGCAATCTCACGAGTTGCGCTATCTCGCGACAGGTCAGCAGCTAGAGCGGCAAACTTGCCATCTTGCACAGCAATATCGACCAACCCTTGGCGATGCTGCAACTGAGCACGACGGATTATCAGGTCATAATGCATGTTACACATCCTTATTTTCAGCGACAAAACGTATCTGCTAAGGTCGGAGTCGTGATTCCAATGGATGGATTGGGCGTCGTATGCTGATCGGAGTCAACGTGAAGAGCTATCACTGAGCCGCCTGCAGGGGCTGTGATAGTAGAAGAGGGCTGACCCTTTGTATCCACAAGCACGATAGTGGTGCTGATCTCAACAAGAAGAATATGACTTGGTATGCCTCCTTTGCAAGCAGCGATCACGACGTTGTCTACATGGCACCCTGTCGCCTGAAAAACCGTAGACCCTCCTTTGTCTGTAAAGCTCTTCTGATAGAAACTCTCGACTGTGGTAGGAGTACTGGAAATTGTCCAGACCCACGTCTTATTGACGTAACTATTTAAGCATCCTGCGCTGAATTGATGAAGAATGGTGATAGGGCCGACTTTGAATGTTACGATAGCATCCTGCGAATGAAATGTGGCCTCATCTGGTAACGGTACATCATTCGGTATCCCATGTCGATCAAGAGGGGTTGGAGTTGGTTGTGCAGTTGGCTGCAGAGTTGGTGACACTGGCGGAGACGTTTGTGCCTTCGAGGAGGTCCCAGCCCCACATGCCGAGAATAGGTTCACAAACAGCAATAATCCTAGCAAAAGTCCATTGGATACGCCGATGGTTCTCATTTTCTGTTGCATGATCATCTTCATCTCCTATATATTAAGAGCGGAGAAGCTTGTCAATCTAGACAACGATGGATGTCAATAGATATTCAGCGTGTGGAACAGGCAAGGCAGCTACGTATAGTAAATACACAACTGCCTTGCCTCACTCGATGACACCTTGCGATTACTAGCGCTGATTGGCATTCAGCTCAATTCGTCGCAGAATCAAGTAAGCGATACCAGCAAGGATGAGTCCGAGTTCAAAACCAACATCCATTGGTGGTTTGAAGGCACCACCAACAAGACCGGCGATAGCCCAGCCCACACCTTTGATATGAAACTCATAGACGCCAGGAAGAGCTGGAATAGTCGCGTCGCCAATAAGCAGTGTCTGTGAGAAACCAAGATAGGCTCCTATCAAACCAATGAACATCGACACCAACGCCGCCCAACCAATAGGTAGCCGACTACGTGTATTCCAATCATCTACATTATAGCGTCCACGACGGTAGACAAAGTGCTCGATGACCAGAATAATGGACCAAGGACCCAGCCAGTAGGCAATGAGAAACAAGAAACTGCTTAGTGTCTCGTTAAAGTTCGCCGCCGCAGGAATAGCGATCAACACGTACAACACTGCACCAATCAGTGTCCAGACTGCACGATTGACGCGCTGAAAAGGCTTACCCAAGACCTGCATCGTCAAACCCAAGCTATAATCATTTGGGATGTTGTTAGCAATGATACTCAGTGCTAGAAGCAGCACTAGGAATGAGCCAAAAGCACCTAATGGCTGGAGCGCCCCTGCTAAGAGAGTTCCACCGCTCAAATTACTCAACGCCGAAATGGTGGTCAGGGCAAGACCAAAGACCTCTAGTAGGATACAAGGAATCACCACGCCCAGGAAAGTTAACCAGAAGACGCGACTCGGCGCAGTATCCTCAGGCTGATTGACGTTATAGTCAGCTGCATACGAGCTCCAGCCGGTGGCAAAACCATAGACCGCGCCACCAAAAGAGATGAATGCTGCAACCTCGGCTACACCAGACAGCTGTGTAGATACAATCGTAAAGTGGGGACCCGCTACAAACAGCAAAATCGCAAAAATGATTGCCATTGGTATCCAGGCATAGCGCTCATAGCGATGTACATACTTGTAGCCATAGATACTTATCAATGTGGTAAGCACGGCGATAATGAAAATGCCTACTCCTCTCACCGCTATACCATTGAGAGGAATACCCAAGGCATTCACGCTACACTTACTCAGCGCATCTGATGCAGTACCGCACACTAGTGCTGCCGCCAATTGCCCACCAACAATCACATTGACAGCAGACCAACCAATACAGGCTGCCACATTAAACAACGCCATGATGATACCACCTACCCACCCAAAGGAAAAGCGCGAGATGGTCATCTGGCGTAATCCAAGTTTAGGGCCTAGAGTGGAGAAGAATGCCACTGGTAACACACCTAGAATATTAAAGATGATGATAACAGCTACACTGTCCCAGAAGCCCAATTGAAAGACAGGGACAGCTATTGTTCCCAGTGCGACAGTTGAAATCACCAAGTTGGCTGACAGCCACATGGTGAAATTGTCGAAGATGCGTACATGGGAACGCGTCGTAGGTGAGACACGCTCAATACCGTGCGTCTCAATGCCTTTTTCCAATTCAGGAATGGTGACGGTTTCTGAAGCCATGAATAGGGTTCTCCTTGTGTACAGCAAAACACTTCGTATACATCCTACTGAGCATACAGCGTCGCGTGCCACAATCGATGGGGCACCATTATCATATCATACGTTCAGAAGCCTGCGCAAATCTCAACAGATAGGGGCTACTACTCTGGACTATATGCGAGAAAAAAGGTACAATAAAGTATATACAACGATGTACAGAATATACACAGCGAACTCACTGTGCTGGGCGACCACTGATGGTGATGCCAACCACGCTTCGCCGTCGTGGTCGCCCACTACTATATGCTCACCTCTTGCCGTTGTTGCAGAGGGTGCAGGGTTCACATCCTAGAACCACCGTTCCGATGAATGCAGCAGTGGTGAAGGTACATGAATATACACATCTCGCGTTCCAGTGATATTCACGTTACACAGGAGGTTGCATGTCATCACAAGTAAGTACCGAACACCAGTTTCTTCCCCACTTAGTGCCAGCAGTCAACGAAGTTGAAGCAACACTTGAGCAGTTGCGAACCGAGAATAGCGAGTTACGGAATACACTTGCAGTCCGTACACAAGAAAACGCGCTCCTGAATGAGGTGATCTCGACAGTTGGCTCAACGCTGAGACTCGATGAGGTGTTGCATCACCTAGTGGACACAGTTGTCCGTGCTACATCCTGCCATATCGCCTTTATCTATATGTTTGATAGAGAGAAAGAGCGTCTCATCCTCGCTGGCGCGAGCGAAAAACACCAGCATCTGGTCGGCAAGATTGGTATGGCACTCGGCGAGGGTATCGCAGGCTGGGTTGCTTTACATCGTACAGCGGTCTTTCTGAAAGACGGCGCACTAGCCGACCCACGTTTCTGCTACTTCCCCGAACTGGAAGAGGAGAAGTTTCAGTCAATCATGACGGTGCCTATCATCACAAAAGACCGCCATCTGATCGGTGTGATTACGCTACAAGCCATTGCACCGCACGAGTTTACCGAGGAACACCAACGCTTCATCAGCATGACAGTTGCATTGGTAGCTGGGGCGATAGAAAATGCGCAACTCTATGAAAACACACAACGCAAACTGAGCATTCTCACCTCATTGTCTGTTTTGAGTCAGACAATCAGTTCTGGCCTCTACCTCGATGATATGCTGCGCTCTCTGGCAACGCTAACAGTCCAGATCATGGAAGCCGATTTGTGTGTGGTGATGTTGATGGAGCAAGGACGAGATCGCGATGGCGAACCAACGCGCCAATCACGCCGTCTCATGGTACGTGCAACCTCGCCCAGCCTGAATGATCGCTCCACCTTCTTGCCCATCGACATTGATCGGAACACGTTGGAACAATTGCGCGAAATGAACGAGAGTTCGCTCCATACGACGAATACCGCGCCACTCCTCAATAATCAGCATCTGCCTGCCAGCGATTATGCCTTTGAACGCCTCAACCCGCTCAAAGATACACAGTACAAAGCACTCATTTCCGCCCCCTTGATTACTGGCACGGAACAGTTAGGATTGATGAATTGCTACTCTATCAAGGCACGGCGCTATAGTAGTGAAGATCATACATTACTGACGACCATCGCAAATCAGGCCGCGATTGCTATCAAAAACAGCCATCTCGTGAATCAGCTTGCGCAGAAAAATCTCGTGAAGGGCTTCTTTGACGATTTGATGCACGGCTCATCGGATTCCGATGATTCACTACGGCAGCGTGCAAACTTCCTGGGCTGTGATCTTGCCAGAGCACATACAGTGGCAATTATTGAGATTGCACATCTGGAAGACCGTAAAGGTGACGCGCCAACTAGCAGCCTACTCTCAGGGAAAGATGGACGCACACCACAAAACGGTACTGTCCGTTCATTGGAAAGCGATGATGGGGGCTATGCACAAGGGGCAGCGCTACAGGCAATGTACAAACGCATTACTATGGTTGTGCGACGACGTATTCAAGATAACTATCCCGGCTCCATCATGCACGAGCATGAAAATCAGATCATCTGTATGCTACCTTTGAGTAAGGACCCCACCGGTACACGCCTGAAAACATGGCTCATCGAGCATGCTCGTCAAATGCGAACAGAGCAAAGTGTCCATCTTTCGATTGGTATTGGCAACTCATGCCAGAACATCAGTGATTACCGGAGAGGGTTTGCAGAGGCAAACGAAGCACTACAAATGGGGCAGAATCTTCACCATGACGGCGAAAATGAGCACAAGCTGCAACCTATTGTCACCCATTTCAACGACCTTGGCGTCTATCGCTACCTCTACAAGATCGCCCATATGGATGATTTGCGTGACGTGTATCAAGATCAAATAGCCCGCATCGACAGCTATGATAAACGTAAAAATACCGACCTGTTAGACACACTTGAAACCTATCTTGAGTGTGCTGGCAATCTGACCAAGACCTCAGATCGCCTATTCGTACACCGCAACACGCTCATTCAACGACTCGAACGCCTGCAATCGCTCTGTGACATTGACTTGCAAGAGCGCAGCAATTGGCTCACGCTACAAGTTGCCATCAAAGTGTACAAACTCCGCTCTGGAGAGGCATAAAGATAACCTGTAAAAAACGCATATCCACTACACAGTTGCTAGCAGCCGTGTAGTGGATATGCGTTTTTTACAGGTTATACGAATTCTACTTTGCCTTCGCTGACAGCACCATCAGCACTAATCGAGAAGACACGAACGTAGGGAGGTTCGGGGTAGAACCTATGAGAGAAGATAATATAGAGGTAGCCACTTCTTTTGGCCCATTCGATATCGCGGGCCGAAGGATACGCCTCACCCTTGGGGTGTGAATGATAGTAGATCATCTCACCATCATACTCGTCGATATCATTATAGATACGTACAAGGTCTGCTTCTGCAATAATCGAGAAGTCGTCTGGGTGCTCGGCAGCGTTAGCAGTCGGATAGTGCTTTACCACCTGACCATCTTTGCTGCCAAGAGCGCCACAGCCTTCATTTGGATAGCTTTCCACAATACGGGCACGCATAGCTTGATAGATTGAGTTGGGGATGTGTACTACAAAACTTGCATCTGCTCCGTGAGCTACCATAATAGTTTTGCCTCTAATTCATCCTCGAGTTTATTGATGTCGCGGGTCCACAAATCCTCGCTCAAGTATTTCCAGCCGCCATCTGAGAGAATGACCACGACCTTGCCTTTCTCCATCTTCTCTGCAACACGCAATGCTGCATGCAAAGCCGCACCACAGGATGGTCCTGCGAAGATACCTTCTTGATCTTTGAGTTGGCGTGTACGACGGATAGCCTCAATGCTGGGCACGAGGATTTTTCCATCGAGGAGAGACGCATCAAGCACAGGCGGAACAAAGCCATCTTCCAGACTACGCAATCCCTGTACTGCATCACCTTGTAATGGCTCGGCAGCGATCACACGAATGGCGGGATTGTATTCTTTCAAACGTCTAGCATTCCCAGTAAGTGTACCACCAGTGCCAAGGCCAGCAACAAAAACATCCAAGTCCGGCAGGTCTTTGATGATCTCGACGGCAGTTCCTTCATAATGGGCACGCGGGTTCGCCTCGTTGCCATACTGGTAGAGCATCACGTAGCGGTCATCTCCTGCCGCCATTTCTTTTGCCAATCGTACCGCTCCGTTACTACCTTGGGCACCATGAGAGGAGATAATCTTCGCACCATAGAGTTCAAGCATTTGTCTGCGCTCGTGTGTGACATTATCTGGCATTACAGCCACAAATTTGTAGCCCTTCACGCAACAAATCATAGCCAGCCCAATACCCGTATTCCCGCTGGTAGGTTCGAGAATGATAGAGTTAGGCCTGATCGCACCTTTCGCTTCAGCGTCCTCAATCATCTTCAATGCGATACGGTCTTTGATGCTGCCAGTTGGATTTGCACCCTCTAACTTCGCAAAAATCTGCACGCCTGGACGTGGACTAAAACTTTTTAGCTCTACTAACGGTGTGTTGCCAATTGTCTCAAGTATGCTTCCGTAACGCATAACTCTCTCCTAGTCTCCTAATACCCACCAGCCATTGCGGGTAATAGGGTTATGGTATCGCCCGCACCAACTGGGGTCTCTAACCCTTTAAGATAGCGCACATCCTGGTCATTGATATAGACATTCACAAATTTGCTCAGCTCTTGTCCCGGCTGAATTTGATCTTTCAAGCCTGGGAAGTGCTCATACAGATCTGCTAATACCTCTGTGAGTGTATTTCCTTGGGCGCTGACTTGTTTAGAGCCACCTACAGATGAACGTAATACAGGCGCCAGACGAACAGTAGCCATACAGTTTCTCCTTATCGAAAGGGGCGCAATACCCTGTACTGTGCCCCATTTTTAATCGGTCTTATGCGGGAACGGCGCACACATCGGCATACGTTGGCAAATTTTCTGGATGCCCATGTTCACCACAAGCAGGGCAATTGGGATCACGGAAGAGACGCAACTCGTTAAATTCACCTGATAGTGCATCGTACGTTGACAAGCGACCCACTAATGGCTCACCGATGCCTAACAACAGCTTAATGGTCTCGGTTGCCTGCAACAGGCCAATAATGCCAGGCAGGACACCCAGCACGCCAGCCTCTGCACAGCTTGGAGCAAGTGCAGGAGGAGGTGGCTCAGGATACAGACAGCGATAGCACGGACCCTCATAGGGTTTGAAAACCGTAAGCTGACCTTCAAAACGGAAGACGCTACCGTGTACAACTGGCTTATTGGCTAGCAATGCGGCATCATTGAGCAGATAGCGGGTGGGGAAGTTGTCAGTGCCATCAACAATCACATCATAGTCAGCGATAATACGCTTTACATTGTCCTCGTCCAAGCGCTCAATGTAGGGAACGACCTTTACATCGGGGTTCAGGTCTTCGATGGCCACACGCGCCGACTCTGCTTTATATTGACCGACACGTTTCGTGTTGTGAATAATTTGACGTTGCAGATTGCTCTCTTCGACAACATCAGCATCAATAATACCGAGTGTGCCCACGCCAGCCGCTGCAAGATAAAACGCTGCGGGTGAACCCAAACCACCGGCACCGATCAGCAATACTTTCGCGTCAAGCAATTTTAGCTGCCCTTGCTCACCAACCTCTGGCACAAGCAGGTGACGACTATAGCGCTTGTTCTGAGCTTCACTCAACGTTCGTGGCTGTACAAACTGATAGCCGCTCCCTTTCCATTGCCCAAAGCCACCTGACATCGACACAACATTGTTGTAGCCCATTTGTTGCAGCGTGCTGCCAGCAATGAGGGAGCGCGTACCACCTGCACAATAGAGAACCACCGTTTTCGATGGATCAGGCACTTTCTCTTCAATTTGCAATTCCAGGAAACCACGTGGAATATGCGTTGCTCCTGGAATATACCCATCATCCCACTCGTGTTTCTCTCGTACATCTACCAGGACGATTTCTTGTTTGTCCGGTCCAGCCTCATGCTGATGCGCTAAAGCCTCGTGTACCTGTGCAGGAGTCCACTCAGGAACTTGCTGTCGTGCTCTTCGCAAAATCTCACGAGAAGCATTACCCATGTCATATCACCTCATTGTGTGAAAGTTGACTAAATAGATCAACTTGCTCTTAAAAATTACTGACAAAAGCGTACCATCTCTAAATTCGTTTTGTCAAGAAAGAATTGTGTCTATCTACGGAGGATTGTCTGTACGCCTCGCGTTTGTGTACGCTAAGGCGTTTATAATATCAAACATGAGTCAGTGAACAATTATTCCCGCTTTTACCTTGTAAATTCCCGCTGTGGCTGTTTCTCTGAAAGAGCACAAATATGGGCGCCATACATGCGCCCCTACGATACATGCTGAATATTGCGAGCAGTCAACCCAGAACTGCCCTCAACCAGCTCAAACTTCACAGCGCTTCCCGCTGCAATGGTGCGATAACCTTGTCCTGGCAGGGCAGTAAAGTGAAAAAATATATTCTCGTTCGTGCCTTCCCTGGCAATCATTCCAACACCAGCACGCGTGTCGAACCAGCGTATTGTGCCTTGCGCGACGGGGAGACCAGTCGCGCCAAGTGGAGGCGCACCATGTGCCCACTCTTGCTGAGGAATACGTATCTGCCTCACCTCAGGAGTATCATAAGCTTCGTAGAGGTAATCGGCGCGGTTTTGCATAACAGATCGCAAATCATGGCGCAGTTCTTCTAGTGTTGGGCGTCCTACAAAGAACCAGCCATTATAGATAGCGTGGATGCGCAAATCTGGATGTAGGATAAATGTATACGGTTGCGCCCGATAGGCATACTCGCCCTCCGTTTCGTCGAGGATATTGATCTGTTTAATGACTGAGCGTTGCTCATCGGATAAGAAAGGCCATTGCGCCCCAAGCCCAGCACGGAAAGCGGCGTTGACCAATGGAGGGTCCGCACTTACCGCTACAAGCTTGCCATAATTGACATTGAGTTCCTGCTGAAACGTCACAAGTTGCCGCATTTGTTGCTGATCACGTGGACAGAAGAAACCACGCAAGAAAACGAGGATCAGTGGATACCCATCATGAAAACCAAGATGGGTATCCAACAATCCAGGTTTTGTCATATGCGAGAGTTGTATCAATGTATTGTCCTGATTTGGGAGAGTAACATCAGGAAATTGGTCATTGACGCGAAGGTGAGTTGCCATAATACATACCCCTTCATTCAGTCTCTATTGAACTATTATTTTTCATGTAAAATAGAACCAATGGTAGGGGCGCAATTCATTGCGCCCGCGGCCTGGGCACGACAATGTGAGAGACAACTATACCATAGTATCGAGCATAGCATGAATAAAGCCGACAGCAACGGAGAGCCAGTCGTAGGAGCGCGTCCAGGTAACCCATTGTTGCTGGGTCGGCCAGCTCGGTCGGTAGCGTGGAATCATCTCTTTTGGCATCACAACTGCCCATTTTGTACCTTCACCCAGACCACCAGGGGTAATGCGCACAGCGATAGTAAAGACGTTCTCGTTTGGCAGATGGTCTTTCCAATTCGGCATCGTCTTGAGCAGTGGTTCACGACGCCAGATACTGAATAAAGCCGGGTCCTCTGGTGCTCCACTTTGGGAGCGCTGCAATGTCAGTACTTGGCCTACGACAGCAGAACGCTCCCACTCTGGAAAGCGCAAACCCACTGAATAACGATACTCATCCAAGCCAAAAGCAGTAATGAATGGACGGTAGCCTTCACGTTCCAACCGCCGCTCAGTATCGCTCTGCCAGATCTTCACCATCGCGTCAAGACGTTTTTTCTTCTCTGCCTCGCTCAAATTCGCCATGGGACCGGTATTAGTTGGGTACTGTTGTGCTTGCATTCAATACTCCCAGAGCAGTTGGAAATGTGCATTTCATCCACGCCACAAGATCATCAGCCAATGGCGCGACAAACTGACACTCGGCATTATCAGGATAGCGCTGGAGTTTCAAGCTATAGGCGTGCAAAAATTGCCTTTGTAATCCCTCTGTCTCACCTGTAATAGGAACACCATACATTCTATCCCCTATGATACTATATCCCAAGGCGGCAAGATGAGCACGGATCTGATGGGTACGCCCCGTCACAGGACGCGCTTCCAGCAGAAAATATTGCTGCTCCCTCGCTAACACCTTAATAATAGTCTTTGCCTCTTGCCCATCAGGTCCCACGATGCAGCGACGCCGTTCATCCGGGTCACGCTGCAAAGGACCATCAAGCACCAGTTCATCGTCTCCTAGCGTAGCAAGATCAATCGAGGAGCCGAGCACGACTTCATTCCCATTAGCAAAACGTTGCCGCACAGTAAACGTAGTACGCGGTGTTGCCCAGATAGGTGCAGCTCTTTGCACAACAGCCACATAGCGCTTCTCTATTGTATGATCGTAAAATTGTCGCACGAGATGGCGGCACGCACGCTCTGTACGCGCTATTGCCGCCACCCCTGAGGTATCTTTGTCCAGGCGATGTAATAGACAAGGGCGCGGTAAAAGCCCCTCTTTTTGCCAAAGACGTTCAACGCGTTTCTGGCGCAACATCTCACGAACATGTACAGGCGCTTGAGACCAGCCAAGTTCATCAGGTAGCTCTGGAGGCTGCCAATCGTCACTTCCCTGTTTAGCGAGATAGATCAGCAAAGCATCCCAGAAGGTATCGCCATCCACATGCTTATAGGTCGGATGCATAACAATGCCCGCAGCCTTATTCACAATCAGCATATGATGATCTTGGTAAATGATGGAGAAAGAAGGATGATTCATGGGAAGAGTATGGCACTATATGCTGTATACGTCAATAGGGTCATATTCTAATGGCTATAAGAAAAATGTATGTAGAACACTTCCCCACATTCGATATGTATTGTAAAATTGAAAAGACGAGAGCATTCGTACAACCCTTCATACCGCGGCAGCGCAAGCAGTAGACAAAGAGGCTCACCTCTTTCTAAGTGAGGTTAGTGCGAGTGCGAATGCGCCTGCCCCCAAACCAGCAGTGCCAGTAGGCTAAGTCGTGGCGCTATTCTCAACAATAGTAACTCACTCATAAGGATAAGCCTTGGTCTCTATTCCTGTTGAAGGAATAGAGACCAAGGCTTATCCTTTAGTAATCAGATTAAGCAGACGCTGTTACTGTATAACTCCATGTCTTTAACACGGTGTCAGACGTTGTCCAACACGCCACATTGTCATCTTGTGGGTTATTATCTTGCATCACCCAACCGGTTACGTTCATCTTTACAGGTTGTGTCATGACTACGTCTATAGTAGGAGCATTAGTTTTCCAGCTAGATGTGCCACCTTGTAAACCGAAGCCATGTGTGGTAATAGGTGAGTGGAGTATCCAACCTGTAGTGACAGGAATATCAAAATGGCTCGTGTCAGTGTATGCTTGTTGCGCATCCCATTGCGTTTGTGAGTCATACATTGAAGTCAGCGTAATTGGCTTGAACGCTTCATTAGGACGATTTTTATCCAGTTGGACAGTGCCTTCAAGTGTTGTCGTGACCTGAGCACGAAGAGCGTTATTCATTGGTGGTAAAAGACGTACCACAGACAAAACATGAAGGCCACCAATATGTCCATCAATAGGAACGATTAAGTCCGTTCCTTCGGTTCGTAACTGACCATCGACTATCTTGACAGGAGCACCTTGGCATAGTCCGTGAGGAAGACATGCATCCTTACTCCAAAAAACAGGTAATAGGACGATAGACGTTCCCCAACTCGACGTAGGGCCATAATTCATCCGAAAGTAACCACTGCCCATATCCAGTGATGCATATTCAGGAGAGGATGTGCCATTATTGTAGTTGAAGTGTACCGTATCGCAACCTCGTGTTACTTGCCATGTTGCATTCAATATCTCTGTCTTAGTACAAGTAGCAACAGTTGAAGAAGGTTGAGAGGTAGAGCCCACTGGAGTAGTTGGCGGAACAGTAGGATTTACCGGCTGCATGCATCGAGGAATAATGGCAGCGATGATCACACCAACAGCACCGATAATGGCTACCACCACTTTTATCCACATGCCTGACTGATTAGACGACTGTGGTTGGTTGGTTTGTTGCGGAGATAGTGATGACAACGTTGTCTCCTTTCTTACTATCGAACCATATTTCTATAAGGAATTATGTTCTACTTACTTCTATAGACGAGATTTTCGGAAAATATCAAACACTTTTGGGCACGATTTCACAGCAAAAGATATTAAGAGAGCTTATTTACAAACCCATGCAGAGCACATGCAACGTTGGCATACAGGAAGCCGCCGTTCGTCCCCGTAGGGGCGAGGGTGGTTGGGATGAGGGGTGGGGACCCTTGCGGTCGCCCTCCGTCGCGTGAAAACGGATTTGACGGAGAACATGGGCGCGTCCACCCGACGGTACCTCTACCACAGATGGACAGGCATGATAGAATAGTACTATGCATCTTTTAAATAAAAAACTGTCGGGCGCATAAAGAGGTGTTGCATGTCATATATACAGTACTTTGATCAGCCACAGTTGCGTGATCCGGTGGTTATTGTTGCAATGGGGGGGTGGAATGATGCCGCCGATTCTGCAACGACTGCTGTCAAGTTTTTGATTGATCGCTGGAAGCCAAAAAAAATTGCGGAAATTGATGGCGAGGACTTTTTTGTTTTTACGGAAACCCGACCAACGGTGAAATTGATCGACGGCATCCAACGGACAGTTGTCTGGCCGACGAATCAATTTCTGGCTCACGAAGAACCTGGTCTTAACCGCGATGTCATCCTTTTCCTTGGCTCTGAGCCACAACTGAAATGGAAGACATTTAGTGACGCTTTCCTTGAAGTGTGCAAGCGCTTCAATGCCTCAGAAGCTGTCTTTCTGGGTGCCTTGCTAGCGGATGTGCCACATTCCGCACGCGTTCCTATCACTGGCACGTCTACCACGACCGATGTTTTGGAGCGATTGCGCGAAATGGAGATTCGTAGCTCGCGCTACGAGGGTCCAACAGGTATGATCGGCGTGTTACACGACGCGTGCCGACGCTCGCATATCCCTTCCGCCAGCCTCTGGGCGGCGGCTCCTCACTATCTTGCAGCCACTCCCAATATCAAGGTCACAGCAACACTGCTCACCTACCTGAATACGTTCCTCTCCTTAGGTCTGGACCTGAGTGATATTCAATCGGATGCGGTTCGCTTTGAAGAGCAGATTACGGCCTTGGTAGCACGCGATCCCGAGGCCAGTGCCTATGTACGCAGGCTTGAAGAACAGATTTCCGAGGGCGACGACGATGATGAGGATGAAGACAAGGACGAAGAGAATCCAGATATAGTCACCAGCACAGGGCCGCTACCCAGTGCAGATACCTTAATTCGTGGCGTAGAAGAACTCCTACGCAAACAACGGGAGAACGGCCTACCCAAACAGAACGACACCGACGACGAGGACGAATAGGTATGTAGTTGTCCTCAGCAATAAAACCCAGGAGCGCACTGCGCTCCTGGGTTTTATTGCTGAGGACAACTACACTCCTCCTTTCCTTAAAAACATTGGGATAATGTTAACCTCTTATGAGAAGATTCTCTAAGCACGGATTTCCGAAACTTCTCAGTGCCCTACTCAGTATTACATACAGATAGTTCAATAGATCGTACATGAACTGTCGCAAGCAATTCGTTTGATTGAAGGTTGTTTTACCAAATTGTTGGAACTATTGAGAAGGAGATTTTCTAAATGCTTACAGCGTTAATTTTCTGGATTATTGTTGGTCTTGTTGCTGGCTTTCTTGCAAGCGTTGTGATGCGCGGCGGCGGCTATGGAGTCGTCGGAGATATCATCGTTGGTATCATTGGCGCCCTGATTGGCGGCTTCATAATGAATGCACTCGGCTTCTCTACGGGCGGCAATATCATTTACTCTATCATCGTCGCCTTCATTGGTGCCTGTATCCTGATCGCGATTCTGCGTCTGGTATCACGCGGCACGGCCCGCACCCGCTAGTAGTACCTGTTTTCAATACAAATCCTCTCAACATGAGTATATGTTGAGAGGATTTGTATTATGCACGGATGATAGTAATACCTGACGCCCGATAGAGTGCCAGCGCTTCGCTAACGACAGAACGTTCAGTCACCAGATGCGTAAGATCGGTGAGCGGCCCTACGATATAAGGCGCAGCTGTACCCAACTTTTCTGCGGACGTTAGCGCCACCACTTCAGCAGCACTCGCAATCATGGCACGCTTCACATATGCCTCTTCCAGACTGAGCGTGCTAATTCCGACATCAGGATGCACACTCCCTACCCCTAAAAAGCAGATATCGGCCCGAATGTTGCGGAACGTCTCGACAGTCTCTACACCAATGGTCACTAACTCTTGCTTATACAGTTTTCCACCCGCCATAATAACCTCGACCGTGGGATGATCAGCCAAGGCAAGCGCAATCGGTGGGCTATTCGTGATTACTGTAGCATGAAGATCGGCAGGCAGATGCTGCGCCACTTGTAAGAGCGTCGTGCCGCCGTCCAAAATGATTACCTGATCCTGACGAATAAGCTGAATAGCGGCCTGTGCAAGGGCAGCTTTAGCCTCTGGCATGTGCTGCTGACGAGCCGTGAAACCGGAATTTGCTGGCAAGCGTGGCAATGCACCTCCATGCACCCGTTGGAGTACACCGGCAGTGGCTAGTTCGCGCAGATCACGCCGAATGGTGTCCTCCGAAACATGCAAGGTCTTGCTCAGATCGGACGCAAGTACCTTGCCTTCATTCTGTAGTGTCCGTAGAATTGAACGGCGACGTTCTGCTGTCAGCATTGCACGTTTCTCCTTGAAACTGCATGGTACTACTTGACATTACACGAAAATCTGTGGTAATATCGTGTTAGTGCAGTATAATGCACAAAGATACTGGTTGTCAACGGATTGTGACGGGGGTGAAGGCACAAACGCTACAAGCGCAAAAACGTGGTAGTTTGTACTAGCTTCACTCACTGGAGTAGCAACAGACAACTATTGATCGGATGTCTGCTCGCTGGTGCATAGAGAGCATAGGTTGCGGGTTGCGGGGACCTGGCAGATCAGGTATCAGGGCATCCTCTGGCACGTTTTGAGAACAATCTCTCCACAGAAGTGAGGTAATATACAAATGAACGAGACGTTTAAACAGATCACGATCCATCCACCACTTCCATGTGTTTACCATGACTGTGACGGGCAAGCTACAATTGCCATCGCCTACGCCGTGTCTGAGCACGAATGGCGTATGGTCCCAACTTGCCAAAAACATACTGTGTCCATCCCACACAGTAAAGAGCCAGCAGTAGAGGTAGGAGGGAAGCGATAAGTACGGCCAAGTACATTGCCCTCGTCGCACACGATGATAAAAAACATGACCTCCTGGAATGGGCACGCTTTAACAAAGACCTGTTGAAGCGACACGAGTTGTACGCGACAGGCACGACAGGAAAACTCCTGGAACAGGAATTCGGCATCGAAATACACAAGCTACAAAGTGGTCCACTAGGTGGGGATCAGCAGATAGGAGCAAAGATCGCCAACGGTGAGCTTGACTTGCTGATCTTCTTCTGGGACCCGCTTTCTACACAACCGCACGAATCGGATGTACGGGCCTTGTTACGTATTGCCGTGGTATGGAATATTCCAGTTGCATGTAATCGCGCCTCTGCCGATTACATGATCGCATCACCGCTGTTGTCCAATACCTATGAGCGTTTCTCGCCTGATTATCATGTGTACACTGACCGCATGAATCGAGCAGGTGCTGATGAGGTTGCTACTCTTCTTTAGTTTTTAGGTGAGAGAGCACACCAATGGGCGAGACGCATGCGTCTCGCCCATTGGTGTGCTCTCTCACGCTTCCAAATTGAGGATTATATGTCTGCTTTGTTACTACTCTCATGATTCTTCGATTGCCACCCAAAATGCTTTTGGCTGTTACGATCTCAAAGTGGCACAAGGCCCTCCAAAAGCTTTTTAAGGTGAGGAAACGGCTTTTTGAAGGTGAAAGCATATGCGGTCTCACCATGCGTGCGCATATGAGCAAGATGTTCTTTCGCCTCCTCAATGCTAGGAATATAACCCTCAGGCACCCACCAGAGCACCACATATGCTCCATCGAACTTCTCAAACCACTGGCGACGTTGGCGCATCACCGCTGTATGTTGGCTAGAATAGGTAAATGCTGAGAGAGCAGACAATGACTCCCACACAGAGAGATTGACCAACATAAGATCATCCTCAAACGGACGAAGCGCGGTCGCATCCCCCTCTTCTGTTTGTAAACGCCACACAAAGCCAGGGCTATTGTCGGCAAGGGCGTTAATAGTATCGAGTTGAGCAACAAAGCCCGCCATCACAGGATCAGTCAGAGGGGCTCGCATACGGGCAATATTGACTTGTGCTAGCTGATAGATCATCTTTATCTCCCTAACGAAATGACACTGGCAGAGCCTCTAACCCGCGCAGAACGAAGGTACCACGCCAGCGCAGTTGATCTGGTGCAATGCTCAGCCGCAAATTGGGCATGCGCTGAACCAGCGTGCTGATGGCGATTTGTCCTTCAAGCCGCGCCAGTGGGGCACCAAGACAGTAATGTACACCGTGACCAAATGACAAGTGTTTGTTGTTCGTGCGCGTTATGTCCAGAAAATCAGGGTTGTCAAAGTAGTTTGCATCACGGTTTGCCGACCCGAGAACGGCCAGAACCAGTTCACCACGTGGAATGGTTGTTCCCACAATCGTGATATCTTCACGGGCATAGCGTTCGGTTGCCGTTTCAACTGGACACACAAAACGTACCAGTTCTTCAATCGCAGTCTTAATGAGAGCTGGCTCTTGACGCAGCTTTGCCAACTGGTCGGGATGTTCCAACAGTGCTAACGAGCCACTGCCGATCAGGTTCACGGTTGTTTCGTGACCTGCCACCAGCAGAATAACGATCATTGCCAGGACTTCATCTTCACTTAGTTGGTCGCTACCATCTTTAGCCTGAACCAGCGCCGTGATCAGATCATCTTTAGGAGAAGCACGCCGCCCCTTGATGAGCTTCTTCAAGTATCCCATAAAGCTCATCATGGAAGGAATGAGTACAAAGAGATTCCTGTTCGTTCCCCCCGAAATCATGGTCTTGGTCCAGCGACGAAACTTCTCATTGTCCTTGGCAGGTACTCCCAAAATGCGCCCAATCATGGTAAGTGGTAGTGGCAGCGCAAAATCAGCAATCAAGTCCATCCCACCCTTTGGCTCTGCTACATCCAGTAATTCATTGGTCAACGCCTGTATCTGGTCGCGCATCTGCTCAATGAGACGTGGAGTGAACGCTTTATGACCGAGTGCGCGTAGCCTTGTGTGGTCAGGGCTGTCCAGGTCAAGCATGTTGCGCTCAAGCGGCTTAAACATGGGTGGTATCCAGGGTGCCTTTTTTAATTGCTCAGGTGACATCGCATTACGACGATCTTTGGCAAAACGTTCATCTTTCAAGACGCTGAGCACATTGTCATAGCGTGTCACCAGCCACGCACGTTGCTTGGTGGGCAGTTTCACCGCGAAGATCGGTGCTTCGGCACGTAGTTGTGCGTAAAACGGAAACGGATTTGCTTTGAACGCTGCATCGGTAATGTCAACCGACGCTAATGATTGCACAGGATCAGTTGTTGGTACAGGGTGTTTCTTTGTCATGATTGATTACTCCCTCATGCTTATCCGCTTGACCTTTTCGGATATCAGATGTATTCTTGTGGTCAAGGGGAGCGTGGCTGACACTGTCTTTTCCTACCCCGCTTGAGGGGACTGAAACAATCCGTCTAAAATCAGAGTATTAAGAACATCAGGCAGTTTCTCCCACTGCTCTTCCAGTGTCTTATCGCCCAAAATGTATTGCACAATGAGGCCAAGGACCATGCCTGCTATTGCACGCATCACCAAACCACTATTGAGAGGCTTGATGAGATGCTGTTTCGCCCACTAACTTACTCTCCTAACTCTGTCTAGCCAAGCACGCATATCTGGCTCATGCTCCTCATGAAAGTGAGAGAAGACAAATTTGCCGCTTAACGGCTCTCCTTGCAGCCATTCAATGCGTTGGAGATATTGGAACTCATCGTCAGAAAATGCCTCCATGGCATCCACCAATTGTTGAAAGACTTCACGCGAATCGCTGAGTACATCTGCTAATGGGCGATCTCGATTGGATTCGTAAATCCAAGCATTGATTTCATCATCTTCCGGCAACTCTGACGGCCAAGGCGGTGTAAAGTTCGATTCGTGACGCAGAGCTGCTTGGAATCGTCTTACCGTTCGGCGTCGCCAGCCAGTTAAGTGCGCAACTATATCCTTGATAGACCAGCCACCAGCGACTTCTGGCTGCGTCATATTGGCTTCACCAATATCGTCTAGCAATGCTTGCCAGGAAGCATTTTCATTGTTCAATTCAGCAAATAGTTGGGTTTTGCTGATAGTGATTCCCATTCTGCTTTCCTTTCATCTGGGCTTTTGTGCAAACGGTACCCAAAAGCGTATACCTTCTTTTCTCACAGACTACCACAAAAAGCGGTCATAAAATGTCCTGATAAAGAGATGTTCGCAGCGGTTGAAGATCAGTTGGGCTGTCCTTCTCAAATGATGAGTCTAGAGGGCACTCCAAAGGAATCATTCAAGGGAGATTTCTGTTATAATAGACCTGCATGAGTTTAGAAGCAAGAGCTAGCAAGAAAGGAAACTCTCATATACATCCATGAAAGAGTTACAAATCGACCGTATAGATTCCCCCATTGGCACTATTCTTATCGTCGTTGATGGTGAGCACCTCTGCTCACTGGATTATGCAGAATATGAACAGCGTATGATGGCCTTGCTAGAGAAGCGTTACGGGCAGGTCTCCTTCACACAAGCGGAGGATCCATACGGTTTTAGCAGCAAGCTTTACCAATATTTCGCGGGCGATTATCACTGCCTGGACACCATCGCCGTGAGCACGGGAGGGACAGCCTTTCAACAGCAGGTCTGGTCTCTACTACGAACAATTCCCCCAGGCACCACTATGACCTATGGACAGCTTGCAGCCAAGCTTGGCAAGCCCAGCGCCTACCGCGCTGTTGGCGCAACGAATGCTCTCAACCCCATTGCGATTGTGCTACCATGCCATCGCGTCGTCGGTGCTGATACGTCCCTTACAGGCTATGCCGGTGGATTAGAACGCAAGAGATGGTTGTTGCAGCACGAACACACATTGTAGTTTATTGGGAACGCTACTCACCATGCAGTCCCTTTCGTAGATCATCCCTGATCTTATAAGCCGACTCGGCATCACGCAGAATCGCCGTATCTACAGAGGTCACAAACATTGCTTCTTGGTTATGATCGGCTCTGTGAAGTACACCCTTAAATGGAACGGTCACTTGCGACCGACCAATCAAGTGCTCTTCAAGCAAAGCGCCATTGCCTGAAGCAGCGTTGACGAACACCAACACGATTTCCTGTTCAAAGGCACGTGCTACACACAGCGCATTTACCGCAGTGATCTCTGCATTTCGATCATGCGTAAGTCCAATACCCGCATCCTCAAAACACCAATAACTTGGGCAAATAACGATCTCGACACCTTGTTTGAGCATCGCACGAAACACTTCGGGAAAGATCAGATCCCAACAAATAATGAGGCCCACCTTGCCGTACGCTGTCTCAAAGACAGGGTGGCTATCTCCAGGAGCCAGATACAGTCGCTCTGGATGCCACAGATTTACTTTTCGATAGCTCCCTTTGATCGTTCCAGTGTGTTCTATATAATAGGTGGTGTTGTACCAGCCGCTCGCATCGCCCTCAACAAGCGAGCCTGGCACAATATCAATGGCATAATGACGCGCCAGTTGCTGAAAGTGCTGTACATACATGCCCTCATAGTCAACAAACTGCTTATTCCCTTGGACTGGACCTGTGATAGCATCCTCAGGAAAGACGATCAGATCAGCATGCGCGGCAACCGCCTCTTTGATAAAGTCTTCCATCCTGAGCAGATTTGTTCCAGGCATGAATTGGGCGATTTCGTATTGTACAACAGCAATTGTTACCACACTCGTTCCCCTCACAAAAAGTGGTCTTCGCCTGACAACCTTCAATTAACGAGAAGCGTCGTAGGGGCCAGCTTTAGCGCGCCCTACGACGACTTTTCAATCGCCCTGTACTTTTTATAGCACGACAGTCACCTTACGCTGTTTGCCACCTCGCAGAAAGGTCAGCGCTACCTTATCGCCGACGCGGTGTTGCCGCACAATACGCTGCAAGTCGCGTGGCTCAGTGACAGCTTCATTTTGTGCGGCAATAATGACATCCAACCGTTTAATTTCTGCCCTATCGGCAGGGCTATCAGGACGAATCTCTAAAATTTCCATACCAGCAGTTTGGGTCAGATTGAGACTCCGTTGCAGCGTCGGGTCAAGCGCCTTGCGCATGCCTCCAACGCCAATTGATGCACCACCTGTATTGGTCGTCTCTCGTTTCTGTGTTTGTAACCGCGCAATCACGGATTTGACGGTATCGAGCGGTACAGAGAAGCCGAGACCCTGCGCCATCGGCATCATAGCGGTAGTAATACCAACGACACGTCCCAGACTATCAACCAGCGGACCACCAGAGTTACCGGGGTTGATCGGAGTATCGGTCTGAATCAGGTTCGTCATCTTGCGTGTGCCGGGCACGTCGAGGGTGCGATTCAAGGCGCTAATCACGCCCGCAGTGACTGTCCAGTTGAGGCCATAGGGATTACCTACCGCAATAGCAAGCTGTCCCACGCGCAAAGGTGTACGCCCCAACTCTACAACAGGAAGATGAGCTGCCCCGATACGCAGCACGGCTACATCAACATTTGGATCGCTCCCAATCAACCCTGCATCAAACGTACGCCCATCCGCTAGTGTCACCTTGATACGTTTTGCATGCTCAACCACATGGGCATTCGTGAGGATTTGCCCATCTGAGGCAAAGATGAAACCGGAGCCAAGACCACCACCATATTCAGGAGAAGGAGCGTAGCGGCCATAACGCCCATAGCCTCCTCTTCTCCCTTCGCGCTCTATATCAATACGTACAACAGCAGGCCCTACGCGCTCAGCGGCAGTTGTGACCGCGTGCGAGTAGGCATCCAGCGCCTGTACATCTTTTTCGTTTGTACTCATTCCACATCTGTACTTTCTCGTGGAACCCATTCAGTGTCGTCATGAGCGAGGTAACGACTCAATCAGGTTGATACCTATTGTATCACAAACTACGGTCGAGGTGTCAAAAAGCTCCCTGTTTTTCGAGAGCAGAGCAGAGATAGTGAGCGTCAGCACTGCTCAGAGTATGCTCTCTTTGTATCTTAGAGGGCCTGCTTCTACCTGATTGTTGCTGTCATCTGCTGTCAGTTTTCCCTCTTCAAGTCAGCTGTGACCTCTTCAAAGGAGACAATACTCCCACAAAAATCTATCAGGCTACTCTCCCCATCAACTACGTATTTTACTGATAATACACGATACGTGATCGAGCATAGATTGACGATCATCCCTACCCCTGCTATACTCTCTGCTAGCACAGCCGTGTGAACTCTCTGCTCTTGGATATCTGCAAGGTAGATACGTTTATACTTACAAAGAAGGACTCTTCTGGGTCACGTGCCCATTTCACGCGCCAATAGCGGCTTTGATTGTTTTGTCGGGAAGAAGGACACTACATGGAACTGGTCTTGACGTTACAGAAAGGAGCGCAGGTGCTTGTCGCCTGCGACGGCCAGCGTTCTCATACCTTTGATCTGGCTGCTCTCCTGCATAATATGAAAAACCTCCCGTCGCCCCTCGACGACCCCGTTGCCTATGGAAGGGTTCTGTTTCAGGCTCTTTTCTCAACGGAGACACTAGCATATCGTACCGTTCATGCGCTGCCAGAGCGCATTGTGTTCGTGAGCGAGGATGATGTCCTCGATGCACTTCCCTGGGAGTATGCCTATGGTCCCGATGGCTTTCTCGTCTGTGAAACGCCGTTTGTACGCGGCATTATGCAGCAACGCATGGATCCCCCAGAACTGGACTTCCCATTACACATCGTTGCTCTTCCTTCCAACCCACTAGAGAAAGAGCTGCCAGCCCTCAATATCGATGGTGAATGGGTACGCTTGAAGGAGACGGTCCAGCAGCTCCCGTACCAAGTCACCTTGGAGCGCACTCGTCCTGCAACCATCGAAGGCTTGCGCAACCTGGTCGCGAACCAGCGTCACCGTGTCCTCCATTTCATGGGGCACGGCGGACAGGATGAGAAGGAAGGGGCATTTCTTTGTTTCGAGGAAGACAATGGAACGCTGGCCGCAGTGACGGCGAAGCAGTTCGTCTTGCGTGTGCGTGGCACCGTCTTCCTGGTCACCCTGAATGCGTGTGTCAGTGCGACGCCAGGTGAGACATCGTTCAGCAATCTCGCCGCCGCTTTGGTGCGTCAGAAGGTGCCCTATGCCCTGGGCATGCGCTTGAGCATCCACGATGATGATGCCCGTGCTTTCGCTCGTACCTTTTACAACAACTTGGCGCGTGGCGTCCCGGTCGAAGAAGCCCTTCTGCAGGCCCGTCTCACGTTATCTACTAGCAAGCGACCTTGGGCAGTTGGCGTGCCTGTTCTCTACACCGCTCTCGCCGCTGCTGCTGCTGGGTATCCGTGCAGGGAAGGAACACCGACACTTCTTGAGCATCAACCCCCACTCGACCTCATCGTTCTTCCTCGTGCCGACGGGGCGTTCCAGGGGCGCATCGACGAACTCCAACACCTCGGTACTCTGCTCACAGGGGATAGTCGCCCCAAACTCATTACCATCCACGGTCCTGGAGGACAAGGGAAAACAGCTCTCGCACGTGAAGCGGTAGAACACTTCGCCTTTGCTTGGCCAGGAGGGGTGTACGCAACAACGCTAGAGCATCTCCCAGAGCGCGAACTCTTCATCGCAGATCTGGCACGCTTTGTAGGCGTCGAGCTGTCTGGAGATGCTCCTGCTGCTGAGCATGAGCGGCGCGTGCTCACGCGCCTGGGTCAGCAGCGAACACTGCTGGTTCTGGATAATGCGAGACCCTGGTGGAGGCCGTCAACGCGAAGAACACATCGGCGATCCACCTGGCTCAGTTCCTCCGCGAGACCATATCGAGTACCCCGACGTGTCTGCTTGCGACCTCACGAGAGTTCCTGGGGTGGGTTGGTGAAGTCGGACTCACAGAGGACCTGGAAGGATTGACTGCTGAAGAAGGAGCGCTGCTCTTTCAACAGAGTGCGCCCCAGCGGTTGGGCGATATCGACGCAGCGCAGGCGGCTGAGCTCAGCCGCCTGGTCGCAGGACACCCATTAAGCCTGCGACTGCTGGCAGGTGCCTTTAATCAAAGTTCGGTCCTACTCAGCACCTTCCTCAAAGATTGTGAAACGCACCTATTGGAGGCGGAAAACAAGTATGTCGAGATAGATCACCGCCATCGTTCGCTCTATGCCTGTCTTGAAACCAGTGTGCGCTCTCTGGATGCCGATCTGGCAGCACTCTTCAGCAAACTCTGGCTCTTTCGTGCGCCCTTCCTGCCCTCAACGGCTGTTGCTCTCTGTGACCCAGAACACGATGATGGAGCACAGACCCCTTCTCCTGTTGAGGATCAGCTCTATGCGCTCTGGCAACGAGGGCTGCTCTCGCGTGCGACACAACCGATGCGAGAAGGAACATTGGTCTGGTATCGTGTGTTGCCGACGATACGCCCTTATATTGAACACTACCTAGCCCACCACGAAGAGCAAGCAGCGTTATACAGACGCTTCGCAGCCGCCTGTGCAACACTGGTGGATTTCCTCCATCAACAATTAGATCGCGGCAGCATTGCTGCCTTTCTCGCGCTCTTGTGCCGTGATGATCTTGAGTATGCGGCTTCATTCCAGGAAGGCGAAACGCGTGGACGCTATCTGCTGAACTGGGGATGGGTTCTGCAGCGATTGGGGTATCGAAAGCGCGGGTTGGCACTCACCGAACAGGCGCTGGAAATCGCACAAGGTCAGGATCACCACTTGATGCTTCAAGCTTGGAACAACATGGCAGGGGTGTACAGCACCACAGGTCAGCCCACGCGAGCCTTGGAACTCTACGAGCAAGCCTTACCCCTGACGCGTGAGGTGGGAGATCGTGCTGGGGAGGCGACGACCCTCAACGGACTCGCATATCTCTTTCTTGATATGCAGCGTTATTCGGATGCGCTCACGACCTTCGAACACTCGATTGCCATAGAACAGCAGGTTCACCATCCTGCGGGCGAGGTGGCAGGGCTGGTAGGTCTCGCACTGCTCTTGTATCAACATCTTGAGCGTCGGGTGGATGCACTCCTCCGGCTCGAACAGGCTCTCATGGTGATGGAGCAGATCGGTTTGTCACACGATGCCGCAGGACGGACGTTAGAGCAGATACGCGCCTTGTTGGACGCAATACGCCAGGGAGATGTGTCTACTTCCACTACGAATGCCGTTCAAACGATGCCCTCTGAACAGATACAACCCATCATTGCCAATACCATTACCGTCATGACGGCGATGCCGAACCGCCATGAGGAATGGCGTCAAACCATCGCGCATGCGCTCCATAATGCCGAGCAGCAGGGAGCGACGTGGCAGATTGAAGTCGATTTCTTCTCTGCTCTTCTGCAGGTGCTCGATGGTCAAACGCCGCTCTTGCCCGATGACCACCCCTATCGCTCTGCCCTGAACGAGCTTCAAGCGGGTCTGCTTGCAGGAGCTCCGCAAGAAAAGAAGGAGGAGAGTCGTCAGAAGGACGAGCCATTGCCGTTTGATGCCGAGCTTGTTCCTCGCAGTATTGCTGCCATGCTGGGAAGTCCTCAAGAGAAACTGTCACACGCTCAGTATCTGAGCGCAATGAGCATGCACGCAACGAGCGAAGAATTGAAGGCGCTCATCCAAGCTATTCACGTCGCGCTGTTTGGCGGAGATCGTTCGGGCCTCGGCCAAGACCTCGTAGAGGTGTACCGACAAGCATGGGAGGCGATCCTTTTGGGTGTTGAGACGGAAGGCATCGATCCCGAGGTGTTTGAGACACTAGTGCGTAATACCTTAGCCGTCTTAGGTCCCGTTCCCGGCAAGAGGGGCGAGTGGCGAACCACCCTTTCTCACCTGAAAGAACAGACTCTGACAGGGAGAGCCGACCAGTTGGGAATGCTTGTGGACATCATTATCCAGTTACTCGATGCCGATGGGAAGCCTGCGGGGCTGGGGGTGGGACTGCGAGGGGTGTATGCACGAAGTTGGCAGGAGATTCTCACCCATCTTCCGTCATAGCAGTGATTGCGCCTGATGCCGCAACGCATGGTATGTAATGGTGAGCACCATGCCAACACCTTATCAAACACGTTTCGTCTGAGCACGCAATACCTTAGAGGAGGACACCATGATCCGCGTCTTCGTTGCTCATACATCAGAAGATGCTTCCTGTGCAGAGCACATCCGCCAAGACCTGGAAGCCAGAGGCTATACCATTTGGCGACAACCCACTACCGTCCAGGTGAGCGACATTCTCTACCCACGTACGATAGAGACGATCATTCTGGGTAGTGCCGTCGTTCTCCTGGTGTGGAGCAAGAGCGCAGCTCACTCAGAATGGATCGAGCGCCAAGTGCTCTTCGCCCAGCAGTTAAGAAAACCACTGCTTGCGCTCGTGCGAGATGCAACGACATTGCCCCAGACAGTCGTGACTAGCACAACTGTTTTGGCCCAAGCAGGATGCACCGATATCGTCGCGCACCTCGTGCAGCAGTCGCTTCTTCCAGCACCAGAGAGTACGGATTCCCTGATCGTGCTCTCTGAACAGACGGCGCACGAGTTTATTCGTGAGCGCAAGGCTGCCATCGACCAGGCAGTGCAGATGTTCACGCGCAACGAGCACCGTGAGGAGGTGCTCTGCATCCTAGAATACTTGGCGCATTATGATCAGATGAATGGCGTCCGCGAGAAGGCACAGGAGGCGCTCGACGCCGACCATGCACGGCAGAGTTCCCACACTCCCACACCGTTCTTCCATCCGAACGATTCGCGCCACATGTTTGGTGTGCGCTGCAAGAATGGGCACGTGATCTGATGTGGCAATGGTTCAACGAGCGAGGTATGCACAGCGATGAGTGGATCAAAGAGATAGGCAAGGTGAATACGGTAGGCTTCCGAGGTCAAACGAAACATGGCCCCATCGGCCTCAAAGCTCCAAGACAGACCCGTTTTTACGACGTGTAGACTTGCTATATTGTCCTGGTAAAGCAACTCGCTACCGAGGTGCCCGTTCGCATCTTTATAGATGATCTCCGCACCGATGCTGCCGTGGCGCGTCACATTGACCACCGTCACCAACCCATGAGGAAGCAATCCCTTGAGCACAACGCCCGAAGTGAGTTCATCCAGAAGAGCCATCCGCAACCAACCTCGTTTCCTATCCAATCAAATAATCATGCTGAAGACAGATACCGACCCCGTCCATCTCTTCCCCTACTCTCGCTCTGTTTTCATCTGAAAAGTACCCTGTATATCGTGACCCACGTTATAATACTGGGCGACGGCGAGAACAGTGTAACGTATCGTTGTACAGAGTGCAATAGGAATTATTGAATTGGCATATTTTTCACATGCTGTGATATACTTTGTGTTAAATACGACACTCTGCAAAGCGAAAGGATGTTTAGGTGGCGAAAGAGCAGTCTTTAGATAATCTCTGGTTGGCACAAATGCTGTTTGATCTGGGAGCGGTAAAATTCGGGAACTTCACAGTCAGCGAATCAGCAGTTAGCTCACCGGTTTTTGTAAATCCCAAGGTTCTCATCAGCAACCCAACCGCATTACGTGTTGCTAGTAAACTGATGCAACAGGAAATTAATTTAGCGCAATCACTACGTCGTCCAAAGGTCCATTCCTTTAATATCGTTGCCGGTGTACCCGTCGGTGGATTATTGCTGGCCTCGGCATACTCACTTGAGACGAATGTTCCACTTATCTACGCACGCTCGCGCCCAGAAGGGACAGGCAAACGTGGTATTGAGGGCCGTTTCTCATCCGGCGATAGTGTACTCATCATTGACGATCTTATCACTAGAGGCGGCAGCATCCTAGAAACAGCGACACTACTCGAAGAGGGGGGCTTAAAGGTCAAAGACGTCATCGTGCTCATTGACCGCGAGCATGGAGCTGTGGAACGCCTGCGGCGACATGGCTATAACCTGATAAGTATTTTGAAGCTTGATGTCATGCTCAATCATTACATGTCTAAAGGGTTGATCTCCGAGGAAACGTATCGTACCTGCGCCGAGTATCTGCGCGGGAAGCAAAGCGAGAATCACACATCTCCATTGCAATAGTAGTAAAGAGTACACAACACATCGGGTGCCCGACAACGTCAGGCACCCGATGTGTTGTGTACTCTTTACTACTATCCACGTGGCAAGTGAGCTGTTGTTTCCTCTTGCCCATTTGGAGATGCCTTCGACCCATTTGTTGGCTCGTAGGCTACTGCGTTCTGACGTTGCATCATCTGCATAATTGGCTGGATGATGTCGATAGGCAGGGGAAAGACGATGGTGGAGTTCTTCTCGACTGCGATCTCGGTTAATGTTTGCAGGTAGCGCAATTGCATAGCATTTGGCTGAGAACCGATGATGCCTGCTGCCTGCGCCAATTGGGCAGAGGCTTGTAGCTCACCTTCGGCATGAATAACCTTGGCACGCTTCTCACGCTCTGCCTCTGCCTGCTTCGCCATAGCCCGTTGCATGCTCTGTGGTAGCTCAACATCCTTGATTTCCACTGCCGTGACCTTCACACCCCAGCGCTCGGTAGCCTCGTCAATGATGGTTTGTAGGTCACGATTGATTTTGTTGCGTTGTGCCAGCAATTCATCAAGTTCAGACTGACCAAGCACATTACGTAGCGTTGTTTGACCAATCTGTGTCGTTGCTTGCATAAAGTTCATGACGTTCACAATGGCTGCTGTGGGATCAACAACATAGAAGTACAACACTGCGGTGACCTTGATTGTGACATTATCTCGTGTAATCACCTCTTGCGGAGGCACAGTGAGCGTGACAATACGAAGATCAACTTTGACCATACGCGAGATGAGCGGCACGATCCAGAAGAGTCCTGGTCCTTTGGCACCGGTCAGGCGTCCGAGTACGAAGATTACACCGCGCTCATATTGTTGCACAACACGGAATCCGCTTAGCGCAACGAATATCAGGATAAGAACGATTACACCAATCAGAGTACCTATGATTGTACCCATGGAAAGTCTCCTTTGCAACTTGCAATACTATTCTTCCTACGTTATAGCTATTTGCTATTATCAATATAGCATATTGCTATCCCGTTGTCAAGAGGGCAAGTGAGAAGTGAGAAGTGAGAAGATACTGATTTGACGCGACATTCCTAGCCTGCTACAATCCTTAGCATAAACTGGACATACTACAAAAAATATTGTAACGAAAGAAGTGATCTATGGCAGATACATCAAAAACAGGAAATGATAAGAATGGACTCCAGGTTATTGGTCTATAATGTAAAAGAAGGCTGGGAACCATTATGTCGTTTTCTGGGAGTAGAAGTACCTAGCGATCAGCTTTTTCCACATCTTAATGATCGTGCCAATTTTGCAGGAAACAGGGCTTGGCAAGGTGCGAGACAACGACTACTTGGTGCTCTCGCTGTTGTAGGCGCTCTCGTAGCTTTGGTACTACTACTCCGCGCTTGGAAACGAAACTAGTAGTAAGCCACTGGGAAGGACGTATGCATCATGCCGATGTCGAAGCGCTGCATTCCATATACGCCACGTTTTCGTGAGTTGAAAGATAGTACGTTCGCGCTCGTCACCACTGCGGGCGTACAATTACGAGATCAAGAGCCATTTGATCTGGATGGTGATAATAGCTGGCGTCTCATTACGGGCGACGTGCAGGCAGATCAGTTCCTCGTGAGACATGAACATTATGACCATCATGATGCCGATGAGGATATCAACGTCGTTTTCCCTATTGACCACTTGCGTGAACTGGCACAAGAAAGCATTATTAAAGGAGTAAGCGATAAGCATCTCGGTTTTATGGGGTATACCCAGCTCTTCCGTGACCTGTACGAGCGTGCCGCGCCTGAAATGGCAAAGATTATTTCTCGCTCGCAGGCCGATGGTGTCATTCTTACTGCTGGTTGTCCCCTCTGTCACCGCGTGGTCGTTGCAATACAGCGCGAGATCGAGATGATCGGTATTCCTACCGTTTTGATTACCGTTGCCCAGGACCAATCGCAACAGGCTGGTCCACCACGAGCAATCGCGCCCCAACGCTTTAAGCTGGGCGATAGTCTGGGTGCGCCTCACCAGAATGCTCTCCAGCGCAAAGTATTGTTAGATGCACTACGACGTTGGGAAGCTAGAGAAGAGCCGGGTCATATCTGGGAGATCGAGTATCCAGAATATGATAGTAGCGACTGGCAACCCATTGATCAGCGAGAGGGATAAGTACGAGACTAAGGGAGTTTTCGATATGTCTACCGCATCCAATCGTGTAGCAACCTTTGGCACGACCGTCTTTACAACGGTGAATACGCTCGCGCAACAGTATAATGCGTTAAACCTGGGACAGGGCAAGCCCGACTTTGATACCCCGCCAGATATCGTAGCACAGTTAGTGCAAGCCGCCCAAGCGGGACAATACAACCAGTACGCTCCAGGTCCCGGTAGTCCGACGTTGCGCAAAGCTGTAACCGATCATACAGCCCGCTTCTATTCCTTGGATATCAATCCAAACAATGGTGTTGTTGTGACCGCAGGTGCCACAGAAGGTATTCTTGCTGCCATTCTGGGCTTAGTCGATCCTGGCGACGAGGTTATTCTGATTGAGCCATATTACGACTCGTATCTGCCAGGAGTGATTATGGCACATGCTATTCCCGTTTTCGTGCCTTTGCATCCGCCCTCCTGGACATTCCAAGCAGACGAGCTACGTGCTGCGTTTACGAAGAAAACGCGTGCCCTCATCCTGAACACACCCCACAATCCGACGGGGCGCGTCTTTACGCGTCAGGAATTGACGCTGATCGCGGAACTGTGTATTGAGCATGACGTGACGGTCATTGCGGATGAAGTGTACGAGCACTTACTCTTTGACGCTGCACAACATATTCCGATGGCAACCCTTCCCGATATGTTTGAGCGCACTGTCACGGTAAGCAGTGCTGGCAAGTTGTTCAGTGCCACGGGATGGAAGATTGGCTGGGTCTATGGTCCACCCGATCTCGTAGAGGGCGTAGCAAGGGCACATCAATTTATCACCTTCGCAGTCAATTATCCATCACAACAGGCTATGGCCTACGCACTCAATCTTCCCTCAACCTATTACGAAGGCTTTCAAGCGATGTACGCAAAGAAGCGAACATTTATGCTTTCCGCACTCGATAGTGCTGGAATGAAGTATTTCGCGCCACAAGGAACCTACTTTGTACTGGCAGATTTCTCGGCTATCTTCGACGGAAACTCGCTTGAATGCGTGATGCATCTGATCAAAGAGTACGGAATTGCATCTATTCCTACGGATACGTTTTATAAACAGGAACACGCGCATATTGGCAGTAAGTATGTGCGCTTCGCATTTTGCAAAAGTGACGAGATGTTGCAACAAGTACAAGAGCGGCTGGTCGCTAAGCAGAAAGAAGCGAAAACATGATCCTCCTCATAGGGTGGGCGTCATCTTTTTGCGGACAGTAGGGACGGGGGCAGCGTGGCAGGATGGGGAGGGACCCTTGTGGTCGTCCGTCTTCCTAATAGTCGGCCTTGCTCAATTGGCAGGTGGCTGATACACTTAGCACAGAGCAGCAAGTAAAGGAGTCTTAGAGTCATGAGCAACCAACCGATACCTACAACTCGTCACAAATTGAAATTGGGCTATAAAGCGTCGGCTGAACAGTTTGGGCCACGTCAGCTTTTGAACTTTGCGGTCGAAGCAGAGGCATGCGGCTTCGAGAGCGTCTGGATTAGCGATCACTTTCAACCTTGGCGCCATACGGATGGACATGCGCCGTTCGCCTTCTCCTGGCTAGCGGCAGTCGGTGAGCACACACAGCACATCGAACTGGGGACCAGCGTCCTTACACCCACCTTTCGCTATCCGCCGGCAGTGGTGGCTCAGGCATTCGGCACATTGGGCGTGCTCAATCCTGGCCGTATGATCCTGGGCGTCGGCGCTGGTGAGTCACTGAATGAGGTTGCAGTGACAGGGATCGATTGGCCCGCACCTAAAGAGCGTTTGGCGCGTCTGCGTGAGGCAGTTGTATTGATTCGTCGGCTCTGGAACGAAGAGTTCGTCACCTTCGACGGCGAATACTATCATACTCGTAATGCCACTATTTATGATCGCCCCACCGAGCCAATTCCCATCTACATCAGTGCTGGTGGGCCAGTTGCCGCCAAGCTTGTTGGACGAGAGGGCGATGGCTTTATCTGCACCTCCGGCAAGGGAGACGAACTGTACCGTGACAAGCTCCTACCAGCTTTGGAGGAAGGAGCGAAGGCAGCCAAGCGCGATCCAGCTAGCATCGAGCGTACTATTGAAGTGAAGGTGTCCTTCGATACCGACCGCGAACGCGCCATGCGCGACACGCGTATCTGGGCTGCACTAGCACTGCCAGCCGAGGATAAGGCAGGCATTGAAGACCCACGCGAGATGGAGCGCCGATCGGAGGCCGTTGCAGACCAAGCGCACCGTCGCTGGCTCGTCTCCAACGACCCGGATGAACACCTGGAACAAATCCGACCATACATCGAACTGGGCTTTACCCATCTCGTCTTCCACGCACCAGGAAACGATCAGTCTCGTTTCCTGCAACTCTACGCCAAGGAGATTTTGCCCAGGATTCGCCAGCGTTGGGGGTAAAATATTCTATGCACAACGCCTAAGCACACCTACGGAACACGGCAACTGCCGTGTTCCGTAGGTGTGCTTAGGCGTTGTGCATAGAATATTTTTAGAGCTTGCGCAGAGCCTCGAACAGGTCTTCGTTGTTGGGCATCTCGCCTGGTGAGTACTGAATCTCGATAGAACGAATAACGCCTTCCTTATCGATAACGAACAAGGCACGCTCCGGCATACCTACTGCATGACGCACACCATAGAGATCAACCACTTTCCCTTGCGGGTAGAAGTCAGAGAGCAAGGGAAACGAAGTGTGCATCGATTTCTCCCAAGCTGCTAAAGAATACCCACTATCCATGCTAATACTAACTACCTCAGTATCATAGTCATTGAAGCGACCCAGGTCAGCCTCGTACGAGGGCAGTTGCGCGGAACAAGTAGAGCTAAACGCGAAGGGAACAAAAGCCAATACAACATTCTTTTTGCCCCGAAAGTCGGCAAGATGCCAATCCTTCCCACCCTGCATCTTCAGAGTAAAATCGGGAGCGACATCACCTACCTTTAATGTTTTTGACTCTGTGTGGTTTCTTGAGTCCATTTGTTTGTTTCCTTCCTAAAAATCGAGATCGTGCTCTTTGGTAATGCACAAGTGCGTTACTAGCCTAACTCATCATCCGTCTTGCAGTTGTGCAAAAAATAAAGTGCATACACGGAATGACGGTACGCCAATTGGGATTGTAACATCGGTAGAAATACGATGTCAAATAGAGCTGAGAGGAAGTGCTCAAACGTTTGCTACAAGAACACGCACAACCAAAACTGGCAGACAAAGCTAAAAGCTTTTTTACAACTATTCTTGATGCTCTACTCGCTCGTAGCGGCTTTGTCGCATATATTCCTATTGCCTTTCTCATATTTGCTATCTTTTGTGGTTCTTCCTGGCAGATATTTTTACCAAACACTGATGGCGCTCATTATCAGTGCTATGCCTTGACATTCTGGCTTGGCAGCACGGGCACGCTCATACTTCCTGCATCTCAGTGTGCATTTCTGCATATCACGAGCATACAACCACCATTTCATCTGCTGCCGATAGAATATCCCCCCCTGACATTACTGCCCTTTTCTCTGGCACTTCTCGCCCCACTTGCGTACTATCAGCTCGTGTTTGCCCTACTCATGTCATTAACCGCCATTCTTGTTTACTGGCTGTTGTTACGCTATGGTCCTCGTGGAGCAGGCTTCATCTTCGCACTGTATATGTTCGTTGGAGCACTCGGAACCGCTCAAATGCGCTTCGACTTACTTCCGTCGGTCCTCACTTTGCTGTGTATTATTGCGGCTGAACGGAGGCATTGGACTGCGGCCTATATCGCTCTCGCATTTGGTGTGTTGCTTAAACTCTACCCTATTTTGTTGCTGCCCATGCTTTTTCTCGCAGAGCAGCAAACGAAAAAGCGACTTTCTATTCCATCCCATTCTCACAACATCCAACGTATACTACACGATCTTTGGGAAGCTCTACAGCATATTCGCTCCTGGCGCTGGAAAAACAGTCTTCTCTTTGTGGGTATCATCGTTGGCATCACGGGCTTTTTCGCCCTCTTCAACTTCGCAGGGGCCATCTTCAGCCAACTCAGTTACTTCGCACTCCGCCCAGTGCAGGTGGAAGCAAGCGGGAGTACAGTAGTATGGCTAGCATCACAGCTAGGCGTGCCGTTCCAGATTACCTATTCGTATGGTTCTATCAACATAGTGAGCATACTCGGAGGAGCGGTTTCACTGATCGGTGATGGATTGTTTGCGCTCGGAGCTGTCTATACGCTATGGAAGCAATGGCGCGGCGATATGGATATGACACAGGCCAGCATCGCCATATTGCTGCTCTTTATTGCTACAGGCAAAGTGTTTAGCCCTCAATATCTCATGTGGGTTATCCCCCTACTCGCCTACTCAGGAGCATGTGATATTTTCTGGCTTCTATGCTGGGGCCCACTCTCAGCTTTGACCACTTTTATCTATATCTATCTCTATAGCCAAGTGCAAAACCCGCTCCTGATTCCATTTGTGCCCGGCTTCTTTCAAATAGTAGCACTGCGCAATCTTCTGTTTGTGTTTGTGACACTCGCCTATCTCTTTGGTTGGTTCCAATTCCGCTATCGAAGGCCGCTTCCACTGCTACCTACCGCGAAAAAGACACGGGAACTCAAGAAGTAATGAGGAGATATACGTGTAAAAGCAGCGCATGCCGCTTTTACACGTATATCTCCTCATTACTTCTTAGCTTGAGCTACCTCTGGTGCTGTTTGTGGCTGCTGTTTTCCTTGCTTGGCCTCAAGATACCAGCGCACACCCTCTTCAATGCCACGTTTGATATCAAATGTCGGCTCGTAGCCAAGCTCTTTACGAGCACGATCAATCGAGAACTGCTGATCTCCACCAAGCAGTGTGATCCCATAGGTAGTGACAGGAGGTGGTGCTGCGTTACGTCGCCCTAGCGCCTGCCAGACTAACTCGGCAGTCCTCCCACCACCATAGAGAGCAAAGAAAGGGATGTGACGTGAGATACGGGGAACGTGCAAGACATCAGCGATAGTATTCAGGTACTCTTCTTGTGTGACACACTGATCATTGCCAAGAGTATAGGCACGCCCAATTACCTCATTACCCGCATCACCAGCTTTGATGAGACCTTGTGCCACATCTCGTACATACACGGTCGGGACAATGTTTTTCCCTGAGCCGATGAAAAAGCCCTTACCCGACTCGACAAGAGATACAAAGCGCCCAAAGCTCGCATTGTCACGTGGCCCATAGATCCAAGCTGGACGCACAATGACGACAGGAGCACTACGCTCGTTCACCAGATCGGCAATAATTTTCTCGCCTTCAATCTTCGTACGGCTATAAGGGTTATCCTCAGCGAAATAAGGATGGTCTTCGGTCACAATTCCATGAAGATGATGTCCATATACGGTAATAGAACTGGTATGGACAATACGCTGTACGCCAGCATCCATCGCCGCCGTGATCAGATCAACGACTCCCCATACATTGATTGCCTTATACACAGATTCTAAACCCCAGGGGCCTGTCTTCGCAGCAATATTGTAGACACGCTGCACGCCCTGTACTGCCCGCTTGAGCGACGCGGCATCAGTCAGATCACCATTGACAATTTCTACATGTTTGAGTGTGCGCAGATGGCTAGCATCTTCTATTGGCCGCACCATTGCTCGCACCTCGTCACCGCGCTCCACCAACATATCAACCAAGTGCCCACCCAGAAAACCTGCGCCACCTGTTACCAATACTTTCATTAATACAACTCCTCACTTCTCTTTTTCATCTTTATATAATATGTGCAATCCTTATATGGATGCCTGTCACAGCCCGAACAGTAGGGACGGGAGTGGATGAGTGGCGGAGTGGGGACCCTTGTGGTCGTCCGTTTGTAGAGGAATGGCTGTATGTGCCTCTCACGACAATCGGACGGCGGACGACCACAAGGGTTCCCTCCCATCCTGCTACGCCACCCCGTCCCTACTGTTCGGGCTGTAAAAAATGTGACCGGTACTCCGCCAATATACCCCATTCAACCCTTCTAGTGCCTAATCACGCAACCTTTTCGGAAAAGGAAGAGGGGTTGCGAAATCATCCCCTCTGTTGTATCCTGGCAGAAGCCTCTCCCATAACGGAGAGGCTGTGCAGCAATTCCCTCCGAATTGCTGAGGGTTGAAAGAAACTAGGGTGAGTATAACAAGCGCGACAAATATGCGCAACACAGTAGGAGAGAAGGGGGTGTGAGAAATGAAGCGATGTCTAGCGATGGCGACGCCATCGCTAGACATCGCTTCATTTCTCACAAAGTGGAAGAAATCCTGCCCTTACGAAACACATAGGCAAAGAGCAAAAGCACCGGCGAGAGAATGATACTAGTAGCGACAAGTGCTACTCGCAAAGAAAACAAGGTTCCGATCAGGCCAACTGGTGGACCACCAGCAATTTGACCGAAAGCGTCTATTTGCCCACTCATGGATATCACCGTTGCACGCACCTTTGCGTCTATATTGCGCGTTAACCACGTTGTGTAGAGTGGCTGATTGACACTGCGGAAGACGCTAAAAGCTAAGTAGGCTGCTACAGCAAACACGAAGTTCCCTACCAAGCCAAACGAGAGCAAGCTGAGCACCATGAGCGTATTAATAACAAACAAAGCGCGTGTAATAAGACGATGGCTGGTCGTATCTACACGGCGTGTGATAAACTCGGTTGCCCCTAGTGTCAGCAACGATCCTACAATTCTGAAGCCCCCTAGCCAGACGACAGGTTGAAGGTGCCAGAGCGTAGGAAAGGTAAAGTCGGTCAAAAAGTGAGCGGTCCAGAGGCGGTCAAAGCCTTCACTGTAGAGGCCATAGAACAACCCGATCAGTAGAATGGTAATCAACACGGGGTGTATACGTACCACGCGTATGCCATTCTTGAAGGTGTTGCCCATTTCGCGCCATGAGTGACGCTCCTCCCTCATGGCTGGCTTAAAGCCATTCTCTGGCATGAAGAGCAGTAGAAAAACTGCTAGCAACATCATCATTGCGCCACCAACGACGATAGGAATGTTCAGGCGGATACTACCAAGGGCGATGCCAATCACGCCACCGATAAGGCCGCCGATCAACCCGATTTGCGTACTGCGCATGAAGGCACGTCCAACGCGCTCTTCCCCGATTTCGTCGGTAATCCACGCTTGCTCTGCGCCGTCGGTGAAGGTAGCGCCAATACCGAAGAGAGCTTGACCAACGACAATAGCAAGAAAGTTCGGTATAGAGCCTTCGAGCACAAAGCCTGCTCCAAGGATGAATACCCCCAGAATCACTGATAAGCGGCGGCTATAGACATCTGCGAGCACACCAGTTGGCACTTGACAGAGGAAGCAGACCGTCTCTAAAGCTGTACCAACGAGGACCAATTGGAGCGGCGAGAGCTTCGCAATCTCCACTTGGTAGATCATATTGACTGTGACTATGAGCGAAAAGAAAAGGGAGTTGGCACCTGAATAGATCAGGTATACTGTGTATGCGTCGAGCCTCCCTTTGTGAGTATGCATAAGTTATGTTCTCCTGGAATGTGAGGATAGTGGTGGACAAACATTGTGTCCCAACCACTGCAAACAATAGTGTTGGGCATGGAACGATAACTTATAGCTAACATGGAGACACCCCTCTTTATGTGCATCTGACCTTTATATGCTAAGGATCAGGTTTCTTCAAACTCATGCTGAGCATACCACAAAAGTATGCATAAGGGAATATATATTTTGCAATAAGCACATATAGCAATTTGCAGGAAGCCCCGATACGTGATACTGTCTTATAGGATAACATTGTAATAAAAAATCAACACTCTATTTCATTCCCATGGAGGCAAAACGTTATGACCACCGTTGAACGCCACGGAGCACCTGCATTTCCAACTGTTGCGGGTGATATCCAGGCATCTTCCCATGCCGCAATAGATGAGGCTATTCACACACTACAAGCACATAAGAATGCGTGGGTCGCTCTTTCGGCACATGTGCGTGTAGCGATCATTGATGAACTGATAAAGGATTTCGTAGCGATTGTGCCGCGCTGGATCGACGCCAGCCTGAAAGCAAAAAACATAGCAGAAGATTCGCCCACCGCTAGCGAGGAATGGGGGGCTGGCCCCTGGACGATACTCAAAAATCTGCGCCAGATGCGACAGTCACTTGTTGACATTGAAAGTAAGGGACAACCTGCTATTCCTGGCCCCGTCAAGACACGCCCAAATGGACAAGTCGTCGCACAGGTCTTTCCTCAGACAGTCTATGATCGCATCTTTTTCACTGGCATTGAAGCTGAAATCTGGATGCAGCCCGGCGTCACAGAAGGAAGTCTGCCCCAAACACAGGCCGTGATGTATAAGAATACACACCATGCAGGCAAGGTTGCACTTGTATTGGGAGCAGGCAATGTCTCCAGCATTGGGCCTTTAGACATTATGTACAAGTTGTTTGTTGAAGATCAGATTGTCATCTACAAGACAAATCCCGTCAATGCCTATCTCGGTCCGCTGATTGAGGAGAGCTTCCGTGTACTGATTGAACAGGGTTTTTTGCGTGTAGTCTATGGCGGCGCGGCAGAAGGTGCCTATCTTTGTAATCATGAAGGTGTTGATGAGATTCATATCACGGGTTCGGATAAGACCTTTGACGCGATTGTCTTTGGTACAGGTCAGGAGGATACCGCACGCAAAAAGGAACGGCATCCACTGTTAAGCAAGCGCATTACCGGCGAACTTGGCAATGTCAGTCCGGTGATCGTTGTGCCTGGCCCCTGGAAAGCTGACGATCTAGCGTATCATGGTGAGCACATTGCTAGCATGCTCACAAATAACGCTGGCTTTAACTGCAACGCAACACGAGTGATTATTCAGCACTCCGCTTGGTCACAACGCGAGGAATTGTTACAGGAGATTCGCCAAGTATTAGGGAAGGTACCACCTCGTGCTGCTTATTACCCAGGTGCGAAGGAGCGTCAACAAAGCTTCATCGCTGAACATCCTTCAGCAGAGCAGATCGGCAATGTCACGAATGGTACACTTCCCTGGACATTGATTACCGATGTTGACGCTGCTAAAGATGATGTGTGTTTCACAACCGAAGCGTTCTGTAGTCTTTTCGCCGAGACAGTGCTTGATGCATCTAGCATTGATGAGTACCTTGACCGATCGATGGACTTCTGCAACAATCACCTATGGGGCACACTCAACGCAACCATTCTCGTCCACCCGCAATCGCTAAAAGACCCAGCCGTTGCCGCAGCACTTGAACGTGCCATCGCCAATCTGCGCTATGGCACAATTGGTATCAACTATTGGGCAGGTATTGGCTTTACGCTTGGTACAACGACGTGGGGCGCCTTCCCAGGGCACGAGTTGTACAATATTCAGTCCGGCAATGGAGTGGTTCACAATACATTGATGTTTAACAAGCCACAAAAGACGGTGTTACGTGCGCCTTTCCATGCCTTCCCAACACCCACGTGGTTTGTGACACAAGGCAAGACAGCCACAAAAGTGTTTCAGAAGTTGGTTGATTTTGAAGCTAACCCTTCACCCGCCAAAGTGCCGGCTATCATGTGGTCAGCATTGTTGGATTAGAATCATAGCGTAAAGTGAAGTAGGCAGGACGCACACGCCTGCCTACTTCACTTGATCTTGGCCGGTTTAGTGGAGGCGTAGAACGTGGAGGTTAACACATCAATTGTTCGTACATAACGGGACATATGTACTGTAAGGTGGAATGTCTACGGGTCCGATTATAAAAGCATTCCAGGTAATCAAAGGTGGCACGTCTGGCCGGGGTACGTGTCTGAAAAACCTCACGAGCAACGCATTCCCCTTTGAAGCTATGCGCAAAGGCTCTCGGTCACTGCGTTGTCGTACCAGTTGGCAGTGCGACTCATGCCATTCTCCTGTACCAACTCCAGATAGCTTTCACTGGTCTAGGTGCTACCACGATCCGAGTGATGCAGTAACTCCGCCTCGGGACAGCGACGAGCTATTGCCATTTGTAAGGCCTGGACCACCAGGGTCGCATCCTGAGTGGCCGCCATAGACCATCCTACCACCATGCGTGAGAACAAATCAAGCACAACAGCCAGATAGAGCCACCCTTCCTGCGTCCAAATGTACGTGGTATCCGTGGTCCACTTCTGAGTGGGACGATCCGCATGGAAGTCTTGCTGGAGCAGATTGCCAGCCACGGGTAGCCCTTTCTCACTGTGCGTCGTAACGGTGCGATGTTTGGGGAGCTGTGCGGAGATGCCCAGTTCCCGCATGAGGCGAGCTACACGTTTTTGACCACAGGGAATTCCTTGTGCATGCCATTCAGCATGAATTCCTGGGCTTCCATACATGCCTCGATTGTGCTCAAAAGCCGTCTCGAACTTCGCCGCAAGGGCCGCCTCTTCTCGGCTGTGCTGACTCGGTTCACGTTTGTGGCAGGCATAGTACCCGCTGACCGAAACCTCAAGCACATGACACATCACCGTCACTGCATAGTCTGAGCCATGCTCCGCAATGAATTGATCCTTCACAGCTGGGTGCGCGAGAAGATGCTGATGGCTTTTTTAAGCTGTCGCGCTCCTGCTGAGCCCGCTCTAATTCGCGCTTGAGACGATGAATTTCTTCTTCCAACGGCAGTTGATGACCTTTGCCAGGGAAGGCTTCCTCGCCATGTGCTTGTGCCGCTTTGCACCAGGAATACAAGGCGCTGTCGGAAATGCCCAATTCTCGTGCGATTTGCGCTGTCGGTTTGTCACTGGTCTTGGCCCGCTGAACCGCTTCTTGCTTGAACTCAGCCGTAAAACGGGGTTGTGGTTTTGGCATCGTGATCTCCTTTTTCAAGACCGGCCTTTCCACCTTCTACCACTACCCGATACCGAGTGAGGATCACTTTGACTTGTCAGCACTACAAGTGCTCTATAATCTCCGGCAGCACCGCACCTGCTTTTTCGTGTATCACCACATCAGCTAGCGGATCGAGCGACGTTGGTTGCAGGTTGATGATGATGAGCGGCATGTTGCGCTGTAACGCGAGACGTGGCAAGATTGAGGCAGGCACGACCTTGAGCGAGGAACCGACGACAAGAAAGAGATCACAACGAGCAGCAAGCTCTTTGGCTCGACTCAATTCAGCCTCTGGCACCTTTTGCCCAAAGAGAATGGTCGCAGCCTTGAGAAAGCCTCCACACTCTGGGCAACGCGGGTCGATTTCACCATGATTGATGCGTTGTTGCAAGTCGCTCATAGATGAACGTTCGCCACACAGCGTGCAAGCGGCAAAACGCGAGGTACCGTGTAATTCAATGACCCGTTGTGGGTCGTTACCTGCATCCTGATGCAAACCATCAAAGTTTTGCGTGATAACACCGAGCAGGACACCCTTGTGCTCCAGAGCAGCTAAGGCTTTATGGGCAGCATTCGGTTGGGCCGCGCTGACCTGCCCAACCAAGTTTTTGCGTGTCTCCCAATAGCGTCTACGTGCATCGGGATCATTCAGGAAGTCGCGGTAACTCACAGGTGGATTTTGTTGCCAAGCCGAGCCAGGGCTACGAAAGTCAGGTATGCCAGACTCGGTGCTAATACCTGCCCCAGTCAAAGCAACAATCCGTTGTGCTTGCTGCATCAACTCAACGGCATCATGGATAGATTCCTGTATACTCAGCATGCTGGTCCCTACTAGTCTGTCAATGTTCAATCGATGCGGCGTCGTAGGGGCCACATTCATGGCGCCCGTCGTCACCATTGTCAACGTTGGAGAAATTGACCATGCCCACAACGGGCGCCATGAATGTGGCCCCTACGACGTTTTTTGATATTGCACATTCTGCGCTGTAAAGCTCCCAGAACCACTCACGAATAGGCCAAACTGACCGCCTGTAAAGGGGCTACTCTTATCGCTAAACAGTAACGATGACCCATCGTTACCAACGATTTTTTGTCCATTGATCTTCACAAAGAAAGCCCCAGGTGAGACCTGCACTGCGATGTCGTTGCTCTGGTTAAGCCCTTGATGAATAGTCGCGAAGGAGCCAGAGCCAAGCACGTCGGGTGTGCTCGTGCCCCTATATTTTAATACTTCGTACTTCCCTTGACTAGTAATAGCAACCGCATAACCAAATGGTGTATCACCGTTCTCAGTGATGCGGAACGCAAGACCACACAGTAAGTTGGTTGCACCCTGTGTTTGCATCATAGTGACGCGCAAGCTGAAAGAAGTGGGTAATGGTCCTTGACTGGTGCCGTTGGGTCCTGGATGAGGGAAGTATGTATTGCCATCATTGACGCTCAGTTGATAGCGATGATGTGTTTCATCAACGACTCCTGTCAGACCAGCTTGCGAGGTAGGCCAGCCACGCGTGTTATCCTGAAAGCTCTCAGTAAAAGAAGTATTGTAAACGGTATTTTGCTGTGGAATGCCACCGCCACTGCTTACACCACTTCCACCACCTGAACCTGTTGGGAGGAAGCGAAAGACGAGAAATACAAGCGTAGCCATGAGCAACAACACGCCTACAATGATCTGCACGATCCTCCCTATTCCTGGTCTAGCTCGCACCGGTGCTGGTATAACACCAGCGCCTGTGGTGGTAGGATAGGTGGGCAACACGGAAATAGGTGTAATAAACGTGGGTGTATTAGGTGCAGGTGGTTGTCCATAAAACGATCCAGGCCCTGGTTGTTGAATTGCATTGTTTACAGATGTGTGACGTATAGTAGGATCAGCAACGAAGGGCGCAGAAAGCTGATTAGTATTCAACGTAAGGAATACTTCTAGTGCCTGTGCCATCTCCTGCGCCGATTGGAAGCGTGCGCTGGGAGCCTTCTCCATGGCACGAGCAACGATCTGGGCCAGTGCTTCTGGTACACGAGGATTGATATCGCGTATAGGCGTAGGGGTCGTATAGACGTGTTGATACATCAAGCCAGAGTCTGTAGTCGATTGAAAGGGCACACGTCCAGTCAGCATCTGATAGAGCACAACACCCAATGCATACACATCGGTACGGGCATCCACCGGCTGGCGGTTGACCTGTTCGGGAGCCATGTAGTCAGCTGTTCCAATAATCTGATCAACGCTGGTGAGCGTAGAATTGCTTGGTCCCTTACTCGGCATATCGAAGACTGCTTGTGTTTCGTGGCTACCATCAAAAAGCTTGGCAATACCGAAGTCGGAGAGGAGCAACAGGTTGGGATCATTGGCAGAGACAAGCATGTTTTGTGGCTTCACATCGCGGTGTACCACACCACGCTGATGTGCAAGATGCAGAGCTTGTGCCATTTGTAGCGCATAGTTGGCAGCCTTACGTGGTTCCAGATAGTGTTCACTGAGCAGTTGGTCGCGCAGCGTGCCTCCACCAACATACTGCATCACCAGATAGGTGAGGTGCTGCAACTCGCCAAAGTCATACACCGCTACAATATTGCGGTGTTCCAGGTTAGCAATCACTTGCGCCTCGCGCTCAAAACGCGCCTGGAAATCGGCTCGGTTCGCGATCTGCGATAGAATCACCTTAATCGCCACATCACGCCGCAACCGTGCATGATATGCTTTATAAACACGAGCCATGCCCCCCTCACCCAACTTCTCCTGCACCAAATAAGCCCCCAATTGTTTCCCGATCAACGGGTCCTGCTGCTCCATAGACGTCTCTCCTAATCAATGCCGTCCCTACGACGGATAGTTCCATTCCCAGTTTTCATGTATAAATATCGCTACCCCACAGTTTCCCCTATTGTTGACGCTAGTGTAGCACAGTTTTCGCAATTTAAGTAGGGACGAGCACCCAGACACTTAGCAATGTTCGCGTGAGAGCAAGATTGGAGAAGTTTTTTCTGATCTCACGTGTTATGATAAAGCAGCAGAGTAGATCATCGTCTCTTTTGTTACGATTATGCCATTGGAGGTGTAGGAAGAAAAATGGATATGAAACTTGAGCTTGTACCGATACCAGTTTCTGATGTTGACCGCGCCAAGGCATTTTATGCTGAAAAGATCGGATTTCACGTAGACCATGATGTTCAGCCCAGCAACGGAATGAGAGTTGTCCAGCTCACACCACCTGGGTCGGCCTGTTCTATTGTCATTGGGACCGGTTTGGGCGAAATTTCTGCAATGCTGCCTGGAACTGTCAAGGCTTTGCATTTGGTCGTAGCAGACATTACCAAGACCCGCGAAGTACTCGCTAGCCGAGGCGTTGACGTGGGCGAGGTTGACGATCTGGGGGGCATTAAATACGTTTCCTTCAGCGACCCTGATGGCAACTCGTGGTTATTGCAGGAAATACCAGCGTATCTGTAACGCAGGTTTTAAGGAGTTTTTGTTCATGACAACTACTACGAACAATCCAACAGGAAAATACGCTTCTGTCAACGGAATCAACCTGTACTATGAGATTCATGGAACTGGCAAGCCCTTGATACTACTTCACGGTGGCCTTGGAAGCTTTGAGATGTTCACCGCCCTTGCTCCCGCGCTCGCTCAGAACCATCAGGTCATTGGCGTCGATCTTTACGGGCATGGACGCACAGCCCTCACGAATCGCCCCTTCTCTTTTGAGCACTTGGCTGACGATATTGCTGGCCTCATCCAGCACCTCGGACTCGAACAAGCCGACCTGCTTGGCTACTCTCTTGGTGGTGCCGTAGCTCTGCAGACCGCTATTCGCCATCCAGAACGCATCAACCGACTCGTGGTTATCTCTACACCCTTCAAACGGACTGGCTGGCATCCCGAAATGCAAATCGGCATGGCATCCATCGCCCCTGAGTTCTTTCTTGGTACTCCTATTCATGATGCCTATATGCGTGTTGCGCCCAAGCCGGAAGATTTCTCTCGCTTTGTCGCCACAATGAAGGAAGGCATGAGTCAGGACTATGATTGGACAGAGCTTGTCTCCGCTATGAGAATCCCCACGCTGATTATCGCTGGCGATTCTGACGGCCTTCCGCCTTCGCATGCCGTAGCGTTTTTCAAGCTCCTTGGCGGTGGCTTGAGAGATGCTGGCTGGAATGGTGAGCACCTTATAGCATCACAACTCGCCATCTTGCCCGGCGCCACCCATTACAATATTGTGTTCCGCGCCGATCTCCTGTTACCAGTTCTTTCTCCCTTCCTCGATAGAAAGTAGGGCCATATTCATAACACCAATAGACATCAACCTAAGAATGGATAGGCTTTAGAGAAACGAGGTACACACGCCATCTTCTCATCGGTTTGGGCGACCGCAAGGGTCCCATCCCTACGGGAACGAACGGCATTTCCGACATACAAACCCATCAACCTAAGAATGTACGAGGGGTGAAGAGCCCGAGAGAGCAGATAATTTGTGGCTCCTGTGGCTCACTCTCCTCCTGAATATGGCACAACATATCGTCCTGATAGAGCCTGATGGCGAGATTCGCTAGATCTTCATCGTTGATACCGCTTCTGATCTGGCGATTCAGAATGTCTTTCGCTGACTCGCGTAAAGGATAACGATAGATGGTGTCGACGGTACGATCAAGCTCAGCCTGCTGCGAATAGGGAAAGAGCGTATTTCTGTGCTTATCGGCAAAGTGCTTGAGGCGTTCGTAGGTACGCAGACGAGCACCAGAAGGGCTACCAAGTTGCCCACTACTGCCATGTGTTTCCTCCGCGATGATATGCTCAACGCCCTTCCTGACGAGGTCGTGCTGCTCCTCTGGCCGTGGCAGTGGTTTGACTGTGCGCTCACAGGCGGCAGCGCGGAGAATAGCAAGCTGCGATTGTGTGACGTTCTCACCCTTGCGGTTTATCCAGGCCAGTGCGTCGTTGCCATCGGGCGTGCGCATATACACGAGCACCCCTTCCGGCGCCTGTATGCTCGCTTGATGGGGACGTGTGGAGAACGCGACGTTAGGTAGCTTCTCAATAATCGTGCGTAAGCGCGGATCGGCATCGGTGGCATTCTTCCAAATCTGGTATGCCTGCGATGCCAAGTCCACTTCGATATCAGCCTCACCGTCCAAGATACCCGCTTTTTCGTTGTAGAGATCGAATAATTGCTGGTCATTCTCATCATCCTCGAAAAAGGCTTCGTCGGTGCCCACCACCTCGGCATTCTCACGCAGACGCTGTCGTACACGCTCGCGCAGCTTAATAAGCCGCTCCACGCCAGCGGCAGGCAGAAATGAGTAACAGGCAATGGTGTCGGATTGTTGCCCGATACGGTCTACACGTCCCGCACGCTGAATCAAGCGAATGATGGCCCAGGGTAGATCATAGTTAACGACAATCGCGGCGTCTTGCAGATTCTGACCCTCGCTGAGCACATCCGTCGCAACCAGCACCCGTAATTCTTGCTTAGCTGGAATCTCGCTCCGCTTTCCGTTGCTAACTGGACTAAAACGCCATGCTAACGCGGTGGGCGACTCAGAATCACCCGTCACCTCTTCCAGAGCATCGATGTTCTGCTGCTTGAGCTGTTGCGCCAAGTAATGGACGGTATCGGCAAATTGTGTAAAGATCAGCACTTTCTCGTGAGGGTGTTGCTGCGTCAATAGTTCTGTCAGGGCGCGGAGCTTGCCATCTTTGGCTGGTTCCCAATTGCCACAGAGTGTGAGAATGCGGAGCAGATGTTGCGCATCCTCTAACAAACTCTTTTTCAGGTTGGCGTTAAACAGCGTGGGGCGCAACCATTTGAAGCGCTTCTTGTACGTACCAGCATATTCCTCGTAAATGGTTGCAGCTCTTCTCTTGTAGTCCTCTTCGGTGCGCAGCTCTAGCTGTTTGGGAGCTGCCATCTCTTTTACAACGGTCATGCCTTCGGTGCTGGCATCATTTTCATCGAGTGTGCCAGCGAGAACAGCTTCGTTGTCTTCGTCGTTGCTGCGGGTATCGAGTAGCTCCGCATTTTGTGTCCCTAGAGGCAGGTCTAGCCCATGCTCAATAGCATGCAGGAAGATGTAGTTACGTAAAATGTGCCGTTCAATAGATTGGATAAAAGCGAAACCACTGCTTTCTAGGCGTTTGAACAGGTTGGTACGACAGAAGCCCATCAGTCGTTTACCAGCGCGTGAGAGGCTATCAAGCTGTTTTTGCTCCGCCGCCGTTGGCTTCACACTCGGTTTACGCTGCATATAATTCGCCAACCCGTAGCGCGGCAGGTTGAGTTGGTTGATAGTTGCTACCACCTGTTCGGAGTAGAGCAGCGCGTACGCGTCGTCGCTCTGTGTTTCGTCGAGCGAGAACTTGACGGTATGCGGGACACGCACAGGGAAATAGGAGCGGCTCCCGTCTTGGAATGGCAGGTATTTGCGCCCCGTTGCCGCATCAGTTTGCGCGTAATTCTCTTGAATAAAGCTGCGTGTGCGTCGCACCAAATAGTGACGCATCAAATCGCGCCAATCATCGGCGTAAGGACTCTTTTCAAAAGCGGTCAATGAACGCACGGGGCATTGATGAATGCTGTTAAATTTGGCTTCGCCTAGCTCGCTCAAGAGCTTTTCGGGGCGTAGGCCCACGTCTTTGCTGGCTTCCTCACTCAGAAAGAGGCGCAGTTGTGCGGAGATGTCGAGATAGCTTTTGTTGTATGGCGTTGCCGAAAGCAGAATACACTTGCTCTCGTTCTTCTCGATATAATCCTTGATGGCCTTATAACGCTTGCCCTCGCGGTTGCGCAGGTTATGGCTCTCGTCTATGACCACGAGGCGAAAGCGTTGCAGATTGGGCAGCCTCTCTATAACATTGCTAGTCGAGAGTACCTTGCCCATGACTGCGTACTGATGCAGATAGTCTTCCCACATGCTAAGRRSYTGTYWGRRAAKRWYASKTNGYARMSWGASGRCGA
>JRHI01000068.1_pt1 | contig 102060 bp, 94 predicted proteins | sample 215371 | NCBI WGS metagenome assembly JRHI01 (sample SAMN02929681, study PRJNA255918) | sediment metagenome | biome: cave system; feature: Ice Cave; material: Sediment; isolation source: sediment from deep within a dark volcanic ice cave with no known source of... ...
ACCTTCGTGGTGGCGTTGGGCACATCGGCTCCGACCGACACGGCAGCGAGGACCGTGGCGTTCCAGGTGCGAAAGTCCTTGGCGCTGAACTCCTCGCCGAGATGTCGCTTGAGGTAATCGTTGATATCGCCGGAGCGCAGGCCCACCCACCGGCGCCCGTCGCGGTAGGCCAGTAGCTCGGGGGGGCCGCCCCGGCGGCGCTTGAGCAGGCGGACCAGATCGCCGCTGAGCGGATCCTCGATCACCTGCACGCGGCGAATCCCGCCCTTGGCCGGGTAGTCGAACACGATCGCGTTGTCGCGGAGCGTGACGTGATCCTTACTCACCGTAGCCAGCCCGACGCCGTGGTCGTCTTCGGCGTAGGCCTCCGAGCCAACTCTGAACAGGCCCACGTCGAGCAGACGTACCGCGCAGGCCAGCACGGGGTCGCGGGCTGGTTCCGCGCCCGCGAGGTCCTTCTTCAGCCGCTTGCGCAGAAGCGGGAGCGAACGACCGAAGCGCTCCATCCGCACGAACTTCTCGCGGTCGCGCCGCTCACGCCAGCGTGCGTGGTAGAGGTACTGCTTGCGCCCCGCGGCGTCAATGCCCGTAGCCTGAAGATGTCCCCATTCATCCGCGCAGATCCACACGTCCTGCCAGGCCGGCGGGATGGCCAGCCCACGGACCCGGTCGATCACCGCGGGGTCCGTGACGCGCTTGTCGTCTGCGTCCAGATACGTGAAGCCGCGTCCGTGTCGGCGCCGGCGCAGCCCCGGCCCCGAGCAATCGGAACGTCGAAGTCGACGTCTGGTGATGGGGGTTACGACCACGGTTCGAATTCCCTACCCGGTTGGGCGCTTGCGTGCGCGGAGCCCGCATGGCCGTCGGACACAAACAAGGCCCGCCCCGGTGAGGGCGGGCCAGCTTCACGATACAGCGCTATCTCGGTGCCTAGGCGATGCGCTTGGCTTGGCGTGAGACTTCGTGCTTGACCCCGCGCGCCTCGTGCTCGAGGTCCCGCCGGCGACGCCGGGCGGCGCGCTGACTGCGGTTCAGGACGGTCGCGCCGCGCCGCTCGAACCGGTTCAGCTCACGAGCCACCTGGCCGAGATTGGTGTACGTCTGTGCGGTCTGGGCGATGCGGTCGCGCAGCTCCGCTGCGGCGCCGACCTGAATCAGCAGCGCGCGCTCGGCTTGGCGTCCGACGGCGTCGAGACGGGCCGTGGCTGCTTCTAGGCGCTTGCCGGTTGCGCGCGTGGCCTGGCGAGTCGTCCGCTCGGCCGCACGCGTGGTTTCACGCGCTGCACGCCCGGTGGCGCGGGCGGAGGTCTTCGTGGCCGTGGTGCTGCGCTTAGCCGCGTTGCGCTTGCGAGTGGCGGCAGCCTTCTTGGCCGCGGCCTGACGTTGTGCCTGCGTCTGTGTCGCCATGGGTGCTCTCCTCTTCGAGTTCGGTTTGCAGCGTCAGAGAATCCCCGTTCCTTCCCAACGAGTTGCTACCCGCGGCGTACGCAATACAAACATGCGTTCGTGTGCGGATCGTCACGTCGGACCTGGTTGAGCGCCTCCGGGATACTGAAAGGCGTGTCCCGATGACCGACCCCCGCTTCACCTCCCCATTGGCAGAGGACCTCGCCGCTGACCTTCTGCCGAGATTCCTGCGCTATGTGCGGATCGACACCCAGGCCCGCAGAGAACGTGAGCAGTCACCGAGCACGCCCGGTCAATTGGAGCTTGGCGCGCTGCTCGTGGAAGAGCTGCGCGCGGCTGGGCTGACGGACGCCGTGCAGAACGAGAACGGCTACGTGACGGCGTCGCTCATGGGAACCGGACCGACTGTCGGCCTCGTGGCCCATCTCGACACCAGCCCCGATGCCCCAGGTCAGGGCGTCGAACCGATCGTGCACGAGCGGTGGGGTGGGGAGGTGGTCGAGTTGCCCCGCGGCGGCACGCGCCTCGATCCCGAGGCGATGCCCGAGCTGCAGGGAATGGTCGACCACGACATCGTCACGGCAAGCGGCGACACGCTGCTCGGCGCGGATGACAAGGCCGGGGTGGCGATCATCATGGCTGCGGTCGCGAAGTTGGCCGCGGAGCCGGCGCTTCCGCGCGCAAATCTGAGGGTCTGCTTCACCCCCGACGAGGAGATCGGCGAGGGCGCCACGCTGTTCGACATCTCGGCCTTTGGGGCTGAGTGCGCATACACGATCGATGGCTCGGCTCTGGGGGAGATCCAGGACGAGACGTTCAGTGCCCAAGAGGCGCTCATCAACATCACCGGCGTCGACGTTCACCCAGGCCAGGCCACCGGCAAGCTCGTCAGTGCCTTGCGGCTGGCCTCGAGGATCGTCGCTGCCCTACCCCCCGAGCTCACGCCCGAGGCGACGGCTGGGCGGGAGGGATTCATCCATCCGTACGAGCTGACGGGTACGGCCGCGAGCGCGCAGCTCCGCGCGATCGTGCGCGACTTCGATGAGGACAAGCTGGCCGAGCACGTCAAGCTGTTGCGGCGAGTCGCCGCGGGGGTCGTGGCCACTGAGCCGAGGGCCCGACTGCAGATCGAGGTTAAGAACCAGTACCGGAACATGCGGCGGTACCTCGACGACGCGCCACAGGTCACTGCCGCGGCGGTGCAGGCGATCCGGGCAGAGGGAATCGAACCGGTCCGGACGCCGATCCGGGGTGGGACGGACGGCTCGCGGCTCAGCGAAATGGGGCTGCCAACGCCGAACGTGTTTACCGGAGGCCACGAGTACCACTCGGTTCGAGAATGGGCATCGGTTCAGGACATGGCCGCCGCGGCGGCGGTGGTCGTCCGTCTGGCGGGGGTGTGGGCGCAGACCCAGCCTGCGGGCACGGCCGCTCCCGAGGGCCGCTGAGTAGGCTTCCCCCGATGAGCACTCCCGGATCTCTGGCCAGCCTCGACGGCGAGATCATGCCCGTCGCCGAGGCAATGATCCCCGCCACTGACGAGGGGCTGCTGCGTGGCGACGGTGTGTTCGAGGTGATCCGGGTCTATGACGGCTTGCCGTTCGCGCTCGAGGATCACCTGGCTCGGCTGCAGCGCTCTGCGGCCAATCTGAGACTGCCGGCCGATCTGGAGTTGGTGCGCGCCGACGCGAACCGGCTCCTCGCCCAGGCCGGCCCTGGGCCCGATCACGAGGCGCTGCGCATCGTGCTGACCCGCGGCGGCCGCAGGCTGCTGCTGACCGAGGCCCTGCACGAAACGCCGCCCCGGATCCGGTTGGGAACCGTCACCTACTCGCCCACCCGCGTGTTGGATGGAATCAAGTCGCTGTCCTACGCGGCCAACATGCTCGCCGGCCGGCTCGCGCGCGAGCAGGGATTCGACGAGGCGCTGCTGGTCACGCCGCACGGGCGCGTGCTCGAAGCACCGACCAGCTCGATCTTCTGGGTCCAGGCGGGAGAGGTGATGACACCCCCGCTGGACGAGCACATTCTCGCCTCCATCACCCGCGCGGCGGTGATCGACCTCACAGGTGCGATCGAGCGGCCGTGCACGCTCGCGAACCTGACCGGCGCGCAGGAAGCGTTCCTCGCTTCCACGATCCGCGAGGTGCAACCGATCGCGGCGATCGACGACATCGCCTACGACGAGCATGCGCCGCTGACCGAGCAGGCGGCGACCGGGTTGCGAAACAGGATTCGCTCGGAGCTCAGCGTCGGGTGAAGATCCTCTCGGTGATCGGCAATCGCCCGCAGTTCATCAAGGCGGCGGCTGTCTCTCCCCGGCTGCGCGAGGTCCACGAGGAGGTCCTGATCCACACGGGTCAGCACTTCGACGACGAGCTCTCTGCGGTGTTCTTTCGGGAGCTGGGCATTCCCGCCCCTGATCGCGAGCTCGGCATTGCCCTCGGCTCCAACACTTCGCAGACCTCGCGGATGCTGGGTGCGCTGGAGCCGTTGATCGACGAGGTCGAGCCCGACGTCCTGCTGGTCTACGGCGACACGAACTCAACCCTCGCCGGCGCCCTCGCCGGCGGGCAGGCGAGGGTCCCGGTGGCCCACGTCGAGGCCGGAATGCGGTCATTCGATCGCTCGATGCCCGAGGAGCTCAACCGCGTGCTGGCCGACCACGTGAGCGCTCTGTTGCTCTGCTCCTCCCAGGTCGCGGTCGAGAACCTGCGCCACGAGCGAGCGGCGGGAGCGATCGAATTGGTCGGCGACGTAATGGTCGACATCGCGCTCGAGGTCCAGCCCCGCGCGCGGGAGCGAGTCGACCTCGTCCAGGCCCGCGGCGTCACACCGGGGGGGTACCTGCTGGCGACTGCGCACCGGGCCGGTAACGTCGATCGGCGTGATCGGCTGGAGCAGCTGGTTGAGTTGCTGCTGTCGATGCCGCTGCCGGTGGTGCTGCCGCTGCACCCTCGTACCGGTGCGCGACTGCGCGAGGCCGGTTTGCTCGAGCGACTCTCCGACAGTGATCGGGTCCTGATCACGCCACCGCTGGGCTATCTCGAGCTGGCGGCGCTCCTGTGCAGCGCCCGCGCGGTCCTGACCGACTCCGGCGGGCTTCAGAAGGAGGCGTATCTGGCCGGCGTCAGGTGCGTCACCTTGCGACCCAGCACGGAGTGGATGGAAACGGTGCAGGTCGGTTGGAACGTGCTCGTCGACCTCGATCAGCAGGCGGCACTGCTGGCGCTGCAAGCTCCGCCCCCCGACGAGCATCCGCCCCTCTATGGGGACGGACGGGCGGGGGAACGGGTCCGCGACGCGCTTACACTCCACGTCCAATGAGCCCCGACCAGAACACGACTGACCGGGCCGTGCGGGTCGGTGTAATCGGTCTCGGGTATTGGGGCCCCAACCTGGCCCGGAACTTCGCCTCCCTGCCCGGTTGCGAGCTTGCCTGGTGCTGCGACACGGATCCCCAGGCGCGAGAGCGAATTGCTGTCCGCTTTCCCGGCACACGACAGACGGCCGAGCTTGATGAGCTCCTCGCCGACCCCGAGCTCGACGCAATCGTGATCGCGACGCCGGTCCCCACGCACGCCGAGCTAGCGGTCAGGGTGCTCTCCGCCGGCAAACACTGCTTCGTCGAGAAGCCGTTGGCGCAGTCAGTCGTGGACGCCGAGCAGGCGGTCGCGGCGGCGCAGGCCAACGGGCGCGTGCTGATGGTGGGCCACCTGCTCGAGTACCACCCGGGTGTGCAGAAGCTCAAGGAGCTCAGTCAGTCAGGCGATCTCGGAGAGATCTACTACATCTACGGTAATCGTCTCAATCTCGGCAAGCTCCGAGCAGACGAGAACGCCCTCTGGAGCCTGGGCGCTCACGACGTGTCCGTGGTGCTCCACCTGGCTGGTGAGGAACCGTGGGACGTCGTCGCCCACGGCGAGTCCTACGTGCGCGATGGCATCGAGGACGTCGTGTTCTGCTTTCTGCGCTTTCCCTCCGGCCTCTCCGCCCATCTCCATCTCTCGTGGCTGGATCCGCACAAGGAGCGACGCTTCACCGTGGTTGGCGCGCGACGCATGGCGACCTTCGACGATATGGCGCTGGAGGGCAAGCTGACCGTGTACGACAAGGGCTTCGACGAGGACTCACGTGGCTACGGCGAGTACATCACGCGCAGCGGGGACATCTTCTCGCCGAGGATCCCCAACCTCGAGCCGTTGCGCCTCGAGTGCAAGCATTTCGTGCAATGCGTCCGCAGCGGCCAGACGCCGCGCTCAGATGGTGCCAGCGGTCTGCGGGTCGTACGGGTACTGGAGCAGCTCCAGCGCTCGCTCGAGGCCTCGCGCCGCGCCCCGGCGCCCCCGGCCGCCGGGGTCAGCCTTGGCTGAGATCGCTGCCGGCGCGCAGGTGTCAAGTGACGCCCAGCTGGCGGAGCGCGTCGCGGTCGGGCACGCGAGCGTGATCCACGGTGGGGTGCAGGTGGGCGCGGGCTCGCAGATCGGGGCCGGCGTCGTGGTCCACCGCAGGACCGTGATTGGAGAAGGTTGCGTGATCGAGGACGGCGTCGTGCTCGGCAAGCGACCACGACTGCGACCAGGCTCGAGCGCGGCCAGGACGGATGAGCTCGCTCCATTGCGACTGGGCGTCGAGGTCACCGTCTGCTGCGGGGCGGTCATATACGCCGGCTCGTCGGTGGCCGAGCGAGTCATCATCGGCGACCAGGCGCAGGTGCGCGAGCGGGTGGAGATCGGGCCGGACTCCGTGGTCGGACGCGCCTCGTCGGTTGACTTTGACGCTCGGGTTGGCGCCCGGGTCTCGATCCAGACCGGGGTATATGTGACCGGCGGCAGCGTGGTCGAGGACGACGTGTTCCTCGGACCTGGGGTCTACACGACCAACGATCACACGATGGGCCGCCGTGCGCGCAGTGAGCGACTGCTGGGGCCCGTGTTCCGCCGGGCATGCCGGGTGGGGGGCGGGGTCGTCCTGGTGCCCGGGGTGGAAGTCGGGGAAGAGGCGTTCGTCGCCGCTGGGGCCCTCGTCACCCGCGATGTCCCGCCGCGTCAGGTCGTGATGGGTGTTCCGGCCCGGGTGGTGCGCCGCGTGAGTGACGAGGACCTGCTCGAGCGCTGGCGCTGAGATCGAGGCGCTGTCCACGCCGCTGCGCCGCGCCCGCGTGGGCCTGTTTCAGGCCCCGGCGCGGGCCGGGGCGCGACCGCCGGCGCCGGCCATCTCAGCACCGGCCTGCGTCCAGATCACCTCGTCGCGTCCCGGACCGACGCCCACCAGCGCGATCGGGACCTTGACGAACTCGGAGATGCAGCGCAGGTAGTCGCGAGCGGCGCCAGGGAGCTCCTCCTCGGTTCGACACTCGCGTAGATCCTCTGACCAGCCGGTCATCTCGTCGTACTCGCCCGAGGAGTGGTGGAGCACGGTCTGGTGGTAGGGGAAATGGTCGAACTCGGCGCCCTCCGCTCCGCGGTAACGAGTACACACGCGGAGCGGGTCGATCCCGGTGAGCACGTCGAGCTTGGTGATCGCCAGCGCGGTCAGGGAGTTGAGCCGTGCGGCGTAGCGCAGAGCGACCAAATCGATCCATCCCACCCGCCTGGGCCGGCCGGTGGTTGTCCCGTACTCGCCGCCCCGCTCGCGGAGGTCATCAGCCGCGGGGCCCTCCATTTCGGTCGGAAACGGACCGGCGCCGACCCGAGTGCTGTAGGCCTTGGTCACGCCCCACACCTCGTCGATGTCCTTGGGGCCGACGCCCGCCCCGATGCACGCGGCTCCGGCCACCGGGTTGGACGAGGTGACAAACGGATAGGTCCCGTGATCGATGTCGAGCAGTGCTCCCTGAGCGCCCTCGAACACGACCAGCTCGCTGCGATCCAGTGCGTCCAGGACCATGCGGCTGGCGTCGGCGATGTAGCGTTCCAGCCGGTGCCCGTAGGTCAGGTACTCATCGGTCATCGCTTGCAGGTCAAGCCGAGGATCCTTGGCAAACGGACGCAGCGAGAGGCGCTTGGGCTCGAGCGCCGCCAGGATCTTCTTCTTGAGGATCTTCTCGTCGAGGAGGTCCTGAACGCGGATTCCCAGCCGGGCCGCCTTGTCGGCATAGCAAGGGCCGATGCCGCGGCGCGTGGTGCCGATCTGGAGCTTGCCCAGCTTCGCCTCTCCGGCGTGGTCGAGCATCATGTGGTAGGGCATGATCAGGTGGGCGTTGGCGGAAATCTTCAGCGAGGTGGTGTCCACCCCGCGCCGCCGGAGCTCATCGAGCTCATCGGTCAGGACCTTTGGATCGATCACCACGCCGTTGCCGATCACGCAGAGCTTGCCTGGGTGCAGGATGCCTGAGGGCATCAGGTGGAGCTTCCAAGTCTCGCCGTCGCGCACGATCGTGTGCCCGGCGTTGTTGCCGCCCTGGAAGCGCACCACCGCGTCCGCTCGCTCGGCGAGCAGGTCGGTGAGCTTGCCCTTGCCCTCGTCGCCCCACTGGGCGCCGACGATCACGATTCCCGGCATGGTGATCAGTGTACGTGGGCGAGTGGTTGCACCAGCGGTACGGTTTCGGGCATGGATGACGAGCCAGATACCCAAGAGTTGAAGGCCGAGCAGCTCAAGCGGGCCACGCGGGAGGAACTGCTCGCGCAGGCCTCCGAGGAGCAGGAGGAAGTGGCACAGCATGAACGGCGGGCCGACAAGGCCAAATACCTGAGTGAGAAGCTCGAGCAGCGGGACGCTTCCGAGCGAGAGCTGGAGGACTGAGTCCTCAGGCGAGCCGGAGCTCCGGAGGAATCCTCAGGCGAGCCGGAGTTCCATCCGCCGGTCGTGCCCATGCAGCGGCAGCTGCATGCACATCTCGGTCAACCGGGAGACCGTGCGATCTGAGATCTGAGCGCTCAGCTGGTCGTGGTCAAGGTTGGTCGTGATGACCATCGAGCGTTGGTCCTCGTAGCGTCCGTTGACGATCGAGTAGAGCTCCTCCAGCACCCAGTCGGTCGTCCGCTCGGCGCCGACGTCGTCGACATGCAGTAGGTCGACGGCAGTTAGGCGGTCGAGCAGGTCGACGTGAGAGCGCTCGGCGCGGTGCGTGTCGCGGATCTCGTTGAGCAGGCGCGGCAACGAGTAGATCGCGACCGAGCGCCCAAGCTTCAGCGCCGCTTGCGAGACCAGCATCGCCAGTGTGGTCTTGCCGGTTCCGGTGGGTCCCACGAACCACAACCCGCGCCCGGCGTCGAGGTTATCGTCGAGCCGATCGACGAACTTCTGCGTCTCCTTGACCACTGCGCGCGGTTCGATGTCGACCACGGGAGCCCGCTCGAACGACCCATCCCGGTAGCGACGCGGGATCACGGCGGACAGGCTCCGCGCCTTGGCCTGCGCCACCCGCTGGGGGCGGCAGCGACAGTCGTAGGCGGTGTTGGTGGCGTCGTCGTAGAGGAACCCGGAGCCGTCGCACAGACTGAACGCGCAATCGCTCATGCCGCGGACCGCGCGCCGGCAAGGGCGCTCATGCCGCGAACCGCTCGCCGGCGTAGTTCATGAACTTCGGGTACTCCTTCTGGAAAGTCAGCACGACGTCGCCGACTGCGCCGTTGCGGTGCTTGGCGATGATGATGTCGGCCTCACCCGGCCGCTCTGACTCCTTGTTGTAGTACTCGTCGCGGTAGATGAACATGACTAGGTCGGCGTCCTGCTCGATCGCGCCGGAGTCGCGCAGGTCCGACAGCACCGGTCGCTTGTCTCCACCGCGCTGCTCGACCCCACGGCTCAGCTGCGATAGCGCGATCACGGGAACGTTCAGCTCGCGCGCCAGTCCCTTCAGACCGCGGGAGATCTGGCTGACCTGCTCCACCCGGCTCTCCACCCGGCCTTCGTGGCGCATCAGCTGAAGGTAATCGACGATCACCAGGCCCAATCCGCCCTCGATCTGGTGATGCAGGCGCCTCGCCTTGGCCCGCACCTCGAGCACGCCGGTGTCGCTCGAGTCATCGACGTAGAGCGGCGCCTCGGCCAGCCGCTGGCACGCCTCGAGGATCTTCGGCCAGCGCTGCTCGGCCACCTTGCCCCGTCGCAGATCCTCGCCCTTGATCCGTGCCTGCGAAGCGACAAATCTCTGAGCGAGCTCGGATTCGGACATCTCCAGCGAGAAAAGGGCCACGGCGTGGCCGGCCAGCACCGCGTTCTCAGCCACGTTGGCGACCAAGGCGGACTTACCCATCGAGGGTCGCGCGGCGATGATGATGAGGTTGCCGGGCTGAAAGCCCCCTGTCTTCTCGTCCAGGTCCTTGAACCCCGACGGCGTGCCGGTTAGCGCCGTCTTCAGCACCGACAGGCGGTGCAGTTTGTCGGTCTCCTCGTGGAGGATGTCCGCGATCGAGCGGATCTTCTTCTGGCGGTCGTCGTGAGCGACCTCGAGCATCGCCCGCTCTGCCTGCTCCACGAGCTCACGCGCCGGCGCCTCACGGGAGAGGACGCTGGCCTGGATCTCGTATGAGGCGGTCAGCAGCGCACGCATCTGCGAGTGATCACGCACGATCCGCCCGTAGTCCCGTGCGTGCCCGGCGGCCGGCACCCATCCGGCCAGCTCCTCGATCGCATCAGGACCGCCGATCTCATCGAGCTTGCCGTTTTGGCGCAGCGTCTCGGCGACCGTGAGGTGGTCGATCTTCCGGTCGGTTTCGTGCAACTCGAGCATCGCCGCGAACACCGCCCCATGCTGCTCGCGGTAGAAGTGCTCGGGCCGCAGGTGCTCCTCGACGAGCAGGGCGAACAGGTGCCGCTCATCGAGCAGCACGGCGCCGAGGACCGACTTCTCCGCCTCCAGATTGTGCGGCGGAACGGCGATGTTCTGGACTGCGCTCATCTCGGAGTCGAGTCTAGGTTGGCGACAGGCGGCCCGAATCGGAGCTTCCCGCACACAGCAAGAAGTTCGCGCTCCGGCGGTGAGCCGATGTCCGCTGGACGGCGGGGGCGGTTGGGCTGGGCGAGACGGGCGGGGGCCGCCCAGCGACGCTAGGCCGCGACGACCATCGTCTTGACCGTCGCGGTCACCTCGTCCTGAACTTCGATCACGACCATGTAGGTGCCGACGTTCTTGATCGGATCCTCCAGATGGATCTTGCGACGGTCGACCTTGATGCCTCTAGCATCGCGGATCGCGTCGGCGATGTCCTGCGTGGTCACCGATCCGAACAACCGTCCGTCATCGCCGGCCTGCTGCGCAATCGTGAGGACGGTACGACTGAGCGTCGCAGCGTTCTCTTGGGCGCGCTCCTGCGCCTCACGTTCGGCGCGCTCCGCGCTCTCCCGTCGCCGCGTAGCCACATCGATCGAGCCCTTGGTGGCGGGCTCGGCGAGCTTGCGCGGCAACAGAAAGTTGCGGAGGTATCCGGCGGACACGTCCACCACTGAGCCGCGCTCACCCAGCGCGTCCACATCCTCGAGCAGGATCGCCTGCGGCACGTCCGCTACCGGTCTCGGTCACGATCGCCGCGACCACCGCGCTCGCGATGATCGTTGCCGCCCTCGGCGACGTACGGCAGCAGCGCAAGCTCGCGCGCACGCTTGACGGCGCGCGCGACCTGGCTCTGATGTCGCCGGCAGGCCCCGGTGATCCTGCGTGAACGAATCTTCCCCCGCTCAGAGACGAACCGGCGAAGCGAGGAGATGTCCTTGTAGTCGACCTGGGCGACCTTGTCACGGCAGTACGGGCACGGCTTCCTACGCGTGGAAGTCGGTCCACCTTTCCTGTCGCGCCGGCGAACCGGTCGTCTACGTTGCTTTGCCACTGGGCATCACCTAACTGTCGCTGCTTGCTCGATCCGCTGCCTAGAACGGAATATCGTCGTCGGCAGCTCCGGCAGCCACGGGAGCGTTCTGGAAATCGCCGGTGTCGATCGGAACATCGCTCTCCGTCGCGCGTGCGCTGCTGGAGAACCCGTTCCCGTTACCGGCGTCATCGCGCCCGCCGAGGAACTGCACGGATTCAGCGATGATATCGACAGCCTGTCGCTTTTGTCCTTCGGTGGTCGTCCATTCCCGCCAGCGCAGCCTTCCGTCGACCGCGACGGGGCGCCCCTTGCTCAGGAACTTGGCGCAATTCTCGCCCTGCGCCCCCCACACGGTGACGTCAAAGTAGTTGGGCTGATCCTCCCACTGGTTGGTGTCGTTGTTCTTACGACGACCATTGCACGCGACGCGTAGGCTGCACACGGCAGTTCCGCTCGCGGGTAGCGTGCTGAGCTCGGGATCCCGAGTCAGATTGCCGGTGAGGATCACCCGATTGATGTTTCCAGCCATGCCGAGGCTCCTTTCGAGGAACGTGATGAAAGCCTGCGCCCGAGTCTAGGCGCGTGCCAGGCGGCAGAGCCGGTGATCCGCGGAAAATGGACGGAAACGTTGCAGGGCGGACACGCTCCTGTGGCGGTGCGGCACGAAGCCGTGACGAATCTCAGGAGTCGTCGTGGTTATCGCTGTCGCCGTCGCCGGCCGGAGCGGCACCGACGGCGGCAACGACGGGCGCCGGCTCGGGCGTGGGCGTGGGCGTGGGCGCGGTGGTCGAGGCCGCGGACGCGGTGCCCGCGGGGGCCACCAGCGGCGGCGCGGAATCCGGTGCCGGCGGAGTGCCCGGGATGACCTTGATGATCCGGAAGCGCAGCACGCCGTCGGCGATCCTCAGGCTGTGCGAGAGCGAGTCCAGTAGCGACGAGGGGCCCTGGAACTGCAGCAGGTGGTATTCCGCTTCACCCTGATGATTGATCTGGTAGGTCAGCGGCCGCATTCCCCAGTCCTGGTTGCGCTCGATCGTGCCCCCGCTGCTGGTGATCGCCGACTCCACCTCGGAGAGGATCCGGGCGCGATCGGCCTCCTCGCTGCTCGTGGAAAGCAGGAGAACGAGGTCGTAGATGGTCGGTTCTTTAGCCATGGCGGAATGCCCTTTGCGGGCGGCGGCCGACTATAGCAACGGCCCGGTGATCCGGACGGGGCCAGGGGGCGGCGATAACCTGCTTCAGCACGCGATGTCCGACAGGCCGATTCTCGAGTTTGCCGACGCGTCAGCCTGGGAGCGCTGGCTTTCGCAGCACCATGAGTCCGCGGGACCGGTGTGGCTGAAGCTGGCCAAGAAGGGAGCGGCGCGAGCGACCGTCAGCTATGCCCAGGCGGTGGAGGTCGGCCACTGCTACGGCTGGATCGATAGCCAGAAGGCCCGCTTCGACGAGTCGTTCTCACTGCAGCGCTTCAGCCGCCGCGGGCCGCGGAGCAAATGGTCACAGATCAACCGTGCGAAGGCCGAGGCGCTGATCGAGAGCGGAGCGATGAAGCCGGCAGGCCGCCGGGAGGTGGAGGCGGCGAAGGCGGATGGCCGCTGGGCCGCGGCGTATCCGGCCCAGAGCGCCGCCACCGTGCCGGACGACTTTCGGCTGGCCCTGGAGGCCAACCCCGGCGCGCAGCGCTTCTTCGACACGCTGACCGGCTCAAGGCGCTACGCGTTTCTGTTTCGCCTGCACAACGTCAAGCGCCCTGAGACCAGGGCGAGGCGGATCGCCGGCTACATCGAGCTGCTGAACGCCGGCAAGACGCTCAGCTAGCTGAGGCTCTCAGGAGACCCCGTCTCCCTTGCGGCGGATGTCCGCGAGTTGGTCGTCGACCCAGTCCCCCGGATTGCGCGCGGTGACGATCGATTTCAGCCCCTGGTGGCGTCGTTCACGCTCCTGAACCGGCATCGTCAGCGCGGCGTGGATCGAGTCGGCGAGCTCCTGGAGGTCGAACGGATTGACCGATAGTGCGTATTCGCCCAGTTCCTCGTGGGCGCCGGTGTTCTCGGACAGGATCGAGACTCCCGCGCGCTCGTTGACCATCGGCCCCTCCTTGGCCACCAGATTCATCCCGTCGAACATGGCGTTGACCATCAGCACGTCGTAGTGCTTGTACGCGGCTACGGCCTCCTCGAGGTCGTCGCGGAGCTTCAGCTGGATCGGCATCCAATCGGTCGTGCCATGCCGGTGGTTGACCACCGCGACCACCGCCTCGATGCGCTCCAGATACTCGGCGTACTCGGGCACATCGGTCCGTGAGGGCATCAGTTGCGCGATGAACGTGACCTTCTCGCGGAACTCCGGATGCTGGTCGAGGAACACATCGAAGGCGCCGAAACCGCGCAGTACGTTCTTGGACAGATCCGCCCGGTCGACACGAAGAATCAGGTGGTCGCGCCGCCGGCGCAGGAGCTCGTCCTCAAATTGCCGGGTGCGCTCCCGCCGGGCCACCGACTGGACGGCGCCGGAGTCGATCGGCAACGGGTAGGCACGGACCCACACCTCACGCTCGCCGCAGCGGACCACCCCGCCCTTGTGGTCAACCTCGAGGTCGAGCAGGTCCTCGCAGCATTGGAGAAAGTTGCGCCGGTAGGAGCGGGTGTGAAAGCCGATGATGTCGTTGGCCAGAATGCCCTGGTAGATCTCCTCGCGGATCATCGACGGGAGCACTCGCCATGAGTCCGACTGACTCCATGGGATGTGCACGAAGTGGTGAAGGAAGGCATCGGGACGCGCTCGCCGGATCAGGCCGGGAAGCGTGTAGAGGTGGTAGTCGTGGACCATCACGACCGGGTTCTCGACGTCCTCGATCTCCTCCAGCACAGCTCGGGCCAGGTCCTCGTTGACCGCGTTGTAGCCGAACTCGAATGCCTCGGTCTCGTTGCGCCGAATATCCGGGGCGTTCGAGAGGTCCCACAGATAGTGCTGGATGAACCACAGCAGCGGGTTAGCGATGATGTTGTAGAACCGGTCGTAGGCCTCGCCGTCGGACGCGACCAGCTTGACGTTGTACTCGCCGCCGTCAGGCGCCCGCACCGGGAATGGACGGCCATCGTGCCGTTCGGCCACGTCCACGTCCTCGTCGGTCATCGCCGAGGCGATCCACGTGACCTCACGATAAGAGGCCAGGCCCGTCAGGGCTGTCACCAGGCCTCCGGTGCCGCGTTTGATCTCACCACCGGGCTGGAAGGTCACCGGCCCCCGGTTGGAGACGAGGACAAGCGGGGAGTCGGCCACCGGGGCCTTCCTCGCTCAGACGCTGAGCTGCTCGAACAGCTCGAGCCAGTCGCGGAGCAGGCGGGGGGTGAGAAACCGGCGCCGGACGCTTTCCTTACCGGCGCGGCCGAGTCGCTTGCCTAGCTCAGGATCGGACAGGATCTCGATCGAGCGCTGAGCGCATTCCTCCACGGTGGAGACGAGAAAGCCGGTCTCGCCGTCGGAGATCTGTAGCGGGATCCCGCCGACGTTGCCGCCAATGAACGGTCGTCCCTTCCAGATCGCCTCCGCGACCGTCAGCCCGAACCCCTCGCGGGTTGATTTCTGGATCATTGCGTCAGAGTGTGACTGGAACGCATTGACCTCGATCGCGCCGACGTTGTTGAGGTTGTTGAGGATGTGGATATCGGGGTCGCCGTCGGCATGGGCGACCGTCGCGTTGAAAAAGTCCCATCCCTCCGGGTCATCGGTGGCCATCGAGCCTACGAGCGCCAGCTGCACAGCGGGCAGCTGCTGTTTGACGATTCGGTAGGCGTCGATCACGCCGAGCGGATCCTTCCACGGGTCGAAGCGCGAGACCTGGCAGAGCAGCGGACGATCGACATCGATTCCGAACTGCTCGCAGATGTAGGTCGCATCGTCAGGCGCGAAGGCCATGTTCTTGGGGGCGAGGGGGTCGATCGCGGGGGGCACGATGTGGGCTTCCGCCTCGAGGCCACCGGGGACGTAGGCCGGCATGTGGAACACGGCCGCCGGATAGCAGTTGAGCGAAGGGAGCAACCGCTGAAGGGTCGCGGCGTTCGGGGCCGAGAGGTCGATGTGGCAGCGCCAGACCCAGTTGCGTGCCTTCTCTCCGACCAGCGAGCACATCGCCGCGGGCTGGGGATCGTGCACGATGCACACGTCCCACCCGTCGGACAGCTCGCGAGCGTTGATCTCGTTGTAGTGGCTCCAGACATTCCATTGCTCATCGGTCAGGTCTTGAGGACTACCCTGCAGCGCGTTGTGCATCACCTTGGTGGCGTTGAAGAACTCCTCGCGGCCGTAGATGACCTGCCATTCGACGTCGAGACCGACGTCGATCATCAGGGGCACTAACGTGTACAGGATCTCCGAGACACCGCCCCCGAATGCGGTGGCCGAGAGGTGGACGATCCGCTTGCCCTGAAGACGCTCAGCCCGCTCGCGGATCTCGTCGACCAGCGGCCGCCCGACGATGCTGGCGTAGTCGGAGAGATGCTTGTGGGCGACGGCGACGGGTTGGAGCATGGCTCAGGGTGCTGCGGCGCGCCAAGATACACGTCCGCACGCCCGCCAGCGGGCCGGGCCCTCGCGGCTGAGCCCGACTCACGCCCAGGCGGCCTGCAACCGCCGCACTCCCGCGTCAACCTCGCGTACCAGCGTGGTGTGCAGTTCCCGGTTGGCCGCCGAGATCGATGACATCTGAAACTCGTGCCCAGAGCCGAGCAGGCGATGACGATCGAGCGGCTCGCCCCAGCCGTCGCTGACCACTCCTCCGGCCTCCGTGAGGCAGAGCCATGGTGCGGCCAGATCGTAGGGGGAGTTGTTGAGCACCCGCCCACCGCCCACGCGCTCGAATTCTTCACGCATCCCGGGCACCGCGTCGATCAGGCGCGAGCCGACCTCGATCACCGCGTCGAACTGTCCGGTCGCGACTCGGGTCATCGCGAACGCCTGCGAGCCGAGCTCAAACGTCCCGCCTCCGACCGATGAGGCGTCGATCAGCTCGCCCAGGACCTCAACGCTCGGGCGCACCGGGCGCCCGCGGAAGCCGTACCCCCAGAACATGCGATGAATGTCGGTCGTGTCGCTGAGCCGGACCGGCCGGCTGGAGCGTAGTCCCCGCCCTCGCTGGGCGAGATACCAGTCGCCGGACTTGATCTCGACTACGCATCCGACCTCGACGTCGGCCATCGTCGGCTCACCGTCGCCCAACGGGGCCAACGCAGCCGCGACGCACGCCGATTCGAGCCCGGCCATCGCCGGGCGGGTGCCGTCGATCGGGTCCACGACCAGCACGTGGGACGCGTCCGCCGGGGCGCGGAGGCCACGGTCCTCGGAGTAGAACGCCAGACCGGGTGCGTGCTCGCCCACGAACTCGTCGAGCGCCTTCTCCGCTAGCTCGTCCACAGCGAAGGTGACGTCCCCGCCTGCTCCGCCGCCGTGGTGCGCGCGCCCGGCGGGCGACCCGAGTTCGGGCAGCACGACTTCCCGGAGGCATTGGGCGAGTTCCAGGATCAAGCCGGGGGCGGCGGTCGGCGCAGCGCCATTCATCCAAGCATCATCGCCAACCTGCGAGCATCGTGCGATGAGCGTGTCCAACATCTATACAACCGCTTTCACATACGACGAAGACGATCCCGAGGGTTACCGCTGCGGGTTCGCGCCAGTGGGTGCAGTCGCCGGCGGGAAGGCACAAAAGGTCAAGCTGTACGAGATACCGCCTGAGCAGAGCGTCTGTCCATATCACTACGAGTTCGAGGAGGAATGGCTGCTGGTGCTGAGCGGCTCGCCGACCCTCCGCGCCCCGGATGGGAACCGAGAACTGGAGGCAGGGGAGCTGGTCTGTTTCCCGCCCGGACCGGCCGGCGCGCACAAGCTCACCAACCGCACGGCGGAGGTCGTGCGCGTGTTGATGTTCTCGGACGCTCACGAGCCTTCAGTCGCGGTTTACCCAGACAGCGACAAGATCGGCGTCTGGCCTGGCAACGACGACGACAGCGTGATGCTCCGACGCCGCGACGGCAGGGTCGAGTACTACGACGGCGAGCGCTGAGGTTAGTGGCCGGCCGGGTGATACTCAGCCGGCAGATCGAGCGTGAAGATCGTCTCGCCGCTGCCCGAGCGCACCGTCAACCGCCCGTCCATCCGTTCTGCGAGCTCGGAGGCGATGGCCAGACCGAGGCCCGAGCCCTGAGCATCGTCGGCGGTGTAGAACGGCTCGAAGATGCGCGGCACCGCGTGCGCATCGATGCCCTGGCCGTCGTCGCGAACGGCCAGTCGCACGCGACCGTTCTCCCGCGCGGCGGTGACGACGATCTGCGTCCCCGGGGGGGTGTGAGTGAGCGCGTTGTCGAGCAGGATCCGCATGATCTGGGCCACGCGGACCGGATCGCACAGGGCCTCGATCCGCCGGGCGGTGAGTCGGAGCTCGAGGTGTGAATCGTGCTGGACGAGCGTGGGCTCGAACTCGCCGGAGACCGAGCGGGTGAGCTCGCCGAGATCGACCTGCTCAGGTCGCAGTTCGAGCGCTCCGGATTCGAGCTTGGACAGGTCCAGCAGGTCGACCGCGAGCTTGCGCAGCCGCTCGACCTGATCGGAGACCTGATCCAGGAACCGCCGCCGCGTCTGCGCATCGAGGTCGTCGTCCTCGAGCAACTCGAGGAATCCGCCGAGCGAGAAGATCGGCGTGCGCAGCTCGTGCGAGGCGGTGGCGATGAACTTCTTGCGGGCCAGGTCCAGCTGGGCCAGCTGCCGCTGCATGTCGTTGAACGCCTTCGCCAGCTGTCCCAGCTCGTCGCTGGAGCTGACCGGGATCGGGTGCTCGAACTCGCCAGCGGCGACCCGTTCGGCCGCCCGCTCGAGCCGCTTGACGCGCTGGGCCAGCGCCCGGGCCAAGAGGTAGCCACCGACCAGCGCGAGCAGCAGGGCGATTCCGCCGGCGACCAGGATCTCGTGACGTACGGTGGCGACGTTGCGGACGATGTCCGAGACCGGATCGGAGTACACGATCACGCGCACCACGCGGCCCTGATAGTTGACCGGGAAGGCGGCCTCGGCCACGGTTCCGCCTGCGGCGTGCTCGGTTCCCGTCTGTAGGGTTCCAGTCGCCACGGCCTGGTGAGCCGCCGGGAACCCGAGTCGCGCCGCGGCGCTCGGGTTGCTCGAGTCAGCGAGCAGTGAAAGCTGGCCGCCCGCCGGTGCAACGGCGATCGAGACCGACATCAGCGTCACCCGTGAGCCCGACGCGAGCGCGGCGCTGTTGACCTTGGCCTGGATCGAGCCGCGTGTGTCGGAGCTTCCAACCGTGCGGATGATCGGGCCGGAGTCGTTCTGGGCGGCTGTCGCCAACCCGCCCAGCTTCTCTCTGATCAAGCGCGTCTGCAGCCCAGGAGCCACGTACATGTAGAGCACGCCGATGGCGAGGAAGGTGATCGCCGAGAACACCAGCGCCAGCCGATTGCTGAGCGAGATCGTCATCGACCCGCGGGCGCGGCGCTCCTAAAGCTCCGTGTCGCGGAACCGATAGCCGACTCCACGCACCGTGAACAGGTATTCGGGGTCCTTGGGGTCTCGCTCGATCTTTTCGCGCAGGTGACGGATGTGAACATCGATGGTGCGGGGATCGCGATAGGCGGAGTCTCCCCAGATCCGCGCCAGCAGCATGTCCCGGGTGAACACACGCCCCGGCGCCCGGGCCAGCGCGGCCAGGATCTCGAACTCCACAAAGGTCAGCTGCGAGTCGTCGCCGCGCACCCGCGCGAGCCGCTTGGGGAAGTCGATCCGCAGCTCGCGGACGAGCAACGGAGCCTCGTCAGGAGCGGTCTCGGCCGGGCGGCTCATCTCGGCGCGCCGAAGCGCGGCCTTGATGCGACTGGAGAACTCCCGCAATGAGAACGGTTTGGTGATGTAGTCATCGGCCCCAAGCTCGAGCCCGAGCACCTTGTCGATCTCCTCGGACTTGGCCGTCAGCATGATGATCGGGACCGAGCTGCGGCTGCGCAGGCGCCGGCAGACCTCGAGCCCATCGATCTTGGGGAGCATCAGGTCGAGCACGACGAGATCGAAGGGCTGCTCCTCGAAGCGGTCGAGCGCCTGGCGTCCGTCGGTCGCCTGGACGACGTCGTACCCCTCCTTGCGCAGGGGGTACGACAGGAGCGCTTGGATCGACTGCTCATCGTCCACGAGCAGGATGCGAGCTGATCGATCAGTCACTGGATCCGTCCTCTGAGCACAAGAGTAGTGCCCCCAACCGTCGGGCTCACCCGCGACCCTGGATAACCTCTGTCGGGCCGATGCTGGATCCGCGCCTCTACCGGACGGGCTTCGTCGCGGTCGCGCTGGCTGTGGTCGTTGTCGCCTTCTCGCTGCTCGATCAGCAGGGACCGCTCGGTGCTTCGCTGGCACCGGACGCATTCAACGGCCAGGGCGCTTATTCGACGCTGACGTCCCTGGCCCAGAACAATCCCAGTCGCCGGCCGGGCTCGACCGGCGACGAGGACGTGGCGTCGTTCGTCAGCGCCAAGCTCAGTCAATACGGCTATCAGGTGGGCCAGCACCTGTTCGCCGCGCGCACTGTGGATGGAACGCGCACCCTCGAGACGGTGACCGCGGTACGCACCGGGCTGTCCGCCGGAAGCATCGTGGTGCTCTCCCACCGGGATGCGCTCGGCACACCCGCGGCGGCGGACCTATCCGGAACGGCGGTGCTGCTCGAGCTTGCGCGCGTGCTCGCCGGCGAGACTCAGCACCGGACGATCGTGCTGGCATCGACCAGCGGCTCGGCCGGCCTGGCCGGCGCGAGCGAACTCGCGCGGACGATCAGCGGACCGGTGGATGCGGTGATCTCGCTCGGCGACCTGGCCGGCCCGCGCATCCGTCAGCCGGTGCTGGTGCCCTGGTCAACCGGCCCACGGCTTGCGCCGCCACTGCTGCGCAACACGCTCGCCGCCGCGCTCAGCGCTCAGACCGGGCTGCGGCCCGGAGGGACCAGCCTCGGGGGCCAGCTGGCGCACCTCGCCTTTCCGCTGACCCTCAGCGATCAGGGCCCGTTTGGCGCGCGCGGAATTCCGGCGGTCTCGCTGTCGCTGTCCGGTGATCATCCCGCTCCGGCCAACGAGGCGACCAACCCCGACCGGCTCAACACGCTCGGCCGCGCCGTGCTGCAGACGATCAATGCGCTGGATGGCGGCGCTGGTGTGCCCCCGGCCTCGGCCTACCTCCTGTATTCCGGCAAGGTCCTGCCCGGCTGGGCGATCAAGTTGCTGGTGCTCGTACTGATGGCTCCAGTGGCGTTCGCGGTGGTCGACGGCTTCGCCCGGGTCCGGCGCCGAGGCCACTCGGTGGCCCTCGGTCTGGGGCGGGTGCTCGCTGGCTGCGTGCCGTTCGTGCTCGCCGCCTTGGTGGTCATCGGGGCGCGGCTGCTGGGCGCGCTCACGGCAGCGCCACCGGGGCCGGTTGCCGCCGGGGAAGTGCCGCTGCATGGGGCCGCGGTCGCCGTGGTCGCCGTGGCGACGCTGGTCCTGCTGAGCTCGTCATGGGCAATGCCCCGGTTGGTCGACGCGGTCGCGGGAACGCGCCGGCCGTCAGGACCCGAAGGCGTTGATCCAGGCCGCTCGATCGGCGTGCTGATTGTCTTGTTGATGGTGACCTTCGCCCTCTGGGCGCTCAACCCGTTCGCCGCACTGCTGATCATTCCGGCGCTGCACCTGTGGATGTGGGTCGTCGAGCCCGAGGCACGTCCCCATCCGGGGCTGAGCGCGCTGCTGCTGCTCGGCGGCCTCGCGCCGGTGGTACTCGCGTTTCTGTACTACATCGGCACCGAGGGCCTTGGTCCGGTGGATGGGCTCTGGCACGGCGTGCTGCTGGTGGCCGGCGGCCAGATCGGACTGCTCGCCGCCTGCGAGTGGAGCGTGGTCCTGGGGTGCCTGGTCTCGGTGGTGCTGATCGCGGTGCGGACCCAGCGCCAGCCGCGGCCCGAGGACGCGCCGGTTACCGTTCGCGGCCCGATCTCCTACGCTGGTCCAGGCTCGCTCGGAGGAACCGAGTCGGCACTGCGTCGATGAGAAGACTGTTGCGCGACATCTCGTCGGTCCTGATCATCTCGGGGCTGCTGCTCGTCCTCGATGCGGGCGTCACGCTCGTCTGGCAGGAGCCCGTGACGGCGGTCATCGCGATGGTCAAGCGCAGCCAGATCGACACACGGTTTCTCAGCTTCAAGAGCGCCCCTCTGACGCAGCTGGACCTCCAGGCGCTCGGGTCGCTGCGCTCGATGCAGGCGCGCATCCGCTACCTGGCGCGGCGGGAGGAGCGGAAGGTCGCGACCGGCGCCGCGATCGGGAGGATTTCGATCTCGAAGATCGGGGCCAGCTTCGACATCGTTCAGGGAACCGACACCTCGAGCCTGGAAAAGGGTCCCGGCCACTACCCCACTACCTCGCTTCCCGGGCTCGGCCAGACGGTCGCGATCGCCGGCCACCGAACGACCTACCTGGCGCCGTTTCGCCGCATCGACGTCCTCGGCAGTGGCGACCAGATCGTGGTGAGGATGCCCTATGGACGCTTCACCTACGTCGTGCAGACCCGCAGGATCGTCCTGCCCACCGCGCTGTGGGTGATCAACAACGTCGGCTATGACCGGCTTGTCCTATCGGCATGCCATCCGCTGTACAGCGCAGCTCAGCGAATCATCGTGTTCGCCCGTCTGCAGGAGGTCCAGCCAGCCGTGCAGGCCTCCCCCGGGGCCTAGCCTCATCGGCCGCCAGGGCTCCGTCGTGAGTCCACGCCTCCAAACGGGCGCCTAGAGCTGGTGCTCGTATCCGGATATAGGTCCGTCGGCGTCGCCGAACACGACGCCCGGCGGACCGTCGGTGACCTCGCCGATCCAGCTCACCCCGACAGCGGGAGATTGGGCGCCAAGCAGCGTGTCGATTGTGTCCCGAGCGCGTCGAGGTGCGCACAGCAGGAGCTCGTAGTCCTCGCCGGCGGTGGCCGCGAACGAAGCCGGCGGTACTCCGAGCTGTGCCGCCACCTCGGGCAGGGACTCGGCGAGCGGTAGCGCGCTCAGGGACAGCTCTAGCTGCACCCCGCTGCGCCGCGCCAGATGGTCGGCGTCTGTGGCCAAACCGTCAGAGAGATCGATCATCGCCCGCACGCCCGACCGGGCCAGCAGCTGTCCTGCCTGCAGGCGGGGTTGGGGGCGAGCGTACCGCTCACGCAGGGAGTGGCGGTGCTGTTCGGACTCGACCAGCGCCCGACCTTGAATCAACGCGAGGCCCGCACCAGAGCCCCCCAGTCTCCCGGTGACGCCAACGAGGTCTCCCGGCCGGGCGTCGTCGCGTCCCACCAGCCAAGCCGGGTCCTCACTCCAGCCCACCACGGTGAAGGCTACGAACAGGGCACCGGAGCTGGTCACGTCTCCGCCCGCGATCGTCACGCTGTAGCGTTCGGCCAGAGCCTGCGCGCTGCGCACCAGCTCGAGAGCGAACTCGCTGCCGTGCTGCGGCGTCAGACCCAGGGCCAGGTATGCCTCGCCGGGCTCGGCGCCCATCGCGGCGAGATCCGACAGGGCGCCGGCCAGCGCGCGGTGGCCGATCTCCGCGGGAGACAGCTCAGACGCCAGGAAGTGGACGCCGTCGACCATCGCGTCGACGGAGGTGACCGAATATGGCCTTGCCCGTACGACGGCGCCGTCATCGCCGAGCCCGCGCAGGACGCGCGGGTCGCCACTCCCCAACAGCTGCTCGAGCGCTTCGATCAGCTCGAGCTCCCGCACGCGTGGGGTTCTCAACGGTGGCGGTAGACGATCCGCGCGCGGTCCAGATCGTACGGGGACAGCTCGACCCGTACGCGGTCGCCCGGGAGGATGCGGATTCGGAACCGTCGCATCTTGCCGGCCACGTGGCCGAGGACAACTCGGTCCATGTTGTCAAGCTTGACGCGGAACATCGCGTTGGGCAGGGCCTCGACGACCTCTCCTTCGAGCTCGACTTTTTCTTCCTTCGGCATTTGAGTACCTGAGTGTGAATGCGGTGTTATTGGGCAGGCGCGTATGCCCGCCCGGCCGGACTACGCTAGCAGGGGGCTAGGGATGCTTGACCCCTGCGCCGCCGCTGCTCGGCTGATGGCCGTTGCCAGACCCAGCAGGTGGCCCGTTCCCGCGCTTCCCGCTGCCGTTGGGGGTCGCCTGCGGCGGATGCGCGTACAGGGTGGGGTTGTTGTACGGCGAGGTCGAGGTGCCGGTGGTCGTCCCGCCGTTGGCGCCGGCGCTCGTCGAGGAGTTGTCGGATTTGCTCCCCGTGCTGGCGAACCTGCCGAAGAAAGCCGTGCCGCTGAACGGCGTCGTGGGCTGAGGAAAGTCGGCGCAGTAGCCGTTGCTCGCCTGGGTCATGTAGTCGCGCCAGATCGGCGCGGCGAGCGTCCCGCCGAAGCCCTGACCGAGGCCGTTGACGTTATTCATGGAGATCGTCGACTTCGGGAAGCCGACCCACACCGCAGTGGCGAGCTGCGGCGTATATCCGTCGAAGTACGCGTCGGTGAAGTTGCTGGTCGTCCCGGTCTTACCGGCCGCCGGGCAGCCGAAGCCTGCGGCGGTCCCGGTACCGCTCTGGATCACCGTCTTCAGCACCTGCGTGGCGGCGTCAGCCTCGCCGTCGGTGAATACGCGCCGGCTGGAGGTGGCGCCGAAGTCGCTGACGCTGCCGTCGGCGAACACGACCTTGCTGATCGCCGTTGGGTCGTGATGGACTCCCCCGCTGGCCAGCGTGGCGTAGGCGTCGGCCATCTCCAGCGGCGAGACCGCAACCGCCCCCAGCGCTTCGGATGGGAATCCGGTCAGCGGGGAGGTGATGCCCATCGCATGAGCGGTAGCGCTGACCTTATCCATCGTCAGATCCTGGGCGAGCTGCGCGAATACTGTGTTGTCGGAGACCGTCGTGGCCTTGGCCACGCTGATGTTGCCCTGGTAGCTCTTCTCGGAGGTCTGCACGTGGTAGGACGGGTACCCCGGCAGCCATCCCGGCAGCAGCTCCTTGGACGTGTAGAAGGTTTGGTTGGGGTCCCCGTGGAAGTCGTGAATCAGCGTCATCAGCGAGAACACCTTGAATGCCGAGCCGGTCTGCCGGCGTGCCTGGGTGGCGTAGTCGAAGTTCGTCTGGTCGTAGCTCGAGGTGGTGGCCACGGCCAGGATGTGGCCGTTGTGCGGGTCGATCGAGACCAGCGCCGCGGCCGGATCTCCCGGCTGTCCCTCGTTGGCCAGCAGAGCGTTACGCGCCTCCTGCTGGCGTTTGAGGTCGATCGTCGTAAAGACCTTGAGGCCGCCCTTTTCGACCGTCTTCCGCCCGAACCGCCTGATCAGGGACTGCTTGACGTAGTCGAACACGTACGGCTCGCGCTTCAGCGTGTACGCGTTGTTGCGTTTGGTCTGCAGTCGCGACGCGTCGGCTCTAGCTCCCTGGGCGGCGGTGATGTAGTGCGACTGGACCATCGCATGAAGCACCGCGCGGCGGCGCTGGCGCGCGAGATCGGGGGCCAGGAAGGGGTTGTACTGGGATGGGGCCTGGGGAAGGCCGGCGAGCAGTGCCGCCTGGGCAAGGTTGAGCCGGTCGGCGGGCTTATCGAAGTACAGCTGCGCGGCCGCGCCCACCCCGACCGCCGTCTTACCGCCGAGGGTGCCGTAATCGACGTCGTTGAGGTATTGGGTGAGGATCCAGTTCTTCGAGTGCTTCTGCTCCAGCTCCTCCGCGAGCTTGGCCTCGATGATCTTGCGCTTGAGCGATCTGGTGTCAGCGAGCTGATACGGCAGATAGATGTTGCGAACCAGCTGCATCGTCAGCGTCGACCCGCCCTGGATCGCTCCCCCTCCACCGAATACGTCCCGGACTCCGGCGCGGAGGATCCCCTGGTAGTCGATGCCGCCATGGTGGTAGAAGCGGCGGTCCTCGATCGCGATGGTCGCGTTCTTCAGCACCCTGGGGATCTGGTTGTCCGCAACGTATGTGCGAAGCACGTCCGAGGAGATGTAGCCGAGCAGGCTGCCGTCGCTGGCGATCACCTCGGATAGCTGACCTGGGTCGCGCGGCTTGAGTTGGGCGATGTCCGGGGCCGAGTCCGCCACGCTCACTACCCATCCCGCGACGCCAGCCACGCCGAGGGCGATTCCGGCCACGCTGAGCACCGCGGTGAGCACGAGGGCTCGCCTGATGGGGGAGCCGCGATTGCGTTTGCGGCGGCGCTGTCTGTCGCGTCGACTCATGGATTGAAGGGCCGTGGAAGAGCGCACGAGCCCGGTCTCGGCGCCAAAACGGGGAGGCTTGAGTGTAGCCGGATGCTTGGTTCGCGCCGCCGCACGCGGGTCCTCCAAAAGCTGCTTGCATGGCCGCGATGCCTGCCCGCCGTCCTACCGCCGGCCGGTCGAGTCCGAGAGCATTGCTGCTCGACGCGCTCGGCACCCTGGTCGCGCTTGAGCCGCCGGCGCCGCGCCTCCGTCAGCAGCTGGTCGCCCGCTTGGGCGTCGAGGTGACCGCACGCCAGGCCGAGCGGGCGATCGCCGCCGAGATCTCCTTCTACCGACAGCACCTACAGACGGGCAAGGATCCGGAGAGCCTGACGGCGCTGCGTCAGCGCTGCGCCGCGGTGCTGCTCGATGCGCTTCCGTGCTCCACGGCCCTGGCCGGGTCCGACCCCGAGCAGATGGTCGCGATACTGCTGGACTCGCTGCAGTTCAGCGTGTTCGCCGACGTCCGTCCGGCGCTCGCGGCCGCACGCCGGCGCGGCCGGCGCCTGATCGTGCTCAGCAACTGGGACGTCTCACTGCACGACGTGCTGCAGCGGCTCGGCGTGGGCGCGCTGGTGGACGGCATCCTGACGTCCGCCGAATTCGGCGAGCGAAAACCGTCGCCATCGATCTTCAAGCGCGCCCTCGAGCTTGCCGGCGTGTCCGCGGCGGACGCTGTGCACGTGGGCGACAGCCTGGAGGAGGATGTCGCCGGCGCCCGCGCGGCCGGCATCGAACCCGTGTTGCTCACGCGTGGCCCGTTGCGCGCCGCCTCCGGGGTGCGGGTGATCAGCAGCCTCCGAGAGCTCGAGCGAGAGCCCTAACCTCCGCTTGGATGCCGAGCACTCCGCCCCCCCAGCTCGCGCGGCCGGGCGCCGCGCCCGAGTCCGGACCGGCCGACGAGACCGCTCGCCCACCATGGCGCCTGTGGGCGGCGCCGGCAGCCGTCGTGCTGGGGCTGGCGCTCGGACAGGTCGCGGTGATCATCGTGAACGTGATCGGGCAGTCGACCGGCGGGTCCAGCTTCACGCACCCCTCGCCGGCGGTCAGCATCATCGGTGACGTCGTCGTCGACCTGGCGTTCGTGGCCGCTGCCGTCTACCTGGCCTCGATTCATCGCCGCGCCCGGCCGAGGGACTTCGGCTTCCGGCGCACTCCGGCGTCCAGGGCGCTCAGATTGGTCGTCGCCGGCGGCGTCAGCTACTACCTCCTGACCTGGGCCTACGCGGCCGTCTTCAACCTCCACGGCAAGGACAAGCTTCCGAGCGAGCTCGGCGTCAGCCGCAGCACGGCCGCGTTGGTCGGTGCGGCGGTGTTCGTCTGCGTGATCGCACCGATGGCCGAGGAGTTCTTCTTCCGCGGCTTTCTGTTCGGCGTGCTCCGGCGTTGGCGGATCGTCCTGTTCGGCCGCGACGTGGGCATGCTGGCCGCAGCGGTTGTGGTCGGAATCCTGTTCGGCCTGGCCCACACCGGTTCGGCCTCGCCGGAGTATCTGGTCCCGCTCGGTTTCCTCGGCTTCGTCCTGTGCCTGGTTCGCTGGCGAACCGGCTCGCTGTACCCGTGCATGGCACTGCACTCGTTCAACAACTCCCTCGCCCTCGGGGTCAACCAGCTCCACTGGTCGGCGGGGGCGATCCTCGGCCTGATCGTCGGTTCGCTGCTGGTCATCGCGGCGATCACGGTCCCGCTGGCGCCGGCCGCTGAGCCGGCGGCGGTTAGCTGAGACTGGCCGGATTCCGGCAAATTCCATGCGGCCAGCTCGTCGCTGACATCCCGCTGGTTTACTCTGCCTTCATGTTTCGGATTCTCAGACGTGCGCTCGCTCTGTCTGCCGCTGCCGCCATCGCCTCGGCGGCAAGTGCCGCCGCGGCCACCACAGGCACGACGACTCCCAACGTGGCTCCCACGGCGGCTCCCGGATCGCTGGCGCTTCTGCTCCCCGATGCGTTCTTCGTCAGCCATCAACCGGTCAGCGTGCCCGCGCGCCGCGTGCAGATCGACGGCATCGTCCGTCCATACGTCCCGGGCCAGTGGGTCACGGTCCGCGTCTTTCTGGGCCGGAAGCTGATCAAGAGCGATCAGCTGCGGGTCAGGCCCTCGGCTCGGCAGACCTTTGGCCGTTTCTCAGAGCAAATCGTCAGCCCCGGCGTTGGGACCGTGACGGTGAAGGCCACCCACGCGCGCACCTCGGCACAGCTCGGCTTCGAGGACCGTCGCAGCTTCTCGGCCCTGGATGAGCGGATCGGCTTTGGCTCCACCGGGCGGTTCGTCGAACTGATCCAGCAGCGGCTCGCCGCGTTGCACTTCTATGTCCCGCGGACCGGCGTCTACGACGGCGGCACCGGGCTGGCCATCGACGCCTATCACCGGCTGCTCGGCTGGGGCACCTCGCAGATTCTGGGAGGCGCCACGATCAGCCGGCTGCTGAACGGCGCGGGCACGTTCAAGATCCGCTACCCCGGGCACGGCCGACATGCGGAAGGCAACCTCGGCAAGCAGCTGCTCGCGCTGGCCGAAGGCTCGAAGATCGACTACATCTTCCCGATCAGCTCCGGCAAGCCCTCCACGCCGACGGTGTTGGGGGACTTCCGGGTCTACCGGCGTGACCCGGGATACCTGCCTGACGGTATGTACTTCTCGAGCTTCTTCATCGGCGGCTACGCGATTCACGGCTACAACCCGGCGCCGGATTACCCGGCGAGCCACGGATGCATGCGGTTGCCGATCGCCGACGCGATCACGGCCTATAACTGGCTGACGTTCGGCAACTGGGTCGACGTCTACTACTAGTCACGCGCCGGCGAGCTGATCACGGGCAAATCGGTCGCTGACGCGGCTAGCATGAGCCCGCCTATGTCGCTCGACGCTCAGACCACAGCCCGGGAAACCCTTCTCCAGGAGCTGCGCACACACGCCTTGGTGATCGGCGATGTCGTCCTCACCAGTGGGCGCACTGCGCAGTACCTGGTCGATGCCAAGCGCGCGATCCTGCGCCCGGCCGGATTCCTGGCCCTGGCCGAGCTGGTGGCCGCGCAGGCACGGGAATGGGATGCCAGCGCCGTCGGCGGGATGACCATGGGCGCGGACCCGATCGCCTGTGCAGCGCTGGCCGGCGGCGCGGACGTGAAGGCCTTCTTCGTGCGCAAGGAGACCAAGCAGCACGGCCTGGCCCGCCGCATCGAGGGACCGTTGCTGGACGGCGGTGACCGCTGCATGCTCGTCGAGGATGTGGTCACGACCGGCGGTTCGACCGTGCGCGCGCTGGAGGCCGTCCGGGCCGAGGGCCATCGGGTCTGCGGCGTGCTGGCGATCTGCGACCGGCTGGCCGGAGGTGGCCCGGAGATCGAGCGGGCCGCCGGTGCGCCGTACCTCAGCCTGACGACGATCGACGAGGTCTACCCGGAGCGCCCAGACCGGGGGTGAAGCGTCCGCCGGGGCGGCCCGACCCCTAGCTCGGGAGCGAGCGGCAGTGGCGCAGCCGCTGGTGGAGCGCCTGCACCCTCCAGCCGCCCCGCGGCGTCGGGGTGAAGAGGACGATCGGGCGTCCGCTGCGGATCGCCGGTCCGTACCTGAAGCCGATCTTGACCACGTTGATCCGGAGGTTCCAGGCCAGGATCGTCTGCGACTCGAGGCGCGTCAAAGGCTCGCCGCAGGAGCGAAAGCGAGCCGGACCGCCAAGCCGGTTGATCGTCGCTGTCAGGCGGTTGAGTTGCTGGGTTCTTACGCGCTGGACGCGCAGGTCCCTGTGTTCCGTGCGCGCCCGGGAGAGCGCACTCGGTACCAGCGCCGCAACGATCAGGACCACGATCGGGATGCCGGCCCAAGAGGGGGCCCGCGGAATCCGCACCCCTTCGGCCAGCAGCCGCCCCACGAGCACGGCCGCGACCACCACCATCACCGCGGCGGCCTCGAACATATAGCGCGGAAGGCCCGGCCAGCCGTGCAGGGCGAACGCGATCTCGATCGCGATCCAGGCCAGCGCCGCCGCCGCGAGCGCGATCGTGGTCCGGTCCCCTCGCTTGACGGCCCAGGCGAGCGACACCAGCGCGAGGACCTCGAGCACCAACGTGTGAAGGTCGAGAAAACGCCCGATCGTCCCGAACACCTTGTTGCTGTGCAGCGCGCGCCCCGAGTTGAGCGCGTTCGTTCCCGCCACGAACGCGCTGCGGGAACTCAACGCCGGGATCCCGAACCACAACAGCAGCAGGACTACGCCGCCGCCGATGATCAGCTTGCGCATCGCCGGGATCGCTCGCCAGCTCCAGATCGAGTAGAGACCCAGGAACGGCCACACCTCGGGTCGGCCGAGGGAGGCCAGCGCACCGAGCACGAATGCCCAGCGCGGGCGCCCGGACAGGTGGCAGTCGATCGCCGCCAGGCAGAGGGAGACGATCATCGGATCGGATTGCGAGCTGAGGACGTAGTGCGAGTAGTCCTGGATTCCCAGCAGCGCGAGGCCCGCGAACGCGCCGGCGATCAGGCCGGCGTAGCGCCGATCAGCCGGGGCTTCGGTGAGCCGGTAGGCGATCCGGGCCGCGAACACAACGCCGCTCAGCGATACCGCGACCGAGGTGAACATCCACAGCCACAGCTGGTAGTGGCCGGCCAGCGCGTACGGCAGCGTGAACAGATACGGCAGCGGCTTCCACGACGGGGCGGCGTTCGTGTCCAGCGAGCCCGCAATCGTCTGATGGCCCCAGACCAGCCAGCCGTAGGGATCGAAGCCAGGGCGGGTGCGAGCCCACACGACCAGCGCGACGGAGACCACCGCCAGCCCGGCGATGCTCAGCAACCACGGGCGCAGGTTCGCCGTCCCGGATCGTGGCGGCGCGGGCGCGGACGAGCCCTCCGTCACGGCCGGTGCGGTTGGAGCCTGTTCGATCGCGCGGGTCGCCACGGTCGGTCGCGGAAGGTATCAGCGACTGAGCGTGGGATCAGAGGAACGGCGCGCGAATGTAGTGAGCGAGCACGCCGTGGGGGTGCCGGCGGTTGTAGATGAAGCTCCTCTTCAGCGACGCGCACGACGCGCTCATCGCCGGGCGGATGTGATACGGAAGGACCGACCAGCCGCTGTGCAGCGGCTCGAAGAACACGCTCGCATGCTTACGTTTGAGCTCGATCTTCGGCCGGTGCCCGACGATGCCGTCGTTGAGGTTGGTGTACCAGGCGAGGATGCTCACGTACTCGACGGTCGTCACCGGATGACCGCAGCCAACCACTCGGCTTCCGCCGCCGACGGCGTTGACGGTGGCGCTCAGCCGGGCGATCACCGTCGTGCGCACGCGCTCGTGGGCGATGTCCTTACGCTCCTTACGCGCTCTCGTGATTGCGCCGGGGACGAGGCTGGCGACGATCAGGCCCACGACGAGCATGCCGGCCCACCCGGGCACCCGGTAACGGCGGAGCTTCGGCGCCTCCTGAAGGATCCAGCCGATGGCCACTCCGGCCAGCACGATCATCACTCCAGCCGGCTCGAACAGGTAGCGAGGGACGCCGGGCCACCCGTGGAGCACGAAGGCGAGCTCGACGATCAGCCAGCCGACCGCTGCACCGGCGAGGATCAGCAGGAGCCAGTTGCGGCGGTACCAAGCGACGCCGATCGTCAGCAGCGCCAAGAGCTGCACGGGCAGGTAGTGGAGCGCGGTGAAGCGATGCAGCGTCCCGATGATCTTGTTGCCGTGCAGCTCTCGGGGAGATGCCAGGGCGAGCTGGCCGGCGACCAAGGGTCGGCCGTTGGTGATGGTCGGGATGCCGAACCACAGCGCTGGGATCAGCGCCAGGCCGGCCACCACCAGCCAGCGCATCGACGGGACCTTCCGCCACAGCCAGATCCCGTAGAGGCCGATCCAGGGCCACGCCTCGGGGCGCCCGAGCGAGGCCAACACGCCCAGCGCCAGCGCCCAGCGGTAGCGTCCGTTCAGGTGGCAGTCGATCGCCGCCAGACAGAAGGTCACGATCATCGGATCGGACTGGCCGCTGAGCAGGTAGTGGAAGTAGTCCTCGATCCCGAGCAGGCACAGCCCGGCGAACACGCCCGCAGCGAGCGCGGCGTGGTGATCGACGCCGACCAGGCGGGAGAGCCGATAGGAGAGGCGCCCGGCGAAGATCGAGCCGGCCAGCGAGATCGCCACGCTCGTGGTCATCCACAGCCAGAGGGACAGGTGACCGAACAGCGAGAAGGGGACGTCGAACAGCCAGCTCAGCGGCTTCCACGATGGTGCGCCGCCGAGGTCCAGATTGAGATGGAGCGTCTGGTAGCCCCAGATCAACCAGCCGTACGGGTCGTAGCCGGGGCGGGTTCCCGCCCAGCGCACGAGCGCGAACGAGACCAGGACCAGGCAGGCGGAACCGATCCACCACGGGTGCCGGCGGATTGGCGCGGGGATCCGCGCGCGTCGTTGAGGCGGGAGTTCGGAGACCGTTGGCTCTGGAACAGCCGCTGTTTCCAGCGTGCTCTCAGACACGAGAACGAGGGAAAGTATCAGGGGCCTTTAAAGGGAAGCTGCTGGTCAATGCCCCCGGCAGGAATCGAACCTGCATCCCGCGCTTAGGAGGCGCGTGCTCTATCCATTGAGCTACGAGGGCTGGGCCGGGACCGGCCATCCGACTGCCTGGCCGGCGGCGCCGCCAGAGGTTATCCAGCGGGTCCAGCTTCGTTGTGCGCCCGTTAACCCCGCGTGACAAGCGCTGAGGACTTCTTTATTTTCCGGCGAGTGGAGGAGGGACCCGAGCCACGGCGTGGAACGCCGACAGCCAAGCCATGAGTGTCGGCGCTTCAGAGATGCTGGTCGAGGGCGACGTCGCCGTGGACACCGTGGAGCTGATGAGCGGCGACATCAGCGCGCGCTCGCCATCGGCACTGTTCTGGCGGCGCTTCCGCCAGGATCGCATCGCCATCGCCTCCTCGGCGTTCATCCTGCTGCTGATCCTGGTGGCGATCTTTGCTCCCCTGATCGTGAAGCTGTTCGGGCTGCCCGGGCCGGCGGTCCAGAACCCGAACCTGACCGATGCCTTCGGCACGCCGATCGGGCCGAGCGGCGCCCATCCGTTCGGCGTCGACGCGCTCGGCGAGGATGTGATGGCCAGGGTGATCTACGGGACCCGAGTGTCTCTGGAGGTGGGGATCATCGGCACGGCGATCGCCACTCTGGTGGGCGTCACGCTGGGCGTTCTCGCGGGCTATCTCCGCGGATGGGTCGACACCGTGCTTTCGCGGATCACCGACGTTGTCCTGTCTTTCCCGATTCTCCTGTTCGGGCTCGGGATCGGGGCGGCCTGCGCGGTCGATGGCTGTCTGGGCGGCGCGATCCAGCCGGGGGTCACGGTCGTGATCATGATCATCGTGATCTCGGGTTGGACTTACATCTTCCGGATCACTCGCGGACAGGTCCTGACCCTGCGCGAGAAGGAATTCATCGACGCAGCGAGGTCGCTTGGAGCGTCGAACCGCCGGATCATGTTTAAGGAGATCCTGCCCAATCTGGTGGCGCCGATCATCGTCTACTCGAGTCTGCTAATTCCCCAGAACATCCTGTTCGAGGCGGCGCTCTCGTTCCTCGGCGTCGGCGTCAAGCCGCCGACGGCGAGTTGGGGGCAGATGATCTCCGACGCCACCGCCAACTTCCAGAACGTGTGGTGGTACATGCTGTTCCCCGGGATCGCGTTGCTGCTGACCGTGCTCGCCTTCAACCTCGTCGGCGACGGACTGCAGGACGCTCTCAATCCGAAGGCCGACCGATGAGCGGCCAATTCACGCGAAGAGGAGGAAACATGAAGATACTCGCCAGAGGGTGCTCCCTCGCGGGAGTCGCCTGTGCGCTCGTGTTGGCGCTGGCCGCCTGTGGCTCGAGTGGGTCGAGCAGCGGCGGTGGCAGCTCCAGCAGCAGCTCGCTCAAGCCCGCGCTCGACGGCTCGGGTCAGAACCTCACCGGCGGCAAGCGGGGGGGCATCTTGACCGTCTACAGCCACGAGGACTTCCAGCACTTCGACCCGGGGCAGTCCTATTTCTCGCTCGATTACACCGAGCAGTACGCGGTGCAGACGCCACTGTTCTACTTCGCGCCCAACAACGTGAGCACCGCCTCCCCGCTGCTCGCCGCCGGCCCCGCGACGGTCTCAGGTGGCGGCACGGTCGTCACCGTCCACATCCGCCACGGGGTCAAGTTCTCCCCGCCGGTCAACCGCGAGGTCACCTCGGCCGACGTCAAGTACGCGATTGAGCGGGGCGCGAACCCGAACGTCGCGAACCCGTACTTCTCGTCCTACTTCTTCTACGTGAAGGGCGCCGACAAGGCGACCGGCGGGCCAATTTCGGGGATCGTGACGCCGGACAAGTACACGATCGCCTTTCATCTGACCGGGACCTACGGGACGTTTTTCGTCGGCGCTCTGTCGCTGCCGCTGTCGGCGCCGGTGCCGAAGGAGTTCGTCGCGCCGCTCGACAAGCACAAGCCCACTACCTTCGGCACCCAGTACCTGGTCGGGACTGGTCCATACATGATCAAGGCCGACGCCAAGGGCAAGTTCCTGGGAATCGGCTACCAGCCCGGCAAGCAGCTGACCCTGATCCGCAATCCGAATTGGAGCCACAGCGGTGATCCCCGTCCGGCGTATCTCGACGGGGTCAGCGAGCAGCTGGGTGGGGACACGAACGTGATCGGCCGCCAAGTGCTGACCGGATCGCACGCGGTCCAGGAGGACACCGTGGCGGGTCCGATCGTAAAGCTGGCCTACCAGAAGTACTACAACCAGCTGATCGCGACGCCCGGCGCAGGCGACCACTACGTGGGCCTCAACAACCACTACGGGCCGTTTTCGAACGTCAACGTCCGCAGAGCGCTGTGGGCGGCGCTGGACCGCGAGCAGATGACCAAGCTCGACGGCGGCCGGGTGGTCGCCCAGGTCGGGACCCACTTCATCTATCCGACCTCGGTTGGCTATGACCTCGCCGGGGGCGACAAGGGGCCGAGCGTGGACTACAACGCCAGCTTCTCCGGAGACCCAAACGTCGCGGCGAAGTACATGAAGGCGGCCGGCTACCCAAGCGGCAAGTACACCGGCGCCGCGATCGTGAAGATCGTTGGCTCGACCGGCGATCCCGCGGATAAGACATCGGCGGTCGTGAATCACGCGGTCCAAAGCCTCGGGTTCAAGACGAACTTCACTAACGTCGATCAGCCGGTGATGTACCAGAAGTACTGCGGCGACCCGAAGGCGAAGGTCGATGTGTGTCCAAACGTCGGCTGGATCCGCGACTGGTCAGATCCGCAGACGCTGCTCGACCCGACGTTCGCCGGATACAACATCGTCGCGACGAACAACTCCAACTGGAGCCTCGCGAGCTGGCAGGACCAGCCGAAGGCCAGCGGCGGCACCTACGCGGGCGGACCGCTGACGCCGCTCGATGCGGCGATGAAGGCGGCTGAGAAGACGGTCGGCAGCACGGCGCGTGGCGAGGCATGGGCCAAGGTCGACAGGATGCTCGTCGACCAGGCTGTCGCGATCCCGTGGGTGTTCGACATTCAGGCGAACATCCTGTCCAAGGACGTGCAGCCGGTGAACGACCTGTGGAACGTCGGCCAGTTCAATTGGGAGTTCACGTCGCTGAAGTAGCGAGGGGGTTGCGGGTGGGATCTCGTGCAGTGCGAGCTCCCACCCGCTCCCGCTTCCTGTAGCCATGTCGCGATACATCATCCGCCGCCTGCTCTGGGGAGTGGTCTTGCTGGTCGCCGTGGTGGCGATCACGTTCCTGCTCTTCTACCTGCTCCCCAACGTCGACCCGGCGAAGCTCCGGGCGGGCAAGAACCAGAACCCGGAGGTGATCAAGCAGATCGCCCACGAGCTCGGGACCGATCAGCCAGTCTACGAGCAGTTCTGGCGCTACCTGAAGGCACTGGTATTCCATTTCGATCTCGGCTACAGCTACTACAGCGGCGCTTCGGTCAAGAGCCTGATCAGCGATCGCCTACCGGCGACGATCTCGCTTACCAGCGGGGCGGTCGTCATCTGGCTGGTGGTCGGGTTCGCGGTCGGGATCATCTCGGCGATCAGGCGCCGATCGGCGCTCGACCGGTCAGCGATGGGCACCTCGCTGGTGTTCGTCTCCGCCCCGGTCTACTGGCTCGGGCTGCTGGCCGTGTTCATGTTCTCGGCGGACATCGGCCGGTTCCCGATCTCGTTCCTGCACGGGTCGGGCAGCTACGTCGGCTTGACCGTGGACCCGATCAAGTGGCTCGAATCGCTGCTGATGCCGTGGTTCGTGCTCGCCGCTTCGTTCGCGGCCATCTACGCGAGGCTGTTGCGCGGTGGCCTGGTCGAGGTGATGGGCGAAGACTACATTCGAACTGCCCGTGCCAAGGGCCTGCCCGAGCGCACGGTGGTGATGAAGCACGGCGTGCGCTCGGCGGTCACCCCGCTGGTCACCGTGCTGGGACTCGACATCGCCATCTTGCTCGGCGGCGCGGTGCTGACCGAGACCGTGTTCAACATCCCCGGTATCGGGCGCCTCAACTATGACGCCATCACCCATGGTGACTTCCCGATCGTGCAGGGCACGGTTTTGCTCGCGGGCCTGTTCGTGATCGTGGCCAACATCGTGGTTGATATCGCGTACGCGTTTCTCGACCCGCGGGTGCGCTACTCGTGATGTCCGCGCCGCTGCTCAAAGTCGAGGATCTCCGCGTCCAGTTCAACACCGAGGACGGCATCGTCCACGCCGTCGACGGGGTCTCGTACTCGATCGACAAGGGCAAGACGCTCGGGATCGTCGGCGAGTCCGGCTCGGGCAAGAGCGTCTCGTCGCTGACCACGCTGGGCCTGACCCGCACTCAGGGCGCCCAGGTCGAGGGCCGGATGCTGTTCGCCGGCGAGGACCTGGTGGCGATGTCCGACGATGGGCTGCGCAAGATCCGCGGCAACGACATCGCGATGATCTTCCAGGACCCGCTGTCCTCGTTGCATCCGTTCTACAAGGTTGGCGCGCAGCTGATGGAAGCGGTGTTGACCCACCGCAGCGGCGGGCGCAAAGCGGCTCGTGCGAGGGCGATCGAGCTGCTGGAGCTGGTCGGCATCCCGGACCCGCCGCGACGGGTCGACCAGTTTCCTCACGAGTTCTCCGGCGGGATGCGCCAGCGCGTGATGATCGCGATGGCGCTGGCCAACGAGCCACAGCTACTGATCGCCGACGAGCCGACGACGGCCCTCGACGTCACCGTGCAGGCGCAGATCCTCGCGCTGCTCGAGGATCTCCAGCGCCGGCTCGGGATGGCGATCATCGTCATCACCCACGACCTCGGGGTGGTGGCCGAAATCGCTGACGAGATCGCGGTGATGTACGCCGGGCGGATTGTTGAGCGCGGGGCCACGGAGCGCATCTTTGCCTCGCCGCAGCATCCGTACACGTGGGGCCTGCTGAAGTCGATTCCCCGTCTGGACAGCCCGCGCAGCGAGGAGCTCGTACCGATCGCGGGACGCCCGCCCAGTCTGATCAACCGTCCCTCCGGCTGCCATTTCCATCCACGCTGCCCCTACGTGAGCGAGACCCACAAGCGGATCGACCCGCAGCTCGAACCGGTCGCCGCGCGCGATGGGCATTCCGTCGCCTGTCTGCTCGAGGAGAGTGTGCGAACGCAGATCTGGCAAGGGTTGGGACGCGGTCAGTCGCCGGCCTCGCTGCGCCAACTCGCGGAACCCGGACCGCGCACCCAGCCTGCCGTGACCCCTTCGTTGGCGAAGGAGGGAGGCGAGTGAGCGCGACGAAGGGCACGCCGCTGATCGAAGTGAGGGATCTCGTCAAGCACTTCCCGATAACGCGCGGAATCCTCTTCCAGCGCCAGATCGGTGCCGTCAAGGCGGTGGACGGGGTCTCCCTGGACATCTTCTCCGGCGAGACACTCGGGATCGTCGGCGAGACCGGTTGCGGCAAGAGCACGACCGCGAAGTTGCTTGTGCGACTGCTCGACCCCACCTCCGGCGAGATCCGCTTCGAGGGCGAGGACATCGCCCAGCACAAGGGTGATCGTCTGAAGGCGCTGCACCGGGAAATCCAGATGATCTTTCAGGACCCCTATTCGTCGCTGAATCCCCGGAAGACGGTCGGCTCGATCATCGCCGACCCGTTCGCCATCCATGGACTCCTGACCGGCGAGGGTGAGCGCAAGAAGCGCGTCCAGGAGCTGATGGATCGCGTGGGCCTGAACCCGGAGCACTACAACCGGTATCCGCACGAGTTCTCCGGCGGCCAGCGACAGCGGATCGGCGTTGCCCGGGCGATTGCCCTGGAACCAAAGCTGCTGGTCGCCGACGAGCCCGTGTCCGCCCTCGACGTCTCGATCCAGGCCCAGGTCCTGAATCTGCTGCGTGGGCTGCAGCGAGAGATGGGGCTGACCCTGATCTTCATCGCCCACGACCTCTCGGTGGTGCGCCACATGTGCGACCGGGTTGCCGTGATGTACCTCGGCTCGCTGGTCGAGGTCGCGGCGAGCGACGCCCTCTACAGCTATCCCCGCCACCCGTACACCGGGGCTCTGCTCTCGGCGGTACCGGTGCCGGACCCCGCGGGCGGGCGCCGCGAGCGCGCGCTGCTTTCAGGCGATGTCCCCAGCCCGGCGAACCCGCCGCGGGCGTGCCGCTTTCACACCCGCTGTCCCAAGGCCCAGGAGATCTGCTCTCAGCAGACGCCCCCGCTCGAGGACAAAGGGAACGGCACGCGCGCGGCATGCCATTTCCCGCTGACTCGCGAGGAGGTCGCCACGCGCTTGCCGGCGGCGCTCACCGGAGCGGCACGCCCGGCGCCGAGCGGGCCGGGTGAGCCGGCCCCGGCCGGAGCCGGCGAGCCGACGCCCTAGGCGCTTTCGGCCTCGCCCGCCTCTACCGGTTCGTCTTCGTCGTCATCGTCGACGTACAGCGACTCGACCGCCAGCTCGTCGCCGCGCTTGCCCCACAGCTTGACCTCGATGTAGTCGCCGCGGTAGTTGTCCGGCGCGATCAGCGTGAACCGCTCATCGACCAGGTGGCACTGATCGACCGCCAGGTTCGCCAACTCGGCGGTGACCGTGGCTCCGCCCGCTATCAGGGGGACGCCCCACACGAGCGTCATATCCGCGGTCTTGCCGTCCTCGCCGCGCCATCCGGCGATCACATCATCGTTGAGATCGAGCTTCCAGTCCGGGTTCTCCTCGGCCAGCTCTGAGGTGTAGTCCGCCCGGGCCTCGAAGTCGGCCGGGCCGCCCGAACCCTCGGTGAAGGAGACAAAGCCGAACAGCTCGAGGTTCTCGCTGGTCCGCGCGATGGCGGGGACATAGGTGCGTCCGGCGTACGAGCGATCCGGAAACCAGGCCACGTCGCCCGCCTCGCCGATCTCTTCACCGGCGGTGTCGATTTCGCGGCAGGCGCTCAGGAAATACTCGCGCAGCGTGTCCGCCCAGCGCCCATAGGGAATCCCCTCCTGCGGCGGCTCGGCGGCGAAGCTGATGACAAAGCGATCGGTCGGCGGCATCGGCGTGGGAGCCTAGCGGCGCGCGAGCCGGGGCGTCGGGGAGGCGATCGATGAACCGCAGAGGCTCCGGCGGAGCCCGGGCCAATCCCGGGCTAGAACGCCCCCCGCCGGCTGAACACCGCGGGAATCGTCTTCAGCAAGATCGACAGGTCCAGGAACATCGACCACCGCTCGAGGTAAAGGAAGTCAAGTCGGACGAGGTCGTCGAAGTCGAGCTCCGAGCGCCCGGAAACCTGCCACAGGCCGGTGATGCCGGGCAGCACCAGGTAGCGCTTCTTGTGCCATTCCTCGAGTCGCTCGAAGTCACGCATCGGCAGCGGTCGGGGTCCGACGAGCGACATCTCACCTCGGACCACGTTGACGAGCTGCGGCAACTCATCGAGCGAGAAGCGACGCAGGATGCGGCCGATCTTGGTCAGGCGCGGGTCGTGGCGAATCTTGAACAGCGCCCCCGTCTTCTCGTTGAGCGGCTCGAGGTCGGCCTGGATCTGATCCGCGTGCTCGCGCATGGTGCGGAACTTGAAACAGGAGAACGGCTTGCCGGCCATGCCCGGGCGTACCGAGCGGTAGATCACCGGGCCACGAGAGCTCAGCCTCACCGACAGGGCGATCGCCAGCAGGATCGGCGAGAGCACGATCAGCCCGAAAGTCGAGAGGACCAGATCGAATCCCCGCTTGAGGGCGTAGTCGATTCCCTCGAACACCGGCGGGCGCAGCGTGAACAGCGGCACGGTCTGTCCCGGTACAAACTCCGCCCGGTCGATCAGGATCTCCATCGTCGAGGGGGCTACATGGACCGTGACGCCGCGGCGGTGACAGAGGTCAACCAGCTCCACCGCCGACTCCTGGGGGAAGTCCGGGTCGGCGATGATGACCTCCTGAACCCGTTCGGTGGCGAGGATCTCCGACAGATCCTCCAGCTGGCCGAGGGAGCGCAGGCCGTTCTGGGGACGTGGCGTCAGCGACACGTAGCCGACCAGGACCACACGCGTCTTCGCGCGGTCGGCCAGGGCGTGGGCGACTGCCTCGATGTGCTTGCCGGAGCCCACCAGCAGCGCCCGGCGCTGGTAGCCGGCCTGCTCCAGCAGCCAGCCGGTGATCCGCAGGTGCAGCTCCCGGAGCGCGCCGATGTAGATCGTGCCGAACACCAGCGATCCATAGAAGATGAAGTAGCTCGAGAAGTGGCTGCCGGTGGCCAGGGCGAACACGAGCGCGATCACCATGGTCTGGAACAGCGCTCCGATGATCCGTCCGAGGCCGGGGCGGCGGGGGCGGTCCGCGTAGAGGTCAGCTCGGGCGAACATCAGCACGGTGACCAGGTAGGCGAACGCCATCCACGGCTTGGTCTCGTGCCAGGCCGTTCCCAGATCGAACTGGTCCCGGAAGGCCAGCTTGAGTCCCAGCGCGGTCAGCAGCGCGCCGGCGACCCCGAGGTAGTCGAGTGCCAGGAGCGAGACGACACGAGCGACGCGGCGGAGCGTCTCCAGCCGAAGCAGGAATGACAGCGCCGGCGGGCGTTTGCGGCGGACGTCGCGTGGCGGTAGCGCCACCGGAACGGGACCTCGCTGGGCCCCGTTGGAATGCGTCTGCGCCGCCTCTCTCTGCTCCGTTGTCACGTTGTCATGGGACGCGTTGAGTCCTCTCCCCATCTAAGTAACGGTATCTTGACATCGAAGTTACGGCGTAGCCCAGGGGATCCAGCGGGGGCCGACCCCCCCGGACGCCACCGCTCTAGCGGGCAGCGCCCACCAGCGCCTCGACGCCGGACTGCTCGATGGTCCGGCGCAGACCCTCTCGGAGGTCGACCTCAGGGCCCCAGCCGAGGATCTCCTGAGCCAACGCGATGTCCGGCTGACGGACCTGCGGGTCGTCGGTTGGAAGCGCCTCGTAGACGATCTCGGAGCGCGAGCCGGTGATCTCGATCACGGCTCTGGCGAGTTCCAGCAGGGTGAACTCGTTGGGGTTGCCGATGTTCACAGGATCGTGGTACCCGGACTCCGAGAGTCCGATGATGCCCCGGATGAGATCGTCGACGTAGCAGAACGACCGGGTCTGGGAGCCGTCGCCGAACACGGTGATCGGCCGGTCCTGCAGCGCCTGGCGCAGGAAGGTCGGGATCGCGCGTCCGTCGTGGGGCCGCATCCGCGGGCCGTAGGTGTTGAAGATCCGGACGATCGCGGTGTCGACTCCCTGCTGGCGGTGATAGGCCATCGTCAGCGCTTCGGCGTAGCGCTTGGCCTCGTCATAGACTCCGCGCGGCCCGATCGGGTTCACGTGTCCCCAGTAGCTCTCGGGTTGCGGATGGATCTTCGGGTCGCCGTAGACCTCGCTGGTCGAAGCGGTGAGGAAGCGGGCACGGTGCTTCTTGGCCAGCCCGAGGGTGTGATGCGTTCCGTAGGAACCGACCTTGAGCGTGTGCAGGGGCAGGCGCAGATAGTCGATCGGCGACGCGGGCGAGGCGAGGTGGTAGACGAAATCAACCGTCTCCTCGACGTAATACGGCTTGATGATGTCGAGGTTCAGGTGAACAAAGTCGTCACCGCGGATGTGCTCGATGTTGGCCAGCGAACCCGTCTCGAGGTTGTCGACACAGATCACGCGATGGCCGCGGTGCAGCAGTTCGTCGCATAGGTGCGAGCCGAGGAAACCGGCGCCGCCGGTGACGAGGCATGTAGGCATGCGCTGAATCTACCGCTCGACTGCGTTGGCGTCAGTCTGCCGAGCGCGACGAGGACGTCGTTCGCAGGCAGTGCACGTCCCCGTGGCGGATCGTCACCCGCTCCGCGTCCAGGTGCGCAAGCAGCGCCTGCGCGAACTTTCGTGAGGTTCCGAGTTCATCCCGCACCTGCGCGAGCGTCAGCCGGCCCCCGCTGCGCGCCCCGAGCGCGCGGGCGCGCGTCCGGACTTCGGCCAGGACGTCCGGGTGGTAATGCAGCGTCCGGGAGACCCGGACCGCTCGCCCGGCGGCGCGCAGCGATGCCAGATCCTCGGGGTCGAGCTCGGAGTCGAGGGGTGGTTCGAACTGGGCCTGGCGCAAGCGCTGCTCGAGCGTGAGCGCGGACTGAGTCAGCGCGGACACGGGCGCCGGCGCGGACGGAGGACCCGGGGCTCGCTCACGCCGAGCGTCGCCGACCGGTGGACTCTCACCCCGCGCCAACGCTTCCAGGCGCAGCAGCAGCTCCCGGCCCGGACCGTGCTTAGGAGGAAGCGGGTCAAGGACGACCCCGCCACCCAGGGTGTCCGGTGGGGCAATCTGGCGAACCACGAGCCGGTCGCCGGCCGCGGCCACCAGCGGCCGCTCGAGTCGAAGCTGCCAGAAGCGGCCCCCCAGCCAGGCCACTCGCGCCGGGGACTCACGCGTGCCGTGATGGATCTGGACGCGCTCGGCGTGCGCGGGGTCACGCTGGCCGAAGTGCAGTCGGCAGTCGAGTCGGTAGCTCGCGGCGAGCCCCGAGCCGATCGACGCGATCACGTCGCCCCGGGAGATCTCGCTGAGCGTCACTCCGGGCAGATTCAGCGCAACACGCTGAATCTGCCCGGGCCAGCGGCACCGGTTGGTCGTGGACCTCGACGGCGCGTACGCGGGTACGGAGCCCCCGCGGCAGGATCTCGACGGCCTCGGCGCGGCTGAGCGCGCCTGACCACAGCGTGCCGGTGGCGACGGTGCCGGCGCCGCGGATCGTGAAGACGCGGTCCACGTGGAGCCGACCGGGGGCGCCGCTCGCGACGCGCTCCGGAGTCGCGGCGGCGACCCGCTCGAGCGCCGCGCGCAGCTCCTCGAGGCCAGTCCCGCGGCGCGCCGACACTCCAACCAGCTCAGCATCCGGGAACAGCTCCCGCGCCTCGAGCATCGCCGCTTCGGGCCCGGCGAGATCGCATTTGGTCACCGCCACCACGCCGTGCGACACGTTCAAGGCCCGCAGCACAGAGGCGTGTTCACGCGTCTGTGGCATGACGCCGTCGTCCGCGGCGATCGTCATCAGATAGAGGTCGATCCCGCTGGCGCCTGCCACCATCGTGCGCACGAACTGCTCGTGTCCGGGCACGTCGACAACCGACAGGGTCCGCCCAGACGCAAGCGCCAGGCGCGCGTAACCCAGCTCGATCGAGATGCCACGGCGGCGCTCGTCGGGCAGGCGGTCGGTGTCGATGCCGGTCAGCGCGCGGATCAGCGCCGTTTTTCCGTGGTCGATGTGTCCGGCCGTGCCGAGGACCAGAGGCGCGGGTGCCATCACCGGCGCAGCGCCTTACGAACCGCCGCGCCCACTACCGGAATCTCGTCGTCGGTCAGCGTCCGCGGGTCCAACAGCACGCGGCCATCGCTGATCCGTCCGATCACCGGCGGCTGCCCGTCGCGCAGCGCCCGCATCAGGGTGACCGGGTCAAGCTCGGTTTGCACGGCGACGGCGGGGCCCTCGAGCTCCAGCAACGGCAGCGCCCCGCCCCCCACCTTGCCGGCCGCTCGGAGGATCTCGCCGTTCCCCCTCAGTTCGGCGCACAGCCGCTGCGCGCGAGCGCTCAGCGTCGCCTCGCCGGAGTCGAGCATGGCCAGCACCGGGATCTCCCTCCGGGCCCTCGCCGGGTCCCGGTAGAGCATCAGGGTCGCCTCGAGCGCGGCCAGCGAGAGCTTGTCGATTCGCAGCGCTCGGGCGAGCGGATGTCTCTGAGCTGCCTCGACCGCCTCGCGGCGACCCATCAGCAGCCCCGCCTGTGGCCCGCCCAACAGCTTGTCCCCGGAACAGCAAACGAGCGAGGCGCCGGCGGCGATCGATCGCCGGATCGGTGGTTCGTCGGCCAAGGCCGGGATCCCGCCGGCCCGGGCGAGCACCCCGGAGCCGACGTCGTCGATCACCGGAGCGCCAAGTCGGCACAGCTCCTCGACCGAAACGTCCTCGACGAAGCCGACCGTGCGGAAGTTTGACGGATGGACGCGCAGGATCACCGCGGAGCTATCGCCCGCCGCGGCCAGGCCGGCCTCGTAGTCGCGCAGACGGGTCCGATTGGTCGTTCCGACCTCGACCAGCCTCGCACCGGACTGGGCGATGACGTCGGGAATCCGAAAGCCGCCACCGATTTCGACCAGCTGGCCGCGAGACACGACGATCGTCCGCGTCTCGCCGGCCAGCGACGCGCTGGCCAGCAGCACGGCGGCGGCGCCATTGTTGATGACCAGGGCGGCTTGCGCCCCGGTCAGCTCGCAGAGCAGATCCTCGACGTGGGCCTGACGGCTGCCCCGAGCGCCGGTGTCGAGGTCGAGCTCGAGGTTGCAGTATCCCGCCGCCGCCCGTGCGACCGCGTCACGTGCGCTCTCGGCGAGCGGTGCGCGGCCGAGGTTCGTGTGGAGGATCACCCCGGTGGCGTTGATCACCCGCTGCAGCGACCCGCGGCGGAGCCGGTCCAGCAGCTCGACGGCCCGGTCGCTCAGATCGCCGGGGGGCGACTCACCGCCGAGAAGGGCCTCGCGGCGTTCAGCGATGGCCCGCCGGGCCGCGGCTACCGCCAGGGACTGCGTCGCTCCATGCGCCTTGAGGCCCGCAGCCAGCTCGTCGACGGACGGAAGCTCGCTCAGCCGACCCGCCGAGGCGTCGTCCCGGCCACCCAAGCTCCCTCCTCCTTCTTCCAGATCGGAGCCCCTGCCTTGATCTCGTCGATGATTTCCCGCGCGCCCGCGAAGGCCTCGGCCCGGTGGGGCGCGGATACCGCCACCGTTACCGAGGCCTCCGACAACGGAACGATTCCGACTCGGTGCTCGGCGGCAGCCGCACACAGACCGTGGCGCTCGATCGCGCGGGTCACGATGCCGGCCATCTCACGCTCGGCCATCGGCACGTAGGCCTCGTAGTCGAGCTCGGGCACCGTGCGCGTCACCCCGGAAAACGTGACCACGGCACCCGCCCGTGCGTCGCTGACCCGGCGCACGAGCGAGTCCAGCAGCAGCGGGGCATCCGTAACGCGCACGTGCGCTGACCCCACGGCGCCACCGGACACGGGCGGGATCAGCGCTAGCTCGTCACCGCTGTGCAGCTCGACCTCCGGCTCGGCGTACGCCTGGTTGAGCGCCATCACCACCGGAACGCCTGCGGTCAGGTGGCCGACGCGGGCGAGCGCGTCGCTGACCAGCGCACCGTCGGGCAGCTCCAACTCGATCTCGTCAGCCTCCGCGCGCTCTCGCAGGATTGCGAACAGGCGGACGCGAACTTGCATCGCACAAGGCTATCCCGCCGTGACGGAGTATTGACAGGCCGTTAACCATCTTCCGCGGTGGGGTGGACTTTCCATATCCTGCGTCTTCGGGGTTTCTAACAGGAGGAATCAATGCCTACACGGAAGAGCGTCCTTGCGTTGCTGGCTTCGGTGCTCTGCACCGGGGTCGTCGTCGGATGCGGCAGCAGCAGCTCATCGTCAAGCGGCAGCTCGTCGTCAAGCGGCAGCTCGTCATCGCCGGCGCCTACGCCGACGGCGGCTGATCCGGCCGTCGCCAAGCTCGTGCCGGCCACGATCAAGTCAAAGGGGACGCTCACCGTCGCGGCTGACGCCAGCTACGCCCCGAACGAGTTCTTTGCCCCCGACGGCAAGACTGTGATCGGGATGGACGTTGATCTCGTCAAGGCACTCGGCGCGGTGATGGGGCTCAAGACCAGCGTGGTCAACGCGACCTTCGACAGCATCATCCCCGGATTGGCTTCCGGCAAGTACGACCTGGGTGCTTCGTCGTTCACGGATACGAAGCTGCGCGAGAAGACGGTCGACTTCGTCGACTACTTCTCGGCCGGCGAGTCCTTCTACACCAAGGCCTCGGGTGGCGCCACGGTCAGCACCCTCGCTGATCTGTGCGGTCATACGGTTGCCGTCGAGAAGGCGACCGTCGAGGAGACCGACGCCACGAGCCAGAGCGCAAAGTGCAAGAAGGCCGGCAAGTCCGGCGTGACCGTACTCGTCTTCCCTGACCAGAACGGCGCGAATCTGGCGCTGAACAGCGGCCGTGCCCAGATCGGCTTTGCCGACTCGCCAGTCGCCGCCTACGCCGTCAAGAAGACCAACGGACAGTTCAAGCTCGTTGGTCAGCCGTTCTCGACGGCGCCCTACGGTCTCGCCATCCCGAAGGGCAAGGGGCTGACCAAGCCAGTCCTCGCTGCGCTGGAAAAGCTCATCCAGAACGGGACCTATACGTCGATCCTCAACCACTGGGGAGTGCAGGCGGGGGCGACTTCAAAGCCGGGGATCAACGGAGCGACGAGTTAGTCGTCAGACTGAAGCTCAGAGGTGAGTACCTCAGAGCTTTCTAACGATCGGACGGGACGGCCCGAGGAGATAGAGGCCGTCCCGGTCCGACGTCTTGGGCGGTGGATCGCTGGCGCGATCGTGCTGGTGATTGCCGCTTCGATCGTCCGTGCGGTAGTGACGAACCCGCATTTTCAGTGGAGCGTCGTCGGGCACTACCTGTTCGATTCTCGGATCCTCCACGGGGTCGTCGTCACCTTGGAGCTGACGGTGATCGCGATGGTCATCGGCGTCCTACTCGGCGTGGCGATGGCTGTGATGCGGCTGTCGCCGAACCCACTGGTAGCCGGAGCAAGCTGGGTCTACATCTACTTCTTCCGCGGCACGCCGGTACTCGTCCAGCTTCTGTTCTGGGGGTTCATCGGGGCGCTGTTCCCGCGGATCACACTGGGGATCCCCTTTGGCGGCCCCGCCCTGATCGACGCCAACGCCAACTCGCTGGTCACGGCCTTCACCGCGGCGATCCTCGGCCTCGGTCTCAACGAGGGCGCCTACATGGCTGAGATCGTCCGCGCCGGGATCATCTCGGTGGATGAAGGCCAGACGGAGGCGGCGCAATCGCTCGGGCTCTCGCGCCTGAAAACGCTCCGCATCATCGTGCTTCCCCAGGCGATGCGGGTGATCATTCCGCCGACCGGCAACGAAACGATCTCGATGCTCAAGCTGACGTCGCTGGTCATTGTGCTCGGGTCCGTGTTTGATCTGCTGTTCGAGACCCAGCAGATCTACGCCGCGACCTATCAGACCATCCCGTTGCTGATCGTCGCGAGCATCTGGTACCTGGCGATGACCAGCATCGCCTACACCGGCCAGTACTTCATCGAGCGGCGGTACGGACGCGGCTTTTCCCGAAACGAGCAGAGGAGTCTGTGGTTACGTCTGGCGCGCTACCGCGAGGGCATCACATGACGGGGGCGATGGTCAGCGCTCAGGCTGTGCATAAACGGTTTGGGCGGCTCGAGGTCCTCAAGGGGATAGATCTGGACGTCCAGCGCGGGGAGGTGATGTGCCTGCTGGGACCGTCGGGGTCTGGGAAGTCGACCTTCCTGCGCTGCATCAACCATCTGGAGAAGATCAACTCGGGACGGCTGCTGGTCGACGGCGAGCTCGTCGGCTACCGGGAGGCCGGCGGCAAGCTGCACGAGCTCCACGAGAAGGACGTGGCTCGGAAACGGTCCGAGATCGGAATGGTCTTCCAGCACTTCAACCTGTTTCCACACATGACCGCCGTGGAGAACGTGATGCTGGGACCGATCCACGTGACTAAGACCTCCCGCGACGAGGCAGGCGACAGAGCCCGGGAGCTACTCATCCGAGTCGGGCTGGGCGACAAGCTCGGCACCTACCCGGTCGCTCTCTCAGGGGGTCAGCAGCAGCGGGTGGCGATCGCGCGTGCGCTGGCCATGCAGCCCAAGCTGATGCTGTTCGATGAGCCCACGTCGGCGCTCGATCCCGAGCTCGTGGGCGACGTGCTGGACACGATGCGCTCGCTCGCCCAGGATGGCATGACGATGATCATCGTGACGCACGAGATGGGATTCGCGCGTGAAGTCGCCGACCAGGTGGTGTTCATGGACGCCGGGGTGGTGGTGGAAGCCGGCAAGCCGGCGGCGGTCCTCGATGATCCGCAGCACGAACGAACTCGCACTTTCCTCCACAAGGTGCTGTAGGGCGAGCCTCGCTGGAGCACCTACGGCCATGGTCGGGCGAGAGGCCCCGGTGAACGCCCGACCGCATGAGGTCAGGTTCGTGACGCTGGCGGGACCGCGCCGCCGGAGGACTTGTTGGCGTTACTGACGGCTTTGCTGAAGCTCTGGTTCGCCCTGCTGGACCGCGTTGGCAGTGTCGTCTCGGTCTCTGTCTGGTGCGCTCCGCCTCAGCCCGGCCACGGGTAGTCTCTGACGCGATGGCCACGACCGATGACCACCGGACGATCGCCCCGATCGTCGGCCCCGACGACCCACGCCGGTTCACCGATTCCGGCATCGAGGTCAAGCCCAGGTACACCGAGGACGATCTGCCCCAGGAACTTCCTCAGCGCCTCGGCGAGCCCGGCGCCTATCCGTTCACGCGCGGGATCCATCAGGACATGTACCGCAAGCAGCTGTGGACGATGCGCCAGTACGCCGGCTACGCCAGCGCCAAGGAGTCAAACCAGCGCTACCGCTACCTGCTTGAGCACGGTTCGACCGGACTGTCGATGGCCTTCGATCTCCCGACGCAGCTCGGTCTCGATTCCGACGATCCACGATGCCTCGGCGAGGTCGGACGCACGGGTGTGGCGATCGACACGATCGACGACATGCGGACCGCCTTCGACGACATCCCGCTCGATCAGGTCTCGACCTCGATGACCATCAACGCTCCGGCGAGTGTGCTGCTTGTGCTCTATGAACTCGTCGGCGAGGAGCAGGGGGTCCCCGCCGAGCAGCTTCGCGGCACGACCCAGAACGACATACTCAAGGAATACGCGGCCCGGGGGAACTTCATCTATCCGCCCGCAGGCGCGATTCGGCTCACCACCGACCTGTTCGCCTACTGCAACGAGCGGGTGCCGAAGTGGAACACGATCTCGATCAGCGGCTACCACTTCCGGGAGAAGGGGTGCTCGGCCGTCCAGGAGGTCGCCTTCACCCTGGCCAATGGCATCGCCTACGTGCAGGCGGCTCTGGACGCCGGACTACAGATCGACAAGTTCGGGCCTCGGCTGGCGTTCTTCTTCAACGGCCACAACAACGTGTTTCAGGAGGTCGCCAAGTTCCGGGCGGCCCGCCGGATGTGGGCCGAGATCATGCGAGAGCGGTTCGGGGCCCAGGATGAGCGCTCGTGGCGATTGCGCTTCCACACGCAGACCGGCGGGGTCACGCTGACTGCGCAGCAGCCGGAGAACAACATCGTCCGCGTGGCGCTGCAGGGCTTCGCGGCCGTCTGCGGCGGAACTCAATCCCTGCACACCAACGGCTTCGACGAGGCACTCGCGCTACCGACCGAGAGAGCGGCCAAGATCGCGCTGCGCACCCAGCAGATCATCGGTCATGAATCGGGTGCCGCGGACACGGTCGATCCATTCGCGGGCTCGTACTTCGTCGAGGCCCTGACCGACGAGATCGAGGCCAGCGCACGTGAGCTGATTGCGAAGGTCGACGAGCTCGGCGGCGCCGTTCAGGCGATCGACTTCGTCAAGAACGAGATCGAGGAATCGGCGTTCGGGTACCACGAGCGCTACCGGCTCGGGCAGGACATCGTCGTCGGCGTGAACAAGTTCGTCGAGGACACACCTGAGGTGCCGGACATCCTCCGCGTCGATCCCGAATCAGAGCATCAGCAGCTTGAGCGCCTGAAGAACTTCAAGGCGAACCGCGACACCGAACTCGTGCAACGCCGGCTCGAGGAGATCCGCGAAGGCGCATTCGGGAGCGAGAACCTGCTGCCCGTACTCCGTCAGGCGCTGAAGGATCGCTGCTCGATGGGTGAGGTGTGCGGCGCCATGCGTGACGTCTTTGGGGAATACACACCTACGTTCTGATGCTCAGATCCGCCGCCAGCTTCTCCGACGCCATTCTCGCGATCCACATCCTCGCCGTGGTGATCGGCTTCGGGGTCGTCTTCGCCTATCCGATCTTCCACGCATTCGGCCCCCGCCTGGATCGCCGTGCCATGCCCTGGTTTCACGGGATGCAGGAGTTGATCGGACGCAGGCTGATCAGCCCGGGACTGCTTGTGATTCTCCTCGCCGGCATCTACCTCGCCTCGCACGAGCATCAGTGGAGCAAGTTCTACGTGCAGTGGGGCCTGGCGGCAGTCGTGGTCATCGGCGCTATCGGCGGGGGCTTCATCGGCCCGCGCGAGGGCCGGCTGGCCAAACTCGCCGCGCGTGACGTCTCGGCTACCGCCGAAGGCGCCGAGGTCACCTGGAGCGCTGAATATGAGGCGCTGAGCAAACAGGTCCTGACCGTGGGGATGCTCATGCTGTTGATCATCGTGGTGACGGTCTTCTTCATGGCCCTCCATCTCGGCGCCTGAGTGCGGGTCTTTCTCGCCGGCGCCTCGGGAGTGATCGGTGTCCGTCTGGTTCCGCTGCTCGTCGGCGCAGGCCACACGGTGGCCGGGATGACACGCTCGCCGGACAAGGTCAAGCTCCTAGAGGGACTCGGCAGCCAGCCCATCGTCTGTGACGTGTTCGACAAGGCGGCGCTCGAGGCTGCGGTGGTCAAATTCAAGCCCGACCTCGTGATGCATCAGCTGACCGACCTGCCAGATCAGGCGAAGGCGATCGCAGAGTTCAGAGACCGCAACGACCGCATGCGCAGCGAGGGAACGCAGAATCTGCTCGCCGCGGCCGCAGCGGCCGCGGCGCGGCGTTTCCTTGCCCAGAGCATCGCCTGGACCCCGGCGGGCGCCGGCGACATCGTGGCCGAGCACGAGCGCCGGGTGCTGGAGGCCGGTGGCGTGGTGATCCGCTACGGCGCGTTCTACGGCCCTGGTACCTACTCCGAGGACCGGATCCCCCCGCCGCCCCGGATCCAGATCGATGAGGCGGCGCGACGCACCATGCCCCTGCTCGCTGCCGAGAGCAGCGTGGTCCTGATCACCGAGGACTGAGCTCGGCCGCCAGCATCGCGGGTTCCGCCGTGCACGCGCAAAAGCTCGGAAGGAGTCGCCCGCGGGGATGGCGAAACCCCCAGGCATGACAGAGCACGAGGCAAGCCGAACCCTGGTCAAGTCACCACCCGAGTTGTGGGCGGAGTGCAGCGAGGCAGCATCGCTGGCCCGCCATCTGGGGCAGTTCGGGGAGATTCGCATCACGAGGCTCGAGCCGGAGACCGCCGTCGCCTGGGAGGGCGAGGAAGTTAGCGGCACGGTGCGGCTTGAGCCGATGGGCTGGGGAACCAAGGTGATCCTGACCGCACGACGGCCACAGCTGGGCGGATCGAGCGGGGCGCAGTCGGAGCCTCCCGTCTCTGAGCTGGCCCCAAGGGAGCCCCGGCCCGCGCCCGAGCCCGCCGAGGAGCCAGGGCCGGTGCGGGAGGCCGAGGTTCCTGACCCCGCGCCCAATCCGCCGCGAAGCTCCAAGCGAGGTGCAGTGGTCTGGCTCCGCGACTTTTTCGGCTTCGGCCGCGTTGAGGAGCCGCTCGCTTTCGCGCCCGCGCCGTCCCCGGCATGGACAGCGCCCATGCAGCCGGTAGAGGTCGAGGTTCCGCGTGCGAGTGAGCCGGAACCGGAGAGCGAGCTCATCGCAGTCGTAGAACCGGTCGACGAGGCTGTGGCGGCCGCCGATCAAGCGCTCTCGGCGGCGCTCGACAGCCTCGGGCAGGCGCATCACCGCCCGTTCTCCCGCGGTTGACCGCGATAAGTACACTCGCGCAGCCGATGCGCGACAGGGCTCCTGAGACCTACGAAGAGAAGCTCGCCCAGCTCCAGGAGCTCAAGCAGGAGGCCGTCCACGCCGGCTCCGAGGCGGCGGTCGAGAAGCAGCACGCCAAGGGCAAGTACACCGCGCGCGAGCGGATCGAGAAGCTACTTGATCCCGGCTCGTTTCAAGAGCTCGACTCGTTCGTGCGCCATCGCACCTCTGAGTTCGAGATGCAGAAGAACCGGCCCTGGGGTGACGCGGTGGTCACCGGCCACGGCACGATCGACGGTCGGCGCGTGTGCGTGTTCAGCCAGGACTTCACCGTGTTCGGGGGCTCGCTCGGCGAGGTGATGGCCGAGAAGATGTGCAAGATCATGGATCTGGCGGCGAAGATCGGCTGCCCAGTGGTCGGCATCAACGACTCCGGCGGAGCGCGGATCCAGGAGGGCGTGGTCTCGCTCGGCGCCTACGGCGACGTGTTCCTGCGCAACGTGCAGTCCAGCGGCGTGATTCCCCAGATCAGCCTGATCATGGGGCCGTGCGCGGGCGGCGCCGTCTACTCCCCGGCGATCACCGACTTCATCTTCATGGTCAAAGAGACCTCGCACATGTTCATCACGGGGCCCGAGGTGATCAAGACGGTGACCGGCGAGGAGGTCGAATTCGAGGAGCTCGGCGGAGCGATGAGCCACAACTCCAAGTCCGGGGTTGCCCACTTTGCCTCCGATGACGAGGACACGTGTCTGGAGGACTGCCGCTACCTGCTCTCGTTCCTGCCCCAGAACAACCTGGAGCTGGCCCCGCGTGTGCATCCGACCGACGACCCGCTGCGAATGGATCCGGGTCTCGACACGATCATTCCCGACAGCCCGAACAAGCCCTACGACATGCGCAACGTGATCCGCCTGGTCGTCGATGATGGCGAGTTCTTCGAGGTACACGAGCACTACGCCAAGAACATCGTCTGCGGCTACAGCCGCCTCAACGGTTTTGCGGTCGGCGTCGTGGGCAACCAGCCCGCGCAGCTGGCCGGCGTCCTGGACATCCAATCCTCCGAAAAGGCCGCGCGGTTTATCCGTACCTGCGACGCCTTCAACATCCCGATCATCACCTTCTGCGACGTGCCCGGGTTCCTACCCGGCACCACCCAGGAATGGGGAGGAATCATCCGCCGCGGCGCGAAGCTGCTCTACGCCTACGCCGAAGCGACGGTCCCGAAGATCACGATCATCACGCGCAAGGCCTACGGCGGCGCCTACGACGTCATGGGGTCTAAGCACCTCGCGGCGGACATGAACTTCGCGTGGCCGACAGCCGAGGTCGCCGTGATGGGTCCTGAGGGGGCGGTCAACATCATCTATCGCCGGGATATCCAGGCTTCGCCCACCCCGGACATGCGTCGCGCCAAGCTGATCGAGGACTACCGGGCTCATTTCGCCAATCCGTACGCGGCCGCCGAGCGTGGGTACATCGACGACGTGATCGTCCCGCACGAGACGCGGCCGAAGATCATCACCGCGCTTGAGACCCTGCAGACCAAGCGCGAGCCCGGTCCCAGGCGCAAGCACGGGAACATCCCGCTGTAGGACCGCCGCGGCCCCCGGGTTGGTCCCGCCTAGAAGCGAACGATCTGAGCCTGCACGCGGCCCTCGCGCCAGGCCTGCAGCGCCGCGCCGGCCACGGCCAGATCCTGGATCGCCAAGCCGGTGGAGTCGAACAGGGTGACGGCGTCCGGGCCGGGGCGCCCGGTCGCCGCTCCGGCGAGCACCGCGCCGAGCTCCGTCACCTGCTCACGGACCACCAGCCCCGCCGCCACCGCCCCCATCAGCTCGCCCCCGTGCGCGGCCTGCTCCCACTCGTCGCAGAACAGTGAGCATGAGGCGACGGCGCGGACCGTCGCCTCGGCCTTGCCCGGCCCGTCCGCTCCGAGCATGTTGAGGTGCAGCCCCGGTCGAAGCTCGCCGGCGTCGATCACGACCTCGGCCCCCGGGGTCACGCAAGTGACGATCTCGCAGGCGAGCGCGTCGCTGCGCGCGCCGGAACTCCAGCCGAGCTCGGCGGCCAATGCCGCGGCGGCTTGCTCACGCGGGTCGTGACAGACGCCCGGTCCGTAGCCCGCGGCGGCCAGACAACGGGCGGTCCAGACGCCATGCAGTCCGCAGCCGATGATGCCGACGCTCGTCGCGCCCTCCCGGGCCAGAGCGGTGGTGGCGACGGCGGCGACCGCGCCAGTGCGCAAGGCGGTCACCGAGCGGGCGTCGAGCAGCATCACGGGCTCACCGGTGTGCGCGTCGGACAGGCAGACGATTCCGGTGACGGTCGGGAGCCCGCGCGCGGGGTTGCCCGGGAACGAGGTGATCCATTTGAGCAGGGCGAGGCCGTCGCCGAGCGCGGGCATAGCCCGGAAGTCTCCGAACGGCGAACTGTCCAGATAGATCTTCGCCGGCATGGTCCACTCGCGGCGATGGAGCGCCAGCAGCGCATCCCTGACGTACTCGATCGCCAAGGCCGGCGGGACCGCGGCGAGGACGGCGTCGTGTTCGAGAACCGGCAGCTCAGGCACCGCTGGCGCACGATACCCTGACCATCGCGATGAACCGCCGGCCGCAGCTCACGATCGTCGCGCCAGATGCTTCGGCTGAGGAGGCCGCCGCCGTCGTCGCGGCCGTGGAACGGTTCATGCGTGCCACCGCGCCGCCGGCTGTGCCGCCGGTTCCAGCGCGCGATCAGTGGCAGCAGGCTGCGCTTCACGAAGGCGTCTCGCGTGAGCCTCAGCAGCCGCTACCGTGGCTCTGATCTTGCGCCTGGCCTGAGCTCGAGCCCCCGAATCTCCTGCACCCGGACTGAAACTGCCATATCCAGATAGGGTTTTGGTACATTCAGTGGTGATTCCGCCGACGGCTACCAAGAGGGATACCGATGGAGCCTGCATCGCTTGACAGCACGAAGACGAAGTCTCCTCGCAGCGGTTCGCTGGAGAACCCCGAGGTGCTCGAGAACGTGCCCGGGCACGTGATCCCGATCCTCGAGCGCGAATTCGACGACTTTGATACGGAGTCGACCCGGTATTTGAAGGGGGAGCTCCGGGAGGACGACTTCATCAAGTTCCGGCTCAAGCAGGGTGTCTACGGACAGCGCCAGCCGGATGTGCAGATGATCCGGGTCAAGCTGCCGATGGGCGGTGTCACCCCGGAGCAGCTGGATGCATTCGCGGCCGGGATCGAGCGCTACGTCCCGCTGCGCAGGGGTCACATCACGACGCGCCAGAACATCCAGATGCACCACGTCCCGCTGCCCGACGCGGCCAAGCTGATCCGGGAGCTCAGTGACACTGGCCTCTCGAGCCGTGAAGGCTGCGGTAACACGATGCGCAACGTCACCGGCGATCCGCGCGCGGGCACGCTTCCGGGCGAGCTATTCGACATCACCCCTTATGCGGGTGCCTACGTGCGCTACTTCGTCCGTCATCCCACGACGCAGGCGATGCCGCGCAAGGTCAAGACCGCGTTCACCGCCAACGACGACGACAACGCGATCACCGGCATCCACGACATGGCCTTCATCCCGCGCGAGCGCGACGGCGTGCGGGGCGTCGAGGTCAAGGTCGGCGGAGGTACCTCGATCATGCCGCGCATCGCTCCCACGTTGTACGAGTTCGTGCAGCTCGACAATGGTGACTACTTGAAGGTGACCGAGGCCTGCATGCGGATCTTCGACCGCCAGGACTTCCTGCGCGTCAACCGCGCCCGCGCTCGGATCAAGGTGCTGATCGACAAGATCGGTATCGACGCCTTCCGTGAGCAGGTCGAGGAGGAGCTGCAGGGCGACTGGGTCGCTGACCGCGACTTCTCACTCGACGGGATCATGTACGAGCTCGACGAGCAGGCCAACGTGCCGGCCAAGGCTGAGCGGTACGCAGCTCCCAACGGGGACCTACGCGAGTACGACCGTTTCGTGGCCACCAACGTCCAAGCGCAGAGCCAAGCGGGTTTCGCGACCGTCGAGGTCAAGGTCCGTCGCGGCGACCTGACCCCCGAGCAGCTACGGGGCCTCGCTCAGATCATGCGTGAGTACACCGGCGGCGCCGCCCGCACGACTGTGCATCAGAACCTGGTGCTCCGCTGGGTCCGCGACGACGCGCTCTACGAGGTCTGGAGTCGTCTCGGCGAGCTCGGCTTGGGCGAAGCCGGCGCCGACGAGATCACCGACGTGGTCAGCTGCCCCGGCACCGACTCGTGCAAGCTCGGGATCACCAGTTCGATGGGCCTGAACCAGGCAATCCAGGATCGCCTCGTCCAGATGCAGATCGACGATGAGCTGACGCGGCAGATCCACATCAAGATGAGCGGCTGCCCGAATGGCTGCAGCCAGCACCACATCGCCAACATCGGCTTCTACGGAGCGTCGATCAAGGTTGCAGGGCACACGATCCCCGCCTACATCCCACACCTCGGCGGCTCCTACGGAGGCGGCGGTGTTCAGTACGGGCAGCGGCTGAAGGCCCGCCTGCCGGCCAAGCGGGTTCCGGACGCGATCGAGCGGTGGGTCCGCTACTACGAGTCCGAGCGGGCTGAGGACGAATCGTTCAATGCCTTCGTGGAGCGGGTCGGCACCCAGGAGTTCGAGGCCCGCGTCAAGGATCTGGCGATGCCCGTCGAATTCAGCCTGGAGAACATGAGCTACTTCATCGACTGGACGAAGAACGCGCCGTTCGAGGTCGTCCGTGGTGAGGGCGAGTGCGCCGTCTAGCCTCTTTTGGGTCATGAGCGTCGCTGCCTCGGATCTCGAGCAATCCACCACGCAGGAGGTGCTCGCCTACGCGGTTGAGCACTTTCACCCCCGGCTAACCATGGCCTGCTCGTTTCAGAAGGAGGAATCGGTTCTCGTGCACCTGCTGAGCGAGATCGAGCCGACGGCGCGGATCTTCACCATCGACACCGGGGTGCTGTTCGCAGAGACGCTCCAGACCTGGAAGCGCTTCGAGGACCGGTTCGGCATGAACATCGAAGTGCTCGACGCGCACAGCCCGGATGAGCCATGGACGGTCACGCGGTGCTGCAGCGCCGCCAAGGTCGACGCGCTGGAGCGGGCGCTCTCGGACGTGGACGCGTGGATCACCGGCATCCGGCGCGAGCAGGCGCCGACACGCGCGGCGGCTCCGAAGCTCGAGCGCGACGAGCGACGAGGGATCTGGAAGTTCAACCCGCTCGCCGACTGGACCGAGAAGGACATCTGGCGTTACATCTTCGAGCACGAGCTCCCCTATCACCAGCTCCACGATCGCGGCTATTCGTCGGTCGGCTGCGAGCCCTGCACGCAACCCGGGGAAGGCCGCGAGGGCCGTTGGTCGGGCCAGGACAAGACCGAATGCGGGATCCACGTCGAAGCGAGCGAGGGCACGGCATGAACCCGTTCACCTACGAGCTCTCACATCTGGAGACGCTCGAGGCCGAGTCGATCCACATCTTCCGCGAGGTCGCCGCGGAGTTCGAGCGGCCCGTCCTGTTGTTCAGCGGCGGCAAGGACTCGATCGTGCTCATGCGGCTGGCCGAAAAGGCATTTCGCCCCGGGCGCTTTCCCTTCCCAATCATGCACGTGGACACCGGGCACAACTTTCCCGAGGTCATCGAGTTCCGCGACCGGCTCGTCAATCAGCTCGACGAACGGTTGATCGTGGTCAACGTTCAGGACTCGATCGACCAGGGCCGCGTTGCCGAGGAGACAGGCCCGCGCGCGTCACGCAACCGGCTGCAGACCACGACATTGCTCGACGCAATCGAGCAGCATGGCTTCGATGCCGCCTTCGGGGGCGCCCGGCGAGATGAGGAGCGCGCCCGGGCCAAGGAACGCATGTTCTCGTTCCGGGACGACTTCGGTCAGTGGGATCCCAAGCGCCAGCGCCCTGAGCTGTGGTCGCTGTTCAACGGCAAGATCCGCAAGGGCGAGCACGTGCGCGTGTTCCCGATCTCCAACTGGACCGAGCTCGATGTGTGGCAGTACATCGCTCAGGAGGGGCTCGAGGTCCCGCCGATCTACTTCGCCCACACGCGCGAAGTGTTCAAGCGCGACGGCATGCTCTACGCATCCAACCCCCACATGCAATTGATCGACGGCGAGGAGATCTTCGAGGAGTCGGTTCGCTACCGTACCGTCGGCGACATGACCTGCACCGGCGCCGTTCGCTCACGGGCCAACACGCTCGAGGAAGTCGTGACTGAGATTGCCGCCACGCGCATCACCGAGCGCGGCGAGACCCGCGCCGACGATCGCGTCACCGAGGCGGCCATGGAAGACCGCAAGCGCGAAGGCTATTTCTAGTCTCGTGGCCCCCGGCGCGGCAACCAACGGGCACGCTCTCCGTACCCGCACCAGCGAGCTGCTACGCATCGCGACCTCGGGTTCGGTCGACGACGGCAAGTCGACTCTGATCGGACGTTTGCTGCATGACTCCAAGTCGATCCTTGAGGATCAGCTCGCGCACGTCGTCGAGACCTCCGAGCGGCGCGGCGACGGCTACGTGAACCTCGCCTTGCTCACCGACGGCCTGCGCGCCGAGCGCGAGCAGGGCATCACGATCGATGTCGCCTACCGGTATTTCCAGACCCCGCGGCGCAAGTTCATCATCGCCGACACTCCAGGGCACGAACAGTACACACGCAACATGGTCACGGGGTCCTCGACCGCGGACCTCTCGATCGTCTTGGTCGACGCGCGCAAGGGGGTCAGCGAGCAGACGCGTCGCCACGCCTACATCGCCTCATTGCTGCGCATCCCGCATCTCGTTGTGTGCGTGAACAAGATGGACCTCGTCGGCTACGACGAGGCGGTGTTTTACCGCATCATGGACGAGATGACCGATTGGGCGGCCCGGCTGCAGATCCCGGACATCACCTTCATTCCGATCTCGGCGCTGCAGGGTGACAACGTCGTCGATCGCTCCTGGGCGATGCCGTGGTACGGCGGCGCCCCGCTGCTCTATCACCTGGAGCACGTTGTGATCGCATCCGATCGCAACCTCTCCGATGTCCGCTTCCCGGTGCAGTGGGTGGTGCGGCCGATGAGCGACGAGCATCACGACTACCGCGGCTATGCCGGCCAGGTGGCGGGCGGAGTCCTGCGCGCGGGAGACGAGGTCCTCGTGCTGCCGAGCGGGCGGCGCACCAAGGTCGCGCAGATCGACACGTTCGACGGAGAGGCCGAGTCGGCATTCCCGACAATGTCCGTCACCCTGAGGCTCGAGGGCGACGTCGACATCTCCCGCGGCGACATGATCGTCAACGCCGAGGATGCCCCGGCGGTCGCCCGCGAGCTCGATGCGATGGTCTGCTGGATGAGCCAGCAGCCCCTGCGCCCGGGTGGCCGCTACGCGATCAAGCACACGACCCGCAGCGCCCGCGCGGTGCTGGATGAGATCGAGTACCGGGTCGATGTCAACTCGCTCGCCCATGAGCCCGCCGCCGAGCTGGCGCTGAACGAGATCGCCCGCGTGCGGCTGCGCTGCAGCACTGAGCTCGTCGTTGATCCGTACGCTCGCAACCGGACGACGGGAAGCTTCATCCTGATCGACGAGTCGACGAACGACACCGTCGCCGCGGGAATGGTTCTCGGCGCGCGTTAGGACTCGGTTTACCGTCTCCGGCGCCGCTTGGGGCGCCCCTATATTTGACCGTTCCGTGCCTGCTCTGATTCGTTCGCATCCACGTCGCGCGATGCTGCTCGCGCTCGGCGCGTACCTCGTTGCCACGGTGGCGCTGGTGGTGGTGTTCGGCGTGCCCTACCAACGTGACCTGGTCGCGGTCTGGGTGCTGCTCGGGCTCCTGTGCGTCTCGCTCTCGGACCTGCGCGGGTATGCCCGCGGCGTGCTACTCGAATGGGTTCCGTTCTTCGCCATCCTGATCGCCTACGACTCTCTGCGCGGCAGCGCCGGGCACCTGTTCGGGGTGCATTACCTGCCGCAGCTGCAAGCCGACGCCTGGCTGTTCGGCGGCACCACGCCGACGGTTACGCTCCAGCATTGGCTCTGGCATGGGCATGTCCTCTGGTACGACGCGATCTCCTGGTGCGTGTACCTGACCCACTTCCTGGCCACGCCGCTACTTGCCGCCGTCCTGTGGAAGATCGATCGGCAGCGCTTCCGCGTGTTCGCCGTGTTCGTGGCGACGCTGTCGTTTGCCGGACTGATCACCTACGCGCTGTATCCGGCCGCGCCACCATGGATGGCCAGCGACGCGCACCTGATCGCGCCGGTCACCCGGATCTTCCCGCAGGTGCTCCTCAGCCTCGGCACCCAGTCGGCGGGCTCGCTCTTCGAGGGCGGCTACCACTACGCCAACAACGTCGCCGCGGTTCCGTCCCTGCACGCGGCCTTCTCGTTGCTGATCGCCATCACCGTGTGGCCGCGCAAGCGCAAGTGGCTGCGGCCGCTTGTCGCCGCCTACCCGCTGCTGATGGCCTTCTCGCTGATCTACGCCGGAGAGCACTACCTCTCCGACATCGTCCTGGGCTGGGTCTACACGCTGGTCGCCGTGTTCGCCGCGCGCGCGCTGACGCGGCGCTGGCACGCCTGGCGGGCATCCAGTGCGACGCCGGCTCTCAGCCCGGATTCCGCAGGCGCTGCGGGCGCGCTCGCGAAGGCAGCTGAAGCTCGACGGGCTTGACGTACTCGCGGCGCGTGCCCGGAGCGCCTTGGAATCCAACACGCAGGTAGAGTCCTGCGGCCTCATGTTCACGAAGGTCCTGATCGCCAACCGCGGCGAGATCGCGGTCCGAATCATCCGCGCCTGCGAGGAGCTCGGCGTTGCCACGGTCGCCGTCTACTCGGAGCTCGACCGCGACGCCATCCACGTCCAGCGTGCCGATGAGGCCTACCTGCTCGGACCCGGGCCGGCCAGCGAGAGCTACCTTTCGATCGAGAAGCTGCTCGACGCCGTCGAGCGTTCCGGTGCCCAGGCCGTACATCCCGGCTACGGCTTCCTGGCCGAGAACGCGGCGTTCGCCGAGGCACTCGAGGACAGGGGGATCGCCTTCATCGGGCCGCCGGCCTCGGCGATCGAAGCGATGGGCTCGAAGACCAAGGCGCGAGAGCTGATGAAGCAGGCCGGCGTGCCGATCGTACCCGGGACCACCGAGCCGGTCGACACGATCGAAGACGCCCGTGATCTGATCAAGAAAACGATCGGCTACCCGGTTGCCGTGAAGGCCGCCGGCGGGGGCGGTGGGAAGGGCTTCCGCGTCGCGCTCACCGAGGACAAGCTGCAGGATGCCTTCGAGGGAGCCGCGCGCGAGGGGGAGAAGTTCTTCGGCGACGCCACGGTTTACCTGGAGCGCTACCTCCCGGACCCGCGTCACGTCGAGGTCCAGGTACTGGCGGATTCCAAGGGCAACGTGATCCATCTCGGCGAGCGTGACTGCTCGCTGCAGCGCCGCCATCAGAAGCTGATCGAAGAGGCCCCGGCCCCCGCGGTCGACGACGAGTTGCGAGCGCGGATCGGCAAGATCGCCACCGAGGCGGCGGCCGCGGTCAACTACACCGGGGCTGGCACGATCGAGGGCCTGCTGCAGGACGGCGAGTACTTCTTCCTGGAGATGAACACCCGCGTCCAGGTCGAGCACTGCGTCACGGAGTTGGTGACCGGCATCGACATCGTCAAGGAGGGCATCCGCGTCGCGGCGGGTGAGCCGCTGTCGGTCTCTCAGGAGGAGGTCGTGCTGCGCGGCCACGCGATCGAATGCCGGATCAACGCCGAGGACGCCTCCAAGAACTTTGCCCCCGCGCCCGGGACGATCGGCGCCTACCGGGAGCCAGCCGGTCCCGGGGTACGGGTGGACTCAGGCGTCGGCCCGGGATCCGAAATCTCGCCGATGTACGACCCGATGGTGGCCAAGCTGATCGTCTGGGACTCCGATCGCGAGCAGGCGACGGCGCGGATGGTGCGCGCCCTGCGCGAATACGAGATCGGCGATCTGAAGACGCTGCTCCCGTTCCACGAGGCGATCCTCCAGACCGAGCAATGGGCCAACGCCGAGACCTGTCGCGACCTGATCGAGGATCGCAACTGGCTGAAGCAGCTCGCGTTCGAGAAGCCGGGCGCCGCGACCGAGGACGACCCCGAGGCTGAGACGGTGCAGCACGCCTACACCGTCGAGGTATCGGGCAAGCGCTTCGACGTGAAGGTGATCGGGCCGCCGTTCGGTGAAGGCGATGGTGCGCTGAACGGCGCTGCGCCGGCGCCCGGCGCCCGCAAGCCGGCCCGCCGTGAGCGCGGATCCGGCGCCGGAACCTCGGGCGGCGGCGATACGCTCGCCTCGCCGCTCCAGGGGACCGTGCTGAAGGTCGCGGTGGAGCAGGGCGCCAGTGTCGATCAGGGCGCGCTGGTGTGTGTGATCGAGGCGATGAAGATGGAGAACGAGATCACTGCTCACAAGACCGGCACGGTGGCGGAGCTGCCGATTGCCGTCGGAGCCTCGGTGGCCTCGGGTGACACGCTGGCCGTGATCAGTTCTGAGGCGTCCGAGTAGACGGCATTCGGCGGATGGCATTCTGCTCGTGGATCCGCCTCTGCACCGCGGTTCTGCGTCCTTGCGGCAGCGGCGCGCGCACACCATCGGTCGATAGCGCCTGGAGGTAGGCCTCGTCCTCGTTGAGGATGCCCAGCGCCTGCTCGCGACGCAGCGGCGCACCATGACCGGGGATCACCGTGCCGGCCGCTTCGATCAGCGGGCGCATCCGCGCCAGCGTCGCCCGATAGGCGTCGAGCGATCCTCCCTCGGAGATCATCGGGACCTCGACCGGAGACAGATAGTCACCGCAGACCAGAACCTCCAGCCACGGGATCACGTAGGCGGCGCCGTCAGTCGTGTGACCGTCCGCGGGGTGAAGCTCGAGTTCGGCGCCGGCCGAGCCGAGCGCCAGCCGACCCGGGACCGGAAGCGGCTGCACCGCGGAGAGCGACAGCGGCCGACGGCCGGCAACGTAGTGGTCGTGGTCGAAATCGCGCAGCGAGCGCTGCGCCGCTCCGGGCTCGGCCGCCAGACGGTGAGCGGACGTCTCCGCGCAGCCCAGCGAGAGGCTCGGAAACGCCAGCCGCCCCAGCAGATGGTCCCAGTCAGCGTGGGTGGCCAGCAGCCCGCTGACCGGGAAGCCCGCCTGCTCGAGCACGCCCGGGAGCGCGTCCAGTTCGTCCGGGTAGACGGGCGAGTCGAGCACAAATCCCTCGCCGCCCGCCCGCACGGCGGTGCAGGTCGTCTGCCAGGCCCGGCTTGTGAAGACGATCAGGTCGGGATGGAGGGCGAGGACTTGGATGCTGACCGCCTTCAGCTCTGGGCCGCGCTCATGCGCAGCCCCGCTACGCGCCGATCAGCTTCGCCGCCTCGCGCAACGAGGACACTTCGGCGTCCGGCTTCTTCTGGCCTGGCTCGAGCTGGTGCTTGTTGCGGTTGACCCAGATCACCGGGATCTTCTTCTTCAGGCAGGGCTCAACGTCGTGGTAGTAGCTGGCGGCGACATGGACCCAGCCCTTCTTGCCGCCGACCCGGCGCTCGCACTCGGTGAAATGGGCAGGGTCAGGCTTGTAGGAGCGGACCTGCTGCGCGGTCACCACGAGGTCGAAGTCGAGCGGGATGTGGCGGCGGGTCTGTCCCAGCAACTTGTCGTCGATGTTGGAGATCAAGCCGATCTTCTGCTTCTTGGCGATCTTCGTCAGGACGCCGTTGGTTTCCTTGAACGGATGCCAGCGCTGCACCGAGTCCGGCAGAAAACCTGAGCGGGACGGCTCGAGCGGCCAGCCCAGCGTCTTGGCGATTTCGACCGCGGTGCGCCGAAGCACCTCGGCATAGAGCTCGTAGGACCCGGCCTGGATCCGCTGCTGGGCCTCGTGGAAGATCGGAATCAGTTCGTCACGCTCGATCGTGAAGCCGTCTCGGTCGGCCTCCTTCTTGAACGCTTCACACGCCCCGGTCTCCCAATCGATCAACGTGCCGTACACATCGAACGTGACAAATGAGATTTGCTTTGGGATGGCCATCAGAGCGGCCATGATGCCACGGCGCGACTTTAAGTAGAGTGCCGATCCCCTCCATGGACCTCCTCGAATACCAGGGCAAGCAGCTTTTCGCTCGGCACGGCGTGCCCGTCCCGAGCGGCCGCCCGGCGGCCACGGTAACGGAAGCCGTGGCCGCGGCCGACGAGATCGGCTACCCCTGCGTGATCAAGGCGCAGGTCCAGATCGGAGGCCGCGGGAAGGCCGGCGGCATCAAGCTGGCCAAGGACGGACCCGAGGCCCGCGAGTACGCCCAGGCGATCCTCGGGATGGACATCCGCGGCCTCACCGTCCACGAGTTGTGGATCGAGGAGGCCTCGGACATCGCCTCCGAGTACTACGCCTCGGTGATCTTCGACCGTTCGGCCAAGGCTCCGTTGGTAATGCTCTCGACCAAGGGCGGGATGGACATCGAGGCGGTGGCCGACGAGGACCCAGACGCGATCGCGCGGCTGCACGTCGATCCACTGCTCGGCTTTCAGGATTTCCACGGCCGGCGTCTGGCCTTCGAAGCGGGCGTCGACGCCGACGTCGTTCGTCCGGTCGGGGCGATGCTGTCCAAGCTCTACGACGTGTTCATCGCGGAAGAGGCGACGCTGGTCGAAGTTAACCCGATGATCATCACGCCGTCGCGTGAGGTCAAGGCGCTGGACGCCAAGGTCACGCTCGATGACAACGCGCTGTACCGGCACCCCGAGAACGCTGCCCTGCGAGACGTCTCCGCCGAGGATCCCCAGGAGCGGATGGCCAAGGAACGCGGGCTCACCTACGTCAGTCTCGACGGCGACATCGGCATCCTCGGTAACGGCGCGGGATTGGTGATGTCGACCCTCGACGTCGTCGACCAGGCCGGCGGCCACCCGGCGAACTTCCTCGACGCCGGCGGCGGTTCCAAGGCTGAGGCGATTACCAGCGCGGTGGAGGTGATCCTGTCCAACGACCGCGTCAAGGCCGTCCTGTTCAACATCTTCGGCGGGATCACCCGCTGCGACGAGGTCGCCAAGGGCCTGATCGAGGCGTTCGCCCAGATCAGTCCGACGGTGCCGTTCGTGGTGCGCCTGGACGGAACGAACGACAGGCAGGGTCGCCAGTTGCTGGCCGAGGCGAATCTTCCCAATGTGCACACGGAATCCACCATGGACGGCGCGGCCGAGAAGGTCGTCCAGTTGGCTGCCCAACCCGCGCCGGCATGAGCATCCTCGTCGGCAGCGAGACGAAGCTGTGCGTTTCCGGAATCACCGGACGCGAGGGGACCTTCCACTCGCTGCGCAATCGTGACTACGGCACGCAGGTCGTTGGCGGAGTCACCCCGGGCAAGGGCGGCCAGGACGTCGAGGGCGTTCCCGTGTTCGACACGTTCCACGACGCGGTCAGTGAGACAGGTGCGAACACGGCGATGATCTTCGTGCCGCCGCGGTTCGCCGCCGACTCGATTCTCGAGGCCGAAGACGCGGGCGTCGAGCTGATCATCGCGATTACCGAGGGCATCCCGGCCCACGACGAGCTCCGGGTCTACAACGCGATCAAGAAGAATGGGCGCTCGCGACTGGTCGGGCCGAACTGCCCCGGAATTCTTTCCCCCGGCAAGGCCAACGTCGGCATCATTCCCGCCGCGTTCTTCAAGGAGGGCAACGTCGGTCTCGTGTCTCGGTCAGGCACTCTGACCTACCAGATCGGGAACGTGCTCGCGCAAAGCGGCTTCGGGAACTCGACGATCGTCGGGATCGGCGGAGACCCGGTTCCGGGTACCGATTTCATCGATGTGATCGGCATGTTCCAGAACGATGCCGAGACCGAGCTGATCGTGATGTGCGGAGAGATCGGCGGCGACGCTGAGGAGCGCGCAGCCGACTTCATCGAGGCCAACGTGACCAAGCCGGTCGTCGCCTACATCGCCGGCTTCACCGCCCCTCCGGGCAAGACCATGGGTCATGCCGGCGCGATCGTCTCGGGATCCCGGGGCACCGCGGTCGCCAAGGCGGAAGCGCTGGAGAGCAAGGGGGTGCGTGTCGGGCGCACTCCGACGCAGGTCGCCGAGCTCGCGGTTTCGCTGCTGGGAACCACCGTCTGACCCCGCCCGGCTGATTGCCTGGGCGACCGCCCGCGGCAGCGCCGGTCCAGCCGGTCCAACCGCCGTCCAGCACCGACGCGGTCCGTGCGTTCGAGCAGGAGCTGACCCGGGTCCGCGGCTTAGGGGAGGTCGTGCTCCGGGGCTACGAGGGTGAGCACCGAGCGATGTTCGACGTGCAGATCTCTGAGTCAAACGCGTAGTCTTCTGTCATGGCCAAACCGATCTCCTTCGCCCGCGGCGCTCCCTCGCTGGACATCATCGACGTGGCGGGCCTCGAGTCGGCTGCGGCCACCGCGTTCGCGCAGGATCCCGCGGGTGTGACCGCGTACGGCACATCGGTCGGATACAAGCCGCTGCGCGAATGGATCGCCGAGCGACACCAGGTGGCGCCCGAGCAGGTGCTGGTCACCAACGGCTCGATGCAGGCTGACGCTTTCCTCTTCGAGACGCTCGTCGCGCCAGGCGACACCGTCGTGGTGGAGCGGCCCACCTATGACCGCACGCTGCTGTCGCTGCGCCAGCGCGGCGCGGACGTGCGGATGATCGAACTCGAGCCGGATGGGCTCGACGTGGCCGGCCTCGAGCGCGCTCTGGTGGAGGGCGTCAAACCCAAGCTCGCGCACATCATCCCCAACTTCCAGAACCCGGCCGGCTACACCTTGTCGGCCGCCAAGCGAGCACGGCTGATCGCGCTGGCGGCGGCGCACGACTTCACGATCTTCGAGGACGACCCGTACATCGAGCTCCGATTCGAAGGCGCGCCGCTGGCCACGATGCTCTCGGTCGGCGACGACCACGTCGTCTACGCGTCGTCGTTCTCGAAGACAGTCTGCCCCGGCATCCGCGTCGGCTACCTCGTGGGTCCGACCGAGCTGATCGCCACGGTGGCGAAGCTCGCCACCAACACGTACATCTCGCCGAACATGGTCTCCCAGGCGATCGTCAACCAATTCTGCCGCTCGGGCGCGCTCGAGCGCTCGATCGAGACGGTCAAGTCCGCGCTGCGCGAGCGCGCACAGACGCTCTGCGCGGCACTGGAGCGTGAACTTCCCGACGCCCGCTTCGTCGCCCCGGAGGGGGGCTATTTCCTCTGGGTGTCATTGCCGGACGGCACCGACGTGAGCGCGCTGTTCATGGCTGCCTCCGATCGGGACGTGCACTTCGTCAAGGGGTCGGACTTCCTGCTCGACGGTCCTGGGTCGAGTCTGCGGCTGGCGTACTCGGGCGTCACCCCGGAGGAGATCGAGGAAGGCGTGCGCCGGCTCGCGGAGGCCTACCACGAGGTCTACGCCGCGCGTAGCGCCGACGCGGCCTGAGGAGATGGCCGCGCTCGGCGCCCTGGCCGACGAAGGCGCCAGGGTCCCGAGTCAGCGCCCGTAACGCTCGCGCCCGAGCACCAGCTGCTCGGGCAGCGCGATGCGAGCGGGAGGCGATGGGTCGGCGATCACCGACACCGTCTCCGCGACGCTGCTCGTCACTCTCGCGATCCCGCGATCGGTCCTGACCGCGACGATCTCCTCGTCGGAGGAGTCGATCTGGCCGATCATCCCCGGCTCGATGCCAGCCTGCTTGAGGTAGTGCAGGAGGTCCTCGGCTTCGTTCTCGAGCCGGAGGATCGTGACGCGCGCTCCCGGCTCACAGTCGGCCAGCGGGACACCATCGACGCGCTCGCCGAGCCTGATCGGATGCCCGTGGGGACAGGTCTGAGCGTTCCCGACGGCCGAGCGCACGTACGCCTCGAAGCGAGGCGTCATCGCGTGCTCCAGGTGCTCGGCCTCTTCGTGCACATCGTCCCAGGGGACTCCGACCACATCGGTGAGGAAGCGCTCAATCATCCGGTGTCGGCTGACCACGAGCTCGGCGTGGTCGCGGCCGGCAACGGTGAACCCGATCGTCCGCTCGGCGTCGCGCACAACGTAGCCGTCTCGTTCGAGCCGCCCGAGCATCTCGTGGACGGTGGGCGCTGAGAGCTGCATGGCGCGGGAGAGGTTGGCTCCGGTCATCGGCAAGCCCGCCTCGAAGAGCCAGTACAGCGACTGCAGGTACTCCTCCTCGGCGGGGGTGGCTTGCTCGGAGGCCATGGGCGGATCGTATCGGGCGTACTGCCGCGCGAGCACGCGACGGGGAGTCCGGTACTAGGATCGTGAGACCTTGAGTCTGCCGCTGAAACCGCCGATCGAACCGCAGCTCGCCCGCGCGAAACCGGAGCTGCCGCTGGGCGAGGACTGGGTGTACGAGCCGAAGTACGACGGCTTTCGCGCCATCGCGTTCGTCGACGGGGACGAATGCATGGTGCAGTCGCGCTCCGGCAAGCCGCTGTCGCGTTACTTCCCGGAACTCCGCTTCCCTCCGGGGCGCTACGTCCTTGACGGCGAGATCGTGATCGACGGCGACGGCGACGACGACGAGATTCAGGATTTCGGTGCCCTCCAGCAGCGGATCCATCCGGCGCAGTCGCGCATCGCGATGCTGGCCGAGGAGACGCCGGCACGCTACGTCGCTTTCGACCTGCTCGCCCGCGACGACGAGACGCTGCTGGCGCTGCCGCTCTCAGAGCGCCGGGCCGCGCTGGAAGCGCTGGTCGCCGAACCCGTAACCGTGACGCCGCTGACCAGCGACCCGGCCCAGGCGGAGCCGTGGCTGCTGCGCGGCGAAGGCGTCGTGGCCAAAGACCGGCGCGCGCCCTACCGGCCGGGTCAGCGAACCGGGATGGTCAAGGTCAAACGGGTGCGAACGATCGACGCGGTCGTCGCCGGCTACCGTCCCGGCAAGGAAGCCGGAACCGTAGGCTCGCTGATCCTCGGCCTCTACGACGACGCCGGGGACCTCCACGTGGTCGGCCATTCCTCAGGCCTGCGGGTCGGGGAGAAGCGCGCGCTGGTGCAGCGGCTGGAAGCCTACGAGACCGGCGAGCGCGGTCACGGCGACCCCAGCCGTTGGAAGAGCGAAAAGGACCTCGAGTGGATCTCGCTGCGTCCGGAGCTGGTGGTCGAGGTGACCTTCGACCACGCCAGTGGCGGACGAATCCGGCACGGGACCAAGATCCTGCGCTGGCGTGAGGACAAGGCTCCGTGCGATTGCCGGCTCGAGCAGATGCAGAGCTAGCTAAAGCGGAGCCCGATCTGGAGCCGACACGGGGCGGGCCCGCGATACTGCGGCCCGTGCGAGCCGACCCCGCCATTCCTGACACCGTGCTCGTGGCGCCCGACTCGTTTAAGGGAACGATGAGCGCCGAGGTGGTGGCGGCCGCGATTGGTGCCGGGTTGCGAGCGGGCGGCGTCAAGGCCGATCTCTGCCCGGTGGCCGACGGAGGGGAGGGGACGCTGGCGGTGCTGCTCGAGCCCCTGGGTGCCGAGCTGCAGACCGCAAGGGTTCACGATCCGTTGGGGCGCGAGATCGATGCGGAGTTCGGGTTGGTCGGGCGGAGCGGATCCCGTCCGGGTACCGCCGTCGTCGAGGTGGCGGCGGCCAGCGGGCTCGGGCTGGTGGCCGAATCCGAGCGCGATCCCATCGCCGCGAGCACGTTCGGCACCGGAGAGCTGATCCTGGCGGCGGCCGGCGCCGGCGCAGAGGTCGTCTTCGTGGCCGTGGGCGGCAGCGCAACGACCGATGGCGGCGCCGGAGCGATCCGCGCGATCCGCCGGGGCGGGGGCCTGCGCGGTGTGCGGCTCGTGGTCCTGTGCGACGTGAGGACTCCGTTCGAGCTCGCCGCGCCCGTGTTTGGACCGCAGAAGGGGGCGGATGGCGAAGCGGTGCGGACGTTGACGCGTCGTCTCGGCGCGCTCGCGCGGAAGTGGGAGCGTGATCCGCGCGGGCAGCCGATGACCGGGGCGGCTGGAGGTCTCTCCGGCGGGCTGTGGGCAGCGTTCGAAGCTGAGCTGGTGCCCGGGGCCGCGTTCGTGCTCGATGCCCTCGACTTCGATCGGCGGATGCGCGCGGCCCGCTCGGTCGTCACGGGTGAGGGTCGGCTCGACCGGCAGAGCCTGGCCGGCAAAGTCGTGTCCGAGGTCGCGACCCGCGCCCGCCAGTCGGGCGTTCCCTGCTACGTCGTGGCCGGCGCCGCCGAGCTCGACTCGTTCGGGCGGCGGATCCTGGATCTGGAGGCCGTATTGGAGGCGGGCAGCCCGGCGGAATGCCAGCGCACGGGACGGCGGCTGGCGGAGCTAATCTTGCCCTGAGCATGGGAAAGGTCTTCACCGAAATCGATCATCAGCTCGCGGGCTGGATCGCCGCGCAGTCGCTGTTCTTCGTCGGCTCCGCCCCGCTCGACGGGGACGGTCACGTCAACGTCTCGCCCAAGGGCCCGATCGACACGCTCCGGGTGCTTGGGCCACACGACGTCGCCTATCTCGACATGGTCGGCAGCGGCGCCGAGACGATCGCCCACGTGCGCGAAAACGGCCGCATCGTGATCATGCTCTGTGCCTTCACCGGACCGCCACGGATCGTGCGCCTACACGGGCGAGGCGAGGTCTCGACGGCGGGGGATCTCGCGTTTGCGGAACTGCTCGCGCGCTGCTCCTTCGCCGAAGGCGCCGTGCCGCAGGCGCGACGGGCGATCGTCAGCGTGAGCATCGACCGGATCGCGGATTCGTGCGGGTACGGGGTACCGCTGATGCGCCACGAACGGACGCGGCCGCACCAAGAGCTCTGGGCCGCCAAGCGGCTCCGGGTCGGCGGTGAGGACGCCCTCGTGGACTACCAGCGCGAGAAGAACGCGCACAGCATCGACGGGCTGCCGGCGCTCGATCGTCTGTAGTCAGACTTTCTGGCTACCGAAGTATCGTTGGTAAGATGACGAGCATGACTTCGGCCCTGCAGACGCACGACGAGACCGGAGGAGCGCTCTCGGACGACCTGTGTTGGCTGCTCTCGCGGGCCAGTCACGCGCTGATGACGGAGTTCACGGCTGCGCTCGAGGGCTTCGAGCTCTCCCCGCGTGGGCATGCGGTGCTGAGCGCTGCGATGAGCGGCGAGCACACTCAAACTGAGCTCGCGCGGACGATCGGTCTCGACAAGACGACGATGGTCGTGACGGTCGACGAGCTGGAGGCTGCCGGCCTCGCCGAGCGGGTGTCCGCGCCGACCGATCGCCGCGCGCGGATGATCAAGGTCACCGCGGCCGGCGAGCACAAGGTGGCGAAGGCCGACGAGATCCTCGACCGGGTTCGTGAGGACGTGCTCGAGGGGCTGCCCGCGGACGAGCGCGAGATCTTCCTGCGCTGCTTGGGCAAACTGGCCGGCGGGCGGCTGTCTGCCCCGGTCCCGTGCGCACATACCGTGCGCCGCCGCGCCTAGGCGGCCTACCGTCAATTCGGTCGCTTCGAGCGCTCCGGTCGTGTGCTCTTGCCGCGGCCATAAGGCGCCGATCGGCGGCCCTAAGGCCTCGTCGAGCTGACTCGGCTGCGTTCTTCCCATGTGCTCAGGTGCCTCGCAGCCCATGCTGACACTGTCCTGAGCAGAGCTTCCGAAGGCAGATCGGTTGGGTGAGGATCGATCTGTTCGGGATGATCTGCTACGGTATCTTCTTGAACACGACCTGGAGAGATGTCTGATGCAGAGTCCGGAGACAAACGTGAAGCAATGGCAAGGCGGGGCCGAGCGACAGCGCTGGGTCGCGCTCGTGGTCCTGTGCGCCGGCTTCCTGATGATCATCCTCGACCAGACGATCGTGAACGTCGCGCTGCCATCGATTCAGACCGATCTGCATTTCTCGCAGTCGAACCTGGCCTGGGTCGTCAACGCCTACTTGATCGCCTTCGGCGGTCTGCTGCTGCTGGTTGGCCGGCTGGGCGACCTGATCGGACGCAAGCAGATCTTCCTCGTCGGATTGACGGTCTTCACCCTCGCCTCCCTGGTCTGCGGCCTCGCCCAGAGCCAGGCGATGCTGATCGGCGCACGTTTCGTCCAGGGCGTCGGCGGCGCGATGACCTCCGCGGTGATCCTCGGAATGATCGTGACGATGTTCCCGAAGCCCGCTGACCGGGCGAAGGCGATCGGCGTCTACAGCTTTGTGGCCTCGGCCGGCGGCGCGCTCGGTCTGCTCCTGGGCGGCGTCATCACCCAGGGAATCAGCTGGCACTGGATCTTCTTCGTCAACCTCCCCATCGGCCTCGCGGCAGGCTTCCTCGCCACCCGCCTGCTGGCGCGTGAGCCTGGGCTCGGTCTGCGCCATGGCGCGGACGTGACCGGCGCGGTGCTGCTCGTGAGCTCGCTGATGCTCGGCGTGTACACGATCGTCGAGGCCAGCAACTACGGCTGGGGCTCGGCCCACACGGTCGGCTTCGGCGCGGCAGCGGTGGCGCTGCTGTTCGGCTTCGTCACCCGGCAGACGCGGGCCAGCGATCCGCTGGTGCCGCTGCGGATCTTCCGCTCGCGCACGGTGACCGGGGCCAACCTGACCCAGGTGCTGATGGTGGCCGGCCTGTTCGGGATGTTCTTCCTCGGGGCGCTGTACATGCAGAGGGTCCTGCACTACGACGCGATCCAGGTCGGCCTCGCCTTCCTACCCGTCGCGCTCGGGATCGCCGTGATGTCCCTCGGCGTCTCGGCCCGGGTGATCACCCGCTTCGGCGCCAAGACGGCGCTGCTGCCGGGCCTCGCGTTTGCCGCGCTGGCCCTGATGCTCTTCCGCCAGGTACCGGAGCACGCGAGCTACGTCGGTGATCTGCTGCCGTCGATGATCCTGCTCGGGGTTGGTGCGGGCCTGGCCTTCCCCTCGCTGATGACGCTGGCCATGTCCGCGGCCACTCCGGAGGATTCGGGGCTGGCCTCGGGATTGGTCAACACCACCCAGCAGGTGGGCGGTGCGCTCGGACTTGCGGTCCTGGCGACCTTGTCGACCACTCGCAGCAACTCGTTGCGTGGGGCCGGCGATTCGGTCAACGCGTCACTGCTGGGCGGCTACCGCCTGGCGTTCACAATCGGCGCGGTGATGGTGCTGGTGGCGGTCGGACTCGCCGCGGTGCTGATCAAGGCCCAGCCACTGGCGGTCGCCGAACCAGCTCCGGTGGAACTCCCCCACGCTGACTATGTCGAGGAGGCGGCATGAACACGCGGCTGCTGTTTCGGATGCCCGGTGCCGTAGCACTGACTTGGCTACATCTCGGTGTCTGACGGTGGTCCCGGTGACTTCGTCGCCTCCGGAGGCGCCGAGTGGACCGGGAGCTCTTCGAGCTCCCGGTCCTCTGGCGTCAAGCAGACTCGGCAGAAGTCGTCGCCGAACGGCGTGAGATGGATGCTGCGGCGCACTACCTTGGCCTGTCGGACCGAGTGGATCGCCTCGATCACGTCGGGTTGGGCCTCGAGCACCTGGTACTTCAGCGGGTCGCGCAGAGTCTCCCGGGAGAACCAGATCATGCCGAGCCGGAACAGATTGTTCAGGTAGGACGGAACGCGTTCGACGTAGCGGCAGCCGGCCCGCGCGCCGATCATTGACAGTCCCGGAGCGATCAGCCGGGAACGGACCATCCCGATCGGTCCTCCGGTACGGATGTCCACCGATGGTTGCGGGCCCTCGAGCAGCAGGAGCCGCAGGATCCGGCCCTCATCCGGGGCGAGCTCGGAGAGAATTCGCTCGTAGGCCGGGTGGGCTTCGTCCTCGTAGCGCACGTCGCGTGATTTATGCAGGAGCAGCTCACCCTCCTCACGCAGCGACCGAGCGACGCGCTCGGACTGGTTCTCAGGTCGGCCATTTCCCCTGGCGGCAGCCGCCGCAGAGTCCTGATCGGCCGGCGAGGGCTCGGGCATGCCCGGAATCGACTGGCTCATGGCTCGCGCCAGATCCAGTGCCTTCTCGGGCGAGCGCGCCAGTTCCAGGACGCGGCTCGGCACGCTGACTGAATTGCGGACCGCCCATCCGGTGGCATGCCACCAGGCGCTGAGCGCAATCCGCGCCATCCCGGGAACGGCGTCCCAGCCTTCGGGGCCGTCGTATTCCTCGCCCCTCGAGGCGGCGTCAACCTCGTCGTCGTCGTTCATGTGCCGAACAGCAGTAGATGGATGATCCCGCCGCCGAACCCCATCACCGCCCCGTGCAGGTACAGCATCCATTCGTCCTCCTTGATCGCCGAACGCAGCATCTCGACGAAGTCACGGGACGGTAGCTCGCGCGTGCGGGCGGCGAACATCTCCCGGATCTTCTCGCTCTGATGCCGGCTGAAGTCGGGGTCGCGAAACGGGGTCATCGTGTAGCCCACGGCCTCCTGCGCGACCGAGTCGCGAATGCTGTCGTACTCGCGCGAGCCGACCGCGACACGCACGGCGCTTCGCGCCGGGCCGGCGGCTCGATCGATCGCCGGTCCCATCGCCTCCTCGAGCATCTGGCGGGTCCGGTCGCCGCGCGGGCCCTCGAGGAGAAAGTTGCCGATGTTCTCGAGCGTCACCACCTCGTCGGCGATGATCCCGGCATACACGTCCGCCACCTCGGCCTGGCGGCGCAGGAACAGGCCGTGAAGCTTCAGCGGCCCGAACTGGCGGACTTCGACGGGCTCGAAGATCACGTACATCCCGAGCAGGTTCGTCATCCACCCGACGAACACTCCCAGGATCGGGAGCAGCCACCATTGGTGGGCGAAGTGGTCGATGATCGCCACCGGGATCCCGAACAGGAAGCCGAACAGGAAACCGAAGTTGACCATCAGCCGCAGCTCCTTCTGGCCTACGTCCTTGAACACGCGGTTGACCAGTGCGGGATTACGCTCGAAATGGTCGATCACCATCAGCTTCGGATCGAGTAGCTGGTCGATGTACTCGCCGATCTCGTCGGTGATCTGCCCGACGATCGCCGGCAGCTGCTCCTGGACGCGCTCGTACACGGCCTGCTTGACCCGAGGCGGCACGTTCTGCCACAGACCGGGATGCTCACGGCGCATGTTGCGGTCGACGATGGCCGGGATCTCCGGTTTGAACATCGACACGATGTGATCGGCAATCTCGTCGGGGTCGAGCTGCTGATAGAACTCGGCCGGCGTGCCCAGCTTGGCGATCGCCTTGTCGACGGAGATGCTGCCCATCTTCGCCGCCCGCGCCGGAACGATCCCCTGCCAGCCGATCCCGCCCTGCATGATGCCCGGGACCTCCTGGAGCTTGCGCGGCAGCAGCGTGGCCAGGTCTTGCAGCCCGGGAATCCTGATGCCGTGAAAGCGAACCGGGTTGAACAGCATGATCAGCCCGGTCCAGTTGATCAGCCAGCCGACAGCCCCCGTGAAGAACGGGATCGAGATCAGCTTCAGCCACTCGCTAGTGCTCATCTGCGCGGCGCCTCTCCAGACCGGCGACCGGCTGGCGGCCGCGGGCCTGCGGACGCTATCGCGTCGGCGGGGCAGGCGCTGCGGTGACGCGTCCCTGAAACGCGCCTGTCAGTGGGCGAACGCCTTGCGCAGCTCGGGCCTCGGGCCCGGTAGCGGGCCGTCGAGTGACTGCAGGAACTCGGTCTGCTCACTCAGATGATCGAGCAGCAGATTCGCCATCTCGTGATTCATCCCCGCGCGCACGACGATCCGCAGCACGCTCAGGTCCTGCCGGTTCTCCGGGAACGTGTAGGCGGGAACTAGCCAGCCCCGTTCGCGGAGGCGATCGGACACATCGAACACCGTGTAGTTGCGGATCTCGGGGTCGAGCGCGAACGCGAACACCGGCAGCTCGCTGCCGTCGCTGAGCAGCCGATACGGGCCCATCTCGCCGATCGCGCTCGATAGCTGATGGGCCACGTCCTGTGCGTTCTGCATGGCGCGGCGGTAGCCCTCCCGCCCGAAGCTGGTGAACATGAAGTACTGCGCGATCACCTCGCTTCCGGGGCGGGAGAAGTTGAGTGCGAAGGTCGGCATGTTTCCGCCGAGGTAGTTGACGTTGAAGATCAGGTCCTTCGGCAGCGCTTCCTGGTTGCGCCACAACGCCCACCCCACGCCCGGGTATACGAGCCCGTACTTGTGGCCTGAGGCGTTGATCGACTGGACCCGGTCGATCCGGAAGTCCCATTCGAGCTCCGGCTGCAGAAACGGGGCGACGAAGCCACCTGACGCCGCGTCGACGTGCAGCGGCACGTATAGCCCGTTGTCGCTCTCCAGCGTGTCGAGCGCCGCGGCGATCTCTTTGACCGGCTCATAGCTGCCGTCGAAGGTGGATCCGAGGATGGCCACGACGCCGATCGTGTTCTCGTCGCACCGGGCGAGTGCCTCCGTAGCGCCGAGATGGAATCGCTGTCCTTCCATCGGCACCATTCGCGGCTCGACCTCCCAGTAGCGGCAGAACTTCTCCCAGCACACCTGGACGTTCGCCCCCATCACCAAGTTCGGACGATCGGTCGGTTTGCCGGCCCTGCTCATCCGCTCGCGCCAGCGCCACTTCAGCGCCATCCCGGCGAGCATTGCCGCCTCGCTGGAGCCGGTGGTCGAGCAGCCGGTCGCGTGCTCTCCCTCGGGCGCGTTCCATAGATCCGCGATGATCCGAACGCACCGTGCCTCAAGCTCCGCGGTCTGCGGGTACTCGTCTTTGTCGATCATGTTCTTGTCGGCGGTATCGGCCATCAGCTTCGCCGCGGTGGAGGGCATCCAGGTGGTTACGAACGTCGCCAGGTTGAGTCGAGCCTGCCCGTCGAGCAGCAGCTCGCTGGTGATCAGCTCGTAGGCACTCTCGCCGCCGAGGCCCTCGTCGGGCAGACGATCCAGCGGCATCTGGAATGCTGGATCGGGGTGGTGAGCGGGCCCGGCGGTCGGGCGAGGCCGGCGATGATGGCCTCCATGCTGGCTGAGCGTCATGGGCTACTCCTTGTTTGAAAGGGATCGGCCGCATCATCGCGCAGGTGGTACCTTCAGCCAAGCGGCCGGTGTCGCCGGTCTGTACGGCGACAGCGGGGGGCGGACGCGCCGAACTCACATGCAGCAACGGCCTCACACTGCCCAAAACCCAATGAGCTCCGGACCCGGCGCCTGATCATGTCCCAGTCCGATGAGGCTGAGGCGCTGCAGCTGCGGCGCTACCGAGAGGCCGATGCCGACGCGGTCTGGACGCTGCACGCCAACGGCGTGAATCTGGCCGACGGCTACGACCACGACGCAAGCGCCGACGAGGACCTTCGCAACGTCGCTGAGGTATATCTGGACGCAGGAGGCGAGTTCTTGATCGGCGAGGTAAACGGAAGGCTCGTGGCGATGGGTGCGCTGATGCGGGCCGGCGCGGCGGGCGGGGAGATCAAGCGCTTGCGGGTCGAGCGCAAGTACCAGCGCCAGGGATTTGGAAGCCGCATCCTGGCGGGACTGGAAGTGCGTGCGCGGGAGCTCGGCTACCGGAGACTGCGGGTCGACACGACGACTGGCCAGTCCGCGGCCCAGGCGCTCTATCTGGAGAGTGGGTTCACGAAGATCGGCACCGGCAGGATGGGCCGATTCGAACTGATCATTTTCGAGAAACGGCTGGATGCGCCGGACCGCTAGCGTGCGCGTCGGCTTACACGGGGAGGCCGGCATGCGCCGGCCACGTGGCCTAACTCCAGATCACTCGCAGACTGGGCGGTTTACGGAACACCAGCCCCCGGAACTCGGATGGTTTGTTCGGATCCGGCCGCAGCCGCGGTAGCGCCTCGAGCAGGACGGCGAGTCCGGTCCGCGTCTCCAGGCGCGCCAGATGCACCCCTACGCACACGTGTGGACCGTGGGCGAAGGCCAGATGCCGGCGGCCGTTGGTGCGCCGGAGATCGAACCGCTCCGGACCGTCGAACACGGCCGGGTCCCGGTTCGCCGCGGCGATCGATAGGCGCACCAGTTCGCCGCGGGCGATCCGCGCGGCGCCCAGCGTGGTCTCCCGCGTCGCGTAGCGGTCGATCACCGCGGCGGCGGGCTCGAGTCTCAGCGACTCTTCGATCGCCGCGTCGAGCAGTTCCGGCTGGTCGCGGACGAGCTTCAGTTGGTCGGGGCGCTGCAGCAGATGCAGGAGCGCCCCCGCGATCATGCCCTCGCTCGTCTCGATGCCGCCGAACAGCAGCACCGCGGCGTTGGAAACGATCTGCTCCGAGGAGAGCGTGGATACCTGGGCGGCGGCCGCCAGCAGCGAATCGCTGCCCCGCTCCTCGATCACGGCACTCAGCCGTTCACTGAGCGCGGCAAACGCCTGCCGCCCCTCAGCGTCGAGCTCGGCCCCCGAGGTGATCTCGGTCACCGTGGAGACGATCGCCTCGTACCAACGCAGCACGGTGGGAACCTCGGCTCTCTGGAGCCCCAACGCCCGTGTCACGATCGCCGCAGCCAGCGGTCCGGCAAAGCCCCGCCGCAGCTCGCCCTCGGGTCCCGCGCGCTGGAGCTCGTCGACCAGCCGAGTGGCCTCCTCGGACGCGGCCTGCGCGAACCGCTCCCGAACCGCAACCGGGCGAAACGGAGCGACGAACGGTGCTCGGTGGCGAGCATGCTCCTCGCCGTCGAGGCTCAGCATGCTCGGGCCGACCACCCGCGCGGTCGAAAATCGCGGGTCGTCGACCGTGAACCTGTCCGCGTCCCGCATCGCCTCGAGCACGAGGTCGTGGCGGGTCACGAGCCAGCCGTCGAGGACGGGAATCCACGAGACGGGCTCCCGTTCTCGCAGCCGTGCCAGTACCGGGTGCGGATCGGCGTCGAGTTCCTCCACCGTAACCTCCGCACCGACGGGGTACTGATCTGCGGTCGGCATCCAACGAGGATGTCAGTCCAGCGGCGGGGGTTGGCAGCCGATGTCCACCAGATAGCGGGCGAAGGCCGTCCGGTCGCGCTCCGGGTGAAAGGGGTGGTTGCCGTCTCTGAGGAGGGCGCCCGCCCGCTCGAGGTCGTAGAGCAGCGCGAGCTTGCCCGGTGGGTCGTCCCACTCGCCGGAGTCATAGCGCTCAGTCCAGGCCGCGATCGCCGCGAGCGCCTCGAGCTGGATCTGGTCTTCCCACCAGCCTGAGCGGACCGGTATTCGGTAGCGAGCGCGCAACGTGCACACATCGCTCCACAGCTGTTCAAACCACAACCAGCGCTCTCGCGCCAGCAGCCCATGCGCGCTGAGTGGCCAACGGCGTCCGTCGGCTCGGGTCAAGTCATCCTCATGGGGGCCGGCGCCTTCGTCCCCGGACTCGTGCCAGCTCATTGACCGCCGAGCCTCTGCAACCGCCGGTCGGTGAACCACATCCGCAGCCGGATCATCGCCGGCGCGATCCGCCCGTACAGCAGGAGCGCGTGGTTCTCGGGGAGCTGTCGCAGCGCCTCGGGGGCGATCAGCGGGCGGCGACGTCGGGCCGAGGAGCGGGTGCTACCGCCGGTCCCGGTGGTCCGGGTGAAATCCCGCGCCTCCTCCTCGCCCACGAGACCGGCGAAGTACCGCAGCGTCTCGAGGTCGGCCACGCCGGGAAGCAGCATCCTTGCCCGGTGGCTGTTGACCACCGTCTCGGCTTGCTGGCCGTAGCGGGTCCTCGCCTGGGCGAGATCGTGGAAGATCGATACGAGCTGGATGTTGTGGCTGGGCGCGGTCGAGGCGATCTCGGCCAGGTTCGGGAGCGGGGCGACGTTGCCGGCCTCATCCAGACATAGCAGCAGCGGCCGCTCCAGCGCTCCGCCGGCCAGCGTCGCGCGCTCGTAGGCGCGGTCCACCACCTCCGAGAGCAGCGCGAGAAAGATTGGGCGCAGCAGCTTCGAGGCCTTGGCGTCGCCGATCAGGTACAGCGTGGCCGGCTCGTCGAGCAGCCGGTCGGCAGTGATCTCGCAAGTCGCCGCCGAGCGCGCCACCCGGCTGAAACGGTAAGCCCGCAGGAGCGCCTGTGCGGTCGCCTCGATCGACGAACGAGTGCGGTCGGCCTGCATCTCGAACGCTCGCACTCCGTCGTACGCGGCGTGAGCGTCAGCCAGCTCGTCTTCGTTCGCCGCCTGGCCGGCGGCCTGGGCCAGCGCCTCGTCGAGCTCGCGGCTACCTTGGCCGTGGACCCACCGCACAACGGTGTCGATCTTGGCCTCGGTCACGGACGCCGCATAGAGCAATGGGGCGAGCCGCTGCTCGGCGGCCAGCGCCCAGAAGTCGCCCCCTTCGACACTCCGGCGATCGAGCTCGCCTGCCGCGGCGAGCCGCCAGGCGACCTCGAGTGCTCCGTCCCACGTGCGCGCCCGGCGCAGGGGAGACCACGTATGTGACGGCTCCCCCGCCAAGCCGAACGGGTCGAATACGAACACCGGCCCGAACTCACGGCGGCGGCGCACCGTGGCCGCGAGCAGATCGGTCTTGATCGAAGACGCCACCGCCGACCCGCTCCACTCGAGCAGCGCCGGAATCGCCAGTCCCGCCGACTTGCCCGACTGTGGGGGCCCGAACGCGACAAGGGCGTGGCGCTGCTCCGCGTGCAGCAGCCGACCGTTGTGGCGGCCCAGCGCGAGCCGCAGCGGGTGGGGCTCGCCGCGCCTCGGGCCGCGCCTCGCGCCGCTCTGTGAGCGGAGTGCTCGCAGTTCGCGGACCGTGGCCCACCGCGCGCCGGCGCCGCCGCGTCGGCGCCGGCTGGCCAAGCCCGCGTGGGCCAGCCCCAGCCACCCGCCCGCCCCGGCCGCGAGCAGCAGACCGAGCGCGGCGTAGAAGCCGCCCGCGCCGGGAAGGCTCGATCGGACGATCGCCGGCCACGCCGCAGCCGGGTCGGTCATCCGTGTCGGCAGCCGGGTCAGCACGGCGAGCAGTTGTCCCACCCCGACCCTCGGCCAGCCGCCGCCGAACACCACCCCTGCGATGCCGCCCCACAGCCACACCAGCGTGGCGAGCCCCAGGACCACGCCGATCAGGGCGAGCATCACGACGTCCGAGACGCCTTCGGACCGTGTCCGGCTCATCGCCGACCGGTGCTCCGGTCGCTAACCTCTATGCCGTCGGGTTCGTTTCGCGCTTTGGGGTGGAGGCGCGGTGAAGTACCGGGCTGACGGGGGCGTCGGGAGGTTTCGTGGTGGGAGAGGACTGGGGGGTGCGTATGCCCGGTCGCGATCGGAGGTGAGGAGCGGAGCGACGAGGTGACGATTGCGTCCGGGGCGCGTCTGGCGACCCACCCCCGGCCGCACGCGAGCAGGTTGATCGCTGCGCACGCTGAGGCTGATCGTCTGTCGGGATTCCTGAAGGTCTGTCGGTATATTTCCGGCGTGCTCGTTCTCGGTGAAGAGGTGTGGCGATGACTGCGCTGGCGGTGGTGCGCAACATCGACGCGCCGCGCGCGCTGCGGACGGGCGAGGAGGTCGAGGATTTCGAGCAGGAGATCGTCGATCAGTACGCGTTGGCGATGGCTGCTGCGGGGTTGAGCGACGGGCACGTTGCGCACACCCGCTCGGTGATCGTGCAGTTCGCCCGTTCGCTCGCGGGGCCGTTGTGGTCGGCGACATGCGAGGACGCCGACCGGTTTCTCTCCGCCGAGCGGCGGCTGGGGCACACCGTGACCACGCGCGCCGGGAAGGCCGGGACGCTGGCCTTGTTCTACGAGTTCGTGCTCGGCCGCTATCAGGGCGACATCCACGCCCTGTGTGGCGTCGTGGTCGAGCAGCCGATCGATGAGTTCAACCGCCAGCAGGGCGCGTCGCTGGGGAAGGTGCGGGTGCCGCCAGCAGACGCGGAGGTCGAGGAGCTGTTCGTGGGCTGGCGCGGATCGGTGTCCCAGGCGCGCAAGTACTTGCCGGCCGCGCGCGATTACTTCGCGGCGTCGTTGTGGCGCCGGCTGGGGCTGCGGATCAACGAGACGGTGATGCTCGACATCCGCGACTGGAGACCGGACTTGGGCGAGTTCGGCAAGCTGCACGTCCGCCACGGCAAGGGCAGCTGCGGCCGCGGCCCGAAGCAGCGGCTGGTCCCGGCGATCAACGGCGCGGATGTGTTGATCGATTGGTGGCTGGCGGAGGTTCGCCACCAGTTCGGCGGTGACTGGTCTGATCCGGACGCGCCGATGCTGCCCAGCGAGCGTCACAACGCAGACGTCGACCGTTGCCGCCGGGTCGGCGGCAACGCACTGCGCCACGGGCTGGCGGGGCAGACCGCCCGCTGGCTGCCCGGCTGGTCGGGCCGGTTGACGCCGCACGTGCTGCGTCACTACTGCGCCTCCTCGCTCTACGGCGACGGGATGGACCTGAAGGCGCTGCAGGAGCTGCTGGGGCATCAGTGGCTGTCGACCACCTCCGGCTATATCCATGTGCGCAGCGATCACATCGAGCAGGCGTGGCTGGGCGCCAACCGGCGCCTGGAGTCCAGGTTCGGAGAAGGGAGGCTTCCCGGTGCGGTGGAATCTGCGGCTGAAGGCCGCTGAGCGCGGGATCTGGAAGTCGACCGAGATGCGCCGCCGGCTCGCCGACGCGGGCTTGGAGGTCAGCGCCGGGAAGATGTCGGCGCTGTGGACCGGAACGCCGACCACGATCCGGCTCGAGGACCTCGACGTGATCTGCGCCGTGCTGGACTGCGACCCGGCCGCACTCTTGATCCCGGAGCCCGACAAGGTCGCCGCCCGCCGCCCTGAGCGCAGGCAGGCCGCCAACGGTGAGGACGATCCGCCGCCGCCGGTCAAGCCGCGGTTCGGCAAGCCGAAGTCAGAGCCGCCTTTGTGATCCGCCCGCCGGGGCGGTGCATCGGCTGTCGAGTCAACCGAGTCGCGTGGGTCAAACCCCGCGTGGACTACTGCTATGAGTGCCTGCCCGGCGGGCCGTTCACCCCGCCGCCGTGCCGGCACTGCCGGTCGAGGACGTACTTCAGCGACGGGATGTGCGAGCGCTGCCATCCCGGCGGGCCCCAGCACCCGGGAGCGTGCCGCGGCTGCCTGGCGTGGGGCGTCTACCGCCAGCACAACTGGCGCTGCTGGAGCTGCCGCTGGTGGCACGCCCACTACCCCGACGGCGACTGCCGGCACTGCCGGAGCAAGACACGCGTCGGCGACATGGGCGCCTGCCGCCTGTGCCTGGAGCAGGCGAGGCTGGTCCAAGCGCCCGGACGCCCGCTCGACCTCACCGCCGGCAACCGGTTCGGACAGCAGCTGTTCCTCGCGAACATGCGCTACCAGCGCCCGCGCACCCCGCGCCTGCGACCCCCGACCCGCCAACAGCAACGGGAGGCCCGCGCGATCGCGCGGGTCGCGTGGCGCCAAGAGCGGCTGTTCGAGCTCGCGCCCGATCCCGAGCAAATCGCCCAGCGCGCGCTCACTGCCGACCGGGACCTCGTCGACTACTGCCGGGAGATCGTTGGCGAGCACGCCGCCCGCCACGGCTGGAGCAAACGCCAGCGCAACGACGTCGAGCGCTCGCTCCGGCTGCTGGCCGTGCTGCAGCCCACGCCAGGCGCGAAGATCAACGCCACCGACGTGCTCCAGCTCCCGCGCTACGCCGGGAACATCAGCTCGACGCTCGATGTGCTCGCCGCCGCGGGGCTGCTGATCGACGACCGGGTCGCGCCCGTCGCGCGGTATTTCGCCGGCAAGACCGACGGCCTGCCCGCTCCGATCAGGGCACAGCTCGAACTCTGGCTGGAGGTGATGCTGGCCGGCAGCAGGACCGCGCCCCGCCAGCGCTCCCGCGACCCCCAGACGGTCCGCATCCAGATCATGGGAATCGCTCCGATCATCCACGCCTGGGCCGCCCAGGGCCACCAGTCGCTTGCCGAGATCACCCGCGAGCACGTCCGCGCCGCGCTTCCGGCCAGCAACGCCCATCGCCACTGGGCCGAGCTCGGACTCCGATCTCTCTTCCGGACGCTGAAGGCGCGCAAACTGATCTTCACCGACCCGATGCGAGGCCTGCGCTCCACCCAGCCCAACAGCACGGTGCCGCTGCCCTTGGACACCCAGGCGATCCGCGACGCGCTCGACTCGCCCGACCCGGCGATCGCGCTGGCCGTCGCGCTGGTCGCGTTCCACGCCCTCACCAGCCGGCAACTGCGCGAGCTGAAGCTCACCGACATCGTCGACGCCAGGCTCATGCTCAACGCCCGCGACATCCCGCTGGCCGCACCCGTCCGCGTCCGGCTGCGCGCCTGGCTCGATCACCGCAACCGAACCTGGCCGCACACCATCAACCCGCACCTGTTCGTCACCCGGGTCAGCGCGCCCCGGCTCACCCGGGTCGGCGCCCAGTTCCCCTGGAGGGGAACCAACCTGACAGCCCAGGCCCTGCGCGAGGACCGCATCGTCCAAGAGATCCACGCCACCGGCGGCGACACCCGGCGTCTCTGCGACCTGTTCGGCCTCAGCGTCAACGCCGCGATGCGCTACGCCACCGCCCTCAACCACCCCGGCCTGGAAACGCACCACGCTCCGGTTCGGCGAACCCAACACAACAGCTAGGCTCCACACGCGATCTACCATCGGGTTCCCGACTTTTTCCGCTCAGAAGCCTCGAACCCGACACGGTTGATCCGCATCCCGGTGTCGGTGTTCGTCAGCCCGGTCTCCATTCGGGAGCGGCAGTGCTGAACCACGAATGAGCGTGAGCCGACGCGCCATAGCGCCTGGCCCGCCGAGAGCAGCGAGATCAGCTGTGCCTCAGTCTCGGAGAGCCCGAGCAGCTGGCGGGTGAGCGGCACCTGGCTCTCGTCCTGGTGGTAGACGATTCGGGTGGAGGCATCGGCGATCAGCCCCTCCGCGATGCGCGCTGCCCGGGAGCCGGCATCACCTGCAGCCTGGAGGTCGGCCAACTTGTGTAACACGACCAGGTTCATCACCCCGAATTGCCGGGCCAGCTTGAAATTCGACTGGAACCACTCTCCGAGGCCGGTGTGTTGAACGATCTTCCAGGACTCGTCGGCGACATTGATCAGTCGCTCCCGACCGGGACGTTCTGCCATCTGCGCGAGCAGCGCGCTCATCCAGGCGGTGGCACAGGCCATCAGGATCCCGACCGCGGGAGAGTCACGAACGGCGTGCAGATCAAGTACGAGCAGCCGGGCGTCCAGGTCCAGACCGGGGGTCGTCGGGCCGTCGAACATCCCCCGCAGCGGCCCTTCGCAGAGATCCTGGAGAGCCAGCGCGGCGCGCCGCGTATCGCCGGCCAACCGATCGACGGTCGTGCGTAGGCGCTCCGCCATCTCGCTCACGGGCGAGAACAGCAGTGCCGCGATCTCCGGCAGCGTCGGCTCCGTGCGATGGCTGGCCCGGACGGTCCTCAGGGCCTCACGCAGCGCTGCGGCTTCGATCTGGGTCAACGGGCCGCCCACCGCCGTCACCGTTACGGCCCTCAGCAGATCGAGCTGGGCATGCTCCTCGGGCCGGGATGCGAGTGGGTTCAGCCGCACACCCGCTCCGGGAACGAGGGAGATCGGCTCGACGCCGACCGCGGCGCACAGCGGACCGTACTCTCGCTTGACGTCCAGCACGAACGCCCTGCGGCCGAACAGCAGCATCCGCCACAGCAGGGTCTTGACCAGCGCGCTCTTGCCCTGACCGAGCTTCCCGAGCACGATCACGTTGGGATCGTCAAGCGCACCCTCGCTGTAGAGCACCCACGGGTCAAAGCAGAACGCGCCGCCGGCCGAGTCTCGGCCGATGAACGCGCCCCGGCTGCCGAGGCCACCCGGGGCCATGAACGGATAGATCGCCTGCGCGTGCCGGGTAGTGACGCGGTGGCCGGGGCGCTCCGCCGCGCGCAGGCTCACGCTCGCTCCGTTGCGGTCGGGATTGTCACTTCAGTCCCCGGCACAGCGGCAACGTGAACGTGAACGCCTCCGCCTGCTGACCGTACATGCGGTGGAGCTCGAGCCGAGCCCGCGCTGCGTGCTCGAGGACCTCGGAGCTGGACCGGCGCAGGTCCTCGCCGTCTCGTCCGGAAACGGTGACGAACCCCGCCAGGCGAACTTCGCAATGTCCCGCGGCGAGCTCCGATTCCCGCCGGACGGTTGCGTCTTCCGCCTGCCGCTGGCGGGCCGTCTCGGACTGCCCAAACCGATGCCGCAGGTCACGGTCGGCGCGGTCGCGCGTGATCGCTGCTTCGACATCACGGGTCGAGCGCTCAGGAGGGATCGGCTCGAAGGTCACTGCGACGGTGCGTACGACGCTCGAGCGGCCGAGCAGCGCATCCATGAACATCGGAGACACATCCACCCTGGGCCACCCCCCGATCCAGTAGGTGGCGTGTAGCGCGCCGTCGCTGCGGTACTGATCCCATGACTCGAGGGCCCCAATCGGCCAAGCGTTGGCTTCGGTCAGTCCATCCCGGCTCCGATCAGCGGTCTCCAGCGTGGTCAGCTCCGTGCGGGCATACGGATCAAAGGCGGTCCGCAGAGCCCGCGCGAGCTGGCCGGGACTGAGGGCGCCCAGCACCGACACCTCGGCCGCCTCCAGACTCTCCGCTACCCGCTCGGTCTCCTCCACCAGCGCCCGGGTCGCCGCGTCGGAGCCACGCGCTCGCACCCGCCGCGCATCAACTTGGATGGCGACGAGGATCTCGTGCTCCTGCGTCACCCTGGCTGTGGTTCCGATCAACTCCAGGTAGGACTCGATCATCGGCGTTCCCCGCAGCGGCACGGCCGGATCATGTTCAGCATGCAGCCAGCGAGCCAACTCGTCCCCCTGCGCAGGAGCCGTTCGCTCGATCCATCCGATCCTCCGAATCGGGGTGCTCGACGCGCCCGAGAGCACCAGCCCCCACCGAGCCAGGCGCCGCTCCTGCGACTCGGGGTCCAGCAGCGAGAACGAGGCCACGCGGCAGGCCAGCACCGCGGTCAGCTGCCGTCCCGAGCGCTCGGCCAGGATCCCGATTGGGCGCCCTCGGTAGCCCGCGGCGATGATTCGCACGCCGCACAGCGCCGGTGGCGTCGCCGGACGCGCCTGTTCGAGCTCGCCGCTGGCGAGGCGAAACCCGTGGCTCGGAGTCGGTGAGCGGAACCGGCGAGCACCGCTCAGCACGCGAGTCACGAACGCTGCGAGCACCGGGGCCCACTCCTCTGCGCTTCGTCGGCCGATCGGCACGACGGTGACTGCGCATGCGGCGGCGAACAGAAGCGTGGCGAGAAACGCGCCGGTCACCGTCGGCGCCCAGTCCAGGGCAGCGATCGCCAGCAGCGCTCCAGTCGCCATCGTCGCTGCCTGTCCGCCCCGTACCGGGCCGAGGATGCCGCGCCGCTCGAGCGGCCCGAACCGGTAGCGCAGCCGCGACGAGGTCATTTGGCTGCGCCGCCGTCGCTGTCGGAGTCCGGCGCGTCTGAACGCTCGGGCCCCCTCGACTCCGGCGCCGGCTTCATCGAGAACGCCTCCGGCCCTAGCTCGACGGGGTCCCACGTGCCGTCCGCCTGCTGGAACCTCTCGGGCAACCCGGGCGCCCGCGCCGCGGTCGCGTCCGGGCCGGAGCTCCCGGCGTCCCCGGAATCGCCACCCGCGGAACGAGGTGGCGATGTCGCCCCGGTGCTGCTGGTCGTCGGTGGTGCGCCTTCGGCGCCAGCGCCATCCCCGCCGGCGCCGGTGGCTGCCCCGGGCGCACTGCTCACCGCGGCGCCGACGTGCGCTCCCAGGTCGGGTTGGCCGTTTCGGACGCCTCCCCCGCCGGAGGCGGCGCTCCACACTCCTGTGAGCTTCTCGTTCTCGTCGCGCGCCGCGCCATGTTCGGCCCCCGACTCGGCCGTGTCCCGCACCCGGCCCCGCATTCCGGCCATCACCGAGCCGGCCCAGTCCCCGGCTCCTCCGGCAGCGGAGTCGACGGCCCCGTGCATCCCGCGCAGCCGCCAGCCTTCGCCCCGAAATTGTCCGGCCGCCGCGCTCGCGAGTTCCGTCATCGGCAGCAGTCGGACCAGCGCCCACGGCGCCCCCGCTGCGAGCACGACCAGCACGAGTCCGGCCAGCATGCCTCCCACGCCGCCTGAACCTCGCTGTCCGAGCGCTGCCCCGCCGAGCGCGAGGACGGCGATGATCGCAAACTTCGACAGGATCAGCGCGACGAGCAGTTCGACGACTCGGATGGCCCAGACTCTCCGCGCAGGCCACACGAACGCCGCAAACGCCAACGGCAGCATCAGCACCACGATGTAGACCGCGGCCTCCCGCATAAGCATCTCCACCCATAGGAGCACGGCCGCCGAAACGGTCAGGAGCCCGACGAAGAACGCAACGAACGGAGAATGCGAGAGGACGCTGAGCGTTCCGGACACCAGTCCCAACTGGGCTAGGAAACGGGTACCAGCCCCGCCGGCCGCCGCTGCGACTGCGGCCGAGATTTCGTCAGATGCCGCCAGCAACAGCATGGTCAGGGGCGCGGCGACACTGACTGCCAGCAGCGAAAGCGGCAGATAGCCAAGCGAGGCTCGGGCGAGCAGCCCGAGGTCGGAGCGGATCAGCGCTTGCACGGCGGCAGCGAACAGAAACGGAATGGTCAGCAGCGCGGCAATCCCGGCCATGCGCCAGTAGGTCGAGGAGAACCAAGTCGTCGTCAGCTGGGGCCGGGTCGTCTTGTCGAGCACCGTTGCCGTGTCGTGCAAGGCGGTCTTGGCGCCGCCCAGCACCCACTCGACGACGGCGGCCAGCCCGATCACCGCGGCGGCCCGCGATCCCACGCCGCCGGCGCCAGCGCTGCCTCCGCCCCCGCCGAGGATCGTCTTCGCGGCAGCTCCGAGGTGGCCGGCGGCGAGCTTCTTTCCGGCGCTGACGAGCTTGTCCCCGTGCTGGAGCACGCCGCACACCTTGCCGGTGATGCCGCTGATCCAGCCGGCGACGCCGCATACCGGTTTGAGCGCATCGAAAGCGGAAGCGTTCGGTGCCCGCGATCCCGCGACGGCGACGGCCAGCAGCAGCGAGAGGGTGGCCGTCAGCAGCGGTTGGGGTGCGCGCGGGGCCGTCATCTTGCCTTCGTTCCAAGCTGTTGGAAGAAGTTGACGAGCCCCGGCGCCGCGCCGACGACGAGTGCCGCGGCGGCTGAGATCAGCGCCGCCATCCGGCCGCGCGCGGCGTAATGGTGGTTGTTGCTGTGTGAGGCCACGGCCCACAGACCCGCGCCGATGAACGCGCCGAGCAGGGCGATGGCCAGCGCCCAGGCCTCCGCGCCGTTGACCAGCTGCTGCAGCACATTGCTGCCCGGCAGGCCCGTGAGATTGGGGTGTGCGCTGACTGCCGCCCAGCCCGCGCTCACCCCCGCCATAGGCTCCCCCAATCCGAACTCCATGCAATGCCTCCAAGTCTAATTGAAGCTAATTTGATGCTGATTAGCCTAGCAATTTCCATCTGAACTTGCTAGATTCCTTCGTAGCAACTTTGCTTCTTTTAGAGTCAATGCAAGCCGAACGTAAAACAGCCCATCCCGACGCCATCGATGTGGAAGCGCTCTACCGCACGCTGGCGCGGAGGCTGGAGCAGATAGTCCGTGCCGACGTACGCGCGCCAGACACGGTGATCGAGGACGCCTGCCAATTTGCTTGGAGCCGGCTCGTCCGCCACGCGCATCGCGTGCGGCGGGAATGTGTGTTGGCTTGGCTCGTCCAGACCGCTCGGCGGGAGGCGGTCAAGCTGGTCCGGCGTGATGCGCGCGAGGTTTCGCTGGACAGTGTGCTGGAGGGAGCATCCCCGCCTGTCCCGGCGGTACGCCTGCCTGGACCCGAAGAGCTCTTCGAACAGCGTCAACGCTTGAACGTGGTCGACTCGCTCCCCCTGCGCCAGCAGAAGGTGCTGTGGCTGCACGCCCTCGGGCTGAGCTACGCCGAGATTTCGCTGGACACCGGCGACAGCCTGCGCACCGTCGAACGCCAGCTCCTGCGGGCCAAGCGCTCGGTGAAGCTGCTCGCGGTGAGCCCAGTGTCGTGACCTCGGCGAGGCAGTAGGATCGGCACGGGCTGGGCGCCGCGATGGCCACCGAAGAGCACGTCACCTACTGCCGAATCTGCGAGCCCCTATGTGGGCTGATCGCCACGGTGCAGGACGGCGAGCTGACGCAGCTCCGGCCGGACCCCGATCATCCGCTCTCGAGAGGTTTCGCGTGCCCCAAGGGCATCGCGATGACGGGCATCCAGAGCGATCCCGACCGCGTCATCTATCCCCAACGCCGCCGTCCCGATGGCAGCTTCGAGCGTGTCAGCTGGCATGAGGCGCTCGATGACATCGGCACGCGGTTGCGCTCGCTGATCGGCCGTCACGGCGCCCGCGCGGTCGGTTGGTACCTCGGCAACCCGTCCGCGTTCTCCTATTCGCACCCGATCTGGGTCAAGGGGTTCATGGACGCGATCGGCTCGCCCAACCTCTACAGTGCCGGCTCCCAGGACGTCAACAATCGCTTCGTCGCCAGCAAGCTGCTGTACGGCTCCCCTCTGGTCGTCCCGATTCCCGACCTCGACCGCACGGACCTGCTCCTGATCGTCGGGGCCAATCCCCTCGTCTCCCACGGGAGTGTGCTCACCGCGCCCCGGATCAAGGATTCCCTCCACGGCATCGTGAGCCGGGGTGGACGGGTGCTCGTCGTCGATCCGCGTCGCTCGGAGACTGCCCGCGCCTTCGAGCATATGTCGATCTGGCCCGACGCCGACGCGTGGCTGTTGCTCTCTTTGTTGCACGTCATCTTCGCGGACGGGCTCGAGGACATAGCGATGCTCGCGGAGCAAGCCAGTGGACTGGACACGCTGCGGCGGTTGGTCGACGGCCATCCGCCTGAGGCGACGGAGCCCCGCACAGGTGTCCCGGCGGCGGATGCTCGCCGGCTGGCGGTCGATCTCGCCCTGGCCGACCGGGCCGCGGTGTACGGACGAACCGGCTCCTGCCTGGGGCGGCACGGCACGCTGGTGTCGTTCCTGCTCGATGCGCTGAACGTGGTGACCGGGAATCTGGACCGGGAGGGTGGGGCCATCTTCGGTACCGGAGCGATTCAGCTTGAGGACCTGCTGCACCGGGTCGGAGCGGACAGTTACGGCAAAGTCCACTCGCGCATCGGAGGCTTTCCCGATGTCCTCGGCCAGCTGCCGGCTTCGGTGATGGCCAAGGAGATGACGACTCCGGGACCGGGCCAGATCCGGGCCTTGTTCGTGTCGGCGGGAAACCCGGTGCTGTCGGTGCCCAACGGAGAGGAGCTCGAGCGCGCCATCGAACAGCTCGAGCTCACCGTCGCGATCGACTTGTACGTAACTGACACCAGCCGGCACGCCGATTACATCCTGCCCGCAACGACGTTCCTGGAACGGGAGGATTTCCCGTCGGCATTCCTCACCTTCCACGCGACCCCGTTCGTGCAATGGACCGACGCTGTCCTGAAGCCTCGCGGGGAGGCGCGCCAGGAATGGCAGATCATCGACGACATCGCCCGCCGGATCGGAACCATCCCGGCGAGCACATGGCCGCTGCGGGCGCTGGGTCGGCTGAGCCTTCGAGTCTCGCCGCGGCGCTTGATCGACCTCGGCCTCCGACTCGGGCCACGCGGCGACCTGTTCGGGCTGCGCCGGAGCGGCCTCAGCATCGCAAGGCTGCGTCGGTACCCGCACGGTGTCCGCCTGGCCGACCGCCATCCCGTTGGCGTGCTGGGCAAGAAGCTCTTTCACGGCGACAAGCGGGTGCACCTTGGCGCGGCGGAGATCGTGGCGGAGGTTTCCGCCCTCGAGCGCGAGAACGGACATGACCCCGCGTTCCCGATGCGGTTGATCGGCCTGCGCGAGCTGCGCTCGCACAACTCCTGGATGCACAACGTGCCGAAGCTCATGCAAGGGGGACGGGTGCATGCCGCTCGCGTGCATCCCGACGACGCCGCCGCATCCGGGATCGAAGATGGGGCGCTGTGCCGAGTTCTGTCTCCCTCCGGCTCGATCGAGCTGGCGACGAAGGTGACCGACGAGGTCATGGTTGGAACCGTCGCGGTGCCGCACGGCTGGGGTCACCGAGGCGGCTGGCGGCAGGCGACCGCGGCCGGAGGCGCCAACGTCAACTTGCTCGCCTCGTCGGATCCCGCACAGCTCGAGCGTCTGGCCGGGATGGCATTGCTGAATGGGATCCCGGTGCGATTGGAAGCGGTGGCTCCTGGGGTCGAAAACCGCGCACTGCCCGGGGCCCCCGTTCGCCGGTCGGCGCCAAGTCCCGCCCCTACCGCCGCGCGCGGCCTCGCTTGCGCCGGCGACGCTCCGCCGGGCTGAGCTTGCGCGGCTTTGCCCGCTGCTTGGCCGCCGCCCGGCTGCCGGCGGTGGCGGCCTCGGCCGCCGCCCGGTGGCGGACGGGGGCGCGGCGGCGCGCGTCACGCCAGATGAACAGCGAGATCCCGACCAGTACGGCGATTGCGCCGACGCCGATCGCGATCGCGTTGGTCCCGCTGAGTCCGGAGCCGGTGGAGGGAGAACTCGAGGTGGGCAGGACCGGGGGCGCGGTGGCCGTCGTGGGCGCCTGACCCGTCGACGGCGGCACGCCGGGCGAGAATGGGGTGCCCGTTGCGCCGGCGCCCGGAATCGCCAGCGAGCCCGCGGCGCCGGCCGCAGCCGCACCCGCAGCGCCACCCGCAGCGCCGCCTGCACCCGCCGTACCCCCAGCCCGAGCTGCGCCCTTAGCCAGGTGACGACCGTTATTGCCGGCCGCGAGCGCCACCTCCGCCGGCGCCACGCACAGCGCAATCGCCGCGAGCACCACGGCCGAGCGCAAGACCAGGACCGAACGCCGTCCCATCACAGCGCTAACGCTCTGAAGAGAGCGGTTGCTCCATCGCCTTGGTGTCAGGCGGCTTGATGTAGGGCTGCTCAGGCTCCTCGTGCTCTTCGTGGTACACGCTCTCGGCGTTGACGGCCCAGATGTCGTGGTTCGAACCGAGCAGGATGTTGTCGACCGCGCGCATGGCGGTGAGCATCGAGTGGTCGGAGTTGTTGTACCGATGCAGCCCGTTGCGCCCGACCTGAATCAGGTTCGGCACGCCCTCGAGCCAGGTTCGGATCACCGCGATTCGGTCGGCGTATTCCGAGTCGTAGATCGGGTAGGCCTTGTGCACACGGACCGTGAAGCCGAACTTGATCTTCTGAGTCGTGACGAGACCGAGCTGCTTGATCTCGCGCGTGGCCAGCGCGACCAGGTCGTCGTCGCCCATGTTCCAGAGCTCGTCGCCCTCGAAGCAGAAGTACTCCATGCCGATCGAGCCGTCGGTCTCGTTGGGCACCATCCACGGGCTCCAGGAGCGGAAGTTCTGGATCCGCCCGACCGTCACCGTCGGCTCGTGGATATAGATCCAGTTGTCGGGGAACAGCTCTTCACCGTCGATCACCAGTAGAACAGTGAGGAAGTCCCGGTAGCGCAGCCCGCGGGCCGCGTCGCGGACCTCGCCCGGCGCGTCCGGTTCGGTGATCCCGACCGTGGTGCGCAGCGGCAGCGACGAGATGACATATGAGGGCGTCAGCGTCTCGCCGCCGGCGACCACCTCGGTCAGGCGTCCGGAGCCAGGATCGACCCGGAGCCGCGTGACCGGCGCGTTCATTCGCACCTCGCCACCGTGCGCGTGGATGTCGTCGCGCATCTGCTCCCACATCTGCCCCGGTCCGTAGCGGGGGTAGTTGAACTCGGAGATCAGCGACTTGATCTTGTTCCCTCGGTTGCCGAAGAAGGCGGACCGGGCGGCGCTGAAGAACGACAGGCCCTTGATCCGCTGGGCAGCCCATTCGGCGCGGATCTCATTGGTCGAGACGCCCCAGACCTTCTCGGTGTAGGACTTGAAGAAGTGATTGAACAGACGCCGTCCGAAGCGGTTGGTGACCCACTGCTCGAACGTGTCCTCACGTCCCTTGGGCTTGACCGCCGCCCATAGATACGACAGTCCACACAACATCAGCTCCCAGGGCCCGAGTTTCTTGATCACGTCCATCCCCTGCAGCGGATACTCGAGGAACTTGCTCCGCCAGTAGATCCGGGATTGGCGCGGACGCTTGAGGAATTCCTCCTTCATGATCTCGTGCCAGAGGTCGTCGACCTCCTTGACCTTGGTGAAGAAACGGTGGCCACCGAGATCGAATCGGTAGCCGTCACGGATCTCCGTCCGAGCGATACCACCGACCTGATCCGTGGACTCGAGCACGATCACCGATTTGCCCTGCTTGGCCAGCAGGTAGCCGGCGGTCAGGCCGGCGGGACCTCCGCCGAGTACGACGACGGGCCGCTCAGCCGTGATGTCGGAGCCCGTCCCGGGCGTGTCTGTGGAGGAAATCTCGCTCATGTCCGGCCCTTCGGGCGACCTTTTTGTAGAGGACGGCGCTGTCGCCCACGCAGCAGGCACCGCGGTAATTGTGCGGAGCCACCCACACCTGCTGGAGACCCCGATCGGCCGCGAGAATCGCTCCCCACTGTGCAGAGCGCCGCCGCACGAGCTGTGTCCACGGCGCCTCCCAGCTCTTGGCGCCCTCCGTCAGCGGGCGCACGAACAGGATCTGCTGACCGGGCTTGAGACTAGCAACGAGGGGAGAAAGCGTGGCCTGCGGGTTGGCGTTGCGCAGCCGCGGCAGCGCGCGCACCCAGTTCATCGATTGTGGGTCGCTCGAGAGTCCGGTCACGTCGGCGAACCGCAAGCCTGAAGGCAGGTAGTACCAGGCGAGCGGGACCTGCTCGGGCTGGCCGACGACGATGAGATCGTCCTGATGCAGATACTGAGCCATCTCGCCGCTCAGGTCGCGCATGTCGCTCTTGTATTGAGGCGTGAACGACGACGGGTTGGCCCAGAAGACCACCGTCAGGGCGAGGGCGATCAACCCGACCCCCCGAGCTCGGGCGAGCCCCCACGCGGCGAGGAGCAGCAGGGCAGCCAGGATCGGCGCGAAGTAGCGGTACTGCCAGGCAGGAGAGAAGCGCGAGACGACCCATCCAAACGCGAGCGTGCCCGCCGGGAAGATCATCAGCGTCCACATGATCAGTCCTTCCCGCGAGCTCCGTCGCCCGCGCACCCACAGCGCCGCCAGGCCGATCGCGGCCCCGAGGACGAGTGCCGTCGTCGCTCGGTCTCCGCCCATCAGGTTGCGGGAGATCTGCACCGGGGCACCGAAGTTCGGCGCCGAGTCCCACGGAGATCCGGTGTGGGTGGCCTGGTAGAGCAGGGTCGGAACCCAGGGCAGGTAGATCACCGCCGCGGCCCCGAACGTGAGGATCGCGTCTCGTGACAATGCCCGCCGGTCGTCGCTGCTGAACCAGATCGGGATCAGCGCTAAGGCTGCCCCGACGCCGAAGAAGATCCCCCATGCGTGGGTGTAAAGCATCAGCGCCTGGCAGATCGTGAACAGGATCAGGTAGCGGCGCCTGCGGTAGATGAAGCCATGGATGAATCCGGCCGTGGCCAGCAGGCCCAACAGCGTCATCAGCGTGTACATGCGCGTCTCTTGGCTGTAGGCCGTGAGAAACGGATTGAATGCGAACAGGACGGCCACGATCAGCGCGGCGCGGATCCCGAAAAAGGTCCAGGCAACCCACGCGCCGATCGGCACGATCAGGACTCCGAACATCAGCGCCAGCGCGTGGGTTGCGCTTTCGCTTGAACCGGCGACGCTCATCCACACGTGCAGCAGGAGGTAGTAGAGCGGGGGCGAGCCGTCGTGGCGCAGGACGCCGGGAATCGCGGTCAGCGAGTGCGAGGAGATTCCCACCGATAGGGCTTCGTCCATCCAGAACTGCCCGCTCAGGTAGCGCGTGCGGAGGAACAGCGAAAGCAGCGTGAGCAAGGCCACGGCGCCTCCGACCGTGAGCCACCGCGGGTAGCGCGCGATCCACGACGGCGAGCGCAGGTCGAAGTCGGGGACGGCTCGGCGGGGTGGGGCGACGGTAGCCATCAGCGGATCAGGTTAGTGGGAGCAGTGCTCATAGACCCGGAAGGTCCGGGTGTGCGTCACAAGTTTGTAATGCGTGCTCGGCCAGCTGCTCAGCCGCGGCAGCAGATGCGCATGGCGCTGCGCTCGGTTCTGGAAGATGACGTTCGGGGGCGGCGGAGGGGGCGCCGAAGCCGAGACCGGAGACGCCTGAACCCGGAGCGTGTGCACCCCGAGATTCCAGGCCAGCATCGGCACCTGGAAGCCCTCGGTCATCACCGTCCCGCAGCGCAGTACCTTCGCGGGGCCGCCGAGCCGGCCGACCGCGCTCGCCATGTCCGCCCGCAGGCGGGCCTGGTAGGTAAGCGAACGATGCGTGCGCTGAATGTCGATCAGGTTGTTGGCGACGAAGTTGGGGAGCAGCAGAAACACGGCGAGGACAAGCGCCAACGCGCCCCAGCGCACGGTGGCCAGCGCGCCGTGGCCGGCCGAGCGCAGCGGCGCCACGTAGCGCGGCACGGCCCGTCCTAGCTCCAGCGCCAGCCACCCCCATCCCACCCCGCCGGCGATTTCGATCAGGGCGGCGCCRAGCACCAGATATCGGTTGTTTCCTGAGAACCCGATCTGCGTCATGATCGCCACCACGATCCACCACGCGGCGCCGAGCACGCCGGCGATGACGACCCCGACCTGCGCGCGCTCGCGAACGGTGGAGAGCGCCCAGCCGTCCCGCGCACGCTGTCCGCGCCACAGCAGGACCCCCGCCGCGCCGACCCCGAGGACGGTAAAGATCTTGATCCGCAGCAGCACGGTCGGCCAAGCGTGGTCGGCGAGCTCGGTGCAGAACGGGCACTTGGCGAAAGCTGGACTGTTCGAGCGTGGGTGCTGGGCTCGATTGACGCCCCGCAGGAAGTGCCCCGAGCCCCAGTACTCGGGCAGGAACCAGAAAACCGGGATCAGCACGAACAGAGCGGCGACGAGTTTCCGGGCCTCAGGGTCCTTCCACCACAACCACAGACCGTACGGGCCCCAGAACAGCCAGATCTCGGGACGATCGAGCGCGGCGAGGAAGCCGACGGCAAACGCCTGGCGGCGCTTTCCGTCGAGATGGCGGTCGATCGCAATCAGCACCAAAGCGGTCATTAGCCCTTCGGAATAACCCAGCCCGTTGTCGCTGATGAAACCCCCGGAGAAGGTCAGGCCGACTGCGGCGATCAAGCCGGCCAACAGTGCCGGCGCAAAGACGCTCAGCCCGTCAGTACCCGGGCGGCCTGCCGCATCGCCGCCGACCATCGCGCCCAGCTGACGCGTTAGTCGAACGCACAGCTTGAACACCATCGCCACCGACATGACCGCCCCCGCGCGGGCCACGACCAGCCACAGGTCAGGTGCCGCCTTGCCGAACGGGGCGAACAGCGTGGTGAAGATCACAGGCAGCGGCTTCCACGATGGGCCGCCAGTGGTCTGAAGCTTCAGGTGCACGATCTCCCGTCCCCAGACGAGCCACGCCCACGGGTCGTAGCTGGGGGTGGAGGGGAGCAGCAGCGAGATCGCGCCAAGGACCAACGCCAGGCCTGCGAGCGCGACGTACAACCTCGCGCCGGAGAGGCGCGCGGTGATTGCCGCGGGGCGGGTTCTACGCTGGGCGGCCGCGGCCGGCGCAGTCAGCTCGGCAGTGGGGACAGACACGGGCAGATCTCTGGCTGGCGCCGCGCTCAATCAGCTTGGGCGATGCGCGGCACGACGCAAAATGAGCCCGCGCACCTCGCACGGGCCGGGCCGGGCATTCTAGTCGGCCCGCGAGCAATCTCGCGTGGGCACCGGTCTCCAGACGCACTCAGCCACTCGCCACGCGGCGCTTCAGGGCGATGATCCGCCGGTAACAAGCGCGGGCCTCCGACGTACTCAGGGTGCCGTTACCGAGGGCACGCTGCAGCGCGGCCAGCGCCCCGGGAGCCGAATCGGTGTACAGCAGGACGTCGGCGCCGGCCCGGGCCGCCAACACTCCAGCGGTCACCTCGTCGTGGCCGGTCGGCGTTCCGAGGGCGTCGGTGATCGTCACTCCGGCGAAGTGCAGGCGCCCTCGCAGCAGGCCTTGGATCGTGGTGCGCGACAAGGCCGCCGGAGTGCCGCTGGGGTCATAGGCAGGAAAGCCCGCGGTGGAGAGCATCACGGTGTCGAGGCGCCGTGGGATGAGCACTCGGTAGGGCACCAACGCCGCTTCCCGCTGAGCCGTCGACGGCCGCAACTCCTCCAGCCGGTTGTCGGTGTCGATGGCGGCGGAGCCGACACCGGGGAAGTGCTTGGCTGTCGCGGCGCTGCCGGCATTCTGAAGTCCGAGCGCGAACGAAGTCGCGTACCTGGCCACCGTGTCCGCGTTGAAGGAGAAGGCTCGTCCCTGGCGCCAGATGAACGCTCCCGGAAACGTCGGCACATCGACCACGGGAGCGAGATCCCAGTTGATCCCCAGGCCCTTCAGGTAGCGACCGGTGGCGCGTCCTTCGCTGAAGGCCACGGGCGTACTTCCGGTGGCGACGATCTGCGGTGGCGAGCGATCGGGTGGACCGTTCGGCAAACGTTTGACCTGGCCGCCCTCTTGGTCGGTGGCGATCAACAATGGGGGGTTGCCGCCGGCCTGGGCGGCGCGCTGCAGCGATCCGGTCGCGGCCCGCAGCTGTGCGCGGCTGACGATGTTCGCGCTGAATAGGATCACCGAGCCCACGCGGCCTGCGCGTACGCTCCGCAGTAGGCCGCGGTCGGGCTGCGTGCCCGACATCCCGACCATGATCCGCTGGCCCAGCAGCTTCGGATCCGAGACGCCGGCCGTCACGCGCGGGTGCGGAACAGCGGTGCCGACGGCGCCGGCGACGAATGTCAGCGCGGCGATCAGCGCGCGACCCAGCACGGCCTATCCGCTCACGCCCTGGTCAAGGCAGTTCTCGATCGGCTGCAGTGCGGAATCCGGTGCGGTTCCCGGGTAGAGGAGGGCGCTTCCGATCACCTCGGCGCCCTGCGTGTGGCCCGAGATCTGCTCATCCTGCGCCGCCCCCGGCGTCGGCGTGAAGGTCGCCGCGACCTGGTTCGGCGGTGTGCCGATGAGCAGGTCGGTCTTGCCGCGCTTGATCACCGGCATGTGCAGCCCCTGCAGGCACGCGAGATGTTTCAAACGGGGGTCGTCAACCACGCCGCGTGCGCCTGCCTTGTGCACGGCAACGTTCGCCGCTCCGGCTTGCGGCTTGGTCGAAGAGCCGCACGCCGACAAGATCAGCGCGGCCAGCGCGCCGGCCGCCGCGAGCTTCGCAGAGCGCATGTCGCGCAGCGTAGAGGATCGAAGCTGGGGCGTTGTCTACCCTCCGGCGCGTGATCACGTTCGCCGTGCTGACTGGGACGATGCCGAAACTGGGCGTGATCCTCGTCGCGGGGCTCGCGGCGGGCGCGATGCTGGCAGCCCGCGACCGGGTGGCGGCGACGTCGATGCTCGGAGCGCTGATCTTGGCGCCGGTGCTGCTGCTGATCGACATCTGGCACTCGCCGCAGCTCAGCGTCGTCCATCGCCACCCGCTCGTCGCGGTCGTGGCCGCGGTGCTGGCGATCGTCGTGCTGGCCGCGGTCGCCCTGCTGATCCACCGGCGCCCGCCGCTGCTCGCACCGCTGGCGGTGATCGCGCTGCCGTTCCGAATTCCGATCTCTGCCGGGGGCAGCGCCGCCAACCTGCTCGTGCCGCTGTATCTGGTCGTGGCGGCCGGTGCCCTGTCGTTCATCGTCCCCGCGCTGAGGGCGCGCGGGAGCGGAGCACGCAGCCCACGGGGCTGGCCGGAGTGGCTGCTCGCGCTGTACGTCGTGCTGTACGCGGTCCAGGCGTTGTACTCGCCGGACTCCGGCACTGCGCCACCGTTCGAGAAGGCGCTCCAGCAGCTGGTGTTCTTCTACGTCCCGTTCTCGCTGCTGTTCTGTCTGCTCCGGCGCCTGCCCTGGACTCCGGAGCTGATCCGCGCGTGCCTGAAGGTGGTGGCCGTCCTGGCCCTSCTGTTCGCCGGCGTCGGCTTCGTGGAGTACGCGACGAAGACGATCATCCTCAATCCCAAGCTCGTCGCCGCCAACGACGTCCACGCCTACTTCACCGTCAACTCCGTGTTCTTCGATCCGGACATCTTCGGACGCTTCCTGGCGCTGGTGATGATCGCGGTCGCAGTGCTGCTGCTCTACGAACGCGAGCGGCGTGAGCAGCTGGCCGCGATTGCCGTGCTGTCGGTCCTGTGGATCGGTCTCGTGCTGACACTCTCTCGCTCCAGCCTCGCCGCGCTGCTCGTCGGGCTCGGGGCGCTGGCGGCGCTGCGGTGGCGGGTCGGCCGCGTGCTGGCGCTGGCGGTGGGTGTGGTCGCCGTCGGCGCCGCGGCCGTGGCCATCGCGCCGAAGACGTTCGGGCTAAACCAGGGCCTCAACGGTGCCTCGAGCGGTCGCGCCGATCTCGTCAGCGGCGGCATCCAGATGTTCGGCGACCGGCCGCTGTGGGGCTACGGATCAGGGTCGTTCGTGCACGAGTATCGCGTTCAGCATCCGGGGAGCTCGCAGACCCTCTCCGCCTCACACACGATCCCGGTCACGATCGGGGCTGAACAGGGCCTGATCGGCGAGCTTCCGTATGTCGCCCTGGTGATCGTCTCGGCGGTTGCGCTGCTCCGTAGTGCGCGCGCGGATCCGGCTCGCGCCGCGATCGCCGCCGGGTTCCTGGCGCTGGTGTTTCACACCATGCTCTACGCCGATTTCCTCGAGGATCCTGTGACCTGGACGCTGCTCGCCGTCGGCCTCTCCCTCGCTCGGGCGGCGCAATCGCCGCAGGGCGCTCAGGTGCCGGCGGCCGGACGCGCACACGCCGTTCCCGCCTGAGGATCAGGCGAGCAGAGCCGACACGCGCTGGCCGCTCCGTCAGTCGGCCGTCGACGCGGGCCCGCTCTGATCGGCCCTGCCCACGTCGCGTGTCGCCTCGGCGAGGCGCAGGAGCATCCCGTGTAGCTGCTCGCGCTCTTGGGCGCTCAACGGCGCAAGCAGCTCCTCCTGGGCGCTCCCGGCGAGCTGACGCCCGCGGGCCAGGGTCTGCTTTCCCTTGGCGGTGAGATGCAGTGCATGCGCGCGGCGGTCGTTCGGATGCCGCCGGCGCTCGACGAGGCCCTTCGCCTCGAGCTCGTCAATCGTCGCCACCATCGAGCTCGGGTCGATCCCGGTGCACCTGCCGAGCGCATGCTGGGTCAACTCGCCTTCGGCTGCGAGCACGTTGAGCACGCCCCACATCCGCGTGGTCAGCCCCAGGGACTCCAGGCGCTCGCCGAACCGCTTCTGGGCGACCATGCCCATCCGGCTGATCAGGAACCCTGTGTGTTGCATCAGCGAGCTGTGGAGCGCGGGGGGTCCTGGAATGCTCGGAGGGGGAACTGTCATGCCATAAAGGAGTGTAGCGACGACGGTGGAGACAAGAAATAGTTTCCGGTACAAAGAATCCGCCTGCACAAAGATGCGGCTTGTAAACAATTTGCGAAACCAGGAGCTGACGGCCCGAGCCCGGGCACGTGGAGCCCCGAGCCGCCGGTGCAGCCACTCGATTTCCGGTTCACGCCGGCTTGACGCCCGGAGCCGTCAGGCGCGGCGTCGGGCACGGGCTACAGCGGCGTTGTGTACGCGCCGCTGATGCCGCCGTCGACCACGAACGACGTGGCGTTCACATAGCTCGACTCGTCGCTGGCCAGGAACAGCGCCGCCCCCGCGATCTCCTCGGCGCGGGCAAAGCGTCCCATCGGGACGTGAACCAGCCGCCGCGCAGCCTGCTCGGGGTCCTTGGCGAACAGCTCGCGCAGCAGTGGGGTGTCCACCGGACCCGGGCACAGCGCGTTGACTCTGACGCCGCGGCGCGCGAACTGCACCCCGAGCTCACGGGACATGGCCAGGACCGCACCCTTGGACGCGGTGTAGGAGATCTGCGAGGTGGCCGAGCCCATCACCGCCACGAACGAAGCGGTGTTGATCACCGAGCCGCCGCCGCCCGCGAGCAGATGAGGGATCCCGTGCTTGCAGCACAGGAACACGCTGCGCAGGTTCGCGGCCTGCACGCGTTCGTAGGCCTCGAGCGAGGTCTCGAGCACGGATGCATCATCGGTGGGMGAGATACCGGCGTTGTTGAACAGCACATCGATCCGCCCGAGCTCTTCCCGCGCGCGGGCGTAGAGCGCCTCGACGCTCGCCTCGTCGGTCAGGTCGGCCTGCAGCGCGAGCGCGCCCACCTCGTGCGGGCGGAGATCGACTCCGGCCACCTGGGCGCCCTCGCGCTGGAAACGCTCCGCGGTCGCCGCGCCGATTCCGCCGGCCGCTCCGGTGATCACGCACACTTTGCCCTCGAGCCGACCGCTCACGCTGATCGGCTCCGCTCGCCCGCGGGCCTGCTGCCCGCTCGGCATCCTGCCTCGCTYRAGCGGGCAGCGCCCGCGTCGTCCGGCTGGCTCGCCTGAATGTCGGCGGCGTGAGTCATCMGGCTGTCGCGTAGAAGATCGACTTGACCTCGGTGTACGCGTCGAGCGCGTGCGGGCCGAGCTCGCGGCCGTAGCCGGACTGCTTGAAGCCGCCGAAGGGCGTGGTCACCCGTACCGAGCGGTTGGAGTTGATCGACAGCACCCCAGCGTCGATCGCCCGGGCCAGCCGTAGCGCGCGGGCACCGTTCTCGGTCCAGATCGAACCGGACAGCCCATAGATCGTGTCGTTGGCCAGA
>JRHI01000070.1_pt1 | contig 101944 bp, 88 predicted proteins | sample 215371 | NCBI WGS metagenome assembly JRHI01 (sample SAMN02929681, study PRJNA255918) | sediment metagenome | biome: cave system; feature: Ice Cave; material: Sediment; isolation source: sediment from deep within a dark volcanic ice cave with no known source of... ...
GTGCAAACTACGGCTCGAATCCGCTAAGTGCGGCTAACCGCGTGTGATGGGCCGACCGACGAATTGCCCGAGGTGACCGGCGAGCCGCGGCGCCTGTTCGGCTATGCCGCACGCGGCGTGCCTTATGGCCCCGACGATGGCACACTCGCCGGATGGGCCGCGCTTGCGTCGCTGCCATTCACGCCGGACATCGCGCTGGACGCCTCGCGTAGCATGCTTCTGCGCTACCCCGAGATGCAGTCCGAGTCGCGCTACGCGAGCAGCTTCAATCCAAGTCTCCAAACCGCCGACCATCGCGCCTGGGTGTCGCCCGGCCACTTCGGGCTCGACCAGGGGGTCATGATGATCGAAAACCATCGCTCCGGGCTGATCTGGCGTCTGATGCGCGGCTGCCCTCATATTCGTGCCGGTTTGCGCCGCGGCGGCTTCCGCGGCGGGTGGCTGTAGCGGCTCCATTATTTCGGATTCCATTCGATGCGGGAACGCGGCAGCAGCCCAGGCACAACGCTCGACCAGGATGCCTGCGAGCAGGAGCGGATGGAAAACGTGCGTCCGTCGGGATGGCGCAACCCGACACCGGCGCGCCGCTACAACCTGGTGGTTGTTGGTGGCGGTCCGGCGGGACTGGTCGCGGCGAGCGTGGCGGCATCGATGGGCGCGAAAGTCGCGCTCGTCGAGCGAGCGCTGCTCGGCGGCGGTTGCCTGAACGTCGGCTGCATACCGTCGAAAGCGATTATACGAACGTCTCGCTTGTACGCCGAGATGCGCAACGCCGAACGCTACGGCGCGCACGTTCCCGGCGATATCCGCGACGATTTTGCCGCAGTGATGCAACGCATGCGCCGCATCCGCGCTCGCGTCAGCCGCGTCGATTCGGTTCAACGTCTGAGCGCCACCGGCGTCGATGTATTTCTCGGTGAGGCGCACTTCATCGGTGCCGACGCGCTGTCGGTGGACGGCACCAAGCTGCGCTTCAGGAAGGCCATCGTCGCCACCGGCGCGCGACCCGACACGCCGTCGGTTCCCGGTCTGGTCGAGGCAGGCTATCTGACCAATGAAAACGTATTCGACCTGACCGAGCTGCCTCGCCGGCTGCTGGTGATCGGCGGCGGCCCGTTGGGCTGCGAGCTGGCGCAGGCGTTCTGCCGTTTCGGCGCACGCACTACCATCGCGCAGAGCGCGCCGCTGTTTCTGCCCAAGGAAGAACGCGACGCCGCGCAACTTCTTTCGGATGCTTTTGCGCGCGATGGGATAGAGGTCAGACTCAATACCGAAGCCGTCGAGGTGCGCATGGAAGGCGGCCAGAAATACGTCGATCTCATCAGCGACGACTACCAAAGCACGGTGGCGGTCGATGCCATCCTGACCGGTACCGGCCGCTTACCCAACGTCGAGCGCCTCAATCTCGAGGCTGCGGACGTCGACTGCGACGCCACCACCGGCGTCCGGGTCGATGACTTCCTGCGGACCAGCAATCCGCGCATCTACGCCGCGGGGGATGCCTGCCTCGAGCACAAGTTCACGCACACCGCCGACGCGTCCGCACGCATCGCAGTGCATAACGCGCTGTCGCTCGGCCACCGGCGCTTGAGCGCGCTGACGATTCCGTGGTGCACCTATACCGATCCGGAGATCGCGCACGTCGGCCTTTACGTCCGCGAGGCGCGCGATCGGGACATCGACGTCAAAACCTTCACCGTACCGATGCACGACGTGGATCGCGCGATCACCGACGGCGAGGAGGCCGGCTTCGTGAAGATCCATGTCAGGGAAAGGACCGACAGGATTCTCGGCGCGACCATTGTCGCCCGCCACGCGGGCGAGATCATCAACGAGATTACGCTGGCCATCGTCGCGCGGATCGGATTGCGGACGCTCGCACGCGTTATCCATGCTTATCCCACGCAGGCGGAAGCGATCAAGAAGGCGGCTGACGCGTACCTCGGCTCGCTGCGAAAGCCCACGACCCAATCGATGTTGCGGCGCTGGGCCACGCGGTGAACTCCGCGGCATAGCGGAAGACGCGCAAAGGCAAATTCAAACGAGGCAATAGCCGTCACTCCACGCTGCCTTCAGCGGCGAAGCGCCCGAGCGCGCTTGCAGACCTCGTCGACGTTGAAGCCGTATTCGCGCAGCACTACTTCTCCCGGTGCGGAGGCGCCGAAGCGCTCGACGCTGAGTACGCCACCGGCGTCGCCGACGTAGCGATGCCAGCCCTGCCCCGCACCCGCTTCGACCGCCAGCCGCGCGCGCACCGCGGGCGGTAGCACGGCGTCACGGTCGGCTTGGGTCAGGGCATCATAGAGCTCCCAACTGGGCATCGAGACGCAGCGCACGCCGACACCCTCGCCACTGAGACGCTCCGCGGCGGCGACAATCAAGCCGACTTCCGCGCCGCTGGCGATGAGGATGAGATCGGGCTTGCCGTCGCGCGCATCGCACAGAACATAGGCCCCGCGGCGCAGGCCGTCAGCGGCCGCGTAGCGGCTGCGATCGAGCGTCGGCACGTCCTGCCGGCTCAAGGCCAGCAGCACCGGACGATCGCGCGTCTCCAAGGCGACGCGCCACGCGACCGCGGTCTCGTTGGCGTCGCCGGGGCGGATCACGGTCAGGTTCGGAATCGCGCGCAGCGCGGCCAATTGCTCCACCGGCTGATGGGTGGGGCCATCTTCGCCAAGCGCGATGCTGTCATGGGTGAACACGTGGATGACGTGCAGGCCCATCAGCGCCGCCAGGCGGATGGGCGGGCGCATGTAGTCGGAGAAGATCAGGAACGTCGACCCGTACGGGACTACCCCTCCGTGCGCCGCCATGCCATTGACGATCGCGCCCATCGCGTGCTCGCGCACGCCGAAGTGCAGGTTGCGCCCGGCGTAGCTCCAGCCACCGCCACCGGAACCCTGAGTGTCGACGCCCTTCTGCGCCGCCGGATTGAAATCGCCGAGTCCCTTGAGCACGGTATGGGTCGAAGGGTCCAGATCCGCCGAGCCTCCCGTCAATGCTGGCACGCGAGGCGCGATGGCGTTCATCACCTTGCCCGATGCCACGCGTGTCGCCATGCCCTTGGCGTCGGCGGGAAAGACCGGCATGTCCGCATCCCAGTTTTTCGGCAGCTCGCCGCGGAGCGTTCGCTCGAGCTCCTCGGCCAAGTCGGGGAACGCCTGCGTATACGCCGCCATGCACTCGCTGCTTGCCGCTTCATCGCGCTCACCGCGCGTCACTGCTTCGCGGAAATGCGAGAGCGCTTCCTCGGGAATCAGGAACGGCGGCTCGACCGGCCAGCGGAGGTTTTGCTTGGTCAGGCGCACCTCCTCGACGCCGAGCGGAGAACCATGCGCCTCGAAACTGTCGTGCTTGTTCGGGGAGCCGAAGCCGATGTGGGTGCGCACCAGAATGAGTGACGGCCGCGCGGTTTCCGCGAGCGCGGCGCACAGCGCAGCGTCGATCGCGGCAAGATCATTGCCGTCCGGCACCGACACGGTATGCCAGCCATAAGCCTCGAAGCGCCGCGCGCGATCTTCCGAGAACGTGATGTCGGTGCCCGCGGCCAGGGTGACGTAGTTGTCGTCATAGAGACAGGTCAGCTTTCCCAGCCGCAAATGGCCGGCGAGCGATGCCGCCTCCGACGCGACGCCCTCCATCAGATCGCCATCGCTGACGATCGCGTACGTGGCGTGATCGATCACCTCGAATCCGGGACGGTTGTAGCGCGCCGCCAGCTGCGCTTCGGCGATCGCCATGCCGACCGCGTTGGCGAATCCCTGCCCGAGCGGGCCCGTGGTGGTCTCCACGCCGGGCGTATGGCCGCGCTCCGGATGCCCTGGCGCCTTGCTGCCGAATTGGCGAAACTGCTTGATGTCGTCGAGCGAGAGGTCATAACCGGTGAGGTGCAACAGGCTGTAGAGCAGCATCGAGCCGTGCCCTGCAGAAAGCACAAAGCGGTCGCGATCGAACCACCCCGGATTGCGCGGATTGTGCTTCAGCAGGCGCGTCCACAGCACGTACGCCATCGACGCCGCGCCGAGCGGCATCCCCGGATGGCCGCTCTTCGCTTTTTGGACGGCGTCCACCGACAGAAAGCGCACGGTGTTGATGCATAACTGATCGAGTTGATCCGACATCGTCACTCCTTGTCGATACCTTAGGACACGTCGAAGCCGAACGGGCGAGCGTGACCCGCTTCAATGCTGCTGCAGCGCGCGGTCGACGATCTCCTGCGCTTCTCGCACCAGAATACGCAAATGGTCCACACCGCGGAAACTCTCGGCGTAGATCTTGTAGATGTCCTCGGTGCCGGACGGGCGCGCGGCGAACCATCCGCTGGCGGCGATCACCTTGATGCCGCCGATCGGTGCGTCGTTGCCCGGTGCACGATCGAGCACCTTGTCGATCGGCTCGCCGGCCAGGTCGGTGATTTTTATCTGTTGCGGCGAGAGCTTCGCCAACACCTGCTTTTGCTCGCGCGTCGCCGGCGCTTCGACGCGGTCGGTCGCCGGCGCACCGAGATCGCGGGTCAGATCGCGATACAGCTCGGCGGGATCGCGGCCGCTCTTGGCCGTCATTTCCGCCGCGAGCAGTGCCGGCACGATGCCGTCCTTGTCGGTCGTCCACGCCGTTCCGTCGATGCGCAAAAAAGATGCACCGGCGCTTTCCTCGCCGCCGAAACCCAGCGAGCCCTCGAGCAGTCCGTCGACGAACCATTTGAAGCCGACCGGAACCTCGTAAAGTTTACGACCCAGCCTTGCCGTCACGCGGTCGATCATCGCGCTGCTGACCACGGTCTTGCCGACTGCCGCCCCCCGTTTCCAGCGCGGGCGGTTCTGAAACAAGTAGTCGATCGACACCGCCAGATAGTGATTCGACGGCATCAAGCCCTCGCTTTGGGCGACGATGCCGTGGCGATCGTGATCGGTGTCGCAGGCGAAAGCGATATCGTAGCTGTCCTTGAGGCCGATCAGGCGCCGCATCGCGTACGCCGAGGATGGGTCCATCCGAATGCGGCCGTCCCAGTCAAGCGTCATGAAGCCGAACGTCGGGTCGACCTCCTCGCTGACCACGGTCAAATCGAGCTTGTAGCCCTCGGCGATCCTTGCCCAGTAGTGGACGCCGGCGCCGCCCATTGGATCCACGCCCATGCGAATGCCGGAGCTACGGATGACATCGAATTCGATCACGCTGCCCAGGTCCCCGACATAGGCGCTGAGAAAATCGTGCTCCCGCGTGGTCGCGGCGCGGCGCGCCCGATCGAACGGGATGCGCCGCACCTCTTTCAGGCCGCCTTCGAGCATCGCGTTCGCCATGGCTTCTATCCAGCCGGTGGCATCGGTGCCGGCGGGACCGCCGTTGGACGGGTTGTACTTGAAGCCCCCGTTGTCGGGCGGATTGTGCGAAGGCGTCACCACGATGCCATCGGCCAGACCCGTTTCACGTCCGCGGTTGTAGACGAGAATGGCATGCGACACCGCCGGCGTCGGCGTGAATGCACTGCCCTTCGCGCCGCCCTTCGCGATCAAGGTTTCGACGCCGTTGGCGGCCAGTACTTCGAGAGCGCTCTCGAACGCCGGCACCGACAGGGCATGCGTGTCGATGCCCATGAAAAGCGGCCCGTCGATGCCCTGCCCCTGGCGATAAAGACAGATCGCCTGGGTGATGGCGAGCACGTGCGCCTCGTTGAAGCTCTTGTCGAACGACGTGCCTCGATGACCGGACGTTCCGAACGACACGCGTTGTGCCGGCACCGCGGGGTCCGGTCGCAGGCTGTAATAGGCGGCGACCAGCTTCCCGACATCCACGCGTTCGGCGGCCCGCGCGGGCTGTCCCGCCCGCGGACTTATGTTCGTGCTCATCGGCAAGTCACTTGCGCAATCCGCGATAGCGCCGGATCAATGCGTTGGTGGAGCTGTCATGCGAGAGCACGGGTTCGCTCGTACTCGAGATTTCGGCGGCGGTGCGCTTGGCCAATGCCTTGCCGAGCTCGACACCCCATTGATCGAAGGAGTCGATGTTCCAGATCGAGCCTTGCACGAACACGCTGTGCTCGTAGAGGGCGACCAGCGCGCCGAGCGTGCGCGGCGTGAGCCGCTCGGCAAGAACGGTGTTGCTCGGGCGATTGCCTTCGAATGTGCGATGCGGAACCAGCTTGTCGGGTATTCCCTCGGCCTTCGCTTCGTCGGCCGTTTTCCCGAACGCCAGCGCCTCGCTCTGCGCGAACAGGTTGGCCATCAGAAGATCGTGCTGGTCGCCGACGGGATTGAGCGTCTGGCAGAAGCCGATGAAATCGCAGGCGATGGGCCGCGTTCCCTGATGCATCAACTGGAAAAACGAATGCTGTCCGTTGGTGCCGGGCTCGCCCCAGTAGATCGGGCCGGTCTGGTAATCGACGCGTTCGCCGTCGAGGGTGACGCGCTTGCCGTTGCTCTCCATCGTGAGCTGCTGCAGATAGGCCGGGAAGCGCTTGAGATATTGGTCGTAAGGCAGCACGGCGACGGTTGGCGCGTCGAGAAAATCGGTATTCCAGATCGCCAGCAATCCGAGCAGCAGTGGCAGGTTGTGTTCCGGCGGCGCGCTGCGGAAGTGTCCATCCATCGCACGAAACCCGGACAGCATCTCGCGGAAATTGTCGGCGCCGATCGCGAGCATGGTCGATAGCCCGACCGCGGAATCCATGGAGTAGCGGCCGCCGACCCAGTCCCAGAACCCGAACATGTTGGCGACATCGATGCCGAACCCGGCAACTTCTTCGGCGTTGGTCGAGACCGCGACGAAATGCCGGGCCACCGCCTTTTCGTCACCGAGTCCGCGCAGGCACCAGGCACGCGCCGCGCGCGCGTTCGTCAGCGTCTCCAGGGTAGTGAAGGTCTTGGAGCAGACGACGAATAGCGTCTCGCCGGGCTCGAGGTCGCGCACGCCTTCGGAAAAATCGGTGCCATCCACGTTGGAGACGAAACGAAACGTCATGTCGCGCTGGCTGTAATGGCGCAGCGCCTCGTACGCCATGACCGGGCCGAGGTCGGATCCGCCGATGCCGATGTTGATTACATTGCGAATGCGCCTGCCGCTGTGACCGGTCCACTCGCCACTGCGGACGCTGGCGGCAAATGCCGCCATGCGGTCGAGCACCGCATGCACGTCCGGTACCACGTCCTTGCCATCGACGAGGATGCGCTCGCTCAACGGCGCGCGCAGGGCGACGTGCAGTGCCGCACGCTGTTCGGTGGCGTTGATCTTGTCGCCGCGGAACATGGCGTCGATACGCTCGCGCAAGCGACACGCTTCGGCAAGCTCGAGCAGCAAGCGCAGCGTTTCGTCGGTGATGCGGTTCTTCGAATAATCAAGGTAGAGCCCTGCCGCTTCCGCGACCAGCCGCTCGCCTCGCGATGGATCGGCGGCAAAAAGCTCACGCAAATGCCGGTGCTCGATTTGTGCGCGATGCTGCGCGAGCGCCTGCCACTGAGGACGCTCGGTCAGAAGCAGCGGTTTTGCAGACGCGGACTTGCCCATGTCAGCCATCAGCGCTCGCGCTAGCCGGCATGCGCCAGCGCGTCGCTTTTGTCCGCGATGCGCGTCATGAGCTCTTTCCACGACTTCACGAATGCCTGCGCGCCTTCGCGTTGGAGCTGGATGGCGAGCGCATCGGCATCGATGCCGGCCTTTGCGAAACGCGCCAGCACCGCCTCGGCGTCGCCGCCGTCATCGGCCATCACGGCCTTGATCTGGCCATGCTCGGCGAAGGCGCGCAGCGTCTTCTCGGGCATGGTGTCGATGGTGCCAGGCGCCGCCAGGGCTTCGACGTACAAGGTGTCGGATGCCTTGGGATCCTTGGTTCCGGTGCTGGCCCAAAGGAGCCGCTGCGGTCGCGCGCCCGCCGCGGCAAGCTTCTGCCAGCGCGGCGACGCGAGCAGCTCCCGATAGGTGCGGTAGGTGCGGCCGCCAATCGCGATGCCGAGCCGATTGCGCAACTCGGGCGGCGCCTTGTCGCTTATGGCCTTGTCCCATCGGCTCACGAACAGCGAGGCTACCGATGCTATGCGCGGGTCGCGCTTGGCCGCGATGCGCCGCTCGATGCCGCGCAGATAGGCTTCGGCCGCGGCGAGGTATTGCTCGCGCGAGAACAACAGCGTCACGTTGATCGGCATCCCGTTAAAGATCGACTCCTCGATCGCCGGAACGCCTTCCGGCGTCCCCGGAATCTTGACGTACAGATTGGGCCGCTCAGCCTGTTGGTGGATGCGGGCCGCGGCGTCGATGCTGCCTGCGGTGTCATTCGCCAGCAGCGGCGACACTTCCATCGATACCCAGCCGTCGACGCCGTCGGTGGCATCGAAGACCGGACGGAACAGATCGGCGGCCCGGCGCAGATCTTCGAGCGCGAGCTCGATGAACAGCGCTTCGCCGGATTTTCCCGCCTTTGCCTTGTCGCGGATGCCTTCGTCGTAGGCGTCGGTGTTGCCGATCGCCTCGTCGAAAATGGTCGGGTTCGAGGTCAATCCCGTGACCGAGAACTCGTTTATGTACCGGACGAGCGTGCCATTGTCGAGAATCTCGCGGGTGATGTTGTCCAGCCAGAGGCTCTGGCCGAGTTGGTGCAGTTCTTGGGCCTTGTTCATGGCCGCTCCTGGTTCGCGGCCGCGACGCCCAGGGGCGAAGCGGCAAGAAAATCGCCTCGATCGTGATCGAGCAAATCGCCGATCCGCTCGATCTCCAGATCGAACCGCGGGTCGATTACGGTGTTAGCTTGTGCGGCATGTTGTGCGGCGTAATGGCCCTGATGCACGAACACCGTCGTCAGCTTCTCGCCAAGCGCGCGTTTCATCGCCGCCAGCAGCAGTGGCTTGTCGTCGACCATCACGTAATGTCGCGCCGGGTATCGTCGTTGCATCGCGTCGAGCGCGCGCTCTTTGTGCACATAGATCAGCACCCGGCCCTCCACCGCGTTCCAGATGCCCGAGCGCTGGATCTTGCGCGGCTGGAAGACAACGTCGCCGTCGGAGAGAACCACGGGCAGCCCCAGCGTGCCCAGGTGCGCGATCGCTTCGAGCGCGCGCGGGTACAGACGATCGGCGAACGGATACTCCAGCATGAATGAAGACATCTGCAACAAATCCGGGTCGTCGTCGAGCCCGACGCGGAATTTTTCCAGCGCAGCCAGATAGTCGGCATACGACAGCTCTTCGCGCAGCGCCGCGAAAAGGGCCCAGTACCGATCGCGCTGATCGGCGCCGAAGGCCTGTTCCAGGCGTGCGCCAAGATCCGCGCCGAAACGATCGTTATCGAGAAGCGTGTTATCGACGTCGAGCAGGAACACGACGTCGCCCTCATCTTGACTCAGCACGGAGGAGTCACCTCGGGCTTCGGATCGTGCCAGCCTTCATCGCCGCCGACGACCGCGCGCGCGGCCGCGGGTCCCCAGGTGCCCGGCTCATATATTTCAACGGGAGCCGCAGTCTGCACAATGGGATCGACCACGCTCCACGCGGCCTCGACACCGTCGTCGCGGGTGAAGAGCGAGGCGTCGCCCCGAATGGCGTCGCCCAACAGTCGCTCGTAGGGAGTTTTTTCGCCCGCGAGCGCATGGCGAGCAACCAGCTCTACGGCGTCCCCCACCATTGCCTCACCGAGCCTCTTGACCCTCGCTCCTACGGAGATCACGACCTCGGGGCTCAGACGAAAGCGCAAGTAGTTCGATTGCGCCGGGTTGGTCTCATCGAAGATCGCCACCGGCGGGCATTTCAGATCGACGATGACTTCGGTTGCGGTGATCGGCAGACACTTGCCGGTGCGGATGTAGAACGGCACCCCGGCCCAGCGCCAGGTGTCGATATGCAGGCATAGCGCCGCGAAAGTTTCGACCTGCGAATCCGCCGCCACGCCGGGCTCATCGCGATAGCCGCGAAACTGGCCGCGCACGACTTGGCTAGGATCGAGCGGGCGCATGGCGCAAAACAAGCGCAGCCTTTCGGCACGCATTGCATCCGGATCGCGGCCGACCGGCGCGTCCATCGCCAGCAAGGCCATCACCTGCAGCAGATGGTTCTGCACCACGTCGCGAACCGCGCCGACCTCCTCGTAGAAGCTTCCGCGGCCCTGCACGCCGAAATTCTCGGCCATGGTGATCTGCACGCTATCGACGAAATTGCGGTTCCAGATCGGCTCCAGGAACGCGTTGGCAAAACGGAAGTAAAGCAGGTTCTGCACCGCCTCCTTGGCCAGATAATGGTCGATGCGAAACACCGCGGACTCGGGGAACACTTCGTGCAGCGTGCCGTTGAGCGCCTGCGCCGAAGCAAGGTCGCGGCCGAAAGGCTTTTCGACGATGACCCGCGCATCCTTGGCGCAGCCCGCGTTCGCCAGACCCTGGACCACCGTCGCGAACATGCTCGGAGGGATGGCGAGATAGTGCAGCGGACGCGCCGCCCCGCCCAGCGCCTGCCGCAGGCGCTCGTAGGTCGCCGGATCCTGGTAGTCGCCGCCGACATACTTTAGCCGCGCCGACAGCTTGAGAAATGCATCGGGATCAACTCCGCCATTGTGCTCGATGCTGTCGCGCGCCCGCTCGCGCAGCTTGTCCAGCGTCCAACCGGCGCGGGCCATGCCGATGATCGGCATATCGAGCTGGCCGCGTCGGATCAACGCCTGCAGCGCGGGAAAGATCTTCTTGTACGCCAGGTCGCCGGTCGCACCGAAGAAAACGAAGGCGTCCGATTCGGGCGCTGCCATCTATCGACGCTCGGCTCAGGCTCTTTTTTCCATTTCCGGGCTCCACTTGCCACTGCGCGCGAGGCCGTTCATCTGGGCACGAAGGCGAAAGGCTTGTTGCGCGGCGAGTCCGCTTTCCGCGCGCCCCGCCCATGCCTGAATCACCGGATCCTGCAATGCTCGACCGTAGGAAAACGAGAGTTGCCAGGGCGCGTTGGGGAATTGGACGTTCATGGCGTTGAGGTTGGCCGTCGCTTCCTCCGGGCGCTGCCCGCCGGACAAAAAGTAGATGCCAGGAACCGCGGCGGGAACGGTTCGCCGCAGCACTTTGACAGTGGCCGCGGCGACCTGCTCCGGCGTCGCCTTGGGTGGACGATCCTTGCCGGGGAGCACCATGTTCGGTTTCAGAACCATGAGTTCCAGGATCACCTTGTGTCGTTGCAAGGCGTGAAAGACCGCGTGCAATACCGCCTCGGTGACCTCATCGCAACGCTCCATGGTGTGATCGCCGTCCATGAGCACCTCGGGTTCGACGATCGGTACGATGCCTTCTGCCTGGCAGATCGCGGCATAGCTCGCCAAGGCTTCGGCGTTGGCCTCGATGCCAAGCGGCGTGGGATTGCGATCGGTGATGCCGTAAACCTCGCGCCATTTGGCGAAGCGCGCGCCTTGCGCCTTGTAGCCCTTGAGACGCTCGGGCAAGCCGTCGAGGCCGCGGGTGATCAGGTCGCCGGGCGCGTTGACCAGGGGCACCGTGCCTTTGTCCACCTTGATACCGGGCACGATGCCGCGTCGGTCCAATACCTCCGGCAGCGGCGCTCCGTCGTCGGCGCGCTGGCCGAGCGTTTCCTCGAACAGGATGGCTCCGCTGATGAATTCCTCGGCGCCCGGCGCGGTAAAAAGCAACGAGCGGTACGCGCGCCGGTTCTCGTCGGTGTTCGCGATGCCGAGCGGCTGAAACCGCTTGGCGATCGTCGGCAAGCTTTCATCGGCGGCGAGGATGCCCTTACCGGGCCGTATCAGCTTGGCGATGGTCGCCTGAAGTTCATCGTTGGTGCTCATGCTTGCGCTCCTTCGTTCTGTTCACGCTGCCTCTAAGGTGTAATCAATTCCAGGCATGTCGAAACCCGCCGTCTTGAGCTCTTCGATGAGCGTCGTCGACTCGCGCGGCGCGATTTCGACCAGCGGCGGCCGGACCCGGGACCAATCCTCGTCGTTTCTCCAGTGGGCGACGGCGCGCTTCATTGCCGCGATCATCGGATATTTGCCGAAGAGCTTGCGCACGGCGTCGAGACGTCCTTGCATCGCTTCGGCGTCGCTCGATGTCCATTCGCGATAGAGCGCGGCGATCTTCGCCGGGTTGACGTTGGCGGTGGCACTGATCGCTCCCTTGCCGCCGTTACGCATGTTGGCCAGCAGAAAAGTCTCGCTGCCGACGAACACGTCGAAGCCGGACTTGGAGAACTGATCCAGCACTGCCTTGGTGTTGTTCCAATCCCCGGACGAGTCCTTCATCCCGGCAATCGTTTCCGGGTAGGACTTCAACAGGCGCTCGATCAGGCCCAAGCTGATGCCGACCTGCGCCACCGGCGGTATGTGGTAAAGATAAATTCGCAAACGTTTGTCGCCCACGCGCTCGATCGTCTCCGCGAAACTGCGATACAAACCTTCGTCGGTGACGCCTTTGTAATAGAACGGCGGAAGCATCAGGACGCCGGCACAGCCGAGCTTCACCGCTTGCGACGTGAGGTGAGCCGTTTCGGTCAGCGAGCAGCATCCGGTCCCCGGCATGAGTCGCCGCGGATCGATGCCGGCGTCGACTAGTCGCTCGAGAAGATCGACACGCTCATTTCCGGAAAGCGAGTTCGCCTCGGAATTGGTCCCGAAGACGGCAAGGCTGACGTCGTTGGCGAGTAGCCACCGGCAGTGGCTGATGAACCGCTCCGCGTCGGGGCGGTAGTCCCTTTGGAAGGGCGTCAGAACCGGAGAAAGGATCCCCTTGATGCGCTCGGTCATGGGTTCATTGTCATTATGATCGTGGTGACGCGGAATCGCGCGCCGCGGTTCGAGCGCACGAACGCTGCCTTCTTGCGACGCTGGCTTGGCAGCCGCATCGCAAAAGCGTGCGCTCCGGACTCCTTCGGATTTTACCTTATGACCGTCCATGGCGTGGCGGGTGTCAGCGCGTATCGCTTGACCGCCTTCTCATCGAAATCAAAGCCCAGGCCCGGTGTCTTCGGAAGCGACAGATACCCGCCCTTGTGCTTGAGCTGGGTGTCGATCAGGCGGCGGAAATTGAGCACTTGATCGTCGATGAAAAATTCGACATAGCGCGCGTTCGGCGTCGACGCGACCAGGTGCGCGTGCAGATCGTGAAACCAGTGCGGGCACATGGTGACCCCGTAACTCGCCGCGGTCGCGGCAATGCGCCGCCATTCCGAGATGCCGCCGCAGACCAGGGCGTCGGTCTGAAGAATTTCGGCACCTCCCTTGTCGAGAAGTTCCTTGTGATACCAGCGGCCGTATCCAATTTCTCCCGTCGCCACCGTCGTAGTAATGGAACGCGCCAGGCGCGCGTGGAGATCGATCTCGTCCGGACTGAACGGTTCCTCGATCCAGTACGGCTGGTACGGTTCGTAACGCTCCATGTAGCGCATCGCCGTCGGCAAATCCAGCCAGGCGTTGTTGGCATCGAGCATCAACAGGACATCGGGACCGATAGCCTCCCGCACGGCCTTGATCCGCGCCTCTTCCTGTGCCGGTGAGAGACGCCCGACTTTCATCTTGACGGCCTGAAATCCAGCCGCGACGTACGAGGCCATCTCCTCGCCGAGTTGCTTCGGCGTCTTGCCGTCCAGATAGTAGCCACCGCTGGCGTAGGCAGGGACTTTGTCGTCGGTCGCGCTGCCTAGGTATCGGTACAGAGGGAGCTTTGCGCTGCGCGCATTGAGGTCCCAGAACGCCGTATCGAGGATGCTGAGCGCGCGCATGACGGTGCCGGCGCGGCCCTGCAGCAGCGATTCTGTATACATTTCCTGCCACAGTCCTTCTACCCGCAGCGAGTCTTGTCCGATCAGTTTCGGCGCGAGGATTTCCTCGACGGCGATTTGCGCGAGGCGTCCGCCGGCGCTGCCGATATAGCAGAAACCTATGCCTGCCAAACCCTCGGTCGATCCGACCTTGACCAGGCAGTAGTCGCGCGCGCTTACCGTGCGGGTCGCGAAAGAGGTGACCTTGTCGAGTGGAATGCGTGCGACGCAAACGGATACCGACTCGATCTTGCTCATCGACGTTGTCCTCCGGACTCGCATGCCTTGAGAGTGGCGCGGCGGTCCAGCCAAAACATACTTCATTACGAGACCGTTGTCCCTCGGACGAAATCGGATCCACCGCGATGCATGACGACATCCTGCGCCGCGTCGACGGATCACACGCCGGGGTTTCGGATCGGTTACGCTCCGGAGCGTCCGTAGGTCGACGAGCCGAATTTGCCGCCGGCCGTCTGCACGCTCTGGGTAAACTTGTAGGGGTCGGTAAACATCGTCGAGCAGCCGACGCAGCCATAGAAGGCGGTGCGATACGCGCTCCGGTGCTCGCGCTGGATCAGGATGCGATAGAAGCGCCGATGGCCGCACACCGCACATTCGAAGCCCGGGTAGTCGCTGCACTTTTCCTGACCGATAGTCACGGCGCCAGTCTAGCGAACGATCGTTCGATCAGGCAAGCGTTTTTGAGGCCGTTAACGCTGGCGCGCTAGACTTTGCCCGTGTCCGTGCACGCCGCCTCGCTGATCGCCGACGCTTTTCGCAATTCGCCGCTGCGCCACGGCCGCTTCCGGCTTTTTTATGTTGGATCCATTGCCGCCGCCCTGGGCTACACCATGCAAGCCACGGTGGCGGCATGGCTGATGGCGACGTTGACGCCGTCGGCGCTCATGGTCGCGCTGGTGCAGACGGCTAGCACCGCCCCTTCGCTGCTGTTCGGGCTTCTGGCGGGAGCGCTGGCCGATATTGTCGATCGGCGGCGGGTGGTTCTGATGACCCAGGCATTGCTCTTCGCGGCGACGGTCAGCCTGGGCATTGCGACGCTGATCGGCTGGATCGGCCCCTTGACGCTGCTGGCGCTGACCTTTCTTATCGGCGCGGGATTCACCTTCTACATGCCCGCGCAGCAGGCAAGCGTCAACGACCTCGTGTCGCGCCAGGATCTGCCGCGCGCCGTCGCGCTCAGCGCGGTGGCGTTCAACCTGGCCCGCGCCGTGGGTCCCGCGCTGGCAGGGGCGATCGCAGCATGGATAGGCACCGGCAGCGCCTCGATTGCGAGCGCATGCTTCTTCGTGGTCACGATCGTCGCGGTCAGGGCATGGAAAAAGACAACGCCCGCTTTGCCCGGTGTTCCCGAGAGGCTGCTCGCGGGCGTGTGGAGCGGCCTTCGCTATGCCCGGCACTTGCCGCTGATGCGCGCACTCATTATCCGCAACCTGAGCTTCAGCGTTTGCGCGAGCGCGCTGTGGGCGCTGCTGCCGGTGATCGCACGCGACCAGCTTTCGCTCGGCGCAGGCGGCTTCGGTCTGCTTTCGGCGGGATTCGGCTTCGGCGCTGTCATCGGCGCGATGACGATTCCCCGGCAAATTCAGCGCGTATCGCTCAATACCGTCGTCAGCGCTTCCATTCTTCTATGGGTGGCTGCCACGGTGCTGGTCGCATCCACCCGCACTACGGCGGTCGCGCTCGTGGGCATGTTCGGCGCCGGCGCGGCGTGGGTCGGCGTACTCGCCAGCCTGTCGGCGGGCACGCAAAGTGCCGCGCCTGCCTGGGTGCGAGCGCGTGCGGTCGCCATGAACCTGGTCGCCGTGCAGGCCAGCCTTGCGCTGGGCAGCGCGGTGTGGGGATCGTTGGCGTCGCTTTACGGCATTAGTATCGCGCTCTTCGCATCGGCCGGCGTGATGCTTTTTCTGCTCATTCTCAATCGCAGGGTTCGCGTGCGCCTGGGCAACGACGCGGACGTGATGCCCGGGGCGCAATTGCCGGACCTCGGTCTTGCGGTGCCACCGCTGCCCGACGACGGACCGGTATTGATTCAGGTGGAGTACCGGATCGCGCCGGAGAACGTGACCGAGTTCCTGCGTGCGATTCACGCCATCGAGCGGACGCGCCGGCGTAACGGTGCGGACGACTGGCGCGTGTTCCGGGATATCGCCGAGCAGGATTGTTTCGTCGAGCGTTACATCATTTCATCGTGGGCGGAATATGTTCGACAACGCAGCCGCATGACGGTGAGCGATCGTCAATTGCAGGCACGCGTCGCGAAGCTTCAGCAGCCCGAGGTAGAGATTCGCGTCTCGCGGCTGATCGGCATCGATCCTCGCCACGTCGCGGAAACGGTGAGCAAGAGCAGCGACGCGGACTAAAGATGAATCGGGCCCAGGTGGCGGTTTCGGCGCGGTCCTGATCGGCCGCCGCGCCGACAAACAACGAGCTCTGCGCGAGCGCGGCCTACTTCAAGCCTTTGTCGACCTGCGCTTCCTTGGCTTGCTCCGCGGGTGTTTCTCGCTTCTTGGAGACAATGCGGCCCGAGTTGGCGTCGATCCAGATTTCGGTGACGTTTTTCGATCCCGGTCGCGCAATATCAAACGACCAAACAAGCTTCCCGGCCTCATGCTCGAGCTCCGCGCTTTGGACTCTACCGCCCTTCACTTGCGCGAGTGCGGTCGCACGCGCGGCGGCCTCGGAAATTTTGGGATGGCTCGGGAGGGATTCGTCCGGTGCGGCGATCGCCCCGACCGGAGCAACGAGAACAGAAACGAGGATTGTCAGTGCCAGGCCGGGACGACGATTAGAGTGCATGAAGATCCCAAAGAGTGCAGAGGAAGGTCGATTGTATTGCGTGGAGCTTAGGCGAGCCTTAAGCGCGCCCCAAGGCGTCTAAAGCCGGCGCGCGATCTTTTCTTGCTTGGACTCGTCGACAGCGACGCACACAATGCCCGCGACGATGAGCATGGCACCAAATACCTGCGACGGCAAGATCCGCTCGTTGAAGACAAGCATCGACGCGATCAAGACACCGACTACGTCAAGATGGGATACGGCAAACGCAGGCCCGATCGGTGCATCCCGCAGCAGCCTCATCCACACGAAAAACGTTCCGATGTAGCAGGCTATGGCGCCATAGACCCAGGGCACGATGAGCAAGCGCGATAACCATGCTGATTCCGCCTCCAACGGCGCGGCATCGATGGCAGCGAACTTGAAACACACCTGGGCGGCGGTGTCCAGGCTCGCGAGCAGCAGAAATCCGATCAGATAGAAGCGCCGCACGGGTTACGTCCCGAACCCAACTACCGCGACGCCCGCCGCAACCAAGAGGATCCCCAGAGTGCGCAGCGGCCTAAGTGTTTCATTGTAAATCCACCGAGCGGCAATCATCACCGTAACGATGTTGACCGAGGCCAGTAGCACAGCCTCGGATAGCGGCATGAGCGTAACAAATGCAAGCCACGTCAAGAACTCGATGCAATAGCATGAGATGCCAATCCATACCCACAAGCTGGAAGCCACGGCACGCCAGTGGGCAGGAGTACTGAGTGTGCGACCGCGCGCAGCCGCCTTGAAGGCAAGCTGCCCCGTAGTGTCGAGCGTGAGGTTTACCAGCCAGAGTGCAAACGAAAGCATCGACATGTTACGGGGAATGCCCGCTTGTGCGCGGTATCGGTCGATAGTTCACTCGGACAAGCGACGCTTGGGGTCAGGCTCGCTTTGCTTTCACCAACAACTGGTCGAGCAACTTGAGACCGAGATCAATCTCTTCGTCGCTGACATGCAGCGAAGGTGCAAGCGTGATGACATTTTTGTAGTAGCCGCCAACATCGAGTACCAGGCCGATTTTCCTGCCAGCGTGCTCGAGCTCGCCCGCGAGTCCGATCTCGACCATCTTGTCTACCAGTCTCTTGCTCGGAGCGAACCCGTCCGCTTCGCAGATTTCGGCCCGCAGGGCCAAACCCAAACCGTCGACGTCGCCCATTTCAGGGTGGTGTCGTTGTAGCTCTTTCAAGCCCTCTAGAAAGCGCTGCCCCTTGGCCATCACCAGAGTTTCGTAGTCGGTCTCGGCCAGCATCTTCATCGTCTCGAGCCCGACCGCCGTGCCAAGCGGGTTGGACGCGAAAGTGGAGTGCGTCGACCCGGGCGGAAATATCGTTGGATTAATCAGTTCTTCCCGCGCCCAGATGCCGGCAAGCGGATTCAGGCCGTTGGTCAGTGCTTTCCCGAACACCAAGATATCGGGCTTGACGCCGAAGTGCTCTATGGCCCAAAGCTTGCCGGTGCGATAGAAACCCATCTGGATTTCGTCGACCACGAGAAGGATGCCGTATTTATCGAGCACCTTCTTCAGATCAATGAAGAAGTTTCGCGGCGGAATCACGTAGCCGCCCGTGCCCTGGATGGGCTCGACGTAGAAGGCGGCATATTCGCACTCGCCTGCCTTCGGATCCCACACTCCGTTGTATTCGGTCTCAAAAAGTCGCGCAAAATATTTAACGCACCAGTCGCCGTGCTCTTCCTTGCTCATACCCTGGGGCCCGCGGAAGTGGTACGGGAATGGCAGGAAGCTCGCTCGATCCGCGAAGTGGCCATAGCGGCGGCGATAGCGGTAGCTCGACGTAATCGCGGATGCGCCGAGGGTGCGGCCGTGATATCCGCCTTCGAAGGCGAACATCAGGCTCTTGCCGTTGCAGGCGTTACGGACAAGCTTCAACGAATCTTCGATCGATTGCGAACCGCCGACATTGAAGTGCACCCGGCCCTTGCTGCCCCATTTTTTTTCGGCATCCTGGGCTATGACCTTCGCTAGTTCGATCCTGCCCGCGTGCAAATATTGACTGGCGACCTGGGGCAACGTGTCGATTTGTCGTTTTAATGCGCCGTTCAGGCGTGGGTTCGCGTACCCGAAATTGACCGCCGAATACCACATCTGCAGGTCGAGGTAAGGCACATCGTCCGCGTCGAAAAGATAGCTGCCTTCACAACGAGCGAAAATCTTGGGTGGATTAGTGTAATGAACGGTGTCGCCGAAGGAGCAGAATTGGGCCTCGTCGGCCAACAGGGCAGCATTGTTCATTGCGCGCGAGCCTCAGTCTTGGAGAATCGCCGGCACGCCCGCCGACGTCGCGGCCAGCAGCTCGGGCAGCAAGCCGAGGGCCTGCTTGAAGTTTGCCACAGCGTAATACGGCCGGACGCCATCGAGGCAATACTCGAGCAGCCTCTTCCTTGCATAGATAAGATCGACCCGGTCAGCGAGGCAGAAGTCGGAGGCGCCATCTCCGATCAGCAGAATGCGGGTGCCGCGCGCCGTTGCTGGCGGTTCTGCAAACGCGCACTTGCAGGTGCCGCTGGCCGTACGACAATCGGCCCTGGCGTTCGGGAACTCGAGCCGCCAGCGTCTCGGCCCGACTTGTACGAGGTGGCTCGCAAAGGTCGACAAGTCGTGTAGCCCGTGCCGCGCGAGAACGGTCTGGATTACATAATCCAGCCCGTCACTTACAATTCGCAGCTGCACATCGGCTTGACGCGCGGCGGCGACGAATGCCGGAAAGTCAGGATCGATCGCCATGGCGCTGAGATGTGCATCGAGCTCCGCTCGGCTGCAATCCAGCAGCGCAATCTGGCCACTCATGCATTCGCTCGAACCAATGCGACCTTCACGCCAATCAGCTTCCAGCGCATCCCAACCTGGTCGGCCAAAGCGAACCAGCAACGAGTCAGTCACGTCCTCGACCGAGATCGTTCCGTCGAAATCGCAGATCACGCTCCAGCGGGGCACGCTACTCTCCATTCGTCGGGGTGTGTTGCTAAACCCAAAAAGGGCAACCGGAAATCCGGGACGCGCTAGCAGCGCAGCCCGGCGCGAACATGATCAATTCGAGCCGCCTCTTGCGGTCGCGGAATGCGCTATCGCTGGCCATCCCTCGGTGCAGGTTGTCACGAAGCGCAGCTTGGCCGTGCCGGTTTCGCCGGAAAGGCCCTACATACGCAATGATCGCGTCCGACCTCTTTTGGTGCCGACGCCCCGCGGCAGAGAAAGCACAGGTCATGTCTCTCCGGCAGTATCCAGCCTGAACCTTGCGCCAAGCTTACGTTTTGCTCTCAAGACGGGACTTCAACGACTGTACGGGCGACAATAGCACATGACTGCCCCCATGCCCGCGGATGCGATTCAGGACCGCCAATACTCGATGCTCGTCGAGCCGCTCCAGCTCATCAAGCATTTCCTCGCGCATCCGCCGATGAATTTCGAGACAACGCTCACACCGAGCGGCACCCCAGTGTTTTTCACACGATTCGACCTGCTGACCACCGCCGACAAAAGCCTCAAGCGACTTCTGGCGCGTTTGCCGCTGTATCAGGTTTGGCGTCACTGGCTGCGACCGAGGGGCATGTTTGCAGGCACGACCGTGTCAGAGTATGTGCCGCTGCCCGACAATTGCTCGCCGAGTGTTCTGGTCGACGAGTTGCTGCGGGGCTTACTACGCGATGGGCCGCGCGAGCACTCCTTTGTAATAATAAAGGACATTCCTCACGCGTCGCCTCTGCTCGACGAAGGCAGCAACGCGTTCGCACAGGCCTTTGAGGACGAGTGCCGCGCCGCCGGCTTCACGCTTGTCGAAGGACAGGCCCTGGCGTGGGTGCCGATCGACTTTTTTTCAGCGCATGAATTCGTCGCGCGCCTTTCGTCCGGCCGCCGCAGGGACATCCGGCGCAAACTGAGACGCCGTGCGGAGCTCGCGATCGAGGTACTTCCCACCGGAGCACCCCAGTTCGGGAGCGCGCAGGTACGCGCGCAGCTCTACCGTCTTTATCGCAACGTGTACGAACAGAGCGACGTTCATTTCGACCTCCTCACACCAGCATTTTTCGACGCAGTGTTGCAAGATTCCACCAGCGGCGGACGGATATTCCTGTACCGCCACAACGGCCGGTTAATCGGCCACAACGTGTGTTTTGTGATCGGAGACACGCTGATAGACAAGTACATTGGATTCGAGTATCCCGCTGCACGCCACTACAACCTGTATGTCGTCAGCTGGATGTTGAACCTGGACTACGCGGCTTCACATGGATTGAAACGTTATATTGCGGGTTGGACGGACCCGCAGATCAAGGCTTATCTAGGCGCGAACTTCACATTTACTCGTCATGCGGTATATCCCCGAAACCGTTTGATACGCGCGCTGCTGATACACTTTCGGCGTCGCTTCGAGAGTGATCGGGCTTGGTTCGACCGAAATATCCATGAAACCGATGGTTCTTGACTTCGACCGCTCCGTCGGCTCGATACCGACTGCTAGGGTGATCGACCTGGCGGGCTGGCAGGAAGCGATCCGATTCAGCTGTTCGATGAGCCAGCTAAGTGCCCTCGGATCGCATCTGCAGCCCATGCTGCGTGAGCAACAAGGCACGGTGTTTCTTGGCAGTGGCGACTTTCACCACGTGAGCTTGCCGCTGATCGAGCGTTTCGCGGGTCGCGGCCCCATCGACGTCATCCTGTTCGATAACCATCCGGACAACATGCGTTTTCCGTTTGGCGTGCATTGCGGGTCATGGGTGCGACACGTAACCTTGCTACCGTTCGTACGGCATGTGCAGGTGATGGGCATCACTTCCGCTGATGTCTCCGCGCCGAATGCCCTGGCGAATTACCTCGGACCCCTGCGGAGCGGGAAACTGAGTTATTGGTGTCTGGAGGTAGACATTCGGTGGGCCGCAATGTTAGGGCTGGATCATGCCATCTTGCGTTTCGCAACCGTTAGCGCAATGCTCGATCGCTTCGCGGAACAACGGCGTCGCTCCGACAATGAGGTTTATCTCTCGATCGACAAGGACGTGCTAGGCCAGGACGTCGCGCAAACCAACTGGGATCAAGGTCGAATGCGCGACACTGAGTTATTCGCCGCAATTGAGCTATTGCAGGGCCAGCTGGTGGGCAGCGACATCACCGGAGAGGTTTCGACATACCGCTACTCCTCGTGGTGGAAGCGATGGGTCAGCGCGCTGGACAAACAACCCAAGATCGATTCCGCCCGGCTCCCGATTCTGCAAACTCAGCATCACGCGCTGAACTTGAGCCTCCTCGAGCGCATCGCACGCGCCAGTTGAGTAAAATACATCCTGCATTCAATTTCCCTTCAATCCTCATATGAATGAAACAGCCCCGGTCGACGAGGCCCGCATCATCGATGCAATGCGTGAAGTATTGGCAAAGCGCTTCGGCATTAAGAGATCTTCGTTGGATTTGGACCAGCCAATTGAGTCGCTCGGCCTCGACTCGATGTCTTTCGTGGAATACGTGTTCGATCTGGAAACCGAGTTGAACATCATCTTTCCGGACGTGCCAACACATCTGGTAACGCTTCGGGATTTTGTCCAATTCGTTTGCGATGAAGTAACAATTCAGCGCCAGCGCGACGGCGCTACGGGAGCTGAGTGAGGCACCGTGCAGTAATAACGGGCCTCGGTGTCCTATCGCCGGTAGGCAATTCGGTATCCGAATTCTTTTCGAATTTGGTCTCCGGTCGCTCGGGAATTCGGATGATACCCGAGTCGCGAATTGTCGCCGGCGTCGTTGAGTTTGAGCCTGAGGATCATTTCACCAAGCAAGAGCTTGTCGGGCTGGATCGTTTCAGTCAATTTGCGCTCGCGGCAACAAGACAAGCGGTAACGGATGCTCGTCTCGGTGCCCAGGATCTCCAAGGCGCTCGTGTCGGCGTTTATTTCGGCTCCAGCATTGGTGGCGCCAACGCCATCCAAGCGGGTTATGAGGCGTTTTTCAAGCAAGGGCCACGGCGCGTTCCGCCGCTGACCGTTATTGGCACGATGGCTAATGCGGCTGCCGCGCACATTTCCATTCAACTTGGGATCACCGGCCCGGTCTTGACTTACTCCGCCGCATGCGCCTCTTCCTCGCTTGCGATCGGCGAGGCCCTTCGTGCCATAAGGGACGGATATCTCGACGTCGCGATCGCGGGAGGCGCAGAAGCAGTTTTAAACCCAGGATCTATAGCGGCGTGGAGCGCAATGAAAGTTCTCGCCGTGCCAGACACTGAGCGCCCTGAGACATCGTGCAGGCCATTCTCGAAAGACAGGTGCGGCCTGGTGCTGGGTGAAGGTGCCGGGGTTATCGTCATCGAGCGACTCGAGCACGCGCTCTCGCGGAGGTGTTCGATCCATGCCGAGCTCTCAGGGTACGGAATCACAAGCGATGCCAGCAATATCGCAAGACCATCCTGTGCTGGCCAAGTCGCTGCGCTGCAAAGCGCTCTCGCGGACTCGGGCCTGTCGACAACGGATATACAGTACCTCAACGCTCACGGGACGGCGACCGTTTTAGGCGACGCGGTTGAAACCGAGGCAATCAAGAAAGTATTCGGTTCACACGCGTACGATTTTCCGGTGACTTCAACCAAAGCGCTCCACGGTCACCTATTGGGCGCCGCGGGCGCGGTCGAATTGATCGCGAGCGTCAAATCGATAATGACGCGGTCGATTCCGCCGACGTCAAACTATACTGCCGCCGATCCCGCGTGCGATCTCGACTACGCACCGGATGGTGCGCGATTGGATGCCGACATTGATGCGGTGATGTCGAGCTCCTTTGCTTTCGGCGGCACAAACGTCGTACTGGTTGTGAGGCGCTACTGATTGAGCGGCCTAATCCCCGAAACGGGCGACACAGGCACCAGCGAGCGGCAAAATGCCGCCATCGCGCTCGCGACCTTCGCCCGCTCCAGGTCGACCGTGACCATGTGAAAAGAATCGCGAAGGAGCAGCAGCTCTTTGCGCAACGAGCCAACACGTTCATAGATGAGCGCTGCGTTGCGCGGGCTCGTTGCGTCATCATTCTCCGCTTGAACGATGAGGATGGGAGCCGTTACGTATGGCAGGACGTTTAGACATTCGCTGATGAGGTGATGCATCTCGCACATTAACCTGATCGGATAATGCGCATAGCCATGGTTCGGTTCGCCCTCGTTCTGTAGACTCATATTTTCGTATTCTTGAGCGACGCGCGCTCGTAGCGCTTCGTCTCGGAGCCCATAGGGAGCTTCCTCGCGTTGATACGTAAAGTACTTGAGAGGCGTAAAGTCGACCAACGGTATCAGCCTATGTGTCCACGGCACATTCCACCCATCGTAGAACAGCGTCGGCGAGAGACAAATGATCCCGGCGACGTCGGCAGGAAATTTTGCTGCCAGCATGAGCGCCAGCACCGCACCTATCGATAAGCCGCCAACGACCAGCGGGGCGCCATTCGCTGAGGCAATCCGCCTGGCTTCGTCGAATTGGCCGGTTACACTCGCGTAGAGTTCGCGCCACCTTGTCCGCGCCAACACCCCAATCGGTTGTCCGTGATTGAGAAGCGGCGGACACCAGACGTCAAGCTCGGCTCGACGTTGGAGGTAGTGAGCGACGTACGCAAGCTCGGATGGCCCTCCTGTAAGGCCGTGCAGCAGAAAGACAGAACAACGGGCTGCGCCCTTAAGACGAAGCTTGTCGGGCGTCGGAGCTGTGGTCGCGGTATGGCGCAGCCACGCCCACTCTATCCCCATGAAATGTACCGATGCATCGACGGGCCTTCCAGTTGGGCGCTCGCGCGAGTCGCGAAACGTCACGCTAACAGACGGTCAACCGCGGACTTTCGTTCCGCACCGTTAGGCCAGAGGAACTAAAAGTGGTAGCTCGACACGACAAGCCCGACAGGATATGAGCGATGGTCGATCAAGGGGCTCGCCGCAACGCTGCCAAGTCGACGCGTCGTTCCAAAGCTGACGATCAAGCTCCATTTCGGAGTGACATCATATGATGCGCCGATCACGCTCGCAATTTCGTAAATCCCCGCCCGTGGCATATAGGCCTTGTAGCCCGACGCAACAGCCTGTTCGGCCGAGACCCCATAAAAGGCGCGCACGTATCGTTCGTTCGCTCCTGTAAAGGAACTATCGACGAATCCGGACAGCTTTGACAGCAGTGGAAATCCGAGCCGCGCACCTGCGCTGTACAGCGTTCCCCTCGCTCCGGACAGTGCACTGCCGACGTCGCCGTATAGAGTCAGGGCCGGGCCGAACGGAAGCCATTCAAAAAAAGCGTGCGCCTCGATGGAGCCGGCCACGTTTCCAAGGCCACGATATCTGTGGTCCTCCTTCTCGCTACGGCCAGACTGATAATTTGCACCCAGACCAGCTGCAAATGTTCCATCTTCCCGAATTTTGAGCCCGATTCCGTGATCGGTGCTTGCGAACAAAGGGCCGCGCTCATAGGCGATTTCCACGGCCGGTTGCCATTTTGGTTGCACAAGGACGCCGCGGAATTTTGCATCTGTCGTGTAGGCGACTCCTAGCGTCAGATCCAGCTTTGTAGCGTCGGCCACGATCGATTCAGCCGCAAGAGCGACCTGAAACTGGGAAAAACAGAACGCAAGGAACGCCACAGCGATGCGCAGCTTTGCCATTGGCGCCATCAAAGCAAGAAGTCAGCCCGACGTCGGGCCCTAATCGCACTCGTACCGACAGCCAGGCCCTCGAGCGACGAGTAGCTTGCCTTATGGCAATCGAACCCAGGTCTCAGTGCGCCCAAAAATTGGCATTCCTATGTAACCTTTGATCGTGAGCTTGTTGCCGGTTATGTCCGGAGTAGCTACACAACGATATGTTCTTCCGTCCTCCGGATCCAGAATCGTTCCCCGGTACTGGCCCTCTCGATCCTCCAAACTCAGAAAGAGAATCGGAAGCCCGATAATCTTCCGATTTCTGTTGACGCCCTCACATCGTTGACAGACCGGGTCGGGATCATCTTCCGCTTGGTCAAACAATTGGCTAATGGTACCGACAACTTGGTTCCCATCACGCGCGATGACTATGAGAGCGCGCTTGGTTCGCAGATCGGGCTCCAAAGCGACCCATCTGCCTATGATACCCGGCGGCTCGGCGGCCAAGATCAAGAAGCAGGATGCGCCCGCCAACGCGAGAATCGCAATTACCCACGGAGAGTTGCTTCGCAAAACTGGCGGCGTCCCGCTAAAGGGTGGTAAATGCGATTTCGCTGTCTCTGAATACAATGATTCACGCCTCAACTTAAGGGGACCATATCCACCGGCGATGATTAGCCAGACCCAAACACAACTTCGACACGTGTGCCTCGTGGCACATGGTCCATGATCAAAAGACGAGCTCCGTGGCGGGCGGCAATCTCGCGTGCGATGGCCAGCCCCAATCCACAGCCGTCGCCGTCGCTCTTTGGTGTACGGTAGAATGGATCAAGTACCCGCTCCCGCTCCGTGACCGCGATCCCCGGCCCGTCATCCTGCACGAAAACCGTCGTGGGGCTTGGCCGCACGCCGAGCGTAACCTCGCCGCCGGTGCGTCCGTAGCGGATTGCGTTATCGACGAGGTTGCCGATGAGCTCGCGGAGCAACTGCGGCTCGCCGTGCACCGTGGGCCCTTCTTCCGGCCCGTCGTATCCCAGGTCGACATTGCGTTGGATTGCCGTGTCTGCCCATCGCTCCAGCTCGTCTCGCGCGAGGTCGGCGAGATCGAAATCGGTCATCACCATCATGCTTGCGGATGACGTACCGGAACGTGTCATTGTCAGCAGTTGATGAGTCAAGTGCCGCATGCGCGTTACCGCAGTCAACACGTGAGTAAGCGCCTCAGCATGGCGCTCGGGATTGGTCTCCCGTAACGCTCGCTCGGTATGGACTTGTAATGCCGCGAGGGGCGTCCTCAACTGATGTGCAGCATTGGCGACGAACCGCTGCTGCGCCGCGTTTACTTCCGAAACTTCCTTGATCAAACCGTTGACAGCCGAGATCAGAGGCTTGATTTCCGATGGGGCATTCTGGATATCTCGCAAGGGGACGAGTCCGTCGGGATCATAACCGCCGAGCCTGGTTGCCGTTTCGTCGAGGCTCGATAGGCTGGACGTCACAGCAAACCAGATGAATCCGCCGGCCAGCATCAAAATGGCGATCTGAAGTGGGACGACGACCAGCACGATTTCCCGCACCAATGCCTCTCGTTTCTTTTTGGTTTCGGCGACCTGAATGGTCACGGTCTTGGAAGCATCGGCAGGGCTCGGAACCGCGACCGCAACCACTCGCACTGGATTCCCACCAATGTCGGCGTCGTAATAACGCGGCTGATTAGGCGAAAGACCCTCCGGAGCTTTGGGGAAAGCCGCGTTGCCGAATAGGAGCTTGTAACGCGGCGAAGTCACTTCTTCGTAGATACGATCGACACTGTCCCACTCGAACATTTCCACGGCCGATTGAGGCAAATCAAGAATCAGCTTCCCTCTATCAGCCCTCAGTTGCGTCGCGAGGGTCGTCGCAGAATCCAATAACCAGCGGTCGTGAACCACATTTCCGAAATGATCGGCGAGCCCGAATGACAACAGCGCGCCCAGAAGCAGAACGCTGATCAGAGGTATCCATAGACGCGTCAACAGCCGTTCGCGCAGGCTATGTTCAGGGTGTTTCATCGGACGCGCATCCCTGCTCGAGACGATAACCCAGACCTCTGAACACCCGGACCCCGACGTCGGCGCCTGTGTTGGCAAGCTTGCGCCGCAAGCGGCTCACGAACACCTCGACGTTGGAGAGACTTGCATCGTTGTCCCAGGTGTAAAGCGAATCAAAGATGTGTTTCTTGCTCACGATGCGGCCTGATCGGCGAAGGAGCAGCTCAAGCACGGCCAATTCTCGGGCCGTGAGTTCGACTTCCTGGCCTCGCACGGTTAATTGCCGGGACGCAGGCTCGAACGCAATATTCCCGAGGCGCAGCGTCGCTGCCGCCGAGTCTCCCCGGCGCAGCAGCGCGCGAATTCGCGCCTCCAGCTCTGCGATATCAAACGGCTTACACAAGTAGTCGTCAGCCCCTGCGTCGAGACCCAAGACGCGGTGCTGCAACTCGTCGCGCGCTGTCAGGATCAGCACGGGAGCGGTAATTCCTTGGCTTCGCAAGAGGCGCAGGACCTGGACCCCATCGATATCGGGAAGCCCGAGATCGAGGACGATCCCTTGATACGTCGCCGCGGCAATCGCGGTCAACGCGTCCTGGCCCGTATGAACCGCGTCCGCCACGTAGCCTGATTGAGCGAGCGCGGATTGGAGTCCGTGACCCAATTCAAGATCGTCTTCGATAAGCAGGAGGCGCATGGGACGGCAAGTCGACGCAAGCTTCGCGCAAGCTACTTTATGTATTCTGCACCATAGGAAGACAAGACGATAAACCGTCCGTTCGCTATACACAAATACGCGAGTGCAATTTCCGTTTCTGCCTTGGCATAGACGAATCGCGCCCGAGGGATCATTCGAAGCTTCTTTCCTCGATAGGGTCTTGCATCGGTCAAGTTTGCGAGTGGGACACGTTCGATGATGGAGCACGACCGAACCCAAACGTGACATTGCAAGGCTTTCGACACGCAAATTCGAACGGATGATCTCGTCGAACGCGGCAAAAAAGAGCCTTGCGTCTCGCCTCTGCCGCCGACCTGGAGCGCGCCAGCGAAGACGATCTTGACGAGAAGTTGCGTACGCAGCGCACTGTGCTGGCAACTGCGTACTACGATTTGTTGCTGCCCAAGAGGAGATTGGAGACGTTTTTGCGCCTGGAAGACAACCCAGGAGGGTCCGTACAACGTTCAACTGGAATGGTCGAATCGGACTAATCGATGTTCGTGAGGGGCCTGTGCGCGCCCCAGCCCGCGCTTGACTCGATTCCGCGGCTCGCGGCAGACCTCCCCATACGCAGAATCGCGATGTGCCCGGCTTAGGGCGGTCTCCAAATAGGGGACGCAATGACCGCGGCAAGGACGGTCGCAATACATCCACTCCGGCCCCCGACGCCGTCGGGAGGCGCGGAAATTGCAGTGTAGCCAAGGACGATCACGTCCATTGGCCCATTTCACGCGCTTAATCGACCATTCATGACACGCCGCGCTTTTCCAAGATGAATCTTTTTCGCCTCAAGCGGCGCGATGCGATGTTCCTTGGCACGGCGCTATTCGTGGCGGTGGCCGTGCTCGACTGGGCGACGTCGAATGGGCTGTCAGTCGCCGCGTTTTACCTGTTCCCGATCCTTCTGGTCGCCTGGAATTGCGGCCGCGGCTGGGGACTCGTCTTCGCGGTTGGGTCGGTCGCCACCGCGGTCGCGCAAGCCATGCTGCACGGGAGCTCCTACATCAAGCCGATTCACCTCTACATCGCATATGCCAACGTGCTTCTCGAATACGTGATCGCGGTCCTGCTGACCGGAATGTTGCGCAAGCTCTACAACCAGGAGCGGTTCACTGCTCGCATCGACGCCTTGACCGGAGCACGAAATCGCAAGGGGTTTCAAGAAGCCCTGACCAATGAAATCGCGCGGCACGAACGCAAGGCAATAACGTTCTGCTTGGCGTACATCGACTGCGACAATTTCAAGCAGATCAATGACAACTACGGACATGCCGAGGGTGACCGCGTGCTGAAAAAGATCGCCGAGGTCGCCCTCGAGACGCTGCGACGGAGCGATACGGTCGGCCGCATCGGCGGCGACGAGTTCGCGGTGATCCTTCCCGAGACCGGTCGAACAGAAGCATTGTTCGTCGTCGACAAGCTCCAGCACAAACTGGGCGCGGTGACCCGCCTGCGCCAATGGCGGATCAGCTTCAGCATCGGCGTTGCGGTTTTCGACAAGACTCCAGGCGACGCGACCGCTGCGATGGAATTTGCCGATCGGCTGATGTACACCGCGAAAAAGTCTTCCAAGGGGTTTACCGTCTGGAACTCTTTCGGCGATCCGGCGAGGAAGCCGACAATCTGGGAAGTGGGGACGATTGGTGCGTCCGATGCTGGCCCGATCAGCGAGCGCTTGTCCAAAGTATGACGCCGGGTACTTCTCGCCGCCGCCGGCGCGTGGGGTTTCGTTTCAGTTCCAAACCACATGAGCAGGGCATCATCCTTCGGACATGCGGACGGGACCGCGCCTGCTGAACCCAGTGTAAGTGCCCAAATTCGGGAAAAGCTGCCGCCAGGCGCCCCTCCTGGTCGCCCGAGGCTGCCGCGAATCTCGGTGTCAGCCGCCGCGGGCAAGAGCCGCCGCGGACGATGCACCGTGACCCATGCAGTTCGATCTCCCGTCCCCGCCCCTTATCCACCCTCCACCGTTACAATGTCGCGCTGCCCGGGTGGTGAAACTGGTAGACACAGCGGACTTAAAATCCGCCGATGCCGAAACGCGTCGTGCCGGTTCGAGTCCGGCCCTGGGCACTCCATTGAGGCGACGCCGCCCAAGCGCGGCATGGGGTTTGCTAAGACTCCAAGGTAACGTGGGCGAAAAAGCTGCCACGAATACCTCGGTATCGGGCATGCGGGTTCGCTGGCCATCGCCATTCGGCTGTAAATTCAAGGAATTAGCCGGGAGGCGTGGTCCGGGACGGGTCCCGTCGTCGAGACCCGCCGTGTCCAAGTTTCCGCCGGACCTTCGACGCTTACAGTCGCTTGTGAATCGCCGATTCGATGGCCGAAAAAAAGCTTCACATCGTAGTGCCCTTCCCCGGTGTCTCGACGGAGGCGCTGTTGCGCCCTCGACCGGCCGAAGGGGACATGTCTGCGCTGGATCGCGCCGAGATGGCGCTTCGTTCAAGCGAGATGCAGCTGCACCTTGTCACCGAGAACGTCCCGGCGATGATCGTCTACTTCGATCGCAACTTCGTGTGCGGATTTTCCAATTCGCAATACGCCAAGTTTTTTGGGTTCAGCAAAGCCGGCATTCTCGGCAAGCACATGTCGGAGGTGATCGGAAAAGACAATTTCGAGGCCATCGTGCCCCATTTGCACCGCGTCCTGGACGGCCAGGCGGTGTCATACGAGGCGGAGCGTGAGTCCAGCGAAGGCGTCAAGCGGCAGATGCAGATTTCGTTCGCGCCCGACATCGATGCCCTGGGCTTCGTCAAAGGCAGCTACGCACTGGTCATCGACATCACCGCGTCCAAGACTTCCGAGAACGCCGTTCGGACGCATGCCTTGCAGCAAGAGGCCATCGCGGTGTACGGACAATACGCGCTCGAGAGTCGCGACATCGACGGGCTGGTCTCGAACGCGGCGGCGATGGTGACCTCGGGGCTCGACATCGACCATTCCGGCGTTTTTCGCATCGTTCACGGACGGCAGGATCTGATGCTGGTCGCCGGCGTGGGATGGAACGCGAACTCGGTGGGCAGCGTGACGATCAACGCCGACCCAGGGTCGTCGATCCGCGCCGCGCTGAGCTCGGGTAACCCGGCGGCGGTGCCAAGCATTCACGACGGCGGACACTCCATTCTTTCGTCGTTCGTGCAAAGCCATTGCCTGCTCAGCGGTCTCGAGGTCGCGATCCCTACATCCGATGGACCGTTTGGAATCCTGGGCGCCTATAGGCGCGATGCGCGCGGCTTTAGCAGGGAAGACTCCAACTTCCTGAAGGCGATCGCCACCGCATTGGGCACCGCCATCGGAAGGCATCGCGTCGAAGAGCGGCTGTCTCATGTCGCACAGTTCGACTCCATCACCGGCCTGCCCAATCGCACGCTTTTCCATGACCGCCTTTTGCAGGCCATGGCGCGTGCCCGTCGGAGAAAATCGGCGCTGGCGCTCATCTTTCTCGATCTCGACGGATTCAAGGAGATCAACGACACGCTCGGTCACAAGGCTGGCGATCGTCTCCTGCGCGCCGTCGGCGCGCGGCTCAAGCATTCGCTGCGCGAGGGCGACACGGTCGCTCGCCTGGGCGGCGACGAGTTCACGGTGATTCTGGAGGACCTCCACGATCGCGACGAAGCATCCGCCGTCGCGCACAAGGTGCTGGGCGCGCTGGCGAAGCCGCTCACGCTCGAAAAACAGGAGTTTGCGGTAACCGCGAGCGCGGGCCTCACCGTCTACCCGGACGACAGCCGAAGTGTCGAGACCTTGCTCAAGAACGCGGACACGGCAATGTACTACGCCAAGGACAAGGGAAAAAACAATCTGCAGTCTTACATGCCATTGATGACTACACTCAAACGCGAGCGGGTTACGCTGGAGAATCAATTGCGACGCGCGCTCGAGAGCAACGAGCTGTTTCTCGAGTACCAGCCGCAGGTCGATCTGGAGAGCGGTCGTATTGTCGGCGTCGAGGCGCTCGCCCGGTGGCAGCATCCCGAGCTCGGCGTGGTTCCACCCGGGCGATTCATCCCGCTTGCCGAAAAATCGGGCCTGATCGTGCCCATCGGCCGATGGGCGCTTGCCACCGCATGCGCTCAGGGCGCCGCGTGGCAGGCAAGCACGGCGCCGCTGCGCATCGGCGTGAACGTCTCGGCGCGGCAATTCCGCGGCGATTTGTTTCAGACGGTCGCAGCCGTGCTGGCATCGAGCGGTCTCGACGCGCAGTGGCTGGAGCTCGAGCTGACGGAGAGCCTGCTGATGGAAGATCCCGAGACCGCGCGTGCGACATTGCTCAAGCTGAAGGGCCTCGGTGTCAAGCTCGCGATCGATGATTTTGGCTCGGGTTATTCGAGCCTGAGCTATCTTCGCCACTTTCCAATCGATCGGCTGAAGATCGATCAAAGCTTTATCCGCGACCTGACCACCAGCCCCGATGACGCCGCGATCGCCAGAGCCATTATCGCGCTCGGCCACAACATGAACCTTCTCATGGTCGCGGAAGGCGTGGAGACGGTGGAGCAACTCGCATTCCTCCGCGACAACGGCTGTGACGTCATGCAGGGCTTTCTGTACAGCGAACCGGTATCCGCGGACGACTGTCTCGCGCTCATGGTGCGGCAGGCGACCGGCTCCGCGAACTCCTCGTTAGCCGACATGTTCGGAAACGGCCCCTGATCTGCCGCCGCAATCGCGTCAGTCCCGCTCTTACGGGATACCTCTCCAACTCCGACGCGGAAATAAGCATCAGACCGATACAAAGCGAGACGGCGATCGGCGAGAGTTGACGCTGCTCCCTCGATGGCGCGAACGATGTTCGTCTGCCCACATGACATGCATTGGTGCGACTTGGCAGCTTGCAGATCCGACGGCTGCCAGCTTTCCGGAGAGCGGCCGCTCATCGCCTGCCACGGATGCGGGGCGCTCATCATCCGCGCGACGACCTTCGGCCTTTGCGTCGAATGCATCACCGTCGACATGGAACAAACGAAAGAAAGGGCATAAGCATGGCGCGCGCCCTGTGGAAAGGAGCCATCACCTTCGGCCTGGTGCATATCCCGGTCGAGCTCTATCCCGCGGAGGAGCGCAAGGAGTTCAAGTTCTCGATGCTAGACAAGCGCGATTTCTCGCCCGTGGGATACAAGCGCTACAGCAAGAAGAGCGGCAAGGAAGTCGACTGGAACAACGTCGTCAAAGGCTACGAGTACGAAAAGGACCAGTACGTGGTGCTTTCCGACGAGGATTTTCGGCGCGCCAACGTCAAGGCGTCGCAAACGATCGACATCGAAGCGTTCGTTCCGGCGGGCGAGATCCCGCCCCAGTATTTCGATACGCCCTACTACCTCGTGCCGACGGAGCGTGGCCAAAAGGTCTATGCGCTGCTTCGTGAAACGCTGCGCTCGACCGGCCGCGTGGCCGTCGCCCAGGTCGTGATACGCACGGCGCAGCACCTCGCCGTGGTCGTGCCCGTGGGCAAGATTCTGATGCTTAACACGCTGCGCTATGACGACGAGCTGCGCCCGACCAAGGATTTCGCCTTGCCGGCAGAGGGACTGAAGGCGGCGCACGTCACGAGCAAGGAGGTCGATCTGGCCAAGCGGCTGATCGACGACATGACCGAGTCTTGGAAGCCTAGCGAGTTCAAGGACACCTATCACCAGGACCTGATGCGGCGAATCAAGGAGAAGATCAAGAAAGGCGAAACCAAGGAGATCACCGAGCCCGAGTCCGGGGAAAGCGAAGAGCCGAGGTCGGCGCAGGTGATCGACCTTGCGGCGCTGCTCAAGCAAAGCCTCGACAAGGGAGGCTCACGGCGCAAAGCAGTCGACCCGCCGCGTTCGCCCAAGCCGGAAGCGAGCGCCAAGCCTGCGTTGCGCGTCGTCGCGTCGGCTCGCGGCTCGGCCAAGACGCCGGCCAAGCGCAAGCGCGCTTAAAGACCAGCGATTCGACTGCCGGCGATCTCCATACTCGCGAGCGAAAGCGCCATGGCCCTCGAACGGTACCGCGAAAGGCGTGACTTCAAGATCACTCCGGAACCCAGCGGCCGCGTGATCCCACGCCCGCGCCGGGCGTTGTCGTTCGTCATCCAGAAGCACGCCGCCAGTCATCTCCACTACGATTTCCGGCTCGAGCTCAATGGAGTGCTGTTGAGCTGGGCCGTTCCCAAGGGCCCCAGCCTCGACCCGGCCGACAAACGCCTGGCGATGCACGTCGAAGACCATCCGATCGAGTACGGATCCTTCGAAGGCATTATTCCTGCGAAGCAATACGGCGCCGGTACGGTTTTGCTGTGGGACCGCGGAACATGGATTCCAAAAGGCGACCCGGTCGCGGGCTATGCCAAGGGCCATCTCAAGTTCGAGCTCGAGGGCGAGAAACTCAACGGCGGCTGGACGCTGGTGAAGACCCACAGCAGCAAGTACGGCGGCAAGAGCGGCGACAAGGCGTGGCTGCTGATCAAGGAGAACGATTCGTTCGCGCAGCGCGGCGCCGACACGCGTATCGTGGACGATGCGCCGGAAAGCGTGCTCTCGGGGCGCAGCCTCGAGGACATCGCCGAAGAGCGCGAGCACGTCTGGCATTCCAACAAGTCGGTGGCGGCGAACGTTCGCGCCGGCGCGGTGAGCAAGGCCAAGTCGTCACCGGTCCAATCCCGGAAGGCCGCAGAGGGCCCGTCGGCGATTGTCGGCGCCCGCGTCGCCAAGCTGCCAAGCTCGCTCTCGCCGATGCTCGCGACGCTGGTCGATGCCATACCGACCGGTGACGAATGGCTGCACGAAATCAAGTTCGACGGCTACCGCATGTTGTGTCGAATCGACCAGGGCAAGGTCACGATTTTCTCGCGCAGCGGCAAGGATTGGACCGGCCCACTTGGCCGCGTCGCTGACGCCGTCGGCGAACTCGGCCTCAAGTCGGCGTGGCTCGATGGCGAAGTCGCCGTTGTCGATGATCGCGGGCGGACGAGTTTCCAGGCGCTGCAAAACGCGCTGTCCGATCCGGCTGCCGAGCAGCTCGTCTATTTTGTGTTCGATCTGCTCTACCTCGACGGTTACGACCTGCAAGGAGTGAGCTTAAGCGAGCGAAAACGCCTGTTGCGGAGCCTCATACCGAAAACGTCGAGCAAGGTGCGTTTCAGCGTCGACGTGCCCGGCTCCGGCGCGGAGTTTTTCAAGCAGGCTTGCGCGTTGGGATTGGAAGGCGCGGTGTCCAAGCGCGCCGCCTCGGCCTACCGCGGTGGAGTGCGCACGCGCGATTGGGTCAAGGTCAAGTGTGGGCAACGCCAGGAAATGGTCATCGGCGGCTTTACCGATCCGCAAGGAAGCCGCAGCGGCTTCGGCGCGCTGCTTCTGGGCGTGTACGAGCCGGACGGAAAACTACGCTACTCGGGCAAGGTGGGAACCGGGTTCAACGATCAAATACTCGCGTCGCTGCGACGCAAGCTCGACGGCGTGGCGCAAAGCACGAGCTCCTTCGTGAACCCGCCGCGAGGCTTCGAGGCCAAAGGCGTGCATTGGGTCAAGCCGAAGCTGGTGGCTGAAATTGCATTCACGGAGTGGACCACGGACGGTACCTTGCGCCATCCGTCCTTCCAAGGCCTGCGGGAGGACAAGAGCGCGGCCGACGTCGTTCGAGAACGCCCGGTCCACGAGATTGATATGAAACCTGCCAAGCCTGCGACCAAGCCTGGACCGCAGGCGCCGCGCAAGACGGCCGTCAGCGCTACCAGAACCAAAGCCTCGGCCGAGACCTCCGACACCTTCGCCGGGGTGAAGCTATCGCACCCGGAGAAGTTGCTGTATCCCGAATCCAAATTTGCAAAGCAGGACCTCGCGCATTACTACGAAAATATCGGCGAATGGATACTGCCGCACTTGCGGGAGCGGCCTTTGAGCCTGGTGCGCTGCCCCGATGGCTGGAACGCCGAATGCTTCTACCAGAAGCATGCATCCAAGAGCGTAAACCCCGCAGTGACACGCGTCGAAGTGCCCGAGAGCGGCGGCCAGGCAACGTACATGGCCGCCAACTCGCTACCGGCGCTGATCGCGCTGGTTCAATGGGGAGTGCTCGAGCTCCATCCCTGGGGCTCGCGCAAACCCCGCCTCGATCGACCCGATCGTCTGATATTCGATTTCGATCCCGACGATGCCGTCAAATGGGACGAGCTGGTGGCGGCGGTTGGCGTATTGCGCACGCTTCTCGGCGACCTCGGCCTCACCGGATTTCTCAAGACAACCGGCGGCAAGGGACTGCACGTGGTGGTGCCGATTCGCGCCACGCTCGATTGGGAGCAGGCAAAAGGATTCACCAAGGCCATCGCGGATCTGATGGCCCGGACGTTTCCCGACCGCTTTCTGGCGGTGATGTCGAAGTCGCAGCGCAAAGGTAAAATTTTTATCGACTACTTGCGAAACGCCTCGGGCGCGACCGCGATCGCACCGTATTCGCTGCGCGCCAGGGCCAATGCGCCGGTGGCCACACCCATCGGCTGGGACGAGCTGACCGAGGACGTGCGCTTCGATCACTTCAATCTGCGCACGGTCCCGCCACGATTGTCGACGCTCAAGTCCGACCCGTGGGCCGACTTCCTGGAAGTGCGCCAGTCGATCGGCAAGGCAATGTTCAAACGGGTCGGCTACAACGGCTGAGTACTGCTTTAGCGCCCAGGTCCGCGCGCCGGTCGATCAAGCCCAATTTGCGCCGCGCAACCTTTGACAAGCACCGCACGCGACCGCCGATTCGAAATTCAGGCATTTCCGCCCGGTTGAGCGCAATATGTGCTCGGGCTGTCGTCGAGCGACGCACAGCCGCCCTTTCGATGGGCAGGATTCGACGTAACGGAGCGGTCGATGAAAATACTGATGTGCTGTGCCCTGCTCGTCTGCCTGCCAGGATGCATTCCGATCGGCATCCGCGGCACGTCGATCACCGCGACCGAGTCGCCTTCGTGCGTCGCTCGGTCGGAGATCGAAACGCCCTTACGTCCCGGCGCCGGAACCGGAACGACAGCCAATCATCCGAGGCAAGCCGCGCCGCGCTGCGCCTAACGCGCGCTCCCCGCGATTAGGGACGGCCTAGCGCTTGCCGCCGGGCATCGATTGCTGCGCCATGCGGGCGAAATCGCCCATGACCTTCTGCATCGAGGAAAACGCCGGTCCGCCGGACGCCATGACGCCCTGCATGGCGTTGACCAGATTCTGCGCCTGCTTCATGTCGGGCATCATCGCCATCGCCGCTTTTGCTTCTTTCGCCCCCGGCACGCCTGCCATCTGATCTTCCATCAGCGCGAACAGGCGCTTTTGCATTTCCACGATCATCGAGAACATCTCGCTCCAATATTGCATCGCTTTCTCGACCGCTTCCTGGCTCACGCTCTGACCGGCGGCGACCAGCGATTGCGGGTCGCTGGCTTCCGTCGCATGGCGGATGGCCTTTCTTTGCATCGAGCGCGTCTGCTCTTCCCCCTCGAACTGCAGCTTGCGTAGCTTGGAGGTGTTCTCGATCGCGGTGTTGATGACATCCAGCGCCAATTTCGCGTTCGCCTTATAGAGCTCGAAAGCCTTCTCCGGGGTCATCGCACGGGCCATTTTCGCCATATCTCCAAAATCGGCGCCGCCCGGCGCGGCATATGCAGGACGCTTTGCCGACGCCGGCGATGCCTTCGCGCGCGGCTTTCTGGTCGACGAACGTTTGCTGGCGGTAGGTTTGGTCGACGCTTTCCTGGCCATGATCTTTCGCTCCTGAAGTGATCCGACTATCGATGTTGACGCTCTCCGACCCAGAGCCATCGGCCGCCAACCGCGCACCGACGGCGCGCAGGTCTATTCTAGCCGCGCAGATGCTCCAGCGCCTCGTCGATGCGCTCGACGACGACGATTTCCATGCCATCGATTCGCTGCTTGGGTTTGTTGGCGGCGGGGATGATGGCGCGATGGAAGCCGAGCTTCGCCGCCTCGCGCAAGCGCTCCTGACCGCGTTGCACCGGCCGGATTTCCCCAGCCAGGCCAACTTCGCCAAACACTAGAGATTTACTGTCTAATGCTGTGTTCTTAAAGGATGAATAGATAGCCATGGAAATGGCCAAGTCGGCCGCCGGCTCGCCGATGCGGACGCCGCCGACGGCGTTGACGAACACATCCTGTCCCGCCGTGTCGACCCCGCCGTGGCGATGCAGGACGGCGAGGAGCAAGGCGAGCCGCTGCGGGTCCAGGCCCACTGCAACGCGCCTGGCGAGCGCGCCCTGTACCGGGTCAACCAGCGCCTGCACCTCGACCAGCAAGGGTCGCGAGCCCTCGAGCGTCGCGAGCACGCAACTGCCGGGCACCGCTTTGCCGTGCTGCGACAGAAAAAATGCCGACGGATTCGCGACGCCCTTCAATCCACGCTCGGTCATCGCGAATACGCCAAGCTCGTTGGCGGCGCCGAAGCGGTTCTTGATCGCGCGCACCAGACGAAAGCTGGAGTGGGTATCGCCTTCGAAATAGAGAACCGTATCGACGATGTGCTCGAGCACTCGCGGACCCGCGATCGCACCCTCCTTGGTCACGTGACCGACCAGGATGATGGTGATCGCCGTCTGCTTGGCGAGCCTCGTGAGTTGTGCCGCACACTCTCTCACTTGCGCTACGCTGCCGGGCGCCGACTCGAGCGCTTCGGTGTAAACGGTCTGGATCGAGTCGATCACGACCACGTCCGGCCGCTGGGTGCGAATGGCGCCGACGATCGCCTCGAGCTGGACCTCGGCCAAAAGCTCGACCGCGGCGTTGACCAGCCCCAGGCGTTGCGCGCGCAAGGCGATCTGATCGGCGGATTCCTCACCGGTGACGTACAAGGCCCGGCGCGAAACGCCAATCGAGGCCATCGCCTGCAGCAGCAGCGTCGACTTGCCGATGCCGGGGTCGCCTCCCAGCAGGATCACGCCGCCGGGGACGAGCCCGCCGCCCAAGACGCGGTCGAATTCCTCGATGCCGGTCGGCGCGCGCGGATTGTCGCCGGCCTCGACACTGGAGAGCGCCCGCACCACGCTCGCGCCGCCGGCGAGCGCCTGGAAGCGCGACGCCGGGGTCGCCGCGATCGTTTCGACCAGCGTGTTCCAGACGCCGCAGTGGGGACATTGGCCCTGCCACTTGCTGGTCTGGCCGCCGCACTCGGTGCAGGCGTAAGCGGTCTTTGCCTTGGCCATCGGACTCTAGAATGGGCGCGGCACGTCGGTCGCGCCTTAAGCGAGCTCGTCCGGATGAACGACCGCGGTGCCGAGCTTGCCGACCACGACGCCGGCCGCGCGGTTGGCGATCCTGACCGCGCTGGATATGTCAGCGCGCGCCCCGATCAACGTGGCGAGCGTCGCGATCACCGTGTCGCCGGCGCCCGAGACGTCATAGACCTCGCGCGCGACGGCAGGAATGTGCTGCGCGCCGGCATCGGTGTACAGCGACATCCCTTCCTCCGCGCGCGTGATGAGGAGCGCTTCCAGGCCAAGCTCGGCACGCAGCGTCTGGGCCTTGGTCGCGAGCTCTGGCTCGCTGTTCCAAGGCCCGGCGACTTGACGGAATTCCATGCGATTGGGCGTCAGCACCGTCGCCCCGCGATAGCGCAGCCAGTCCTCGCCCTTGGGATCGACCAGCACCGGCGTGCCGCGCGCGCGCGCCTGTTCGATCATGCGCGCGATATGCGCGAGCCCGCCTTTGCCGTAATCGGACAGAACGATCACGTCGAATTCGGGCAGCGTTCGCTCGTAATCGGCAAGCTTGGTGGCGAGGATCTCGTGCGACGGCGGCGTCTCGAAGTCGATGCGCAACAATTGCTGCTGCCGCGCGATCACCCGCAGCTTGACCGTCGTCGGCAGCGTCGCGTCGCGGTGGAACGAGGTGCGCACGTGTTCCTCGCCGAGCAGCCGCTCCAGCGAGCGCCCCGGTTCGTCGTCGCCGATGACGCTGATCAGCGTTGCCTTGGCGCCCAGCGCCGCCACGTTGCGCGCAACATTCGCCGCGCCGCCCGGGCGTTCTTCGCTGCGCGAGATTCGAACCACCGGCACCGGCGCCTCGGGCGAAATGCGCTCGACATCGCCGAACCAGTAGCGATCGAGCATGACGTCGCCAACCACCAGCACCCGCGTGGTCGTGATCGCAGTACGAAAGTCGGTGAATCCCCGGGTAGGCATCAGGCCGCCATTGCTGAGCAAGTGAGCAGGATACGCGTCGGACCTCGCATGATGTCGCTAGGGCCGTCCGATTCCGAAATATTCCAGTCCGGCAGCGCGCACCTCCTTCGGATCGAAAAGGTTGCGGCCGTCAAAAAGAATCGGCTGTCGTAGCGTGCGCCGCAATTGACTGAAGTCCGGACTGCGAAACTCCTGCCACTCGGTCACCACGACCAGCGCGTCGGCACCGGTGACCGCGTCCATGGGCGAGGCCGCGTACGCCAGTCGCGACGTGGCTCCGAAGACGCGCCTGGCCTCGTCCATCGCCACCGGATCGTAAGCCGTCACGTTCGCGCCGCGATCGAGCAAGCCGCGGATCACGGTTTGCGACGGCGCCTCGCGCATGTCGTCGGTGTTGGCCTTGAATGCGAGTCCCCAGACCGCAAACGTCTTGTTGGCCAGATCGACGCCAAATCGCTGCGTGATTTTTTCGAGCAGCCGCTTTTTTTGCTTGTCGTTGACCGACTCGACCGCGGCGAGAATCTCGAGCGGGCGGCCGTGGTGCTTCGCGGTCGCCTGCAAGGCTTTGACGTCCTTGGGAAAGCACGAGCCGCCATAGCCGGCGCCCGGATACAGAAAGCGATAACCGATGCGCGGATCGGAGCCAATGCCTCTTCTGACGTGCTCGATGTCGGCGCCCAGCGCGTCGGCAAGGTTGGCCAGCTCGTTCATGAACGAGATCCGTGTCGCCAGCATCGCGTTCGCGGCATACTTGGTCAACTCCGCGGAACGGACATCCATCACCAGCAGCCGCTCGTGGTTGCGCTGGAACGGCGCGTAGACTGCCCGCAACAAGCCGATCGCCCGCTCGTCGTCGGAGCCGATGACCACGCGGTCCGGCCTCATGAAATCCTCGACGGCCGCGCCTTCCTTCAGGAACTCGGGGTTCGACGCCACCGCGAACGACAGGTCGACGCCGCGCCGCGCAAGCTCGGCGGCGATAGTCTCGCGGACCCGATCCGCGGTGCCGACCGGCACCGTCGATTTGTTGACGATCACCTTGGAATCGACCATCCGCGAACCGATGTTGCACGCGGCCGTGATCACGTACTGCATATCGGCGGAGCCATCTTCGTCGGGCGGTGTGCCGACCGCGATGAACTGCAGCGTTCCGTGCGTGACCGCGGCGTCGATATCGGTGGTGAATCGCAGGCGGCCGCCGGCGACGTTGCGCCGGATCATGTCTTGCAGACCCGGCTCGTGGATGGGGACGCCGCCGCGGTTGAGGGTCTCGATTTTGCCGGCATCGACGTCCAGACACATCACATCGTTGCCGACCTCGGCGAAGCAGGTTCCGGTGACCAGACCGACATAGCCGGTCCCGATCATCGTTATCTTCAAGCCGGAACCTTCGTTTCGGCGCCAATCGAGGCGTTGATGGCGTCGAGCGCGGCCAGAGGATCGGCAGCGCCGGTGATCGGCCGCCCGATCACCAGATAGTCGGCGCCGGCGGCGATGGCTGCCTCGGGCGTCATCACCCGCGCCTGATCGTTGAGTGCCGCGCCGGCCGGACGGATGCCGGGCGTCACCAGCTTGAATTTGCCGCCGCACGCCGCGCGCAGGGCGGCCGCCTCGTGCGCCGAGCAGACCACTCCGTCGAGCCCGTTTTCCTGGGCCAGGCGCGCCAGCCGCAACACCTGCTCGTCGACCGAACCGGTCATGCCTATCACCAGAAGATCCTCGGCGGCGAGGCTGGTCAGTACCGTCACCGCAATCAGGAGCGGCGCGGTGCGTCCCATTTCCGCCGCGGTCTGATTCACCGCCTGGCGCGCCGCGCGCATCATCGCCGGCCCCCCCGTGGCGTGGACGTCGACCATCCATACGCCCATTCGCGTCGCCGCGGTGCAAGCCTGGGCAACGGTGTTCGGGATGTCGTGAAACTTGAGATCGAGAAAGACCAGAAACCCGCGACGAACCAGCTCACGCACCAGACCTGCCTCGGCTGCGGTGAACAGCTCCTTGCCGACCTTGACCGCGCATTTTCGAGGGTCGAGCCGTGCCGCCAGGCCGAACGCCGACAGCATGTCGGGAAAGTCGAGCGGAACGATGACCCGCGGCGCTTGAGCGATCATGTAGAGTCTCCTGGTTCTGAATTACGCAAACCCGTCCGGCGATTCGGTGCGCCGAGGCGAATAGGTTTCCCACTTTCCGCAACCGGGGCAGCGCCAATAGTATTGCTTGGCGCGAAAGCCACAATTCTCGCAACGATACATGCCGAGCCGCTTGATGTGCTGGCCGACGAGACCCTTGACGAGCTCGAGGTCGTGCCGCCGGTCCGCCGGCGCCGCCATCAGCTGCGCCTCGAGCAGCTTGTCGAGCCCGAGCAGCGTTGGATTGCGGGCCAACTCGTCCTTGATGAGCTGCGTCGCCGATTCGGCGCCCTCGTGGGCGAGGATCTGGTTGAACAGTGCCGTCAGCGAGTCGAGCGACGGATATTGATCCTCGTAATTGCGCAGCACCCGGATACCCTGCGTGACGTCGCCGATTTTTCGGTACGCGTCGGCGAGACGGTCGGCGACCAATCCCAGAAACGCCGGATTCTGCGACTCGATGCGCTGCCATGCCGCGATGGCGGCAAGATGATTTCCGCGCTGTGACTCGACATCGCCGAGCAGCATCGTCGCGCGCGTGCAGAGCTTGTACTCCGCCAGCGCCTGGTCGATGAACTGCCGCGCGTCATCGAACTGCGAACGCAGCAGCGCGTTCTGCGCCAGCTCGCAATAGTAGTGCGCGATTTCCTTGAAGTACGGTCGCTTGGCCAGCGCCTCCATGCGCTTGGTGGTCGCAATCGCTTTCTGCCAGTCCTTCTCCTGCTCGTAGATCTGCAGCAGGAATCCCAGCGCCTGAACCTCGAACGGGCTGCCGTCGAGCCGGGAAAAAAGCTCTTCCGCGCGGTCGAGCAAGCCTGCGCGGTGGAAATCCTGAGCCAGCTCGAACACCGCCGTCTGACGCTTGTCCGCGGGAAGATCCGGGCGATCGAGAAGATTTTGATGCATGCGTATGGCGCGATCGATCTCGCCCTGGCGGCGAAAGAGATTGCCGAGCGCAAAATGAAGGTCGATCGTCTGCGGATCGACCTTGACCACTTCGATGAACGATTCGATGGCCTTGTCCGGCTGCTCATTGAGCAGGAAATTGAGTCCCCGGAAATACGAAAGCGGCAACGCCCGCGACTCGCGCAACAGGTGCTTGATGTCGATGCGCGCGGCGATCCACCCCATGGCGAAAAACAGCGCCGGGATGGGAAGCAGCCACCAGAGCTCAAAGTCCATGGAAGCTAGTACCCCGACCCATAAGTTTGCGTACATGCCGAGAATTGACTCCGCGCACCGAGCGCGCGAAGCGAACCGCAGCCATAGCTAGAGCTATGGCGAGGATGAGTGACAAAGCGATCGGTGATGCGGATCGATTCGAACATAGCAAACTTGTGGGTCGGGGTACTTAGCGTCGACGCGCCGCTTACGCGACGTCGGCGGAAGGCGAGTCTTTGGGATGTCGCAGCGCATGCTCGCGCCGCAAGCGCATCACCTGCCGCTTCAGGCGCGTCGCACGCACTAGTCCGGCCAGAAGACCCGCGACTGCGCCGCCGGCAAACGCGAGCAGCAGCAGAAAGATGAGCGGCGCCTGCCAGGAGAACCAGTGATAGAAGCGGACGGTGACCAGATCGGCGTTCTGCAGCGAAAGCAACAGCAGCAAGAGGAAGACGATAATGCCGGCGATCCAGCGAGCGATGTTCATGCAGCGGGTCCAATAAACAGGGCGGCACTATCGCGATTGACAATGCCGCCCGGCAACGTAGTTCATCAGCCTTTCTTGAGTTCCTTGAAATCGACGCGCTCCCGCAATTCTTTTCCCGCCTTGAAGTGCGGGACGTGCTTCTCGGGCACCTGCACCCGCTCGCCGGACTTCGGATTGCGCCCCGTCCGCGGCGGCCGGTAGTTGAGCCCGAAGCTGCCGAATCCGCGGATCTCGATTCTCTCGCCCTTCGCCAGGCTTTCCGCCATGGCATCGAGGATCATCTTGACCGCGAGTTCGGCATCCTTGGCCACCAGTTGCGGGAACTGCGCCGCCAAGCGGTCGATCAGTTCCGATTTGGTCATCACGGGCTCGCTTACCCTTGATTCTTGTTGTCGAGTTTGGCCTTGAGCAGCGCGCCAAGATTGGTCGTGCCGGCGCTGGTTCCGGAATTTTCGACGGTGATCCGCTGCATCGCCTCGGATTCGTCGGCATTGTCCTTCGCTTTGATCGACAGGTTGATCGAACGGTTCTTGCGATCGATGTTGATGATCATTGCTGTTACCGAGTCACCCTCCTTCAGATGCGAACGAATATCCTCGACCCGATCGCGCGCGACTTCTGAAGCGCGAAGGTAAGCTTCAACTTCGCCATCGAGCGTGATCACCGCGCCTTTGGCGTCGAGCGATTTGACGCTGCCGCTCACTACGGTGCCCTTGTCGTGTGCGGCGACGAAGTTGGAGAACGGGTCGCCGTCCATCTGCTTGATGCCAAGCGAGATGCGCTCACGCTCGACGTCGATCGCGAGCACTACTGCCTCGACCTCCTGACCTTTCTTGTAATCGCGCACCGCGGCCTCCCCGGCCAGCGACCACGAAAGGTCCGACAGGTGTACCAGGCCGTCGATGCCGCCCGGCAGGCCGATGAACACGCCGAAGTCGGTGATCGACTTGATGAGTCCCTTCACCTTGTCGCCCTTCTTGTGATTCATCGAAAAGTCTTCCCACGGATTGGGCATGCACTGCTTCATCCCGAGCGAGATACGGCGGCGCTCCTCGTCGATCTCGAGAATCATGACCTCGACCTCGTCGCCAAGCTGCACCACCTTGGTCGGGTGAATGTTCTTGTTGGTCCAATCCATCTCCGACACGTGCACCAATCCCTCGATCCCCTGCTCGATCTCGACGAACGCGCCGTAATCGGTCAGGTTGGTGACCTTGCCGAACAGGCGCGTCCCCGTTGGATAACGTCGCGACAAGCCTACCCACGGATCCTCGCCGAGTTGCTTCATGCCCAGTGACACGCGGTTCTTTTCCTGGTCGAACTTGAGCACCTTGGCTGTCACTTCGTCGCCGACTGCCAGTACTTCGGAGGGATGCTTGACGCGTCGCCACGCAAGATCGGTAATGTGCAGCAGGCCGTCGATGCCGCCTAAGTCAACGAACGCGCCGTAATCGGTGATGTTCTTGACAATGCCCTTGACGATCGCGCCTTCCTGCAAGGTCTTGAGCAGCTCGTCGCGCTCCGCGCCAAGGCTCGCCTCGAGCACGGCACGGCGGGAGACCACGACGTTGTTGCGCTTGCGATCGAGCTTGATGACCTTGAACTCGAGCGCCTTGCCCTCGAACGGCATCGTGTCCTTGACCGGGCGGATGTCGACCAGCGAACCGGGCAGAAACGCGCGGATGCCGTTGACCATGACCGTTAGACCCCCCTTGACCTTGCCAGTCACGAGGCCGGAAACCACCGTGCCCTGCTCCATTGCGGCTTCCAGGTCGTGCCAGGCCTTGAGACGCTTCGCCTTATCGCGCGACAGGCGCGTCTCGCCGTAGCCGTCTTCGAGACTCTCGATGGCAACGGTGACGAAGTCGCCCGCCTTGACCTCGACCTCGCCCTTGTCGTTCTTGAACTCTTCGATCGGGATGAAGCTTTCGGACTTGAGTCCGGCATTGACGACAACGATGTTGTAATCGACGCGGGTCACTTCGGCGGTGATCAGCTCGCCCTGCCGCATTTCCTGCCGCGCGAGGGATTCCTCGAACAAGGCGGCGAAGTTTTCCTGCGGTTGAACTACGTCGTTGGTTGTAGCGGTTGCCATAAGCGTTTGCTTCCTATCGGTTCGTCGGTCGCCCGGGGCGTGGGGAACGGGTCTGTTTATCAATCCGCCATACGGACAGCCCTGCTGACGTCCGGCTGGCGGGCACTATCAACCACTTACGCGAATCCCGTGAGGCGCTGGGCGGTCGCGGACTAACCCGGGGTCGGCGGGATCATCGTCTTCGCTCGTTCGAGTACGAAGGCAATGCTCGCGTCGATCGTCATTTCAGTCGTATCCAGGATCTCGGCGTCGACGGCGGCCTTGAGCGGCGCAGCCGCACGGGCACTGTCGCGCGCGTCGCGCTCCCGGATGTCGAGCAAAAGACCCTCAAGTGTAACCGAGTTTCCTTTTTCGATCAACTGCTTATAACGGCGCCCTGCCCGTACCTCGGCGCTGGCCATCAGGTAAATTTTGAGGATCGCGTCCGGGAACACGACCGTCCCCATGTCGCGTCCGTCGGCGACCAGCCCGGGCGGGCGGCGGAACGCCCGCTGGCGAGCCACCAGCGCCGATCGCACGGCCGGGAAGACCGCGACGCGCGATGCCGCGGCGCTTACCGGCTCGCCGCGCAGCTCCTCGGTCACGTCCCCGCCGTCGAGTAATACCCGGTGCTTGTCGAACGCGACGTCGAGCGACCGGGCCAGGGCGGCGAGCCCGGCTTCATGGTTCGCGGCGACGCCTTCACGCGAGGCCTTGAGAGCAACCAGACGATAGAGCGAACCGCTGTCGAGGTAATGCAGCCGCAGCGCCGCCGCGACTCCCTGCGCGACCGTGCCCTTGCCCGACGCGGCAGGCCCGTCGATGGCGATCACCGGTGGCGGCGTCGTCATGCCGCGAGCTTGCCGAATTCCGCAAAATAATCCGGAAAAGTCTTGCTCACGCACTGCGGATCGTTGATACGGACCGCAACACCGCCCAACGCAGCCAGCGAAAAGCACATCGCCATCCGATGATCATCGTAGGTGTCGATCGTCGCCGGCCGCAATTTGGAGGGGGGGACGACGCGCAGCCAATCCGGTCCCTGCTCGACGATCGCACCCAGCTTGGAAAGCTCGGTCGCCATCGCGGCGATGCGGTCGGTCTCCTTGACCCGCCAGCTGGCGATGTTGCGCAGCGTCGTCGGGCCCTCAGCGAAAAGTGCCACGACGGCCGCGGTCATCGCCGCGTCGGGGATCATGTTGAAGTCGGCGTCGATGCCCTTCAGCGGTCCGACTCGGCGCACTTCGATCCAGTCCTCGCCGCTGTCGACCGATGCGCCCATCGCGGCCAGTACGTCGGCGAAGCGGACGTCGCCCTGGATGCTCTTGATGCCGACGCCGATCACCCGCACCGGACCACCGGCCACCGCGCCGGCGGCCAGAAAATACGACGCCGACGACGCATCACCCTCGACCACGATGGTTCCGGGACTCACATATTGCGCGTGCGCGGGAACATGGAAGCGGCTGCTACCGTCGCGCTCGACGTCGACGCCGAAGCGGCGCATGAGGTCGAGGGTGATCTCGACATAGGGCCTGGAGATCAACTCACCCGTTACCTCGAGCGTGACACCCACGTCAGCAAGCGGAAGCACCATCAGCAATGCGCTCACGAACTGACTCGACACGTCGCCGCGGATGGCGACCTGCGCTGCAGGCGCGCTCCCGGTACGCATAACGCCGGGACCGATCGCCAGAGGCGGATAGCCCTCGCGACCTGTGTAGCGAATATCCGCCCCCATCGCCCGCAGCGCGTCGACCAGATCTGCGATGGGGCGCGCATGCATGCGCGGAACGCCGGAGAGCCGGTAATCGCCGCCGGAAAACGCCAGTACCGCCGTCAGCGGCCGGAACGCGGTACCGGCGTTGCCCAGGGAGAGTGCGGCATGCTTGACCGGAAATGCACCCGCGGCCCCGCGGACGATGGTCACGCGTTGCTCCTCCACGCGTTCGAGGGAAATACCCAGCGCCTGCAAGGCCCCAAGCATCCGATCGACATCGTCCGCCTCGAGCAGGCCTTCAATGCGGGTGTCGCCGCGCGCCAGCGCCGCAAGCAGGAGAATGCGGTTCGAAATGCTTTTCGACCCCGGCAATCGCACGCTGCCGGTCATGCGGCTAACCGGCTTGAGGTCGAGATACTGCTGCAAGGCGTGGCCCGAGGCTTTGCTCAATCGTCGTCACGATGACGCGCAAGCCACGCGTCGCGCGCGTCGCGGGCACGTTCGAAAAGCGCGCCCAGACCATCGCCATCCGCCGCGGCCAGCAGCGCATCGAGCCGGTCGAGCTCGGCGCGGTGGGCGGAAAGCTCGCGCCGGAGCGCGGTGGCGTTGCCTAGGCAAATGTCGCGCCACATTTCAGGATCGCCGCTGGCAAGCCGGGTGAAATCGCGAAAGCCGGTCGACGCGTGGCGAAAATAATCGCCGGCGTCGGCGCGCGCTGCCAATTGAGCGACCAGCGCAAATGCAAGCGCATGCGGCAGATGACTCACGGCGGCGAAAATTTCGTCGTGGCGCGCGGCGTCGAGGGCGCTCACGACGCCGCCACAGGCGATCCAGGCGTCCGCGACCCGCTTCTGCGCGTCGACCGCGGTTTCGGGAAGAGGCGTCAGGATCACCGACTTGTCGCGAAAAAGAGAATCCGATGCGGCGCCCGCGCCGGAACGCTCGGTGCCGGCAATCGGATGCCCGGGCACGAAGCGGGGCAACGCTCTCCCGAGAGTACGCCGCGCCGCGGCGATGACGTCCTGCTTGGTGCTGCCGGCGTCGGTGAGCACCGTCGCCGAACCAAGTGCGGGGGCGATTGTCCCAAACAGCGCGGGTATCTGACCGACCGGCGTCGCGAGCAACACCAGATCGGCGTCGGCGAGCTCGTCGGTCCAGCGCTGATCCTGGGTAAGGGTTCGATCGACGATGCCCAACTTGCGCGCCGTGTCGAGATTGGAAGCGCTACGCCCGACACCGACGACCGTGGCGACCGCTCCCGCGCGCTTGAGCGCGAGCGCGAACGAGCCTCCGATCAGCCCTACGCCTACGATCACCACCTTTCCGAGCGCCGCGGCGCGCACGGCGTCAGCTCTCGCCCGGTCGGGCGTTGCCAGCGATTCCCTGCAGCGCGGAAAGAAAGCGCCGGTTTTCCTCCTCGAGACCGACCGTGACTCGCAGATGCTCCGGCAAGCCATAGTTCGCTACCGGCCTCACGATCACTCCCTTGCGCAACAGCGCTTCGTAGACCTTGGCGGCATCGCCGATGTGCACCAGCAGGAAATTGCCGTGCGACGGCACGTAGCCGATGCCAAGCGCGTCGAGGCCGCGCATCAATTGTTCGAGGCCGGCAAGATTCAGGCGCGCGCTTTCTTCGACGTAAGCCTCGTCGGCGAACGCCGCGAGCGCGGCGGCCTGCGCCACCGAGTTGACGTTGAACGGCTGGCGCACGCGGTTAAGCATGTCGGCGACGGCGATGTCCATCAAACCATAGCCGACCCGCAATCCGGCAAGACCGTAGGCCTTGGAAAAGGTGCGCGATACGACGAGGTTCGGATGCTGGGCGATCCACGACGCGGTGTCGGACTGATGTGTCGACCGCAGATATTCGTTGTAGGCTTCGTCGAGGACGATCAGCACGTCCTGCGGCACGGAGGTGACGAACGCTTTCACGGCGCCCGCCGCCAGCCAGGTGCCCGTGGGATTGTTCGGGTTGGCGACGAAGACGATGCGCGTGCGTGGCGTGATGGCGGCGCACATCGCGTCTAGATCGTGTCCCAACTCGCGCGCCGGAACCACGATACCCGTCGCGCCGCGCGCCTGCGTCGCGAGCGGATAGACGGCAAACGCGTGCTGCGAATACACCGCTTCGTCGCCGGGCCGCAGAAACGCTTGCGTGGCGAGCTCCAGAATATCGTTGGAGCCGTTTCCGAGCACGACCTGCTCACGCTCGACGCCGAAGCGTGTCGCAAGAGCCGTCTTCAGCGCAAACCCGTTGCCGTCGGGATATCGCGTGATGCCGGCCACCGCGTCGGCGATGGCCTGCCGTACCTTCAGGCTCGGTCCGCGGGGATTTTCGTTGGACGCGAGCTTGACGATGTCCTTTTCGGCCAGACCGTATTCGCGCGCCAGTTCCTCCACCGGCTTGCCAGGCACATACGGCGCGATGCGGCGCACGTACTCCGGCGAGCGCGCGGAAAGATCGCCAATCTTCACTGCGACGTCTCTTGCGGGCGCGACCTGTCGACGATTCACGATAGGGGTTTCACGACATTGCGGCGGGATACGATCCGAGCAGCTTGAGGAATGGCGCGCGCTTACGCAACTCCGCCAGCGCCGCGGCAACGGGCTCGTCTGTCTGATGGCCCTCGAGATCGACGAAAAAGAGGTACTCCCACAGACCGGTGCGCGCCGGCCGGGATTCGAGACGGCTCATGCTGACGCCGTGTTTCGCCAGCGGTTCCAGAAGCGCATGCACCGCACCCGGACGGTTGTGCGCCGACATCACCAGCGACGTCTCATCGCGACCCGATGGCGCGGCGCCATGCCGGCCCAGAACCCAGAAACGCGTCGTGTTGTTGGGCTCGTCTTCGATGTGCGCCGCGATCACGTCGAGCCCGTAGATCGCCGCGGCGGCGTCGCCGGCGATTGCCGCCGTGCCGGGCTCGGCGGCGGCCATGCGCGCCGCCTCGGCATTGCTCGCCACAGGGATGCGCGCGACCGTGGGCAGGTGTCGCGCCAGCCATTGCACGCATTGCGAAAGCGACTGCGCGTGTGAATAAACGCGGGTCACGCCGGCGAGCGTGGTGCCCGCGGCGCGGTTGACGAGCAAATGCTGGCCGATGCGCAACTTGACTTCACCGACGATCGTGAGCGGCGTCTGACACATCAGGTCCAGCGTCCGGCCTACCGCGCCTTCGGTCGAATTCTCGACCGGCACGACTGCATAGTCGGTCTGACCCGCCTCGGCTGCTCGAAACACTTCGTCGATCGAGGCGCACGGCTCGGCATCCACCAGATCCCCGAAATGCTTGGTCACCGCAGCCTGGCTGAAGGTGCCTGCCGGTCCGAGATACGAGATTCGGAGCTGCTGTTCCAGCGCGAGACACGCCGACATGATCTGGCGAAACACGCTCGTCACCGCACCGTCGGGCAACGGTCCGCGATTCTCCGCCTGGATCGCACGCAGCACCCGCGCTTCACGCTCGGGGCGATATGCGGCGGAATCGCCCTTGAGCGAGCCAATGACCTTGGCGTGCGCGGCGCGTTCGTTGAGCAGCCGCAAGAGCTCGCGATCGAGCGCGTCGATCGCGTCGCGCCGGCGGTTGATCTCCAGCTCGCTTGGGTCCTGCGACATCGCCTGAGAGTCCGCCGCTCTTGACTTGGTTACTTCGGGTTACTTCGCTGGCGCCGAGCCCAGCTCGGCGAGCATCCCGCGGCCGATGGCTGCGACGACAGTGCTTTTTGTCATCGCATCGCATCGCGATGCCCATTGCGCCGTCATGCCGGCTCCTCATCGCCGTCGTCCTCGGTCTCGACCACGCGCTCGAGGCCGGCAAGTTTTTCACCTTGATCGAGGTTGATCAGCGTGACGCCTTGCGTCGAACGGCTCATTTCGCGGATCGACGACACCTTGGTCCGGATGAGCACGCCGCTGGTCGAGATCAGCATCACTTCATCGTCGGGACGGACGAGCGATGCCGCGACGACGCGGCCGTTGCGCGTCGTCTGCTGGATCGCGATCATGCCTTTGGTGCCGCGGCCGTGGCGGGTGTGCTCGACGATTGGCGTTCGCTTGCCGTAGCCGTTTTCGGTCGCCGTCAGTACCGACTCCTCCTCGTCTTCGGCGACGAGCATGCTGATGACCGTCTGGCCGCGATCGAGGCTCATCCCACGCACGCCATGCGCATTGCGGCCCATCGGTCGCACGTCGGTTTCCTCGAAGCGCACCGCCTTGCCGCCGGAGCTGAACAGCATCACGTCGTGCTTGCCGTCGGTCAAGGCCGCACCGACCAGGAAATCACCGTCATCGAGATCGACGGCGATGATGCCCGACGGACGAGGACGTGAGAATTCCGACAAGGGCGTCTTTTTCACCGTGCCCTTGGCGGTCGCCATGAACACGAAGCGGTCCTGCACGAACTCCTTCACCGGCAGTATTGCGGTGATCTTCTCATGCTCGAGGAGCGGCACCAGATTCACGATCGGCTTGCCCCTCGACGCGCGCCCTCCCTGCGGCACGTTGTAGACCTTGAGCCAGTAGACGCGCCCGCGGTTGGAGAAGCAAAGAATGAAGTCGTGCGTATTGGCGCTGAACAGACGGTCGATGAAATCGTCATCCTTGGTGCCTGTCGCCTGTTTGCCACGGCCACCGCGGCGCTGCGCACGATATTCGGCGACCGGCTGCGCCTTCATATAGCCGCCGTGGGACATGGTTACGATCATGTCCTCGGGCGCAATCAAATCCTCGAGCGACAGGTCGACACCCTGCACGACGATCTCGGAGCGGCGCTTGTCGCCAAATTGATCGCGGATCGATGTGAGCTCGCCGGCGACAACGCTCGTGACGCGCTCCGGCTTGGCGAGAACGTCGAGCAGGTCGACGATCTGCACCATGACCTCGCGATACTCGCCGGTGATTTTCTCCTGCTCGAGGCCGGTCAGGCGCTGCAGGCGCAATTCGAGGATGGCCTGCGCCTGAGCATCCGACAGCTTGTAGCCGGCCGCCGTCGAACCCGAGCCGGACTGCCATCCATATTCGGGCGCCAGTCCCTCGGGTCGCGCTGCGTCCGCTGCGGCGCGGGCGAGCATTTCCTCGACCAGCGCCGAGCGCCACATTTTTTCCATCAGCGCGGCCTTGGCTTCGGCCGGCGTCGCCGCGCGTTTGATGAGCGCGATGATCTCGTCGACATTCGATAACGCGACCGCAAGTCCTTCGAGAATGTGGCCGCGCTCACGCGCCTTTCTGAGCTCGAACCGGGTGCGCCGGACGACGACCTCACGCCGATGCTGCAGGAAAAACTGGAGAAACTGCCGGAGGTTCAGAACACGGGGCTGACCGTCGACCAGCGCCACCATGTTCATGCCGAAGCTGTCCTGCAGCTGGGTCAGCTTGAACAAATTGTTGAGGATGATCTCGGCGACTTCGCCGCGCTTGAGCTCGATCACCACGCGCATGCCGGATTTGTCGGACTCGTCGCGCAGGTCGGATATTCCGTCGAGCTTTTTCTCGCGCACCAGCTCGCCGATGCGAGTGAGCAGCGTCGCCTTGTTCACCTGATAGGGAAGCTCGTCGACGATGATCGCCTGGCGGCCGCCTTTATCGATTTCCTCAAGGTGCGTGCGGGCGCGGATCACGACCCGACCGCGGCCGGTGCGATAGCCTTCGCGCACGCCCTCGGTGCCGTAGATGATCCCGGCGGTGGGAAAGTCAGGCGCCGGAACGTGCTCGATCAGCTCGTCGACCGTCAGCTCCGGGTTGTCGAGCAAGGCAAGACACGCGGTGATGATCTCGGTCAGGTTGTGCGGCGGAATATTGGTCGCCATCCCGACCGCGATACCCGACGAGCCATTGATCAGCAGATTCGGAATCCGGGCCGGGAGGACCGTGGGCTCGAGCTCCTTGCCGTCGTAATTCGGCACGAAATCGACCGTTTCCTTGTCGATATCGGCCAGCATCTCCGCGGAAATCTTTTCCAGCCGGCATTCGGTGTATCGATAGGCGGCCGCGGCGTCACCGTCGACCGAGCCGAAGTTGCCCTGTCCGTCGATCAGCGGATAACGAAGGGAAAAATCCTGCACCATCCGCACCAGCGCTTCGTAGGTTGCGCTGTCGCCATGCGGGTGATATTTGCCCAGAACGTCGCCGACCACGCGGGCGCACTTGACGTATGGCCGGTTCCACACCGTGTTTGCCTCGTGCATCGCAAAAAGCACCCGGCGGTGAACGGGTTTCAAGCCATCGCGGACGTCAGGCAAGGCCCTGCCCACGATCACGCTCATGGCGTAATCGAGATAGGAATGCCGCATTTCGGCTTCGAGGCTTACGGGAAGGGTTTCTTTAGCGAACTGCTCCATCGGGGGCGATGCTCTTTATCGGTTGAAAGGCTTCAAAGCGGCACGCGTGCGCAGGTATGCGCCGGGATGGCAGAATCATGTTGTCGGGGCCATCCGTCGCTGCCAGACGCGCAGGCGCGAAAAACAAGCAATTTTATCATGACCGTTGTATTGCTGCGACACCTTCCAACTTCCTGTTGCAAGAATCGAAATACGGCTTGGCAGGGGCAAAATCCCCATGCTATAGTCGGCCGGAAGTCGCTATTTCAACGGCTACGAAAAAACCAGCGGTCACAGCGGTTACCAATACGCGCCAAGCGAAAAATGAACGAGCAAACCTCAACAACTCAAGCCAAAGGGGTGAAAGTGATGAAACTTCGTCTGATTGCAACCATCGTGACCGGCGCCACCGTCGCCATGCTGGCCTCCGCGGCGTTTGGACAGGCAAACCCGCAGAACAGCGGTTACGTCCTGTTCCAATACGGCACCCCTGCCAATAACATATGGCGCAGCGGCTCCTACGGCGGCAAGCCTGGCGTCAACGACACGTTGTGCTGGCGCACCGGTTACTGGACTCCGGCGATGGCTATCGTGGAGTGCGACCCCGATCTCATGCCGAAGCCCCCCGCGCTCGCGCCGGCTCCGGTCGTTACACCGCCATCGGCACCCGCTCCGGCACCTGCTCCCGCACCTGCTCCGGCAGCGACCGTGCAGAAGATCACGCTGGCAGCCAAGGCCCTGTTCGATTTCGACAAGTCGGTCTTGAAGCCCGAAGGCAAAGCGGCTATCGACCGCGAAGTCATCAGCCGGCTGAAGGATGTCTCCAAGCTCGAGCTGGTCTTGGTCACCGGTCACACCGACCGTATCGGCACCCAGGCCTACAACCAGAGGCTGTCCGAGCGTCGCGCCAACACGGTTCGCGACTACCTGGTCAGCAAGGGAGTGGCACGCGACAAGATCGAGACTCTGGGCATGGGCAAGACGCAGCCGGTCCCGGGTGTGGTCTGCAATCAGAAGGCACTGAAGGAACTGATTGTGTGTCTGGCACCGAACCGCCGCGTCGAAGTCGAAGTCAAGGGTGAGGCCACAAGGCGTTAAATGCGACGCTGAAGCGGCGCTTAACGTCGAAAGAGCCCCGCCGCGTGCGGGGCTTTTTCTTTCGCCCGCGAATAATATGCATCTGCCCGTATGCTGCAGCCCATGACAGACGTCGAATTGCGCATCGATGCGCGCTGGGTATTGCCTATCGAGCCCGCGGGTCTGCTGCATCAGCATTCGCTGCTGGTGAGCGAGGGGCGAATCGTTGCGATGGTCCCGACGACGCATGCCGAGCGTGACTACGCGGCGCGCGAACACGTTGCGCTGCCTACCCACGTCCTGTTGCCGGGGCTCGTCAACGCCCACACCCACGCCGCCATGTCCTTGCTCCGCGGCGTCGCTGACGATGTGCCGCTCGAGGCCTGGCTCGAGCGATCGATCTGGCCTCGCGAGGGCCGCTTTGTCGACGCCGACTTCGTCTACGACGGGACCTTGCTTGCCGCGGCGGAGATGCTCCGGGGCGGCATCACCTGCTGCAACGACATGTATTATTTTCCGGACGCCGCCGCGCGCGCCTATCGCGCCAGCGGAATGAGGGCGATGCTGGGGCTTCCGGTTTTGGATTTGCCGACGCCTTACGCCGCGGACGCCGATGGCTATCTGCACGCCGGACTCTCGGCACGCGACGCCTGGAAGCACGAGCCGCGCCTCCTGTTTTCGCTTGCGCCGCACGCACCGTATACCGTCACCGACGCGACGTGGACCAAGATCGTCACCTTCGCCCGTCAACTCGATCTCGCCATCCAGACCCACCTGCTCGAAACGCGCGACGAGCGAACGAAGAGTCTGGCAGAGCATCACACCGCGCCGCTGCAGCGGCTGAACTTCCTGGGCGCAACCGGCCCGGGCTTTATCGCGATTCACGCCGTCGATGTCGATCCGGCCGACATCGAGCTGCTGGCGGCACAGCGCTGTCACGTCGTGCATTGCCCGACCTCGAATCTGAAGCTGGCCAGCGGCATCGCTCCGATCGCGGCATTAAAGCGCGCCGGCGTCAACGTCGCGCTAGGAAGCGACGGCGCCGCGAGCAACAATCGCCTCGACGTTTTCGCCGAGGCGCGCCTGGCTTCGCTCATCGCCAAAGTTGCAGGGAATGACGCCGCCGCGCTGCCTGCCGCCGACGTATTGCGGATGGCAACGCTGGGCGGCGCGACCGCACTCGGGATGGAAACCGACATCGGATCGCTCGAGCCCGGCAAGCAGGCCGACGCCATCGCGGTCGATCTGAGCGGCTTGTCTCACACGCCATGCTATGACCCCGTATCGCACCTTGTTCATGTGACCGGGCGCGATCAGGTGAGCGATGTGTGGGTCGCTGGCGAGCGGCTCCTCGCCGATGCGATGCTGACCCGGTTGGACAGCAAGGAGCTCGCTTCGCGCGCCCGCTTCTGGCAGGATCGACTCCAATGAACGTCAACGTCGACCCGTCGGAGCTCGCCAAGTTCAGCGCGCTCGCGCACCATTGGTGGGATCCGACAAGCGAATTCAAACCGCTGCACGACATCAATCCGTTGCGGTTGAATTACATCGCCCGCCAATGCGGCGGACTTGCGGGCAAGACGGTGCTCGACGTCGGCTGCGGCGGCGGCATTCTCACCGAAGCCATGGCCCACGACGGCGCCAAGGTCACCGGCATCGACCTGTCCGAGAAAGCGCTTGGCGTGGCCCGACTGCATCAGATCGAATCAGGCGCGAGCGTCGATTACCGCCTGATGTCGGCTGAAGCCTTGGCGATCGAAGCGCCCGCCTCATTCGACGTCGTCACCTGCATGGAGCTGCTCGAGCACGTTCCCGATCCTGCATCGACCATCGACGCCTGTGCCAAAATGGTGCGCGCGGGCGGCTACGGCGTTTTCTCCACCATCAACCGCAATGCAAAGGCTTACGCGCTGGCCATCGTCGGGGCGGAGTACGTGCTGGGCCTCCTGCCTCGGGGCACGCACGACTACGCGCGGTTTCTGAAGCCCTCCGAAATCGCCGCGTTCGCGCGTACAGCGGGGCTCGAGACCGACTCAATAATCGGCATGACGTACAACCCCTTCACCAAATCCTACCGGCTCGAAGCCGATACCTCGGTCAACTACATCATGTGCTTCCGTCGTGGCGAATAGCGCCGCGCCTCCTCTCCGGCTCGACGTCAAGGCGGTGCTGTTCGATCTTGATGGCACACTCGCCGATACCGCCGTCGATCTCGCCGGCGCTATCAATCGTGTTCGCGCCGATCGGTCGCTGCCGCCGATGCCGCTCGAGGCCCTTCGTCCGTACGCGTCGCATGGTGCGCGCGGCATGCTCGGCGCGGCTTTCGGCATCGGCCGCGAGAGCCCCGACTTCGAGCTCCTTCGCGACAGCTTCCTCGACTATTACGCAGGAACGCTGTGCGAAAAAACACAGCTGTTCGAGGATGCGGAAAAGGTTCTGACGGAGATCGAGCGTCGGGGTCTGCGCTGGGGCATCGTCACCAACAAGGCAACACGGTTCACGCTGCCGATCCTCGAGCGGCTGGCGCTTTCGATGCGCACGGTCGCGGTCATCTGCGGAGATACCACGGCCAACACGAAGCCGCACCCGGAACCCTTGCTCGCGGCGGCGCTGGCGCTGAAAGTCGAGCCTCCCGACTGCGTGTACGTGGGCGATGCCGAGCGCGACATCGTCGCCGGCCGCGCCGCGGGGATGAAAACCTTGATCGCGAGCTACGGTTACCTGGGCGCCGACGACACGCCGGAGCATTGGGCCGCCGACGGCGTCATCCATTCGCTCCCGGAGCTGCTCGACTGGCTGCCGGAGACGGTGGTGTTCACGGCAATGGCCGAGTGAATCCGTCCTGAAGAGACTGGACCCCGCGCTTCATCGACTTTTGTTTCGCGTGGGTCGGTTGATTGGATCCAGGCATCCACGCGTCCGGCAGTACGCCGCGCACACTATCCGGGACATGCTCCTGCGTTGAGATACAGCCACTGCTGGGGCTTACCGTCGCGCGTGCCGGCGACCCACACCGCCTGGCTCTTGGTCAGCGGCTGCAGGACCGTCGACACGATGTCACCCGGAATCAACAGTGGGATACCGTTGGCGCGTTCCACGCGGTCTCCGTTCTTGAGGCCGAGCATCCCGGCGAAGCCGCTTTGATCGCGCACGATCAACGCGCCGGATCCCGGCTCGAGCAAGGCCTTCCATCCGTCAGGTGTGCCGGTCACGCCTCCGAGCAGCTCCGCATTCAATCGCACGACCGGCCCGGTAAATCCCGGCGGCACCACGCACGCGGATGGCTTGGCGTTTTGGGCGACGCCGACCGCGGGTCGCGCTTCCGTCGTCGCCGCACGCAGGACGATGTCGCGGCGGACGCCACCGTCGATCAGCGTCACGCCGTCGGGTCGTACCGAATCGAGCCGCACCCCGCCGCCGATTTCCTGTCCGGTGGCCACGATCAGCGGCCCGCGAGCGGTTCGAAACAGCGCATAGCCGCTGCCGTCGCGAAGCGCGAAAATCCCGAGCAGACGCAGGTCACCCAGGCTTGCGCTGGCGCTTGCGCCGACCGGAATCGCCGCCGGTGCAAGCCCGAACAGTTTTGCATCGGCAACGCGACGCGTGACATCGCTGTCCGGGATCGTGACCGGTATCGTCACCGGCGCCGGACCGAACCATTTCCAGCCCCAATGCGCGACGGTAAGCGCGAGCAGGCCCAACGCGAGCAGCCACGCCAGGACCGCCGCGATTTTCCAGGCCGTGGCCGTCAGCGCCGAGGAGCGCGTGCTCGTCACGTATAATCCATTTTCGCTCAATTCGTCACCGCGTTTTTTGCGCGCCACTTTTTTTGAATCCCCACCTCGCGCAATTGCAGCCGTATCCGTTCGAACGATTGCGAGCGCTTTTTGCGAGCGTGGTGCCGAATCCGCAGAAGGCGCCGATCAGCCTGTCGATCGGCGAGCCGCGCCATCCGACACCCCGGCTGCTGCTCGACGCGCTCGCGGCGGGTGCGAAGGGGCTCGCGAATTATCCCACAACGGCGGGCGCGCCCGCGTTGCGCGAGGCGATTGCCGCATGGCTTACGCGCCGTCATGGATTGATCTCGCTCGATCCGGCAACGCAGGTGTTGCCGGTACTCGGCAGCCGCGAGGCGCTGTTTTGTTTTGCGCAGACGGTCATCGACTCCAGTCGTGTCGGCGCCACGGTGGTCGTTCCCAATCCGTTCTATCAGATCTACGAGGGCGCCGCGCTGCTGGCCGGCGCGACGCCGTATTACGTCAACAGTCTGGTCGAAGACGATTTCGCGCCACGATGGGCCGATGTCCCCGAGGCGGTATGGGCGCGAACGCAATTGCTGTACGTCTGCTCGCCCGACAACCCAACGGGCAGGGTGATGCTTCAGGTCGAGTGGCGTCAGCTGTTCGAACTTGCCGACCGGCACGATTTTGTGATCGCTGCCGACGAGTGCTACTCCGAGGTTTATTTCGACGAAGCGGCTCCCCCGCTCGGCGCGCTTGGTGCGGCACACGCACTCGGACGCGACGGCTACCCGCGACTCATTTCCTTCGGCAGCCTTTCCAAGCGATCCAACGCACCCGGTTTGCGTTCGGGATACGTCGCCGGCGATCCTTCGTTGCTCAAAGCATTTTTGCACTACCGGACCTATCATGGTTCGGCGATGTCGCCGGCGGTAGCGGCGGCAAGCATCGCCGCGTGGAAGGACGAGGAGCACGTCCGCGCCAATCGCGCCCTGTACGCGGAAAAATTCTCCAGGCTGGCGCCACTTGTTCGCGCGGTTCTGCCCGCGCATGCGCCCGACGCGGCGTTTTATCTGTGGGCGCGCGTCCCCGGCGACGACGCCGAGTTCGCTCGGCGGCTCTACGCCGAACAAGCCGTCAGCGTCCTGCCGGGAAGCTATATCGCACGCGAAACCGGTGGTCTCAACCCGGGCCGCGGTTACGTACGCATCGCGCTGGTGGCCGCGTTCGACGAATGCGCCGAAGCCGTCGGGCGGCTGGTGAGCTTCGCCAGGCGCGCAAGCTAAGGCGCTTAAGCCGGTCTGTGCCGTCCACCCTGCGCCCGCGGGGCACGTTTCATCGGCGCCGGCGGCGCTTAGTCGCGTTGTCTCGGACCCCGGATGTCAGGCAGTACAATCCGCGCCATGTCGACCACCCAAAATGCGACTTGGCGCATGCGCATGCCCCCGGGCTTGCGTGGCGTATCGTGGCGCACCTTTGCGCTGATCCTGGCGATCAACACCGGCTTTGCCGCGATCCTGTCGATCGAGGATCCGCGGCCTTTCTGGCACCCGCTCATTACCGCACAATGCTTCGGGCTGCCGATCGCCTACGCCGTCAACTTCGCGTCGCCTTGGGAAAAGACGCATCCGGTATGGCGGCTGGTGTGCGCGGTTGCGATCGGCTCTATGGTAGGAATGGCGCTGGTGGTTGTGATCAAGGGATACGGACTGGCGACGATGCTCGCGGATCCCCACCGGTTCTGGGGAACATTCATCGGCGGCTTCTTCAACGGCCTTTTCGTCAGTCTGCTGTTCCTGCTCAAGTATCGCGAGGCACACGCGCGGACCCAGATACTGAGAGCCGAAGCCGACCGCAATCTGCTCTCGAAGCAGGCGGCCGAGGCGGAGTTGAAGCTGATGCAGGCGCAAGTCGAGCCCCATTTCCTGTTCAATACACTGGCCTCGGTGCAATTCCTCACCGAAACGGATCCGCCGAAGGCCGGGCTCATGCTCGGCCATCTGCTTTCCTACCTGCGCTCCGCGGTGCCGCAGCTGCGCTCCGGCAGCACGACATTGGGACAGGAAGCCGAGCTTGCCCGCGCGTATCTGTCGATCATGCAGATGCGAATGGAATCACGCCTGAGGTTCAGCATCGATATTCCTCCATCGTTGGAATCGCACCCGTTTCCGCCGATGCTGCTGATGTCGGTGGTGGAAAATGCGATCAAGCACGGCATCGAGCCGCACGCCGAGGGCGGAGAGGTGCGTCTGGAAGCGAAAAAGAAAGACGGATCGCTGGTCGTGTCGGTTACCGACAACGGGCACGGATTCGCCGATCATCTGGGCCAGGGGGTGGGACTGACCAACCTGCGCGAACGCCTGAAGGCGCTTTACGGTCAGCGTTCGCAATTTACGCTGGATGCGATCCTGCCTCATGGTGCGAAGGCAACCATCGAAATCCCGGATGCCGCCTAGCTCTGCAGCAACGCCCGCCGCTCGCGTCACCGCGCTGATCGCCGAGGACGAGCCGCTGCTGCGCAAGCAACTGAGGGCCCGACTCGCGCAGGCGTGGCCCGAGCTCGTCATCGTCGCCGAGGCCGAAAATGGCGCAGAGGCACAGGCGCTTGCCTCCGAGTTCCAGCCTGACATCGCGTTTCTCGATATCCGCATGCCGGTCAAGGACGGCCTCGCGGTGGCCGAGGCGATCGGGGATGAGTGTCATATCGTGTTCGTCACCGCCTACGACGAGTACGCGGTGACTGCATTCGAACAGGGAGCCGTCGACTATCTGCTCAAGCCGGTGACCGCGGAGCGTATCGCCAAGGTCGTCGTGCGCCTGCAAACTCGCGTCGCTTCGCCCCCCGCCGATCTGGCCGGGGTGTTGCAGCAGCTCGCCGCGCGCGACACCGGCGGCCCACTACGATGGATCAAGGCGTCGCTGGGCAACTCGATGCGGCTGATCGCGGTCGACGAAGTCTGCTACTTCCACGCCGAGGACAAGTACACCAAGGTGGTCACTGCCTCCGGTGGAGCGCTGATCCGCAAGACCATCCGCGAGTTGTTCGACGAGCTCGATCCGGAAGTGTTCTGGCAAGTGCACCGCAGCACCATTGTCAACCTGCGGGCGATCGCGCGCGTCGAGCGCGACTACCGCGACCAGCCGCTGGTGTTTCTCAAGGATCGACCCGAGCCGCTGACGGTCAGCCGCACCTTCGCCCATTTGTTCAAGACCATGTAGTTCCCGCGGTTGTGTCATGGGCCGTCGTCTCGGCGCAAGGCGTGCCGCACGGGTAAAATAGCGGTTTGTCCGCGATGGCTCCGCGCTTGTCCATGGATCAACTGCAACAAACGATCGACGCCGCCTGGGAGCGGCGCACCGAGCTCGATGCGACGAGCGCACCGAAAGCGATTCGTGACGCCGTCGACTCAGCGATCGGCGAGCTCGACGCGGGGCGCTTGCGCGTTGCGGAAAAGCGCGGCGCGGAGTGGGTCACGCATCAGTGGCTGAAGAAGGCGGTGCTGCTTTCGTTCCGATTGTCTGACACGGTGCCGATCGGCCTCGCCGGGCCATCGGCGCCCTTTCGCTTTTACGACAAGGTCCCGACCAAGTTCGCGAAGTTCGACGACGCCGCCTTTGCTCAAGCGGGCGTGCGCGTCGTGCCGCCGGCGGTCGCGCGCCGCGGTGCCTATATCGCGCCAAACGTCGTGCTGATGCCAAGCTACGTCAACATCGGCGCCTACGTCGACTCGGGCACGATGGTCGACACCTGGGCAACTGTCGGATCTTGTGCGCAAATCGGCCGCAACGTGCACCTTTCCGGGGGTGTCGGGATCGGCGGGGTCTTGGAACCGCTGCAGGCCAACCCCACTATTATCGAAGACAATTGTTTCATCGGAGCGCGCTCCGAGGTCGTCGAGGGCGTCATCGTCGAGGAGAACTCGGTGCTGGGAATGGGTGTGTTCATCGGCCAGAGCACCAAGATCTACAACCGCGACACCGACCAGGTGAGCTATGGACGGGTACCTTCCGGGTCGGTGGTCGTTGCCGGCAGCCTGCCTTCCGCCACGGGCCGTTGCCAGCTTTATTGCGCGGTAATCGTCAAGCGGGTCGACGCCGGAACTCGCGCCAAAACCAGCATCAACGAGTTGCTGCGCGCCTGACCATGAAGGGTACGGACACCATGTCGGTTGCGATCAAGACCGCGGATGAGATTGCGAAAATGCGCGTCGCAGGACGTCTCGCGTCGGAGCTGCTCGATTTTCTCACGCCGCATGTTCGAGCAGGCGTCACCACCGGCGAGCTCGACCGCATCGCGCACGATTACCAGGTCAACGTGCAAAAGGTGATACCGGCGACCCTGAACTACGCGCCGCCCGGTCACCGGCCGTATCCCGCGTCGATTTGCGCGTCGGTCAATCACGTTGTCTGTCATGGCATTCCTGGTGACAAGACACTCAAGACAGGCGATATCGTGAATATCGACGTCACGGTAATCAAGGACGGTTTTCATGGCGACAGCAGCCGCATGTTCTACGTCGGAGCGCCGGCGATTCAGGCCAAGCGGCTATGCGAAGTGACCTTCGACGCGATGTGGCGGGGCATACGCGCGGTCCAGCCAGGCGCGACGCTGGGCGACGTCGGCGCCACGATACAGCGCCATGCAGAGAGCCACGGCTTCTCCGTGGTGCGTGAATTCTGCGGACACGGCATCGGTCGCCAGTTCCACGAGGAGCCGCAAGTCCTGCATTACGGCCGTGCTGGGACGGGTCTCAAGCTGCAGCCGGGGATGATTTTCACGATCGAGCCGATGATCAACGCCGGCCGCCCGGGCATTCGCTGTCTCGCCGATGGCTGGACCATCGTGACCGCCGACCACAGCCTCTCCGCGCAATGGGAACATACCGTGCTGGTCACCGACGACGGCTACGAGGTGTTGACGGTTTCCGACGGCACCCCGCCGGCGCCAGCCGTGGCGCAGGCCTGACATTGCTTTGGTAACCGCGACGCTTGCCGCCGCGCCCACGGCTGCCGCAAACCCGGGGGTCGCCGGGTGGAAGCGCGAGCTCGTCGCCGGGCGCGCCGCGCTGGAAAGCGCCTTCGCTGCCCACCCGCAACCCAAGCGCCTGCTGGTGCGGCATGCGGCGCTGGTCGATCGCATCGTGCGCGGGCTGTGGCTCGCGGTCGGCCCGCCGCCGGGCGCCGCGCTGGTCGCGGTGGGCGGCTATGGCCGCGGCGAGCTCTTCCCCCACTCCGACATCGACGTTCTGATTCTGCTCCCGCGGTCCCTTGATGCGGGCATTGGCACCGCGGCGATCGAGCGCTTTATCGGCATGCTCTGGGACGCCGGCCTGGAAGTCGCGCATTCGGTGCGGACCATCGAGGAATGCGAAACCGAGATGGCGCACGACATCACGATCCGCACCAGCCTGCTCGAGCAGCGCCTGTTAGCCGGCTCCCGATCGCTCTACGACCGCTTTCGCCGCCGTTTCGCAGCGGGGCTCAACGTGCGCGCGTTTTTCGAAGCCAAGGCGCTCGAGCAGCAGCAACGCCATCTGCGCCACCAGGATACGGCGTACAACCTCGAGCCCAACGTCAAGGAAAGTCCGGGCGGCTTGCGCGACTTGCAGACGATCATCTGGATCGCACGCGCTGCCGGATTGGGACATTCCTGGCGCGCGCTTGCCACGCACGGCTTGATGACCGCCTCGGAAGCGCGGGAGGTCACTCGTCATGAGCGTCTGATCGACGATCTGCGCGTCCGCCTGCACTATCTCGCCGATCGGCGCGAGGACCGGCTGCTATTTGACGTCCAGACCGCGCTGGCGCAGCAGCTGGGCCTGGTCGACACGCCGCATCGGCGCGCGTCCGAGCAGCTCATGCAGCGCTACTACCGCGCGGCGAAATCGGTGCGCCAGATCGGCGTCATCCTGTTGCAGAACCTGCACGGACGCTTGTTCCCCGCGCAGCTCGCGGTGCAACCGATCGACGACGATTTTCAGGCGGTCGACGAGCTGCTCGACCTCCGCGACGACGATCTGTTCGGCAAGCGCCCGGCGGCGATTCTAGATAGCTTTCTCACGCTGCAAATGCATCCGGAGCTCAAGGGCATGTCGGCGCACATGCTGCGCTCGCTGTGGCGCAATCGCGACCGGGTCGACGCCGCATTCCGGCGCGATGCGGCGAATCGCGCCCGATTCATGGCCATCCTTCGCCAGCCGCGCGGCGTGACTCACGAGCTGCGGCGCATGAATCAATACGGCATCCTCGGACGCTATCTGCCGGTGTTCGGCCGTATCGTCGGTCAGATGCAACACGATCTGTTCCATGTCTACACGGTCGACGAGCACATCCTGATGGTCATTCGCAACCTGCGCCGCTTCACCGAGGCCCAGCACGCGCATGAATATCCGTTGTGTTCGCGCCTCATCGCCGACTTCGCCCGACCGGAGGTGCTCTACGTCGCGGGACTTTTCCACGATATCGCCAAGGCTCGGGGCGGCGATCATTCCGCTCTCGGCAGCCGCGATGCGCGCCGCTTCAGCCGTCAGCACGGCCTTTCACCCGAAGACACTCAACTCGTCGCCTGGCTGGTCGAGCAGCATCTCACCATGTCCTTGACCGCGCAGAAGCAGGACATCACCGATCCCGAGGTCGTCGCAGCGTTTGTGGCCAAGGTGAAAACCGAGCGCCGGCTTGCCGCGCTCTACCTGCTGACGGTGGCCGACATACGTGGCACCAGCCCGAGGGTGTGGAACGCGTGGAAGGCGAAGCTGCTCGAGGACCTGTTTCACGCCGCCAAAGCGCGGCTTTCAGGAGACCCGGGCGGGCGCGGGCTGCAGGACAGCCTTGACGCGCGTCGAGCCGAAGCCGCACGCCGCCTGCGCCTGTACGCCGTTCCCGAGGGTGCCGAGCAAAAACTCTGGCAGCGTCTGGACGGGGTCTATTTCCAGCGCCACACCGCCGACGAAATCGCATGGCACGCGCGCCATCTCTATTTTCGCGTCGACGGTGCCGAGCCGGTGGTCAAGACCCGCCTCGCGCGCGAGGGCGCCGGGCTGCAGGTCATGATCTACCTCCCCGATCAGAAGGAGCTCTTCGCGCGCATTTGCGGATTCTTCGGCCGCGCGCAATTGTCGATTCTCGAGGCGCGGATCCACACCACGCGCCACGGCTATGCGCTCGATACCTTCGACGTCCACGATCCGGGCAATCCCAATGCCACCTATCGCGAGGCGATGAGCTTCATCGAGTACGAGCTCAAGCAGGCGTTGATGATGCGCGCGCCGTTACGGACCTCTCCGCCCGGACGAATCAGCCGCCACCTCAAGCACTTCCCCTTGACCCCGGAAATTCGCATCTTTCCCGACGACAAAGGAACGCATTTCATTCTGGAGATCGTCGCCGGCGACCGGCCGGGCCTGCTGTCGCGCATCGCCTACGTTCTGGCGAGCGCCAACGTCAACGTCGAAAGCGCGAAGATCAACACCCTGGGCGAACGCGCCGAGGACGTGTTCCTGCTCGATGGAGCGCGCCTGCACGACGAAGCAGCGCTGCTCAAGCTCGAGCACGCGCTCTACGATCAACTGCGGCTGTAAGGAGGACCGGATTTCCGTCCGGTCACTCGTCCGGCATTTCGACACCGGGAAATAACACGCTGGTGAATCCCAACGTGCGCATGTCGCGCATGCGCATCGGATACAGGACGCCGTCGAGATGATCGCATTCGTGCTGTACGACGCGGGCGTGGAAGCCTGACGCTTCGCGATCGATCGGGCGGCCTCGCGGGTCGAACCCGGTATAGCGAACGCGGCTGAATCGCGGCACCATGCCGCGCAAGCCCGGCACCGACAGGCAGCCTTCCCAGTCTTCTTCCTTTTCAGCGGCCAGCGGCGTGATGACCGGGTTGACAAGCTCGGTATAGGGAACGGGCTCGGCGTCGGGGTAGCGCTGGTTGTGCTCGAAGCCGAAGATGACCACGCGCAAACCGACGCCGATCTGCGGCGCGGCAAGGCCTGCGCCCTTGGCATCGACCATCGTTTCATGCAAGTCGCCGATCAATGCCAGCAGCTCCTCGGTCCCGTAGCGCTCCACGGGCCGCGATCGCTCGAGCAGGCGCGGGTCACCCATGTGCAGAATCGGCTGAATCACGGCGCTTCCTTGACCACCTGCTCGATCAACGTTCGGACCTTGTCCATGGCCGTCTCGAGCACACCGACAATGCTTTCCATCGATATGGCCAGCGCGCTGTCACCGCGGCCTGCGGCGTCATTGACGACGACGGCAATCGCCGCATAAGCGACCCCGAGCTCGCGGGCGAGAACCGTTTCCGGCATGCCGGTCATGCCGACCATTGTTGCGCCATCACGGCCGAGTCGATCGATCTCGGCCGCGGTTTCCAGTCGTGGACCGGAAACTGCCGCATACACGCCGGAGTCGTGGACGGGAATGCCGGCCGAGCGCGCCGCGGCGAGACATCGCTCGCGCAATCGCGCGGTATAAGGGTGCGTAAAGTCGACATGGACCACTTTACGATCACCACCGTCGAAAAACGTGCTTTCCCTGCCACTGGTGTAGTCGATCAACTGATGCGGCAGCACGAGATCGCCGACCGCATATTCGCCACCGATGCCGCCGACCGAAGCCACTGCCAGGATGGATGCGACACCGCTTTTCTGGAGCGCCCAGAGATTGGCCCGATAGTTCACGCGGTGCGGCGGAATGGTGTGACCGTGGCCGTGGCGCGCAAGAAAAACCACATCGCGCCCGGCAATCTGCCCGAAGACGAGCGCCGACGACGGCTCTCCGTACGGCGTGCGGACGACTTCGCGACGGGCAACGGCGAGGGTGGACAGGCGGGTGAGCCCGCTGCCACCGATGATGGCGAGCATGGGATTCGGCGGTCGAAAGGCAAATGGTAGCGCGCACCGGCCACGGGCGGCATGGCCGCTGGACGGCGAGCAGGGGGCGGGTTAAAACAGGCCCGCCAGTTGTTACTTTGCGCGACCTTGGTTATTCTTGTCAATTCATGACATTGTCAAGACCCCCGCGGGCGCCTTAGCCGGCCCGTGGTCCGACCTCAAACTGGACCGGGACACGATATGTACCTCGACCGATTGTTCAAGATGATGGCGGAGAAACAGGCCTCCGACCTGTTCATCTCCTGCGGCGCCCCGATCAATATCAAGATCAACGGCGTGGTCGCACCCATCGCCACCCAGCCCATGGACGTCGAAACGGTCCGCCGCATCGCCTATGAGCTGATGACCAAGGATCAGGCACGAGAATTCGAGAACGAGATGGAAATGAATCTTTCCTATCTCGATCGCAGCGTCGGCAACTTCCGGATCAACATCTTCAGGCAGCGCGGCACGATCTCGCTGTGCATCCGCTACGTCCGCAGCCGGGTGCCGCCCTTCGAGGACTTGAAGCTCCCCTCGGTGCTGCTGAATCTGGTGATGGAAAAGCGCGGCCTGGTGCTGGTGGCCGGCGCCACCGGCTCCGGGAAGTCGACCACGCTGGCGGCGATGATCGATTACCGCAACAGCAACCGGTCGGGCCACATCCTGACCCTCGAGGACCCGATCGAATACCTGTTCGAGCACAAGCAGTCCATCGTCAACCAGCGCGAAATCGGCATCGACACGCAGGGCTATCACAACGCCCTGCCCAACGCGCTGCGGGAAGCGCCGGACCTGATCATGATCGGCGAAATACGCGACCGCGAAACCATGCAGCAGGCGCTGCTGCACACCTTGACCGGTCACTTGTGTCTGTCTACCTTGCACGCCAACAACAGCTATCACGCGCTGTCGCGGATCATCAACATGTTTCCGTACGACGCCCGGTCGGGCCTGTTGTCCGACTTGTCGATCGGGCTGCGGGCGATTATTTGCCAGCGACTGGTGCGCAACAAGGAAGGCGAGCAGCAGCCGGCAGTCGAGATCCTGCTCAACACCTCGCTCATCGCCGAGCTGATCAAGAATGGCGAAATCACCCAGATGAAGGAAGCGATGGAGCAGAGCCTGTATCCGGGCTCGCAGACATTCGAGCAGGCGCTGTGCCGGCTTTACCTTGACGGCGTGGTGTCCTACGACGAGGCACTGTCGGCCGCCGATTCGCCGACCAACCTCGCATGGTTGGTCAATCAGAACTCGCCGACGACTCAGGAGGTCAGTCCCGAGGTGCAACACGCGGAAGCCGAGCGCCGGATTACCGGCGATTTCGTCAAGCTGGAAATCGACCCCGAATTCCTCAATCGCCCGTAGGGTCGCGCGCGCCTGCTTGGCACGACGAGCACCCCGTACCTCATTGCCGCTCACTGCCCCTCATTGTCCCTCATTGTCCCTAATTGCCCATATCGCCGACGCTTGACCTGGCACGACAGCTGATCGCGCGCCGCTCCGGCACGCCGGACGACGCGGGCTGCCAGGAGATTCTGGAAGCGCGGCTCACGCCGCTTGGATTTCGCTGCGAGACGACGTCCACCAACGGCGTCAGCAATCTCTGGGCGCGACGCGGCGACGCGCGTCCCCTCGTCTGCTTCGCGGGACATACCGACGTGGTGCCCCCCGGCCCGCTCGATGCTTGGCATTCCGATCCGTTCGTGCCGACGGTGCGCGACGGTTTCCTCTATGGGCGCGGCGCCGCGGACATGAAATCTTCGCTGGCGGCATTCGTCGTCTCGATCGAAGGATTTGCGGCCGCGCACTCCCTCCATCGAGGATCGATTGCGCTGCTGATCACTTCCGACGAGGAAGGCCCTGCGATCGACGGCACCGCTCGCGTCGTCGACAAGCTCCGTGCGGCGGGTGAGACGCTCGACTACTGCATCGTTGGCGAGCCTTCGTCGGTCGACCGCCTGGGCGACATGATCAAGAACGGCCGCCGCGGCACACTTTCCGGAACGCTCGTCATCCAAGGCGTGCAGGGCCACATCGCCTATCCTCATCTGGCCAAGAATCCGATCCTCCTTGTCGCGCCGGCAATCGCCGAGCTGGCCGCGATGCACTGGGATGGTGGCAACGAGTATTTTCCGCCCACGACCTGGCAGGCGTCGAACATGCACGCCGGGACCGGCGCAACCAACGTCATTCCCGGAACGCTCGAGCTGCAGTTCAACTTCCGCTATGCGACGGCGAGCACGCGCGCGAGCCTCGAGCAGCGAATGAAAGCGGTGCTCGATCGCCACGCGCTCGATTACGAGCTGAAGTGGACGGGTCACGGCAAGCCGTTTTTGACCGCGCGCGGCCGCCTGGTCGAAGTCGTTTCCGACACCGTGCGCGAAGTATGCGGCGTGACCCCTGACCTTTCCTGCACCGGTGGCACGTCGGATGGGCGGTTCATCGCCGACATCTGTCCCGAGGTGGTCGAGGTGGGGCCCGTCAACGCCACCATCCATAAGCTCAACGAGCGCGTTGCGGTGGCCGACCTCGAGCCGCTGTCTGCGCTCTATCGTGGCATACTGCGAAGGCTCTTGACCTGATGTAATCGCTCACGATTCGTTCTCATACCGATGACCACCCTGACCCAGGATCTCGCGACCGTGCGCGACTGGCTCCGTTACGCCGTCTCGCGGTTTGTCGCCGGGGGTCTGTGCTTCGGTCACGGCCTCGCCAGCGCGTACGACGAGGCGGCGTACATCGTCTTGCATACGCTGCACCTGCCGCTTGACCGCCTCGAACCGTTTCTCGACGCCCATCTCACCCACGTCGAGCGCAGCGAGTTGCTGCAGATCATCGAACGCCGGGTAACTGATCGCGTCCCGGCCGCGTACCTTACGCACGAAGCTTGGCTGGGGGAGTTTCGTTTCTATGTCGACGAGCGCGTCGTCATTCCCCGCTCGTATATCGCCGAGCTGCTGCCCGACGGGCTGGAACCATGGATTCCCAACCCCTTGAGCGTCGAGAGCGCGCTCGATCTGTGCACCGGCTCGGGCTGCCTCGCGGTTCTGCTGGCGCATTACTTCCCCAACGCCGACATCGACGCCTCGGACATATCCTCGGACGCGCTCGCCGTCGCCCAGCGCAATGTTGCCGAGCATGGCCTTCAGGACAGGATCAACTTGATCCGCTCCGACCTGCTATCGAACCTCACCGAAAAGACCTACCCGCTGATCATCAGCAATCCGCCGTACGTGACAGCCATGGCGATGGAGGAGCTGCCGCCCGAATACGCACATGAACCGCAAATCGCACTGGCCGGCGGCGACGATGGCCTCGATGCGGTGCGCACTATCCTCGCCCATTCGGCGAGATTCTTGAATCCCGACGGCGTGCTGGTGGTCGAAGTCGGCCGCAATCGTGAGGCCGCGGAAGCCGTTTTTCCACGCCTGCCCTTTACCTGGCTCGCAACCGCGGAGAGCGCCGACAGCGTCTTCCTACTCAGGCGCGACGATCTCCTCGCGGCCGCCTAAGGCAAGGACACATCCGGCCGCGACGACGGGCCGGACCTACAAGCCGAAGAATTCCTGGATCCGCCTTACCAGGTCGTTGGCTCGGGTGCCCGTCGCACGCGACCGCGCCTCCGCCGAAAGCGATGCCAGCGTCGCGTCGTTGGCGGCCGTGCGGGCGACGACCGTCTGCGACAGCGCCTGGGCGAGCTCGGGGCGTGAGCGCAGGATCGCCTCGAAACCCGGTTTGCCAAGGCGATAACACAGGACGTCCGATTCGGCGGCAACGGTCGCTGCGCGCGGCTGCCCGGTAAGCAGACCCATTTCCCCGAAGTAAGCCGGGCCATGCAAGGTTGCGAGACGCTGCCGCGCCGGCGCGGTACCGTCCGTCGAGTCGCGAAAAATGCCGACCTGGCCGCGGGCCAAGATATACAGCGAATCGGCGGGCTCGCCCTGACGCGTCGCGATATCGCCGACGACGAACGGCGACGGCTTGAGCTCCGAGGCAAGCGCGAGACGCTCCTCGTCGGTCAGCGGCGCAAACAACTCCAGCGATCTAAGAAGCGACACCCGCGTGTCACGCTCGCGTGTTTCCGCGGTCCGGCGCACTTCGCTCGCCGGATTCATGAACACTTCGTGACGCGGAATGGGCATCTCCATGCCTTCTCGTGCCAGCGCCGCGAAGGCATGCACGCGGACCTCCGAGTCCGTCCACTCGTCCTCGGCGAGATTGGTCAGCCAGTAGCGAATGCTGTAGCGGATCAGGCTGGGATCGAAGCTCCAGCAGATGCATGACGGCGCCGGCGCACGCGCGACGTTGGCGATTTCGGCGCGCGCCAGCGCTTCCTCGACCACGGCGATCACCCGGCTCGGAGGCCATTCGTAGCCCACGCCGAATTCGATCGGCCGCCGCCACGGAATGCGCTGGTCTCCGCGCCGCGCGAGCACATTGACGCGATGGGCTACCAGCGCCGAATTGGGAATGATCAGCGTCTCGCCCGCGTTGGTGGCGAGCGCCGTGTACCGCCAGCGAATGCTGACCACCTGCCCCATCGCTCCCTCAATACGCACCCAGTCGCCGATGCGGCAGGTGTTGTCGAGTTGAATCGCGACGCCGCCCCAAAGGTTCGCCAGGGGCTCTTTCAGCGAAAGTGCCAAGCCGCCGCCGATAACCGTGGAAGTGATGGCAATGCTGGCAAAGTCGAAGCCCACCGCGTACATGCGGTAGACGGTATAGGTGAGCAGCGAAAACGCGAACAGGACGTCGCCGAGAATGCGCGGCAGCGCCATGCGCGCGAATACGCCCTGGAACACGAACACCAGGAAAATACGGATGAATCCGAACGCGGCGAGGAGGAGGCCCACTTCGCGCAGGGCGGAGCCCAGCATCGTCGTGGCAATGTTCGCGCCGAACTGGTTGAGCGCCAGCAAGCCGGAAACGCCGATGACCAGCAGTATCAGCATTTGCAACATGCTCTGGCGCTGGTCGCGTTTCCACCGCATCATCACCATCGCAAAAAACGCACCGGCGACGGTGAAGAGCAGCGCATCGTGCAGGGCTGGTGGCAGATCCATGGGAGCGTGGTCGGCGCGACAGAGCGGGAATCGGTGGCGTGATTATAGGTGCATCCCGCCCGAGGCGTGGCAATGGTAATGGGCCTGCTAGAATCGCCGCCAATGAGCGCGCAGCGCACCGGTGGCCAGATTCTGGTGGCCAATCTTCTCCGTCAGGGCGTCGACCTCGCCTTCTGCGTTCCGGGCGAGAGCTATCTCGCCGTCCTCGACGCGCTCTACGACGCGCGCGACTCGCTCAAGCTGATCGTCTGTCGCCATGAAGGCGGCGCCGCCTACATGGCGGAAGCTTATGGCAAGCTGACCGGCCGCCCGGGCATTGCCTTCGTGACCCGCGGTCCCGGCGCGTCGAATGCGGCGGTCGGCATCCACACCGCGCAGCAGGACTCGACGCCGCTGATCGTGTTCGTTGGCCAGGTCGGCAGCGACTTTCGAGATCGAGAGGCGTTTCAGGAGATCGATTATCGGCGGATGTATGGAAGCATCGCCAAATGGGTGGGGCAGATCGATCGCGCCGAGCGGATTCCTGAATACGTCGCGCACGCGTTCCGCGCCGCGATGCAGGGACGGCCCGGCCCTGTCGTCGTGGCGATACCCGAGGATATGCTTTCATCGTCGGCCGAGGTCGACGACGCCTCGCGAGTCGAGCCGCTCGACGTTTTTCCAGGTGTCGCGCAGATGGCGGACCTTCGCGAGCGCCTCGCGGCTTCCAGGCATCCCCTGGTCATCGTTGGCGGCAGCGGATGGAACGCGGCAGCGTGCGCCTCCTTTCGCCGCTTCGCCGAAGCCAATCCGATTCCCGTCGCCTGCGCGTTTCGCAACCAGGATATTTTCGACAACGGCCACGAGCTCTACGCCGGCGACGTCGGTATCGCGATCAATCCCAAGCTCGCGGCGCGAGTACGCGACGCCGACGTGCTTCTTGTGGCGGGCGAGCGCCTAGGCGAGATGACCACCGGTGGTTACGCGCTGCTCAGCGTGCCGCAGCCGAGACAAACGCTGATTCACGTTCACCCCGGCAGCGAGGAGCTCGGACGCGTATTTCAGCCGGCAGTTGCGATCCAGGCGACGATGCCGGCCTTTGCCGCTGCGCTTTCGGAGATGGCGCCTATTGTCGGCGCGCCGTGGAGCGCGAACGCCGGTCAGGCACACCGCGACTATCTGAAGTGGCAGGAGCCGCGGCCGATGACCGGCGAGCTCGATCTATGGCAGGTGGTGGCGACGCTGCGCGAGCGCCTGCCGGAGGACGCAATTGTGGCCAGTGGCGCAGGCAATTCCACGGTGTGGCTGCACCGCCTCTATCGCCATCGCCGCTTCCGGACCCAGCTCGCCCCCTACGTCGGTTCCATGGGGTACGGCGTCCCCGCGGCCATCGCGGCCAAGGCCACGCACCCGGGGCGGGTCGTGCTGTCATGGAACGGCGACGGCTGCTTTCAGATGAACGGCCAGGAGATCGCCACCGCGGTTCAGTACCAGCTGAAGGTCATTTTCCTGGTCATCGACAACGGCATGCACGGGACCATCCGCATGCACCAGGAGCGCAATTTCCCGGCGCGGGTGTACGGTACCGATCTCGTCAATCCCGATTTCGCCGCGCTGGCGCAAGCATACGGCGCGACCGGCGAGAAGGTGACGCGCACCGCGGAATTCGCTCCTGCGCTGGAGCGCGCACTCGGTGCGGATCGGCCGTCGCTGCTCTGGCTCAGGACCGACCCGCAGGCGATCACCATGAGCGCCACCATCGATCAGATCCGTGCGCAGCACGCGGCAATGAGGGCCGATTGAGATTGCCATGAACGCGTCGAAGGATAACGCTGCAACTGCGGCCCGGACCAAGAGCGAATCTGCGCCTCCCTTGCTCGAGGTCGAGCATCTGTCGGTCGAATTCCGCAGCACCGAGCGCGTGGTCGCGGCGGTGCGCGACGTCTCTTTTTACGTTGGCCGCGGCGAAACCGTGGCGATCGTCGGCGAATCCGGCTCGGGCAAATCGGTCACTGCGCTGTCGCTGATGCGTCTGGTCGAGCACGGTGGCGGCACGATCACCTCCGGCCGCATGGATTTCGTGCGCGACGACAGTGTACGAACCGATCTCGCGCGCGCCAGCGCTGCGACCATGCGTTCCGTTCGCGGTGCGGAAATGGCCATGATTTTTCAGGAGCCGATGACCTCGCTCAATCCGGTGTTCACGGTCGGAGAGCAGATTGCCGAATCGATCCGCCTGCATCAGGGCGCGGATTTCGCCTCCGCCAACCGTGAAGCGCTGCACATGCTCGACCAGGTTCGAATTCCCGAGGCGGCGCAGGTCCTGAGCCGCTACCCGCACCAGCTCTCGGGCGGAATGCGACAACGGGTCATGATCGCGATGGCGCTTTCCTGCAAGCCTCGTCTGCTCATCGCCGACGAGCCGACGACGGCGCTCGACGTCACCATCCAGGCTCAGATCCTGGCTTTGATCCGCCTGCTGCAGGACGAGCTTCGGATGTCGGTCATTTTCATCACCCACGACATGGGCGTGGTTGCCGAAGTCGCGGATCGAGTCATGGTCATGTACCGCGGCGAGATGGTGGAACAAGGCTCCGCCGATCAAATTTTCCATGCGCCGCGGCACCCCTACACGCGCGCGCTGCTGGCCGCGGTGCCGAGGCTGGGCGCGATGCAAGGCAGCGACGCGCCGGCGCGCTTTCCGCTGCCGTTCGAGAGCGCAGTGCCGAACGCGCCTTCCCCTGCCGTGATTTCCTTATCCGGCGGCACGACCGCCACGGGATCGAATCGCGGCGCCGCTGAGCCGTCGGGTGCACCGCGCGAATCCGCTGAACCTCTGCTCAAGGTCCGCGGACTCAAGACGCGGTTTCCGCTGCGTTCCGGATTGTTCGGACGCGTGCGGCGGCGCGTGCACGCCGTCGAGCAGGTGAGCTTCGATCTTCGCGCCGGGGAAACGCTGGCGCTGGTCGGCGAATCCGGTTGCGGCAAGTCGACCACCGGACGTTCGCTGCTGCGGCTGGTCGAGATCGATGGCGGTAGCATCGAGTTCGATGGACACGACATCGCCCGCCTGCCGTCCGATCAGGTGCGCTCGATGCGGCGCGAGATCCAGATGGTGTTCCAGGATCCGTACGCGTCGCTCGATCCGCGCCTGACGGTAGGCTTCTCGGTCGCGGAGCCGCTCTACGTCCACGGCGTCGCCCGGGGACGCGACGCCGAGGATCGCGTCGCCGAGCTCTTGCAGCACGTCGGACTCTCGCCCGATGCGGCGCATCGCTATCCGCACGAATTCTCCGGCGGCCAGCGTCAGCGCGTCGCCATCGCCCGCGCGCTCGCGCTCAAGCCGAAGATCATCATCGCCGACGAGGCCGTATCGGCGCTGGACGTGTCAATCCGCGCTCAGATCGTCAACCTGATGCTCGATCTGCAGTCCGAGTTCGCCTTGTCTTACCTGTTCATTTCCCACGACATGGCGGTGGTCGAGCGGATCAGCCATCGCGTCGCGGTGATGTTCCTGGGTCAGATCGTGGAAATAGGACCGCGGCGAGCCGTGTTCGAAGACCCGCAGCACCCCTACACCCGCAAGCTGCTCGCCGCCGTGCCGGTAGCCGACCCGGCGCGACGACACGGCAAAAGGGAGCTATCATCGGAGGAAATCCCGAGCCCTATCCGGGCGATCGGCGACGAGCCGATCGTACTGCCGCTCGAGGAAGTCGCACCCGGACATTACGTCGCCAGGCACAGGATCGCCGGCGCCTATTGAGGGCACCCCGGATTACACACCCCTCGACCGATTTGCCCGACACGCTGCAACCCTGGAGAAAGAAAATGAAACCATTCTCACGCTCGCTGCTCGTCACCGCGCTCGCGTTTGGCGCGCTGTTCGCCGCGCCGGTCCATGCGGCCAAGGACGTCGTCTTTGCCGTGGCGTCGACCTTTACCACGACCGACCCCTACGACGCCAACGACACGCTGTCGCAGGCGATGGCCAAGTCGTTCTACGAAGGCCTGTATGGATTCGACAAGGACATGAAGATGATTCCCGTCCTGGCCGAGAGCTACGACGTGAGCAAGGATGGCCTTGTCTACACCATCAAGCTCAAGAAGGGCATCAAGTTTCACGACGGCACCGATTTCAAGGCCGACGCGGTCAAGGCCAATCTGGACCGCGTCACCAACCCGGAGAACAAGCTGAAGCGCTACGGCTTGTACAACAACAACATCGCCAAGACCGAAGTCGTCGACGACTACACGGCGCGCTTCACGCTGAAGACTCCCTTCTCGCCATTCATCGCCCAGCTCGCGCACCCATCGACCGTGATGATCAGTCCGACCGCGCTCGCCAAGTACGGCAAGGACATCTCGGCCAATCCGGTCGGAACCGGGCCTTTCAAATTTGTCGAATGGCAACGCACGGATTATCTGAAAGTTGCCAAGTTCGACGGCTATTGGAAAAAGGGTTATCCCAAAGTGGACAGCATCACCTGGAAGCCGGTGGTCGACAACAATTCGCGCGCGGCGATGATGCAGACCGGCGAAGCGCACTTCACGTTTCCCGTGCCGTACGAGCAGGCGGACGTGCTCAAGGCCAAGGCCGATCTGGAGGTCGTTGCGGCGCCGTCGATCGTGCTCCGCTATCTGTCGATGAACACGCAGCAGAAGCCCTTCGACAATCCCAAGGTCCGGCAGGCGATCGCGTATGCGATCAACAAGGAGGCGTTGGCGAAGGTCGCGTTCAACGGTTACGCCGCGCCGGCCGAGGGAGTCGCGCCCGCAGGTGTCGAATACGCGGTGAAGATCGGTCCGTGGCCGTACGATGTCGCCAAGGCGAAGCAGCTGATGAGCGAGGCCGGGCTCGCAAACGGCTTCGAGACCGAGCTGTGGTCGGCGTACAACCACAGCACTGCGCAGAAGGTCACCCAGTTTCTCCAGCAGCAGCTGCAGCAGATCGGCATCCGCACCAAGATCACCTTGCTCGAGGCGGGCCAGCGCGTGGAAAAGGTCGAAAGCTGGCCGGACCCGGCGACGGCGCCGGTGAGGCTCTATTACGTCGGCTGGTCGACGTCGACTGGCGAGGCGGATTGGGCGCTGCGGCCGCTGCTCTACGGCGAATCGTGGCCACCGAAGCTTTTCAACACCGCGTACTACAAGAGCGCGAAGGTCGACGCCGCCATCAAAGGGGCGCAGCTCACCACCACGAGCAGCGAAAAGGCCAAGCTCTATAAGGATGCGCAGGAAGAGATCTGGAAGGACGCGCCGTGGGCGCCGCTGGTCACCGAGCGGCTACTTTCGGCGCACAGCAAGAAGCTGTCCGGCGTCTACGTGATCCCGGACGCGTCGTTCAACTTCAACGAAATCGACTTGAAGCCCTGAACCGATTCGCGGCGGCCGCCATTGATTAATGCGGGGCCGCCGCGGTCATTCTCCGCGCACTTAAGGCCGGCGCCCGCGCGGCACCTCGATGCTCCAGTACATCGTCAAGCGTCTGCTAGGGCTGCTTCCCACGCTGCTCATCGTCGGCGTGCTGGTGTTCATGTTCGTGCATCTGCTGCCCGGCGACCCGGCGCGACTCGCCGCGGGACAGGACGCGACGCCTGAGACTGTAGCCCTCGTCCGCCAGGATTTGGGACTCGACCGCTCTCTGCCCGAGCAATTCGTGCGTTTTGCCACCGGTGTCCTGCAGGGCGATTTCGGCCGATCGTTGCGCACCAAGCGCCCGGTCTCCGTCGAAGTCGGCGAGCGCTTCATGCCCACCTTCTGGCTGACGCTGGCCGCGATGTCGTGGTCGGTGACATTCGGCATGCTCATCGGCGTCGTTTCCGCGGTATGGCGCAATCGCTGGCCCGACAGGCTGGGCATGACGCTGGCGGTGTCGGGCATTTCCTTCCCGGCCTTCGCGCTGGGCATGGTGCTGATGCAGATCTTCGCCGTGCAGCTCAACTGGCTGCCCACCGTCGGCGCCGCGACCTGGAAACACTACATTCTTCCGTCGTTGACGCTCGGAGCCGCGGTAGCGGCGATCATGGCCCGCTTCACCCGCTCGTCCTTCGTCGACATCCTGCAGGAAGACTACGTTCGCACCGCGCGCGCCAAGGGCCTGTCCGAAAACGTGGTCGTCATCAAGCACGGCTTGCGCAACGCGCTCATTCCCGTTGTCACCATGATGGGATTGCAGTTTGGTTTCCTGCTCGGCGGATCGATCGTGGTCGAAGTCGTCTTCAACTGGCCGGGCATGGGACGATTGCTGGTCGATGCGGTGGACATGCGCGACTATCCGATCATCCAGGCGGAGGTGCTCCTCTTTTCGTTCGAGTTCATCCTCATCAACCTGATTGTCGACGTGCTCTACGCGGTGATCAATCCGACCATCCGGTACCGCTAGCGCCATGAACCCCGAAGCGCTCGATCAAACCGCAGCCGCCGGTCCCGACCCGATGTCGGGAATCGACGCCGTTGTGGCACCCGATGCCGCGTCGGTGCGCACCCCCTGGAGCGAATTCTGGCGCAAGTTTCGCAAGCAGCACGTCGCGGTGGCCGCAGGATTGTTCGTGCTGCTGCTGGTCCTGGTCGCGCTGATCGCTCCGTGGATCGTCCCCTACGACGCGGAGATGTTTTTCGACTACGACAGCCTCAACGCACTGCCGTCGCTGAAGCACTGGTTCGGCGTCGATCCTCTGGGGAGAGACATTTTCAGTCGGATCCTCATGGGCTCTCGCATTTCGTTGACCGCCGGCTTCGTTTCGGTCGCCGTCGGCGCGCTCATCGGCACCGGACTGGGACTCGTCGCCGGCTACTACGAGGGCTGGTGGGACCGCGTCATCATGCGTCTGTGCGACGTGCTGTTTGCGTTTCCGGGCATCCTGCTGGCGATCGGGATCGTTGCCATACTCGGCGGCGGCATGGCCAACGTCATCATCGCCGTGTCGATATTCAGCATACCGACCTTCGCGCGCCTGGTGCGCGGCAATACACTCTCGCTCAAGCATCTGACCTTCATCGAGGCCGCGCGGAGCATCGGCGCGTCCGATTGGACGATCGTCATTCGGCACATTTTTCCCGGAACGATCGCCGCGGTCGTGGTCTATTTTTCGCTGCGCATAGGGACCTCGATCATCACCGCCGCGAGCCTGTCGTTCATCGGCATGGGGGCGCAGCCGCCGACGCCGGAATGGGGGGCGATGCTCAACGAGGCGCGCGCCGACATGATGACCTCGCCGCACGTCGCCATCTTTCCGAGCCTGGCGATCTTTCTCACCGTGCTCGCGTTCAATCTGCTGGGCGACGGCCTGCGCGACGCCCTCGATCCGAAGATCGATCAGAAATGATCGTGCCGTCTAACTAGACTGCCTCAAGGAATGGTCACGCCGAGCGTCACCAGCATGCCGGCCCCGCCAAAAAGGACGATCTCGGAGCAGACCCGCGAGAAACAGTAACCGATCGATGGAATCACGATCGGAGCGATGCCCGAGCGATTGAACGGGATCTTGTCGCGATACCGGTCCTTGTAGCCGTGAGTGAGCCCGGCCGAAACCTTCACGTAAAACGGCTGCAGTTGCTCGAAGGGCCGATAGCGCCACCCGCCATAGACGTATTGCGTCGGCTGGCCAAAGGAATTGTCGAAGAACGAAGCGCCGACCAGCCATTGCTCGGTGATATTCCATTCGCCCAGAATGAGCTTCTGCTTGTCGACGTGCGCCGGATCGTTGCTGAAATGACGGGTGTAAAGGCTGGTCTCGAAATAGAAGCGATCGGTGCGCCATGGCTCCGAAATGCTCTCCGCCTGCGACGCAGGCGGCACAGGCGGTGAGCTCGTGGGCGATTGGGCAAATGCATTGATCGCGAGACCCTGCAACAACGCGCCGGCGACGATGCTCGATAACCATCCGTGGAAAGTAGCGACGCGCGGACGAATGGCTGGGCTCTGCGAAAACGCTGGACGGGACGACACGCTCGGTTCTCTCCTGAAAAAGACGAGGCAAATTAGCATACCGCGCTGATTTTTTCCCAAGCCGGCGCAGATAGCCGGGGTATGACACGCTATGATGTCGCGCATGCGATCGAGGGGCCGAGCTTTTCCTTCGCGGCCGCAACGTGCGCGCTGGCGGGCAGCGAGACTCCGTTCTTGACCGCGGTAATCTCGGCCAGGATCGATACCGCAATTTCCGGCGGCGTGCGGCTGCCGATGTACAAGCCTATCGGGCCGTGAAGCCGATCGATCTCTTCCGGCGACAGGTCGAATTCGCGCAGGCGCTCGCGGCGCTTGGCGTTGTTGGCACGCGACCCGAGCGCGCCGACGTAGAACGCCGGCGATTTGAGCGCTTCCAGCAGCGCCAGGTCGTCGAGCTTGGGATCGTGCGTCAGTGCCACCACCGCGCAGCGCTCGTCGAGATCCATCGCGATTACGGTGTCGTCGGGCATCGTCTTGACCAGCGTGATTCCCTGGACGTCCCAAGTCTCCGTGTACTCCTCGCGTGGATCGCAGACCGTCACCTGATAGTCGAGACCGACGGCGATCTGGGCCAGATATTTCGACAGCTGCCCGGCGCCGATGACCAGCATGCGATAGCGCGGCCCATGCACGGTCGTCAGCGTGCGGCCGTCGAACGCGAGAGTGTCGGCGGCGTCGGCGGTTGCCAGCGACACTGCGGCCGAATCCAGGTCGAGCTTGCGCGCCACCAGCTTGCCTTGCTCGATCGCGTCGAGCAGCTCGCCTATGCGGCTATCCCGCGTGAGCGGCTCCAGCACCAGCTGAATCGTCCCGCCGCATGGCAGCCCGAACTTGCGTGCGTCTTCCGCCGAGACGCCGTAGGTCACCGCCTGCGGCCGCGTGATATAGGCGCCTTCGCGCCGCGAGCGCTCGACGATGTCGTCCTCGATACAGCCGCCGGAAACGGATCCGACGACGATACCGTCTTCGCGCACCGCGAGCAGCGCGCCCGGCGGGCGCGGCGAGCTGCCCCAGGTCTTGACTACCGTGACCAGAAGCACGCGCTTGCCCGAGGCCAGCCATTCCGCGCTCTTGCGCAGCACTTCGAGATCAACACCGTCCATGTCAGAAAGCCGAAAAGAGCATAGTCAAGACCTGATTCTACGCCGGGCGCGTAAGCCAGTAGATCGCCATCGCGGCGATGATGACCGCAGCCAATGCGAGCCGCACCGACATCGTGCGCAACGCGGCGCGTACCCGGCTATCGGTGGGCGCTGAAACGGCGTCGCCAGCCGCAGCCGGCGGCGGCCCCCCAAGGCGATCGGCAAAGCGAGCAAAAAAATCGTCGGCGACCTTGGCGGCCGCGCCGTCGATGAGGCGAGAGCCGATCTGTGCCAGCTTGCCCCCGACCTGTGCCTTGACCTGATAATCGATGCGCGTCCCCGGGTTGTTGTCGGCGAGTGCGACGCGCGCTTCGCCCTTGGCAAATCCCGCCGCCCCGCCCTGCCCCTCGAAGCCTAGCGTGTACGAGGTGGGCGCGACAACATCGGTCATGATAATGCGGCCCGTGAAGCGCGCGCTGACCGGCCCGACCCGCGCCGTCATCGTCATCCGGTATTCATGGTCCGAGACGCGCTCGACCGATTCGCATCCGGCGATGCACGCCTTGAGCACCTCGGGATCGTTGAGCGCACGCCAGGTCGTCTCGATGTCGGCCAATACCGTCCGGCTGCCGTTCATTTCCATGTTGTCGTCAGTCCTTGTTCTCTCACGCCGCGAAGCGTTCTGAACTCACGCGGCCGCGCGTGGCGTGCCGCGAAAACGCCGCGGTGAGCTGTGTCAGACTTTCGAGATTGTGCACCGGCAGAAATTCATCGACGTACGGCAGCATCGCCCGGATGCCCGCCGGCCGCGCCTCGAAATGTTCATAGCGAAGCAGCGGATTGAGCCAGATCAGCCGCCGGCAGGATTTGCCCAGGCGCTCCATTTCGCGCGAAAGACCATCGCCGACATCGCTGTCCAGACCATCGGTGATCAGCAGCACGATCGCACCCTGCCCGAGCAGGCGGCGCGACCAGCGGCGGTTGAACTCGGAGAGACAGGCGCCGATGCGGGTACCGCCGGCCCAGTCCGACACGGCGGCGCTCACGCGGGCAATCGCGATGTCGACATCGCGTTGCCTCAAGTGGCGGGTGATATTGGTGAGTCGCGTGCCGAACAAAAGCGTGTGCACGCGATCGCGATCGTTGGTGATGGCGTGGAGAAAGAACAGCAGCATGCGTGCGTAGCGGTCCATCGAGCCCGAGATATCGCACAGCACAACCAGGGGAGGACGGCGCGACCGGCGGCGCCGCCAGGCGAGCGGAACGACTGCGCCGCGCGCGGAGGCCATTGCGCGCAGCGTCGCGCGTAGGTCGACCGACGTCCCCCGCTCCGCCGGCCGGGTGCGCCGCGTCGGCAATTCCGGCAGCGGCAGGCGCAGGCGAGCGATCATCAGCTTGACCTGCGCCAGCTCGGCCACGGTCATGGTCTCGAAGTCCTTGCTCTGCAGCACCTCGCGCGACGAAAAGCTCAGCGTCGCATCGAGATCGATCTCTTGTTCCTGTGCCTCAATCGACGGCCCGCGCGGCGCTGGCGCCATCGCTTCGGCGAGACGTGACGGCAATGGCGCTTCGGCTTCCGCGGGCGAAACGCGGCCGTAGATTTTCGGCAGCAGCAAGTGCAGCATGCGCTCGAGCAGTTGCGGATTGCGCCAGAAAAGGTCGAATGCCTGATCGAACAATACCTGCTGCTCGTGACGCTCGATCAGCACCGACTCGAGCGCGGCGCGAAAGTCTTCCCGGTTGTCGACACCGACCGCCTCGACCGCTTCCAGCGCCGCAATCACTTTGGCCGGGCCGACCGGCAACCCTGCCTTGCGCAGCACCCGCGCGAAATGAAGGATATTCTCGGCCAGGTGCGCTCGCCCGAAGAGCTGTCGATCGGCCATATCAAACGCGGGCCTCGACCGCCTTGCCTGCTTCTGTCCGCGCCTCGGCAACGAGCTGTGCCGCGATCTGCGGCGTCACGGCGCCGATATCGTCCTGGTATTTAAGCAGAGCGCCCAGCGTGTCGGCCACCGTCTCCGGGTCGAGGCTCATGCGGTCGAGGGCAACCAATGCCTCGGCCCAATCCAGCGTTTCGGCAATCCCCGGCGACTTGAACAAGTCCATCGCGCGCAACCGCTGTGTAAACGCAACGACCTCGCGCGAAAGGCGCGCATCCGCGCCCGGAACCTTCCGCCGCACGATCGCCAGCTCGCGCTCGGCATTGGGAAAATCGACCCAGTGATACAGACAGCGCCGCTTGATCGCATCATGGATCTCGCGTGTTCGATTGGAAGTGATGATGACGATCGGCGGCGACGCGGCCTTGATCGCGCCGAGCTCGGGAATGGTCACCTGATATTCCGCCAGCACCTCCAGCAGATACGCTTCGAACGGCTCGTCGGTTCGGTCGAGCTCGTCGATCAGCAGCACCGGGGCGACACCGTCCTCCGGCTGCAGCGCCTGCAAAATCGGCCTGCGGATCAAAAACCGCTCGCTGAAAATATTGGTGGCGAGCGCCTCGCGATCGACCTTGCCCTGCGCTTCGGTCAGCCTGATCTCGATCATCTGCCGCGGATAATTCCACTCGTACACCGCCGACGCGGTGTCGAGACCTTCGTAGCATTGCAGTCGCACCAACGAACGCGACAGCGCGCTGGCAAGCACCTTGGCGATCTCGGTTTTGCCGACGCCGGCCTCGCCCTCGAGGAAAAGCGGCCGCTTCATCTTGAGCGCCAGAAACACGCTGGTCGCGAGCCGCCGGTCCGCGAAGTAGTCGTAACGCTCGAGCAGCGCGACGACGGCATCGACACTATCGGGCAGCAAGGAAGAAGGCATGGTGCGATTCGTCCGCAGTCGGAGCTGAATTATACCGTCACGAAGCGACAACGCTCAGTTCCTTCCTCAGCGCCAAGTCGCCAGGCTGCTTGCCACACACGACCGCGAAGGAAAACGTCAAAATCGCTTTCCAATCGGCGACGCGCGCGGCGATCGACGCGATCACGGCCATCGCTCGGCTAAGGGTCGCATGACGCCACGTCAGGAATAATCAATCGCCCAATTTGATCTTGTTGTCCTTGATGACCTTGGCCCAGCGCGGTATTTCCTTGCGCACGAAGGCATCGAGCTGCTCGGGAGGTGCGGCAAGCACTTCCATACCCTGCGCCGACAGCTTGTCGGCAACTTCCGGTGTCTTAACGGCCTTGGCGATCTCATCGTAGACGCGCTTGACCAGAGCAGGCGGCATGTGGGCGGGACCGAACACGCCCCACCAGGTATAGACCTCGAAGCCAGGGACCCCCTGCGCTGCTATCGGCTCCACACCCGGAAGCTTGGGATCAGGCTTGGCGGAGGTTACCGCGATGGCGCGCAGCCGGCCGGACGTGACATAGGGGTTCACCAGAAACACCGAGCCGATGGCCAGCGGCACCTGATCGCCGATCGCGTCGTTCATCAGCGGCCCGCCACCGCGATACGGAACGTGGTTGAATTCGACGCCGAGTTGATTGCCGAGTTGCGTCATCGTCAAATGGCCGAGGCTGCCGGCGCCGATCGTCCCGTAGGAAACGCTCCCTGGCTTCGCTTTCCCCGCCGCGACGACGTCGCGAAACGACTTGTAGGGCTCACTGACGTGCGCGACCAGCGCCATGGCACCGGTGCCCACCAGCATGATCGGTGTCAGGTCTCGCGTCGTATCGAAAGGCAGGTTGGGAATCAGCGACGGATTCACCGCATGAGTGTCGAACACCACCCCGAGGGTATAGCCGTCGGGATCGGCCTTGGCCAACAATGCGGTTCCGATCGATCCGGAAGCACCGCCGCGGTTGTCAACGATGAATGGCTGGGCGGTTTGCACGCTCAATTGCTGGGCGATGACGCGTGACACCTGATCGACCGAGCCTCCGGCCGGGAAGACGGCTATCAACTTGACGGCCTTCGATGGCCACTGTTGCGCTGCGACACCGGGCGCGAATGCGACCACGAACATCAAGACAAGCGCCGCGAGTGCGGCGCGGATGGTTTTCATGTAAGCCCTCCGTAAGCGACAGGCAGCCCGGTGAACAGCGAACCAGGCGATCCAAGGCATTCCGAGCTTATCCGCAAATCCCGCGATTACGGCGTAGGGTCGAGAGAAGATGCTTGCCAGTCGCGATCCTGGGTGGGCGGCGACGTCACGCGCCGTTCCAGGAGGTTCGTTTTCGGACGCGCGAGCGTCCAAACCATAGCAGAACGGTGACCAGTGCCATCGAAATCACCAACGGAGCGACGAGCAGCGCGGCGAGCCAGCTCCACGTGCCGTCCGGGTCAAGGGCCCTGAGGCAGCAATACACGACGATCGGCGCACCTATCGTCGCGGCGAACGTCGCGCTCCTGATGCCACGAAAGAGCGTGTTCGCCACGACACCGATCAACACCGGCAGAAGAACCAGAATCAGGATCGGTTTCATGGCGGCCACGATGCTGCGCGCATGGACTTTCTCTCAGTATTTTATCCCGTTGCTCATCCGGATACACATCAGGCGGCGGGATCACGTCTAAACGGTGGCGACCGGCACCAGCACTTCTCCCTCTTTCGGAGACGGGCCATAGGCGTTCGTTCCGGGATTGCTATCGCTCACCAGGAAATACAGGAGGATAAACACACCGACAATGGGGACCAGCTGGATCAATATCCACCATCCGCTGCGACCGGTGTCATGGAGTCTTCGGACAGTGACCGCGAGGGTCGGAATCAGCACTGCCAGCAGGTAAATTAACGTCAATATTCCAACACCGCTGCCCATAGTCGTGCCGATGATCGTATCGCAAATCGTCAGAACGACCAGGATGATCACGTAGAACAGGATATAAAACCAATACTCTCTGCGACGCGCTCTGCCGCTGAAGTCCGCGTACTTTTTCAGTGCCTGAAGGTACCAGTTCATTCATCTCTCCCCATGGTGTTAGGTGAAACGCCCTGCCGCCCGATACGCGCGGTAACGCGGGTGGACACAGCCTTGCGTCGCCAACACGGATACGACGCGCCGCCGACGAGGCAGTCTTTTTAAACGCCTGGCGCCCGGCAGCTAGCGCCGACGTATCGGCGCTTTAAGTATAGGACCTATCCCTTCGCGCATCCATTTTTTGACGCCTTGGCCGGCTAATCCGGAGACTCCTCAATCGGAGCGTTATTGTCCGGCATTGGGCCTCCGAGAATCAGATTCAGACCAAGGTCCGCCGAAGCTACTGGCGCAACTTTGCCGGCCGCAACGCGCTGCGGCGATCGAGACTTTCTTTCGGCCAGTAGACAGTGCGCTCGTAATACTCTTCCACCGCAGGGATGTTCGGCGGAAGCACCACCCATGGCTGCTTCGACGAAGTGAAAATGTGAATGTCCGGCGGAAGCCGGTCTGGCTGATCGAGCGTACCGACGCGAACAAAGCGCACGGCGTCGCCCGCTCCGGCGTAGTTGCTCCACAGCGCGATTCGGCACTTTGGACAGCGCGCAATCCTCTGGCCCTTGCCGCTGTTCGAGGGCGTGTCCACGACTTCGACCTCTCCCTTAAGCACGCTCACGCGGTCCGCTTCGATCATCGCATTGAGTGCGAACGATGCTCCTGTTTCGCGCTGGCACCAGCGGCAATGACAGCAATGAACGAACATCGGCTTGCTCGTCATTTCGATAGCGCACCTCGCCACAGGTGCAGCCGCCGTCCAATGGGAGATCTTCACCGGCGGTCATTGAGATCGCGGCCGGCTACGACTTGGCGAGTCAGAGGTCACTTTGCCTCGCGCAGCACCGCCCACGCGGGCGCGCGAGAAGCGGACTGCCGCGACACCGAGCAGAAGGTCAGGCCAGGCGGCGGACTAGGTAGGCGATCAACAACGCTTCCTGCCTTCGCTTGATAGCGGACGCCTTGTCCGCCGCGAATGTGCTTGGCTGGGAAGTAGCCGGGGCGGCGCCGGTGTTTGCGTTGTTGCGCGAGGAGGCATGGTCGCCGGCGTCGGCTGACGGATGCCGCGACGGGAGCCTGTAAGGCGCAACGGAATTGGCAGAGGGTTTGAGCGATTCCATGGTCCGCGATGCAGCGACGTCGTTTCTCGACGATACCGCGGCCATTGCAGCGAACACAATCAGCGCGAGTCTGAATCCGTTGTAGGATGACGTCTGTCAGCGAGGGCATCCGATGCTCGATTACGAACTGTTGTTGCGTCCGTTGGCGGCGCTGCTGGCGGGCGCTCTTGTCGGCCTCGAGCGATCCTATCACGGTCGCGCAGCCGGTCTGCGTACCTACGCGCTTGTATGCCTGGGCTCGGCATCGCTGGTCGCTCTAGCCGAAGAGTTGTCGCGGGGACCCGCGGGCGGCCTGGGCGATTCCACCAGGGTCATTCAGGGGATCGTCACCGGTATCGGCTTCCTCGGGGCGGGCGTGATCGTCAAGGAAGGATTCTCCGTCCGCGGTTTGACGACCGCCGCTTCGGTCTGGGTCATCTCCGCGGTCGGCGTCGTTCTCGGCGCTGGATTCTATGTGCTCGGCGCCGTTGCTACCGCGCTAACACTGGCTTTGCTTTCGGTTCTTCGAACCGTGGAGGATCGGCTCCATTCACAATCCTTCGTTCATTGCCATCTTTCTTTCCGCCGCGACCAGATCAGCGACGAGGATTGGCTGCGCAAGCTCGTTGCCGAGCATGGTTTTTCGATCACCGATCTTTCCTATCGGCTCGACAGCAGGACCGAATCGTTCGAATACAAGTTTGTCATGTGGTCCGCCGAACCCGACGCGTGCGGCAGTCTCGCCCGGACCCTGCTGGCACTGCCAAAGGTAGTGGATTTCAGGATTTCTCCGAGCCGCGACTAGGTTAAGAAACGTTGTTCGACGACTTATTTGTCCGTGACGGACTTGCGCGTGACCAGCACTGCAGGCGGATGGGCGAGCGTTTGGTACACAACGCAATATCTCTCGGTCAGGCGCAGGAGCGTGGCAAGCTGCTCCTCCGAAGCATCGGTGTCGAGCGTGAACTGCAGGCGGATGCTCTGGAAGCCGACTGGAACCTCCTTTGACACGCCCAGGGTTCCACGAAAGTCGAGATCGCCTTCCGCCTCGAGCGAAGCATCTCGCAGTTCAATGCCGAGAGCGGTGGCAACGGCGTTCAAGGTCACCCCTGCGCACGCAATCAGCGCTTCAAGCAGCATGTCGCCCGAGCAGGCGCTTTGTCCGCTTCCACCCGTGGCAGGATGCAGCCCCGCAACGACGAGTGCTTTACCCGTCTCGATCTTGCAGCTGACACCTTCGCCGAGACGGCCTTGGGCGCGCAGAGTGATAAGCGCCGATTCGGGGTCCTCCCGGTAGCGCTCTTTGAGAGGAGACTGGACAGACCGTAGCTCTTCGGCGTTCATGATGAGCTCTGATAGGAGGTGTTCGAATCAGGCGAGAGGTCAGGCATCGCCGGTAGGAATGATGGCGGCTGTTTCCACCATCAGGATTATGGCTCGTTCCGGCGCACGCGTGCGATGGATGACGCCCTTCGGTACGACAAAGCCTTGTAACGGGCGAAGCTCAACGCTGCGATCCTCGAGATCCACGATGAAGCGACCTTGGATGACAAAGAAGAACTCGTCATCGTTGTCGTGTTTATGCCAGTGATACTCACCTTGCAGGACACCCAGCCGGACAACCGAGTCGTTGACCTTGCACAGCGTTTGGTTGTACCAGCGATCGGTCGACGCCGCGGCCAATGAAGGAACGTCCACCAAGCTCAGCGACGGATAAAGCACGTTGAGAAACGTCGCGTACGAATACGCCTGACTCTCGTTCATTCCGATCTCCTCTCCCGTGCGGTCCATTGTTCGCCTGCTTGCTCGATCTCGCAAATCGCAAATGAATATACACACTCAATGAAAATCGCGCGAGTGCGTCGTCAGCTTGCCGAGCAGCGGGCTCTGGTCGCGCAATCGTCCCGCGATCAGATGCACCACCTCGCCGGCGCGCTCCAGCGTGCCGTAGACGGTGAGGAGGTTGGAGCGCAACAGCTCCTTGCGCTGGCGCTCGGCCAAGTCGCGCCAGACGATGACGTTGACCATGCCGGTCTCGTCTTCGAGCGTGACGAAAGTAACACCGCTGGCCGTGCCCGGACGCTGCCGGCCGGTGACCAGCCCGGTCACGCGCGCGATGCGGCCATGCGGCAGCTCGCGCAACTCGGCGGCGGTCAGCATGTGCTGGCGCTGCAGGCGCTCGCGCAGCAGCGCGAGCGGATGACGTCCCAGCGTGAGCCCCAGGCTCGCGTAATCGGCGACGATGTCCTCGCCTTCGCTCGGTGCAATAAGCGTCGGCGGGATTTCGTCGATGACTGAATCCGCCAGCAGCGGCGGCATGCGCTCGACCCCGCTGACGTCCCACAGCGCATTGCGGCGATGGCCGCTCAAGTTGGCCAACGCACCGGCCGCGGCCAGCGCCTCCATGTCATGACGGTTGAGCTCCGCCCGGCGCGCCAGGTCGTCGACATCCGCAAACATTTGCACTGAACGCGTGGCGACGACTTTCTTGCCGGCGACTTCCGACAGTCCCTTGACCATGCAAAGGCCGAGACGAAGCGCGGGGGACGACGATGGGAGTTCCGCCGCGCGTTCTGACTTGTGCGCGTAACGACCATGCGAGGACTCGATGGCGTTTGTATCAACGACATTGGGTCCCCGCTTTCGCGGGGACGACGATATGTGCCTTGGCTCGCTTTCCGCATATTCCAGTGTGCACTCCCACTCGCTGATGCAGACATCGGCGGGCAGAATCGTCCCATCGTGACGGCGTAAGTCCTGGGTGAGCTGCGACGGCGAATAAAAGCCCATCGGCTGTGAGTTGAGCAGCGCGCAGGTGAACGCCGCCGGCTCGTAGCATTTGAGCCACGACGACACATACACCAGTAGCGCGAAGCTCGCCGCGTGCGATTCCGGAAAGCCGTATTCGCCGAAACCGAGAATCTGCTTGTAGATCTGCCGCGCGAATTGCTCCTCGTAGCCGCGCTCGCGCATGCCGTCGACGAGCCTCTTCTCGAAGTGCTCCAGGCCGCCCTTGCGCTTCCACGCCGCCATCGAGCGCCGCAACCGATCGGACTCTCCCGGCGTAAAGCCCGCCGCCACCACCGCGAGCTGCATCACCTGCTCCTGGAAAATCGCCACGCCTTTCGTGCGCTCCAGCACGCCCTTCACCGCCTCGCTCGGATAGCTGACCGGCTCCAGCCCCTGCCGCCGGCGAAGATACGGATGCACCATGCCGCCCTGGATCGGCCCCGGTCGCACGATCGCGACCTCGATCACCAGATCGTAATAATTCTTCGGCTTGAGCCGCGGCAGCATCGCCATCTGCGCCCGCGACTCGATCTGGAACACGCCGACGGTGTCGCCGTGGCCGATCATCTCGTACACGGCGGGATCCTCCGCCGGCACGTCGGTCATCGCGAAAGTCTGCCCACGGCGCGCCGAGACGAGCTCCAGCGCGCGGCGGATCGCGCTCAGCATGCCCAGCGCCAGCACGTCGACCTTGAGCAGCCCAAGCGCGTCGAGATCGTCCTTGTCCCACTCGATCACCGTGCGCTCGGGCATCGCCGCGTTCTCGACCGGCACCAGCTCCGACAAGGGCCCGCGTGAAATCACGAAGCCGCCGGTGTGTTGCGACAAGTGGCGCGGAAATCCCAGCACCGTGCCGACAAGATGGAACAAATGCCGCATCACCGGTGACCCCGGATCGAAGCCGGATTCCTTCACCCGCTGCGAGATCACCTGCCCGCCGTCCCACCAGGCCATCGACTTCGCCAGCCGATCCACCTGCGCCAGATCGAGCCCCAGGGCCTTGCCTACGTCGCGCAGCGCCGATCGCGGGCGATAGCAAATGACGGTCGCGGTCAGCGCCGCACGATCGCGGCTGTACTTTTCGTAGATGTACTGGATCACTTCCTCGCGCCGCTGATGCTCGAAGTCGACGTCGATGTCGGGCGGCTCGTTGCGCTCGCGCGAAATGAAGCGCTCGAACAGCATTTCCATGCGCGAGGGATCGACCGCGGTGATGCCAAGGCAATAGCAGACGACCGAATTGGCGGCGGAGCCTCGACCCTGACAGAGAATGCCCTTGCTGCGTGCGAACTTGACGATGTCGTACACGGTCAGGAAGAAGGGCTCGTAGCGCGCCTCGGCAATGATCGCCAGCTCATGCTCGATCAACTTGCGCACCTTGGCGCGCTTGTCCTCCGGCGTGCTCTCGATGAGCAAACGCCGGGCGAAGCCTTCTTCGGTCAGGCGCCGGAGATAGCTGGTCGTGGTCTCGCCTGTGGGAACGATCTCCTCCGGATATTCGTAGCGCAGCATGTCGAGCGAAAAGCGACAGCGTTCGGCGATGGCCAGCGTTTCGGCGAGCCACGCGGCGGGATAGACGCGGCGCAGCGTCTCGAGCGGGCGCAGGTGGCGCTCGCCGTTCGGATGCAGCGCGTAACCGGCTTCGGCGACGGAGGTCCTCAAGCGGATCGCGGTCAGCGTGTCCTGCAGCGCGCGTCGCTCGCGCTCGTGCATGTGCACGTCGCCGGCGGCGGCGATGGGCAAGCCGAGCGATTCGGCGATGATGGCGAGCTTTTCGCAGCGCGCCGCATCGTCGGCGTCGAGCAGTCGCTCGGCGGCGATCCACAACGCGCCGCGAAAGCGCGCCGACAGCCAGCGTGCTTCATCCGCGTCGGGCTCGTGTCCGGGGAGCCACAGCGCGAGGCAGCCTTCTACGCCGTCGCCGAGATCGGCGCGGGTCAGCCGATAGCTGCCCTTCACCGCACTGCGTCGACCGCGGGTGATGAGCGCCGAAAGCCGACCGTAACTTTCGCGGTCGGTGGCCAGCAACACCAGGCGCAATCCATCGTCGAGACGAAACTCGCCGCCGATAATGAGCGGCAGGCTGCACTTTTTCGCCTCGACATGCGCGCGCACGATGCCGGCCAGCGAGCATTCATCGGTGATCGCCAGGGCAGCGTATCCCAGTTCGTACGCCCGCGCGACCAGCTCCTCGGGATGCGACGCGCCGCGCAGGAAAGTGAAATTGGAAATGCAGTGCAGCTCGGCGTAGGACATGTTCATTACGCAAACACTCCCTGCACGAACCACTGTCCTCCGCGATCGCGGTAGAGCCACACTTCGGCGCCCTGCGCATCGCGGCCGATGAAATAATCGCGGCCGATTTCGCGCTCGTCCCACCATCCGGATTCGATGCGCTCGGGGCCTGAAAGCAACTTCATTTCCGCCGATGCGGGCTCGGCACCCAAAGGACGCGGCTCTGCAAACAGCCACAGCGGACGCACGGGAGACGAGCTGCGTGGATCTTTGCCTGCCCCTTTCGTGGCGAGACCCGCTTGCGCGCTCGCCTGCGCGCGCTCGGGCCGGTGATCGGCCTGTAGCGCCAGCGCATATACCGCGCCCTCACCTAGTCGCGCGCGCAGGCGCTCGATCAGTTGCGTTCCGGCTTCGCCATCCTTGCCCGATCCCTGGAACAGCTCGCCCTCTTTTCCCGCGAGCGGCGCAGTTTCCTCCGACACCAGCCGGATCGCCTCGACCCTGTCCGGCAATTGCAGCCGCGACAGTCGTTCGCGCAGCACGTTCTGCATGTGCTCGATCTGGCGGGTGGCCGCGAGGCCGATCACGATCGACGTCGGCGGCACGTCCTCGTGCACGAGATCGAAACGCATGCGGGTGACGCCCGCGCCGCGCCCGTGCAGGAATCCGGCAAGCTCGACCACGAGGCGCCTGACGGCAAACAGCAAGGCCTCCGTCTCCTCGACCGGCGAAGGCAGCTCGAGCTGACCGTGATAACGCTCCGGCGCCACGAATAGCGCTCGCGCATCGGGCAGGATGCCGCGCGCGCGATCGATCTGGTCGAGGAGGCCCGCGCCGAAGCGGCGGGCGAAGCCATCGCGCGGCAGCGCCAGCACATCGCCCACAGTGCGCACGCCGATGCTCCACAGCGTGTCCATCACTTCGTCCGCGCCGTCGAGCAGACCGACTGGCAGCGCGGCCAGCGTGGGTTCGATATCCGCGCCCTCCTCGATCGCGATCGCACGTCCGGCGCGCGCGAGCAGGCTCGCCGCCAGCGCGGTGGGCGCGGTGGCGACGAGCGCAGAAAAGCCGATGGCGGCGAGGCCGGCGTCGATGCGCCCAAGCAGCGTGCTCAAGCCACCGAAATAATTAAGGCAGCCGGAAATCTCCAGCAGCACATTGGCCGGCGGCTCGATGGCGATGGTGGAGGTCCACTGGCCGGCCCAGAGCGCGATGTTTTTCAGCGCCGCCGCTTCCGCGCATTCGTCGCGCAGGTGAATCGCAATCTCGGAGTCGAGCCCCAGGGCCGCAGCGATGCTCATTCCCGAGACGATGCCGCGCTTTTGCGCCGCATCGTTGGCGACCAGCACATCGGGACGATGGCTCGCCGTGCTGACCACCGAAGGGATCTCGCGTATCCCGGCGCGCGCGAAAATGCGCAGCGGAAGGTCGGGAAAATGCAGGCAGGTCCAGAGCATGACAGCGACGATCCATCATCGGATGTGGGCAGCGGCACGAATTTCTGCGCCGTCATCGCTGCTATTGGGATTAATGCGAGGGTCGATGCGTTGATCGATGCCGCGCGGACCGACGCTGCGCGGATCCACGCCAGGCACGCGACTGACTTCATCGGCGCGCGCGAGCGCACGATTCCAGATCTTCGCCTGCGGACCGCCGACAGGGTACTGGCTTTTGAAACTTGCCGAACGATGGACGGGCAGGCGATCGACCTTCATCAGCGGCTTGACGACGGCCATCGCCGGCGGCGCATCTTCCAGTGCATGGCTCATCGGATTTTTGATGTTCACGGACGAGGCAGAAACATCCAGCAGCAAGGGCCGGGTCATCACGCCGCCGCGGCGCTTGAAGACATCGATGCTGAGCTTTTGCTCCACCAGCGACAAGCGGATGCGCAACGGCGCCGGCGACGGTTGCGCCGCCCGCGCTGTGCCGGTGAAGACGAACGCCAGCGACTGACTGTCCTGCGCCGCGAGCTGCAGCCGCCGCGTTTGCGCGTCATTCACCGCTCTCGGCCAGAACAAGAGCGCGCCCGCGCTGTTCGCGCGCAGCACCTGCTCGGCCGACCACCAGCGGTTTTTCTCTTCCACCGTATCGATCACGATCACCCGGCCCGGGTCGATGCCGTGCCGCGCAAACGCCGGCGCATAGGGAAGATGCGGAGGCGCGATCAAGGCGATCCACTCGCCGGTCTGCACCAGCCGTTTGAGCGCGGGCAGGACGAGCCGCAATTCACCGATGCCCTGGTGGTCGAGCAGGAGCTCGGTCAGCGACGCCTGCGGCCAGCCGCCGCCGGGCAGCTCGCGATCCAGCGCGACGAACCCGCTGGTGACAGCGTCTTCCGCCCGCGCCAACTGATTCCCTTGCCAAAGCAAGGGGTTGTGCAGCAGTTCGGCGAGCGCGGCTTTCATTCTTGGATGGCGAACCGAGCCCACCCAGGCGCAAAACCCGGGCGGGCGTCGGTCAGACAGGAGGAAATATGCTATCGAACGATCGTTCGATAGTCAACTATGGAAAATCACGTTCCGTTCAGCGCGGGGCAGAGCTAAGTTTGGCGGAAGGGTTGACAAGGCTGGGCTAATTGGATGAAAATGGGTGTAGAAATGGGTGATTGTCGAGACCGTCTAAAGGAGACTAATTGGATGAAATTGGATGAAGGATTGGATATCGGCTTCGACCCTTCAACCCTCCAAATCACAGGCGAGGTCTTGGCGCTCGTTGCGGAGCTGGACGAGTTCAAGGGGGCTTGGCGCGCTTTGGGACGACTTGCCCCCGACCGCCTGTCCGCACTTCGTCATGTCGCGACGATCGAAAGCGCCGGGTCGTCCACCCGTATTGAGGGGGCGAAGCTTACCGATCGAGAGGTCGAGCGCCTCCTTTCGAACCTAGAGATCAAGTCTTTTGCTACGAGGGATGAGCAGGAGGTAGCTGGATATGCCGAGACCATGGAGTTGGTCTTCAAAAGCTTTGAAGCAATCGCCCTGACCGAAAACCACGTCAAACAGCTTCACCGCGATCTACTCAAATACTCGCAAAAAGACGAGCGCCATCGGGGGGAATATAAGACCTTGCGCAATGACGTTGAGGCGCGTGGCCCCGACGGGAAAAAGCTGGGAGTGGTCTTCGAGACCGCGACGCCATTCGACACGCCCCGCCTGATGCAGCAGTTGGTGTCATGGACCCAAACGTCCCTCGACAAGGGTCGCCTGCATCCTCTGCTCACTCTGGCGATCTTCATCGTTGTGCTCCTCGCCATCCATCCCTTCCAGGATGGCAACGGTCGCCTCTCGCGCATTCTTACGACACTCTTGTTGCTTCGCAGCGACTATGCCTACGTCCCGTATAGTTCATTGGAGAGCATAGTTGAGCAAAACAAGGAGGCCTACTACCTTGCTTTACGGCGCACTCAAGGAACGATCCGCACCGAAAAACCGGACTGGCAGCCGTGGCTTCTTTACTTCCTTCAAGCGCTCAAGCAACAGAAAGACCGGCTCGAGAAAAAGATTGAGCGCGAGCGGGTCTTTCTCGGCGATTTGCCCGAACTGTCGGTACAAATTCTCGAGCTTTGTCGCGAGCGCGGCCGCGTCACCATCGGAGAAATAACCAAGATCACGGGGATCAGCCGTAATACGATTAAGGTGCATCTCGCCGCCCTTACGGATAAAAGGCACCTCACTCGCCATGGCGCAGGTCGCGGAGCGTGGTACTCCCTGTCATAGGGCAATTGGCGGTGGAAGTACGCGGCTCGTTCATCCTAGCGAAGACGGCATGCGACCATGACCCGTCGTTTCCAGCGTAGCTCCCAAAGGAGCCACGCTGGCATAATCGCGTTTTTCACTCGTCGCGAAGCATCCGGCCATGCGCACGTTTTCCGTCCGTTCAAAAACGTTGCTGGCGTAGTCGAGCTGCAGGATAGGATCGAATACCGAAGAGTCCCACGGGTCCGGATAATCGCCTTGACGCGCCATGAGCGCAGCGACTAGCGCCGGAAGCTCGCCGTGGGGCCAACACGCGACGACCAGCTTGGCGGCGTAGATGTCATCCGAAAGCAGTGTCGTCGCGAGGCCTTGGTAATCCTTGGCGGGTGTTGAGCTGTCGAGCGGAACTGCAATCGCGTCGCACAACGGCTTCATGGTCAGGTACGACCGCATGCTTTTTTCGTGCTCCGCGGCCGCGAAGACGAAATCCGGCTTGCCGTATTTCGCGGGAATGTACTGAGCGAGTTTTTCGGCGCGATCACGACCGGCATCCGAAAGGTATGGAAGTAGGGTCGTCTGGTTTCTCTGCATGGCGCATTAGCAGGATTGTTCTCGGTGTCATTGAATTTCAGTCCGTAGGTCACACGTGCATTATTGCCAGACTGGAAACAGAATAGCGAGCACGGGCGGCACACCATTGACAACGGCGGACATCGGCGTGAATGGCCGCTTTCCGGAAGGGCAGGCTTCAGGTGTCGACCCACTTCGGACACCCATCCCGTCCGAAACCGGTCGCCCGTGGGCAATGAAGCTGACGTTCGATGGCGCCAAGCGATCTGCGATTACCAAGTCGACGGATCTCGATTCGGACACGTGGCCGCAGACGGCCGCGGCGCATCCCGCTGACAAGCAGTGGTCACTTGTTGGCGGAATACTCCCATGCGCCCATCTTGAAAAGGTTGCCGGGATCGTTCTTTTCCTTGAGAGCCCGCAGACGCTTCATCGTGTCTGGCGGAAATACCCCCAGCATTTCCGCTTCGCTTTCAGGCATGGCGTTGTTCAGGTAGGTGGTCACATGAAAGCGGTTCAGCCTCACCACGAAATCGTCGCACCACTTCTTGCTTCCCGCCCGCATTGAGGCGTCGTCGTTCCCCCAGCTGGTGATGCAGGTGCACCAGAGGCGTCCCTTGCGAGCGGCGAACGACGTGGAGGCGGGATCGGCCTTGCCCACCGCTCCATTGACTTCCATGAAAAGGATGAACGTCGAAAGTTTCGACGCGTATTCCGGCTTGTCGCTCCATTGCTTGATTGCCGCGTCCACGATGCTTGTCACCGCGCCCGCATCGCGGGCATCCCAATCGATCAGCACTCCCTTGTCCCAGTAGTTGTGGTTGAACGGGGCGCACGCATCGAGCGCCGCCTGAAGAGCCGTATAGGGCAGCAGGGTGTCCTGCCGTACCAACGCGCCGCCGCCGAATGCCGCCAGCTCGTCGCAGGTGGCCTTCGCCGCAGCTTCGGACTCACCGACAATCAGCGGGACGACGCCGCACACCGGATGGCTATCCGGGGAGTGCATGAATACGAATTGCAGTGTTTCCGAATCCTTGCGGCCAGGACGGACGATCCGCTCCATCCAAGACGTCATCACCTCCTTCGCCTTGTCCGCCGCCCACAGGATCGGGGCGCCGCGGATGATTCCGTCGTTGGGCATGTCGTGCAGTCGCAAGACGAACTCGGTGACGATGCCGAAGCTCGCCCCATTCCCGCGCATGCCCCAGAAGAGCTCCGGGTTGCTGGCCCCGTCGACGCGCACGACCTTTCCCGCCGCGGTGACCATCTCGTAGCCGACGATGCTGTCGACGACCGGACCAAGCCAACGGCTCAGGTGACCAAGCCCGCCTCCCAGCGCGACACCCGCGAATCCGGTGTGGGAGACCGAGCCGGTGATACAGATCAAGTTGTGCAGGGCAGTCTCATGGTCGACGTCGCCCCCGTCGGCACCCGCCTGGATATAAGCCAGCTTCTTCTCGGGGTCGACGCGGACGGCCATCATCCGCATGAGGTCGATGACGATCGCATCGGTGGCCATTCCGTAAGGCGAGTGGGCGCCCTTTCCTCTGACGGCGATCGGAATCTTGTTCGCCCGGCAGAAATTGACGGTTGTCACGATGTCTCGCACACCCGAGACGACGACGAACCCTAGGGGATTTGCGCGCATGTTGAGATCGCGGTTCCAGCCGCGGAAGCGTGCGGCGGCGAACGCCTCCTTGTCGTCGCGTGTTATCACAGCTCCACGAATAGAGGCTTTGAGGCCCGCTAAGCTATTTTCTGCCATGGTCTTGGTCCTCGTATGGTCAAGTACTGGAAGTCAATCTAGCGAACGAAAGGCCGCTAGCCACGATTTGGGCGCCGCCGCCCTTACTGCTACGACAGACGTTCTTGTTCACAGCGCGCGCCGGGAAACAACCGGGGGAGATTATATGGCAGGGATATTAGCCGGAGCGAATCGTCATGGCGCACTTCGCGTGGACGGCGGCTTGGCCGAAGATTACGTCGTGCCGCTGATGTGCGTTAGCGCAGCACCTGGTGGCGGCTTCGGATCGATAGGCGCCTGCCGCCTCGTCAACGGCCGCTCCCCGGCAAATTGAGATGTGAGGGCGACCGTCTGGACCTGGCCGACTGCACCAGTTCGTTGGTTGCGCAGGAATGGCTGCTCGCGCGCTGGGACCGGACGCTTGGCACGAAAGAGCTTAGGCCGGCACACGACCCGTAGCGGTCAGCCGAGCTCGGCCGAAACATTCGTTCGTCGCGTCCGTGGTAGTTGGTAGCGCGTCATTACGAGCCCAGCGCGACCAATTACGCGACGACTTTGAACAGCGGTATTCATCGCCGCACAACAATCCATCCCGCTCACGAATTCACAGCACCGTGGGGACTTGACCTGGCTCGAGTGTCGTCGATACATCCAGTCGACACGGCTCCTCGTGCCTATACTTCTTCTGATGTCGCTCCTTCACGTTGTGAGCGGCCCAGCTCGCCCGGATATGCCATGCATTCAATGTCGGCCTCCGTCACAGCATTTGCAAGTTGTACGAACCGGGCTAGAGCCTTGCCCGATACACGTGCTTGACCCTTCGAGCATCGGCGCCGAGAATGCATATCGCTTGCGCAGGACAAGTCATCGTGATGGTCGACGCTTCTTGCCGCGTCGTGCCTTCACGCCCGGCGACCGCCTAACAGGCTGTTGAAATTCGAAAATGTTCGATGATGCCGCACCACTTGCACCCCGTAGAACGCGCCATACGCGTTTATTTCTGGCGCGGAGGGGTTGGACAACCCCGGAAATCGCTGCATTTCACCACCCGGAAGAGAATTTCAACAGCCTGCTAACGAGTCGAACAGAAGGGGACCATTCATGAAACGTCTGCGCATCGTGCTGGGCAGTGTGCTCGTGTCACTTTGCCTGCTGTCCGGCAGCGCGCCGGCGCAGGTGGTCACCGAGTTCAGCGCGGGCATCAGCCCAAACTCCTTTCCCACGGCCATCACAACGGGAGCCGATGGCAACCTGTGGTTCACGGAAGAAGGTACGGGCGGCGTCGGCGGAGGCATCGGGCGGATTACACCCCTCGGAGTGGTCACCGAGTTCAAGGTGGGGGTCACTCCCGGCTTTAGCGCCAATGCGCAACCTCTTGCCATCACCGCCGGCCCTGACGGCAACCTGTGGTTCACCTACGCGAACGTGAGCCGCATCGGGCGGATCACTCCGGCTGGCGTCGTGACCGAGTTCAGCGCTGGCATCCCCGCCGGCGCGCAACTCAGTGGCATCACGGCGGGCCCTGATGGAAACCTCTGGTACACGAATACCAATTTCTTCCGGATCGGACGCATCACCACGGCGGGCGTCGTCACTGAGTTCTCCGGAATCACCGGGCCGGGACCTTTGAATATCACAGCAGGTCCGGACGGCAACCTTTGGTTCACCATGTTCGGTGGCAGTCAGACGGGGATCGGACGAATCACCACGGCGGGTGTGATCACCAATTTCAACGTCTGTTGTACGACGTTGACCCCGGCCCCTTGGGGCATTGTCGCCGGTCCCGACGGGGCCCTCTGGTTTACTGAAGGCGCCGCCCTATTCGTACCCGAAAGCATCGGGCGAATCACCACGGCTGGCGTGGTCACCGAGTTTGTCGTCGGCACGACGCCCACTCAAGTCCTTAGGGGCATCACGGCCGGTCCAGACGGAAACTTGTGGTTTGCGGAGCAGAATGCCAACCGCATCGGGCGGATCACGCCGGCGGGTGTCGTCACGGAATGCAGCACTGGGATCAGTCCCGGCGCATTGCCGACAGGCATCACGGCCGGACCCGATGGCAACCTCTGGTTCACCGAACAGGGCGGCAATCGCATCGGCCGCATTACCCCCGGGACGTGTGGCAGCCTGGTCGTCGCGCCGACGATCGTCAAGTCCTTCGGCGCTGCGAGCGTCGCGCTGAACGCGTCGACGTCGCTCAGCTTCACGATCAATAATCCCAATGCCTCGCCGTTGACCGGGGTCGGGTTCACCGACACGCTGCCCGCGGGCCTCGTTATATCGACGCCCAACGGGCTCACCGGCACTTGTGGTGGTGGCACGATCACCGCAGCGGTCGGCTCGGCAAGCGTCAGCTTGACGGGCGCGACGCTTGCAGCGAGCACCTCGTGCACGTTCAGCGCGAATGTGATCGGGACCACCGCAGGGACGAAGAACAATGTAACGGGCGCGGTGAGCTCGGTCGAAGGTGGAGTCGGCGGAACAGCGTCGGCGAGCGTTGTTGTCGCGGCGGCACCGCCACCGCCACCGCCTCCTGCCAACATACCGACGCTTCAGCAATGGGCTTTGTACCTGCTGAGTGTGCTGGTGCTGATGGCCGGTGTCGTGGTTTTCGGGCAACGCAAAAGGAACTGACGGCCGGTGTCGGACAAAAACGGAAGGCCGCGGAGAACATCGCGGCCTCCGCGCTGACACAAGAATTTATTGCAGCAGTGTCAGGAGTGAGTCACGCCAGCCAGCGCTTGCGACGCTTGTAGAACTTGGCTTGGCGGAAGCTCTTGCGGCCCGCCTGCGAGACGCCGAGGTAGAACTCCTTCACGTCCTCATTCTCGCGAAGCGCGGCGGCTTCGAATCGCCAGGCGCAGGCCGCCTCGTCAACGGCTGCTTCCCGGCAATTTGAGATCAGAGGGCGACCGGCTGGAACTGGCCGCGAGTTGCCCTTGGCGCACTGCAAGTCTCGACCCTCTGCAGACCTTCGGCTTTACGGAAACCGGTCGTTCAGGGAACGGCCAAATTGCCATGCGCGCCGCGCGGCGGACCGGATGTGCAACTTTCTAAAGGCGGACGATTGGGATCGGTCGCCCAAGGTGCATCCCAGGATGGATTGATTAGCGATTCCAGAGGAATTTCACATCATGGTTCAGTGCTCCGTAGCTTGCTTGCTGTGCGAAAGGCGTTCCG